>JMBV01000043.1_pt1 | contig 49261 bp, 66 predicted proteins | sample 616531 | NCBI WGS metagenome assembly JMBV01 (sample SAMN02727904, study PRJNA239997) | anaerobic digester metagenome | biome: anaerobic digester; isolation source: mesophilic anaerobic digester inoculated with municipal waste water sludge... | place: Germany: Bielefeld University, CeBiTec ...
GGCCTGGGTGGAAGAAAAATTGCAAAAGCGGTTTCCCGATGAAAAGCGCGCAACATCGCCAGCTTTATTAGTGAGTATTTTTGATCACTCTCGTCGCGCAGGTTTTGGTGCTTCCCCCCTGATAATCTATCATTTTAGGGAAGTTTCCTGGCTGTTCCTGCTGGCAAATCCGCTCATTTTGCCTGTTCAACCCCCCCTGGTGATGATACTAGGATTGCTGGCTTTAATCGCTGGTCTTTTTTTTCAGTTCCACTTGGACAGTTTCTGTCATGGCTCAGCTGGCCCTTTGTGGCTTATACCAACAAAGTGGTCAGTGGACTGGCGCGTATGGCACCAAATGCCTGGCACCTGCCCAGCTTTAGCGCCTGGTGGTTGCTGGTTTACTACGCCCTGGTTTTTCTGCTCGCCTTTCGCCCAAAGTTCAAATCATCCGATAAACCCATTTGGCAACCGGTTTTCGCGTTGCTGGGATTAGGCAGTCTCGCCATCGTTTTAGCCGTGCATCTGGCAAGCCGACCGGATGGCAAACTGGGCATCAAAGTCTTCAACAACCCGGACGCGCCCATTGTTTTAGTCCGCACGCCCAAAGGAGAGATGATATTAAGCGGTGGCGCGACCAGCGCGACGCGTTTGGCGGAGAACGTTTCCAAAGCTCTGCCACCTTTTCAGCAAAACATTGCCTATCTTATCGTGCCTGGCTGTAAAAAGGCGCAACTGAATGGCTTTTTCGGATTGCCGGATCAGATGCGCATCGGCACAGTCCTGTGGGCTTGCGACCCTGAAAGTTCTCGCACCGCGCAATCGCTCTTCAGTTATTTGAAAACAAAGACCTCTCCCAGCTCATCATCGACAATCAATATCTGCTCAACTGGTCCGGCGGTGAAATGAGTTTTGCGATTGATGAAGAAGGTCTGCAAGCGCTGATGATAATAGAAGCTGATTTTAGTGCTGTAGTTGATTACGGCGTTGCTGCACCAAGCCTCAGGTCAGATGATTTGTCATTGTGGGTGGGTAAACCTGATGATAACACCACCACCTGCGCGGCGATTATGCTCAGCACAGCTGAAAGTGCTTCAAAACCAGAGATGCAATGCCCGACAGAATTTGTGCCGGTATCTGAACACGACTGGGTGCTTGTCAGCACCGATGGTCAGCAAGTTTGGCTCCGCGTGAAGTAAGGTGATACGCAAACTGCCATCATCTTTGTTATTTAACGACTAAGTGCCCCAGACGCCTACCGGGGGGGCACTTGAGTATTAAGGAGGGGGGGAAGAAGAGAAATTGTTATATCGCTTTTATCTTAGCTCTTTTTTATCTCTCGTGCTTGACGCTTAACCTACGCTTACCATACGATTTTGAAGAAATCAGACTTTTTTTGTAAGCTCAATGCGCCAAACCGCTCATATAACACCGTTATTTCCAGATACTCAACTTATAAAGTGAGAATGTTTAAATTCACCCCGCTTAAGCCATTATGCGTTAGAATTTCTCCACAAGGACGAGATTTTGTACTCGTGCCTATCTTTGAAACTTTGTATTAACAAAAGGAGTTCTATGTCCCCAAAAACTGCGCTTTCTCTATCTCTGCATCGCAATTGTCCTTATTTTTGGCATGCTTGTTGGCTCACAAACTGTGACCGCCAACCAACCCCCCCTGCCCGAAATCCAGGTACTTATCGTACCCTTTTAGAATCGCGACCGTCTGCAAATCCTTGCTGACCGCTACGACGTTGTGGAAGTTCACCACGACACACAGACCGTCAAAATATTCTCTTCACTCAATGACCGTGACGCATTGTCACGCGATGGCTTCAGCTGGACGGTTGACATCCCCTACACCAGAGAAATCAACACTGTCAGGGAGAAACTGCCTAATCAAACTTCGGGTATGCCCGGATATCCCTGCTTCCGCACAGTGGATGAAATGTACGCGCGTACAGCCGAGCTCGCCAGTCTTTACCCCCCCGACCTGGTTGAAATCATCGACATCGGCGACAGCTGGCAGAAAATTAACAGTGGCGGCACAGCTGGCTACGACATAGAAGTACTACTGATTACCAACAAAAACAACCCGGAAACGCCAAAATCGGATACTTTCTATATGAGCAACATCCACGCCCGCGAGTGGGCTCCGCCGGAAGTCAATCTGCGTTTGGCAGAATTTTTGCTTGAAAACTACGGCCAAAACCCGGATATTACCTGGATGCTTGATTACAACCGTGTGCACATGGTTATCGTCAGCAATCCTGATGGGCGTTTGATTGATGAAGGTGGCTCCAACCGTATGCAACGTAAAAACTACAACACCAATCACTGTCCTGGCCAATATGGTAACTACAACCAAACCGGTGTGGACCTTAACCGCAACTATCCCTTTGCCTGGGGAAGCGGTTCAAATCAGTGCGATCTTACTTACCCAGGTCTCTCTGGTAATTCTGAGCCCGAAACCCAGGCCATTACAGCCTACCTGAGCACTATCTTTGAAGACCAGCGTGGCCCCCGGTGAAAACGACCCGGCTCCAGCTGACACAACCGGCATGTTTATGGACCTGCACAGCTACAGCGAATTGATTCTCTATCCCTGGGGGGGCTATACCTACGATAACGCGCCTAACCACAATCAACTTAAAACCGTGAGTTATAAATTAGCCTATTACAACAAATACCTTCCCCAAAAATCCACGACTTTATACCCGACATTAGGCTCAACAGATGACTTCGTCTATGGTGAATTTGGTGTACCCGCCTTCTGTGTCGAAATGGGTGTTACCTTCCATGAAAGCTGCTCACGATTTGAAAGTGAAATCTGGCCAGACAATCAACAGACGCTCCTAAGAGGCATCAAACTTGCGCGCCGACCCTACATGGACTCTTATGGTCCTGAGGTTACTTTCAACAGCATCCCCCCCGCCAACCCTGTAAATCCTGCGCAACCGATGATTGTCAACGTCAACATCGATGATACCCTTCACAGCAGTTATGAGGGTGGCATTCCTTCGCAAAACATTGTCGCCTATCGTTACAGCTTTGACAAACCCAGCTGGATTGAAGGCGCGAACCCGGTCACAGTCAATCGTAATATAGGTAAACCTAAAAGCGATGTGATGTTTTCGGTGGACGTATCTCACTTAAGTCCTGGCAAACACACGATTTTTGTAGAAGGCAAGGATGCGGATGGCAACTGGGGGGGCATTCCCACAGCGGCATGGTTTACCGTTGGCTCGGCTCCAATGCCAACACCTACCCCCCCTGTCCCAACACCCGGGCCAGACCCCCCCATGAGCAACTGGATTTACCTGCCAATCATTGTCAATCCTGACACGCCCTAAACTGGGATTTATCTAAAAAAAAGAGTTGGCTAAGCTTTGGCCAACTCTTTTGATTTAATCAGACCGAACAAAATTCTGATTTACTTTTCTATTCTGAATGCCAGTCAAGGCGGGCAGACTTTTACCACGCAGCCATTTTTCAGCTTCAATCGCAGCGATGGCACCATCGCCCACGGCAATCACCGCCTGACGCACACGGGTACACAGCACATCCCCCCCACAGCGAAGACACCGGGAACAATAGTTTGCATATTACGGTCAACCTGCAAGCAACCCTGCTCACCCGGATCCAATTGTCCAGCTAAAAAGTCCGTGACAGGTTTTCCACCCTGCAAATAGACAAAAACACCATCCACTACCAGCTGGTTTAACGTTTCAGGCTTGCCCGCGTTTGCCCAGCGTAAGCCTTCTACCTTGTCCTTGCCGTAAATCTCGCGCACCCGCGCATTATAGTAAGGAACAATTTTATTGTTATGGCGCATCGTTTCGCAGAGTTCATCCGATGCCTCAATCTGCGTGGCAGGAACCAAAAGATGCACTTTGGATGCGAAACGCGAGAGATAAAGGGCTTCTTCCAGGGCTTCATCGGTTTTGCCGATTACCGCGACCTCTTTGTCTTTGTAAAATGCCGCGTCACAAACACCACAGTAAGACACGCCCCTGCCTAAAAATGCCGCTTCGCCGTCGATCAGGTTCGCCCTGCCCATTGACCCCGTGGCAATGATGATGGCTTTGGCAAAATAAGCGTCGAAGTTTCCGTAAACCGTTTTTATCTCTGAACCCAAGTCCGTACCAACGGCTTTATCATTGATAAATTCCGCGCCAAAATCAGTTGCCTGTTTGCGCATCACACTCAAAAGTTCCGCGCCGGATACATCACCGACCACGCCAGGGAAGTTGGCAATTTTACTGGTCACACCCAGGGCACCGGTAGTAAGACCTTTATCCAGGACACCTGTCTTCAGTCCAGCCCGGGCAGTATAAATCGCCGCCGTCGCGCCAGCAGGACCGCCACCAATAATTAACACGTCATATTCGTTTTTATCGTTTTCTGTCATTAGCACCTCGCAAATGTTTAAAAAGTCTATCCAATCCCCCAGCGGATGCCAAAATATAGTGCAAGGTTAACAGTTTTCTAAGATATTATCTTGTGCTTATCCCCCCCACTTATTAATGATGAATACTTGAGATTTAGGTCGCAAATCTCAGCCAGTTTTAGGAAGACTGTCGAATAGAACGCAAAATAGCCACCAAACCACCAGCCCCAATCGCGCTGATTAAAATCGCATTCCATGGCGCGGGGATAAAGGACAGCGAAATGCCCCCCCATTCCTTAATTAAAACGTTCGCCAGATACGCGCCAACAATGCCCGCTACCGCCGCACCGAGAAATTTAAATTTATAGCCTTTCATCGCGGTGTCAGTTATAAAGCCAACAATCGCGCCTACCAATATCATCTGTATCCAGGGGTTTAGTTCAAACATCTCGCCTCCATAAATAACACTATATCAAATTCTGCATTTTCCAACACCCGTGCGCTTTGTGCTGTCACTCGCGGTTTCGTGAGCACGGGTAAGGAATTTCACCATATCAGAATTGTCATATCAAATTATAGCCCGGTTTCACGAAATATCCGGATTTTATATAAAGAATGGTATACTTAAAAGGATAAAAAAAGTCATCACGCTGGAGGAGTTTTATGAAAGTTGTCATTCAACAGAGTCAACTCGCACATGGGGGGGTGAGTGTGGTTGCACGTGCCGTAACCCCCCCGCTCAACCTTGCCTGTGCTTTCGAACATTCTCATTAAAACTGATGGGGAACGCTTGCGCCTTTCTGGCACCAATCTCGAACTGGGAATCAGCGCCTGGATTGATGCGAAAGTGGAAAAGGAAGGCGGATTAACCGTTCCAGCCCGCACCTTTGCGGATTTGGTTAGCAACCTGCCCAGCCGCGAAGTCACGCTCACCGTGGATATTCCCACCCAAACCTTAAATGTCAAATGTGGCACACTCAACACCGACATCAAAGGCATCAGCGCGGATGAATTCCCACCTATGCCAGCACCCGACCTTGATGAAGCCATCCCATTGAACGTGGCAAACTTCAAAGAGATGATTAACCAGGTTGTCTTTGCGGCATCTACTGAAGATTCACGCCCCAATCTCACCGGCGTTCACATGAGTTTTGAAGACGAAATGCTCGAAATGGCGGCAACCGATGGCTATCGCATCTCAATCTCGCGCGCGCCGATGGCAGGCGTGGGCAAGCAAAAGCTCGAAGCGCTTGTGCCCGCCCGCGCGCTTTCTGAACTCTCGCGTGTGGCAGTCAATGGTGATGAAACCCTGAAGATGACTTTTCCTCCCGGTCGTGGTCAGGTAATTTTCCATCTTAAAGACGTGGAACTGGTCTCGCAGCTGATTGAAGGTAACTTCCCCCCCAATTACAACGCCATTATCCCGCCCACTTTCAAAACCCGCACCGTGCTTTCAACCAGCGATATGCTCAAAGCCTGTAAGCAGACAGAAATTATCGCGCGCGAAGGCAACTACATCGCGCGACTTGACATTCAGCCCGATGAAAACGGCGATGGCATTGCCCAGCTGGATATTTCTGCCAATTCCGAACAAACCGGTTCATCTGAAGTGATTGTAGACGCTTCGGTTGAAGGTGTGCCCTTGCTGATTAGCTTCAACATTCGCTACCTGCGCGAAGCGCTTGAAGTTATCAAAACTCCGACCGTGATTTTGGAAACAAACGCCCCCCAACACGCCTGGTTTGTTACGCCCGGTCGATGATGAAAGCTTCAAGCACATCATCATGCCCATGAACATCCCCCCCCGCTAAATTTTTCCTTATTAGATTCAAAAAGGCTGCTCGTTCAAAGCAGCCTTTTTTTTCTTTATATACAAACGGCGAGACTAAACCAGGGACATACCCAGTTTGAGCGCCTTTTGGTTGACTTCAACAAACTGCTCGCGCACGTTCTCCGCGATAATCTTGTTCCAGTCGATTTCATCGTGCAAGCCCAGGGCTTTAAGCGCTACGCCCAATAGAATGATGTTCATCGTGCGGGGATTGCCGAGTTTTTCGGCTTCTTCGGTTGCGTCAAGCGCGATAACGCGCCCGGCACGCGCTTCAATCAACTCCTGAATATTAGGCGGATAGACGTCCTTGCCGGAAAGCACGCCAATCGGGTTGACGCGCGCGCGGTTCAAAATAACCACGCCTTCGCCATCATCACGCAGATATTCCAAATTGCGCAGAACTTCAAGTTCCTCAAAGCCGATGATGATATCACCTTTTTTTTCTTGGATACAACCGGTGACCAGACTTTTTTGCCGTAGCGCACGTGGGTCAGCACGGGACCTTCGCGCTGGGACATGCCATGCACTTCGCTCATTTTCACGTCGTAGCCATTGTCTTGCAAGCCAAGGGTCAAAAGGCGGCTTGCCAAAATCGTTCCCTGGCCGCCAACACCAGTCAGTAGAATATTTTTAGTCATGCTTAGGCTCCTTTCAGTTGAATGGCATCCACAGGACAGACCTGCGCGCAAACGCTGCAACCCACGCATTTGTAGGGGGGGTCAATGCTGGATTTTTTTTCTTATCCACCTGGAAGACAATCGCCGGACAGCCGGTGCGGGTACAGGCCTTACAGCCGATACAGACATCTTCGAGCACTTCGTATTGCGTTTTGAAGGGGGGGTTATTGAACTCTTTCAGATCCCATTCGTGCATTTTCTTGAGCGCGCAAGGCCAGCGGGTGATGATAACCGACGGACCTTCAAGTTCCAACGCCCAGTTAAGCGTTTCTTTAACTTCTTTAAGGTTGTTCGGGTTGATAGTGCGCACGTTTTCAAAGCCCAGTGTTCTCACCAGCGCTTCGATATTCACCTGTTCGGTGATTTCTCCCTGCACGGTCATGCCACTGCCGGGGTTTTCCTGCTGACCGGTCATGGCGGTGATGCGGTTGTCGAGAATGACGTTTACCGTGTTGCTCTTGTTGTAGGCCACATTCATCAGGGAGTTGATACCGGTATGGAAGAAAGTGCTGTCGCCCAGAACCGAAACGACGCGCATTTTGTTGTCTTCAATCGTGTCAAAGATTTGCTGCGCGCCATGGCCAGCGCTGATGCTGGCACCCATGCAGATAGTGCTTTCAATGGCATGATAAGGCGCGCCCGATGATAAGGTGTAACAGCCAATATCGCCAGAAATCATCACATTGCGCTTGCGACCCAGCTCAAAGAAGAAACCACGATGCGGACATCCGGCGCAAAGTGTGGGCGGACGACCGATAAGCGCTTCGGCCAGTTCCGTGTCAGCTTCGATTTTTTCGCCATAGATGACTTCGCGAATGACTTCCGGCAGCATTTCGCCGTTGCGCGGGAAGATGTTTTTACCGTCACAGGCGATGCCCAAAGCGCGTACAAAGTCCTCGATGTAGGGGTCGTTTTCTTCAATGATGTAAACTTTGTCAACTTTCGAGGCAAAGTCTTTGATCATCTCTGCTGGCAAGGGGTTTGTGAAACCAAGTTTGAGATAGGAGGCTTCATCGCCAAAACTTCGCGGGCGTAAAGATAGCAATCGCCGGAACAGATGATGCCAATCCTGGTGTCGCCATATTCGGCACGGTTCCATTTGCAGTTATTTGAATAATCTTCCAACAACTTCAAATTGCCTTGCAGTTTCACCTTCATGATGCGCGCGTTGGCAGGCACAGCAACATACTTTTTGATATTCTTCGCGTAGGGCTTGATGGGCACTTCAACCCGTTCGCCTAACTCAACCAGACTTTTGGAATGGCACACACGTGTGGTCATGCGGTAAAGCACGGGCACATCATATTGTTCGCTTATTTCAAAAGCATCGGCGAGCATATCTTTGGCTTCCTGACTGTCAGCGGGTTCAAACATCGGCACCATGGCAGCTTTGGCATAGTTGCGGTTGTCCTGCTCGTTCTGCGAAGAGAACTGGCCAGGCTCATCGGCCGTGATAACCACCGCGCCACCGCTCACGCCCATATAAGCGAACGTGAAGAACGGGTCCGCGGCAACGTTTAAGCCAACGTGTTTCATAGCCGCCAAGGCTCGCGCACCCGCGATAGACGCGCCAATAACCGACTCGAGGGCTACTTTTTCATTAGGCGCCCATTCAGCTTTAATGACGCCTTTATATTTGGAGATATTTTCGAGAATTTCAGTGCTGGGTGTACCCGGATAAGCGGCAGCAAAACGCACGCCAGCTTCGTAGGCACCACGAGCAACAGCTTCGTCTCCAGTTAAGAGATGTTTCAAAATGGCCTCCTTGGATAGTTTTTTTGCTTGGCACACGCCAACAATACTATTGTAACGCAAATACCGGGTATTAGGACCTTATTTTTTTTGTTTTTATTCAACTGCTTCACAAAAATTTTTTTACTTGATTAAATTTTCCATACTGCGATTTTTCTGATAAAATGAAAGGTTAGCTTGTAATCGAATATTTGACGAATCTAACAATTGACGCCATTGTTAGATAATGGTATAACTAAGCAAATTAAGCTTAGACGGTCGTCTAACCCTCTGCTAATAAAATATATTTTAAGGATTACACACAATGAGTTCTTATACGGACGCAAAACTTCACTGGGAATTTGGTACCGCCTATGATTTCTTCGTAAGCCAATTAGTGCTTCATCACCCTGAACGCTTTAGCTTGCGACCAAACTGGGCAGCAGGTGTACGTTCCCGTTTAAATCCTGAATTAAGGCAAACGCTTGAACACGCTGAAAACGCATTACCCATGCCCATTCGCTTTGTTTTCAACCTGCCTGGAAAAACCAAAACGCTGATGCGGTGCTCAAAGAGCTTGGAAGCCTGGCGCCCCTAAAACGTCTTGAACTTATTTCTGGTTTCGAACGCATCAACCCGACCTGCCAAAAAAATTTTGCGTGAAACTACACCTGGCAATCCATGGTCCGATGTCGAACGTGAGATGCTTCTTGAAAGCACAGCAAATGCAGACCGCAAGAGCAGCCCACGGTACTTAGAAAGCCTTTATGCCATTTGGTCAGACCCTAAAGCTTTCTCGGATATGTATCTCGCTGCATTAACCGCCTATAAGGACAATTTTTTTTCGCTGAAGAAGAACAACGCATTCTGCCAGCGCTGAAGCAAGCGCTTTCTTACGCGCAAATGCGCGCGGGCAGCCTTTCTTTGCCTTTACTGCTTGAAGACCTGACCTCAGGCGTGCGCTATTCTGACCTGGAACAAACCAAAAACATCCACCTGGCACCCTCTTTTTGGATTTCGCCCTTGATGTTCTCAGTCCGTCCAGAAAAAGACCGTTTAATTATTCTCTATGGTGCCCGTCCGGATAACATGGCAATTATCCCCCCCGGCGACCCCCCCGTGCCGGATAGTCTTATGCGCGCGCTCAAAGCCGTGGCAGACCCTACCCGCTTGCGCATCATGCGCTTTTTAGCACAAAGCCCACAAACCGCGGCGCAACTTTCGCGCTCTTTACGATTGCGCCCGCCAACAGTAAACCATCACCTGAACGAGTTGCGAATTGCCGGACTGGTGCATATTACGATAAGCCAGGGCGGTGACCGCCAGTTTGCCACACGATATGATGGCATTGACGCCATGCACGACCTGCTGACGCGCTATTTGCATGGAATCTAAATATGGAAGAAAGCACCGAAGCCCTGTCAACCGAGCCCGATGAACGCGGTACAGACAGAAAAAGCAATCCCATCAAGACCTATATTGAAAGACTAAAAGCCTTTAGCACTAATGCGCGCTTGTTTTTAGTCGGCGGTTTTCTGTTTGGTATCGCTGGTGGTATCAACCAACTGCTCTTCAATTTTTACGTTCTGAGTCAAGGTTATACTGAAGGGACACTGGGAAAATCGTTACCGCGCGCAGCCTGACAACTTTGCTGGCCGCCATCCCGATGGGCTATCTTGTTGACAAAATAGGGCGCAAACGAGCCTTTTTCTTTAGCCACCTTTCCTTCGCGCTAAGCATTGTGTGCATCCTTCTGTTCCCATCCATACCTGTATTCCTGACAATGGGTATGGTGCAAGGCCTTGCCCAATCCTTATCCGTTGTCGCGCAGGGGGGGCCATTCCTGATGGAAAACAGCGAGGAAACCGAACGCACCTATCTGTTCAGCATCTCTTCGGGCATCGGTACGACAGCCAGCTCGGTAGGACAATGGTTTGGTGGCTTTCTACCCGGTATCTTCGCGGGAATGCTCCTGGTAAGCGCCATGGACACCAAAGCTTATAGTGCCGCTTTGTGGTTTGTAGTCCTGTTCGCGCTTTTAGCGCTTGTACCAATAAGTTTTATAAAGGAAAACCGTCGTGATCCAAGCGCCAAGCGCTCTGTGTTTGCTCCTGTTACCTTCTTTAAACGCGCACCGAAAAAAATTCACCAGGCTCATTTTACCCGGCTTGGTTACCTCAATCGGCGCTGGCATGGTTATGCCCTTTATGAATGTCTTTTTCCGAAACGTTTACCGCCTTTCGGATAATTCCATCGGTGTTATTTTTGCCTGGGGCAGTCTGGCGATGGGTATCGGTTTGATTATCGCGCCAATGATTGCCGAACGCGTGGGCAAGATTCAAACCGTAGTAGCCACCCAAGCCTTGTCCATTCCTTTTTTTGGTCTTACTCGGTTTTTCCGGTAGAGTTGAATTAGCTGTAATCGCGTATTATTTCCGATTGACGCTGATGAATATGAGCAGCCCTATTTTTTTTCCACCTTTGCCATGGAACAAGTCGAGCCAGAAGCGCGCGCCATGTTAGCCAGCCTTAACAGTATGGCCTTCAACTTTGGCTGGGCATTTAGCCCGACAATCAGTGGTATCTTGCAGGAACGACATGGTTTTGGCCCATCATTCACAATTACTATCATCCTTTATACTGTTTCAACCTCAATGTATTACTTCTGGTTTTGGCACAAGAAGAATACACCTGCCACGGTTGAGCAGGCACAAAAGCTGAATTAATTGATTGAGATTACACCAAACGAAATGCTTTAGCTCTCCGGGTTAATCCTAAACTCGTAGATACCGTCTTCATAAGTCCAAAGATGCCCACAACCCGGGCAGGTTTGATTTTCGCGCGCCTCAGGCAAGCTGGTATCACAAATCGGGCAAGCGAAAAGGCATCGCCTTCAGGTTTTGGCCAGATCCGACAGCAACAGACTTGATGAACACGCTCGGGCTAAGCTGAATGATGCCCCCCCGTATGCTGGAACAGAGAATCTAACGCAACCAAAACCTCGTGTTTGACCCGTCGTTTCAACGCGTTGATGCGAAAATGGGATACGGTGAGCTGTTTTTTTAAGCGCGAACTGGTTCTCTTTAAGCAATTTGCGAACGGTTTTAGGATGAAAATTGTAATTTAGCGCGACAAATTCCACCTGTTCTTTGGTGAAAGGGTTCCATTTTTGTTTACCCAGGAGATAGCGCGCGATGGCTTTGAGATTGCGCTTGTTGGCAAATTCAAGAACAAACACAGCATCCTCACCAAGCACCCGGCGCACGTTGGCAAGGGCACTGTTAGCATCGGAAAGATGATGCAGGGTGCGGATCATCGTGGCACCATCAAAAAGACCGCTGACAAATGGCAGCTTGTAAATATCCGCGGTGACGTAGACATAACGCGACGAATCACCCAGGCGTTCGCGCGCCTGCAAGAGTTGTGTGCGGGAGTAATCCAAGAGCACAATGCGTTCCCAGCCGGCATAACGGGGGGGCGTATTGCGCCCGGCACCCGCGCCAAGTTCCAGCAAAAGCTTGCCTTGCTTGGGCATCAGCCGTTTTAGCGCGACTTCTTCAACCGCGTCTTCATAGCGACGCTCGCCGGTATCCCAAAATACTTCCTGGTAATCAGAGCCTTCGTAGGAACAGACCTGGGGGGTTTCTTCCTGATGAATATCGCTTGTGGTAGCAGCTGGTTTATCACTGTCTTTCATGTCAATCCTCGTTAAAGAAATGTTGGGCAGGTTTGCCGGCAACACCCAGAGATACCTCCTTACCGCTGCTTCCTCTCGGACCTGACGGGGTTCGCAGGGCTCTGCCGCACCGGTCCCACCCAACGGGAATAAGGATACCTGTTTCCGGGGCGGGTGTCAATTCTTCGTGGCATTTTTTTATCTGAAGAGTGGCGTCGCATAATTTTGCCCGTTTTACGATTTTCTTAGCCACTTTCATTTTACTTGCCAATACCGTGTTCTTAAATAATGGTATAAGTCCGTATCTTTAGACTGCTTACTCCAAAAATGTTCCGGAGAAATGACGATATATTTGCCAGGGTCGCTCAAACAATCTTTCCAGGTTGCCACCATCCTTTTTGCTGCAGGGATACGTTTTATCCAGTAATTGCGTATTGCCATCAGGAATAACATGTAAATGCAAATAGTCATCAGCTTGGAATCCTTCTGGTTGATGTTTTAATAGTTGTTCCGCCCAAAGCGTTTGACGCATTAATTGATAGAAAGGTTCAAACCAACAGCAAGTGAGTGTATTCTCATTCAAATACCGGCTACTTGTAATTAAATCAATATAGCGGGCTTTTCGTATTTCTCCTCCTCTTCCTGCTGATTTGTCTTCGTTCCCATATAACTCAACATATTTCCACTCAATCGGGATTAAGAATCTTCGACCATCACGATGTTGTGCGTAAATCAAGGCATCGACAGAAGTACAGCTGCTTCCTCTTGTGTTATTACCTTCGTTTAAGAAGTTAATCTTTCCACCTACAGCCTCAAACTGAATATATCCCTCAAGGTTCTCCGCGATAGGGAAAACATCTGTAAAATCGTCCGAGACGGTCTTTAGCAGATTCAAAACGGCGTCTTTTTCATACCTAAGTTTGAACAAATGATTCAAACAAGCTATTTGCGAAGATAATACATGACCGGTTGGATACTTGCCACCCCCCCACCAAACGATGTTATTTTGCTTAAAATAGTCAAGCACTTCATCCCTGATTTCAGGATACAAATTTAATAGACCGTCTTGAAGCACGAAAGGATATTTCCCAGCCATAAACTTTCCGCCACCAGTATCACCGTCAAAGAAACCATTATTAATTAATTCCAAGCCACGTTTTTTTTCTCTTTAGTTTTGAAATTCATTCTTAATCCTCCATTTGTCACTTAAAACGTCTATTTACCCTTCTAGAAATCGCATTATCGTCCCTTAAACAAGACTCTGCTCGCAAATATCCTGATAACCACAACCACGACAACGCGACACAGTGCTATGTGAACGGCTGGGCGCGTCAGCGCAAGCTTCAACTGTACGCAGCTGATTAATCAAATCCAAAAATCTTTCCTTTTCAACCTCGTTGTAGGGTACTTCAAAACTCTTATCCTGATAACGAATGACCCCATAAGGCGGTGCTTGCCCATAACTTTGCTCCAGCAGATAGCAATATGCCAAAACCTGAAAGACATGCGCGCGGTAAGCTTGGGCAGGCGCGGGCGTTGACTTAAAGTCAACCGGCACCAACTCATCACTTGCCAGACGCATCACGTAATCGGGTTTGCCAACCAGTCTTAGCTTTGAATCAAAAAAAACGGCTTGGGAACGGCTTGCAGCTGGTCGGTATCGGCGTATATCAGGCGCCCACTGGGCAGTCCACTGGCCTTTTTGAACCATAAGGCAAGCAAGACTAAAACAAGCGCGATACCTAATAAGAGAACAGGTATAAGCCAGATTTTCATTTTCCCACCAGAATAATGATCAGGGCTATCAATGCCAGCAAGGCTGCGACAACAATCAGGACGGGTACCAGTTTCACCTGCCTTGCATGGGTTTGATGGCTTTGCGTGCCAGCATCCATGGCGGGCTGATTCGCTGATGGCTCACCTTGCAATTGATACCACCATGCCCGCTCGCAATACAGAAAACTGTTTAGTTCCGAAGCTTTAATCACACGCATGGCTCAATTGTAACTGCTGATATCAAAATGTCGAATGAGAAATGAAATAACATAGCCTTAAACACTTGCTAAATTTTGCTTATATTGCGTTAGCAATAACACGAGTAACATGATCGTAATATTGCTATTTGCAAATTTGCTTATTAAAACACAATCAATCAAGGCGTTTTTCTCGCGCAAAGAATACTGCCATAGAAAAACCCGCTTGCGCGGGCTTTTCTATTAAATCTTAATCTATTGATAAGCTTTTATTACTGATTAGTTTCGTGGTCAGCTAACAGTTCGGTGAATTCATCTATTTTCTTGGTCAGCATTTCCTGACGATAGGCGGTGGTGATATCCGCACGGGTGCGCTCAATGATACCCCGTGCCAGGTCCGTCCGCCGGCGCAGCCCATCGGTAACAGCATCGGGATAGTCCATCGTTACCAGTTGGGTAAAAATCTCATCCATATTGAACAGCAAACGTTCAACTTCATCGGTATAACCTGTGCGCAAGATATCCAGCAACGTCGCCGCATCTCACCGATTGTTTCAGTCAGCCCATTCAGCCACGCGGGAAGGTCTATGCCCATTTCGTTGGGAGAAGGAATAGGCTGGTCGTAAATAATCGCCGCGGTTAGCTTGGCTTCGCAAAACTCCTTTAGCGCGTCCTGAGTGTAGCCTGTGTAATAAAGGTCAGGATGTTCACGCTTGAGATGCTGAAGAATGTCATCCACTATCACTTGGCCCTGTTGCAATTCTTCTTGTGCCTGCTGCACATCGCCCCTGTGAATAGCGCGAATGGTAAGCGAGGCACGGCGAATCAACTCGCGCGCGTTTTTGAGAGCTTGCTCACGCTGATCGGTTTTCGCGTTGAATTCCTCGTGAATTTGCTCACAGATTTTTTTCTAAATTCTTCAAACTAGCCTTCTTCCGACGGGTCTTTTGGGTCTGCTGTTCTAAAAGCTGGTCGGCCAGCGAGTGTCCTCTGGGGGGGATTTTGATTTCGCCAAAGTTTTTCTCGTAGCGCAGCAAATTCTCGGTCAAGGCCTGCAAAAACAGCTTCGCGCCCAGGGGGGCGAGAAAACCAGTCGTGTACTTATCTTGGGCTTTATTCCCGGCAACATACCTGCAAAGTCGAGAATAAATTCCTGGGGGGGCGTATGTGAGATATACGACATATTCACATACGTTGCGGGCAAGTCTTCTGGTACGGTAATGGTAATTTTTTTTGATATCCGCCATTACTGCGACCTAGAAGGGGGGGATTTCGTCATCATCCATGGAATCGTCCATGTAATCACTTCCACCACCGGCAGAATCAGAGCGGGATGACAAGAAGCGCACCGTCTCCGCGGTTACTTCGTAGCTGCTTGCCCAACTTCCGTCGTTGCGCTGATAAACGCGTGGTCCACCATATTGTGGATCGGGGGGGTACAGGCGCCCTTCAACCAAAACTTTGGAACCTTTCTTGAGATACTGATTGCAGCTTTCGGCTTGTCTGCCCCAAACTGAAATGCGGAACCAGGTGGTTTCGTCAGTATCTTTGTAACGGCGGCTGGTCGCAACGCTAAAGCTGGTAACCGGGTTTCCGTCTGGCGTGAATCGCATTTCTGGGTCACGTCCTAAATTGCCTACGATAATAAGTTTCTGATACATCTTTGTAAAATCCTTTCGCTTTTGTGTCGAATCTTCAGCTATAATTTTACTAGAAAAAGCTCTGTTATGGAAACTTTTTTTTGATGCTTTTCAAATCCACAACAAAACGCTTGACGTTTTCGAAGGCAATAGGATATACTTCAATCTCGCGCCGGGGGGGTGTGGCGCAGACGGCTAGCGCGCTGCGTTTGGGACGCAGAGGTCGTCGGTTCAAGTCCGACCACCCCGACTTTTTTTGTTTAAAAGGTATACTTAGGCTACAAAGCTATGGCAACACCTTTTCTTTCCATTATCATTCCCGCCCATAACGAGGCGACGCGCCTGCCACAAACGCTTGCTTCGGTGCAAAATTATCTCGCCAGCAAGGACTTTGACGCTGAGGTGATTGTCATCGAAAATGCCAGCGACGATGAAACCGCGCAAATCGTGCGCGACTGGCAAGCGAAAATGCCTAATCTGCGCTTGATTTCGCGCGAAGGAGCCGGCAAAGGTGGCGCGATAAAACAGGGCATGCTTGAAGCACGTGGGGGCGTATCGCTTTATGGCGGACGCTGACCTTTCGATGCCAATTTCAGAACTTGATAAATTTTTATCAATGGGTAAAAGCCATCATGTTGTCATCGCCTCGCGCGAAGCCAAAGGCGCAAAGCGTATTGGTGAACCCGAATACCGCCATCTCATCGGACGGGCGTTTAATTTACTGGTCAAGTTAATCGTCTTGCCCAAAGTTGAAGACTCGCAATGTGGCTTTAAATGGTTTAGCGCCGAAGCCGCCCAGCGCATTTTCCCACTGCAAACAATGACTGGCTGGAGTTTTGACGTGGAAGTTTTGGCCATCGCGCGCGAACTCGGCTACACCATCACTGAAGTGCCTGTTACCTGGTACTACCAGGAAGGCTCCCGCATCAATGTATTCAAAGACAGCTGGCGCATGTTCCGCGACCTGTGGAACATCCGGCGCAAGCGTAAGCAGGGAATGTATCGTGGCTAAACGTTTTGACCCCCCCGCCAGCATCCCCCCCATGGCCCACGCTCGACTTCGAAAGCGCGCTTTGGGCGGAGGGCAAGGTGCTCGTCACCGGGCTGGACGAAGCAGGCCGGGGGGGCGCCCTGGCAGGTCCTTTGTGCGCCGCGGCAGTCATTTTGCCCGCCGATGATCCTGAAATCCCCCATTAAGTTATTTGAAGTGCGCGATTCCAAGCAACTTTCTGCTTTTGACCGCGAAAAACTCGCCCCCGCTCATCCGCGAGCTGGCCCTGGATTTCTCAATCGCCTGGATTGAAGCCGACGAAATCGACGCCATCGGCATGGCGCGTGCCGGCAGAAAGATTTTTCTTTGGCGCTGCAAGGCTTGCGCCTGAAACCCGACCATGTTCTTGTTGACCACTTTACTATCCCTGGTCTGGAGATCGCGCAAACGAACCTGACCAAGGGCGACCAACGCTCACTAAGCATCGCCTGCGCCTCGATTTTGGCGAAACAAGCCCGCGACGCGCGCATGATAGACTTAGCGGAAAGATATCCAGCTTATTCTATTGCTGAAAACAAGGGTTATGGCAGCCCTGACCATATAAAAGCCATTCAAAAGCTGGGATTAACGGATATTCACCGAAAAAGTTTTTGCGAAGGGCTTTTTCAGCTTTCGCTGTTTTAATATGGATTTATAGGAGAGAAAATGAGCGAAGAAACCCGACAAATTTCAAAACTTGGCCGCCTGGCACGCAATCTTTATGACGGTCTGCGTCGTCTGCCGACTGTACCCGGTGCTTATTTGCACCCCCTGGCGAAGGGAATCAATACGCAAACTGGGCGCGTTAAAGAACAGCCACAAAGGTGAACGTTGTTTCATCGTGGGTAATGGCCCTTCCTTGAAAACACCGATTTAAGTCTGCTCAAAAACGACTTTACCATCGGCATGAACCGCATTTTCCTGGCGGAAGAAGAACTCCATTTCAAGCCAGATGTTTTGGTGTGCATCAACGATTTGGTCGTGGAACAATCCGTAGACGAATTTAATGCTCTCAAGATGCCTAAGTTTTTCTCCTGGCGCGCGCGAAAGTGGTTGCAAATGGACGACTACACCCACTTTCTTTACACTACCTATACCGAACCGAAGTTCGCGCGGGATTTGCGTGGCAGGGTTTGGGAAGGCGCCACCGTCACCAATGTTTGTCTGCAACTGGCCTATCATTTGGGCTTTAAGGAAGCCATTTTGATCGGCGTTGACCACAGTTTTGCCACCAAAGGCACACCCAACACCACCGTGCAAAGCCAGGGCGATGACCCCCCAACCACTTCTCAGTTGCCTATTTCGGCAAGGGCTTCCGCTGGCAACTGCCCGACCTGGAGACTTCCGAAGTCGCCTACCGCATGGCGCGCAAAGCCTACGAAGCGGACGGCCGCAAAGTGCTCGACGCAACTATCGGTGGCAAGCTGGACATTTTTGAGAAGGTTGATTACGAAAGGCTGTTTTAGCCACACCATTTCAAACCCAAATTGCATGAATCTAAAAGCGGTTGGTTTTTACACCAACCGCTTTTTCTGTTTCAATTCAAAATCCAGGCTTATGCTTCAGTAAATTCGCCATCAACGACGTTGTCATCACCGTTGGGCTGGGCGCTGCCATATCCGGCTTGTCCGTTAGCACCACCCTGGGCTTGCTGATAAGCCGCGGTGCCGATTTCCTGCATCACTTCGCTCAATGCCTGGCTGGCGTTCTTAATCGCGCTCACGTCATCGCCAGCGATCGCGCCACGTAGCACCTGAATCTTGGCTTCAGCATCGTTGCGCTTGGCAGCGTCTACCTTGTCGCCTAGATCGCGCAGGCTCTTTTCCGACTGATACGCCAGGCTCTCACCCATATTGCGGGCTTCAATCAGCTCGCGTCGGCGGTCATCTTCAGCCTTGTTCATCGAGGCTTCGCGCACCATGCGTTCCACGTCCTGTTTGTTCAGGTTGGTTGTAGCCGTGATGGTCACCGTTTGCGCCTTGTTGGTGGCTTTATCCTTGGCGGTTACGCTCAGGATGCCGTTGGCGTCGATGTCAAAGGTCACTTCAACCTGTGGAATACCACGTGGAGCGGGCGGGATGCCTTCCAGGCGGAAGCGTCCCAGCGTCATATTGTCGTTAGCCATGGGGCGTTCACCCTGCAGAACGTGGATATCCACCGCGGTTTGGCTGTCTTCGGCGGTGGAGAAAACTTCGGTCTTCTTCACCGGAATGGTCGTGTTGCGTTCAATGAGGCGGGTCATCACACCACCGAGTGTTTCAAGCCCCAGTGAAAGCGGGGGGGTTACGTCCAAAAGCAATACGTCCTTCACTTCGCCCGAGAGCACGCCACCCTGAATGGCGGCACCAATCGAGACAACTTCGTCTGGGTTCACACTTTTGTTGGGTTCTTTGCCGTTGGTGTGTTTCTTGACGAACTCGACTACCATCGGCATACGGGTTGAACCACCCACCAAAACGACTTCGTCGATTTTGTTCAAGGGGGGGATACCCGCGTCTTTCATCACCGCGTTGAATGGAATCAAGGTGCGTTCCAAAAGGTGTTCGGTCATTTGTTCAAACTTGCTACGGCTGAGCTTTAGCAAAAGATGCTTGGGTCCACTGGCATCAGCGGTGATATAGGGCAGGTTGATTTCGGTCTCAAGCACGGAGCTGAGTTCTATTTTCGCCTTTTCAGCAGCTTCGCGCAGGCGTTGCAAAGCCTGACGGTCGGCGCGCAAGTCCACGCCTTGCTCTTTCTTGAATTCATCCGCCGCCCAGTTGACAATCACATTATCCCAGTCATCGCCACCCAAATGGGTGTCACCGTTGGTCGCGCGCACTTCCACCACGCCATCGCCAACTTCCAAAAGCGAAACGTCAAAAGTACCGCCACCAAGGTCAAAGACCAAAATGGTTTCGTTGGCCATCTTGTCAAGCCCATAAGCGAGAGCTGACGCGGTAGGTTCGTTGATGATGCGCATCACTTCAAGTCCAGCGATTTTACCGGCGTCTTTGGTTGCCTGGCGTTGGCTGTCGTTGAAATAAGCCGGCACGGTGATAACCGCCTGGGTCACTTTTTCGCCCAGATAGGCTTCGGCATCCGCCTTGAGTTTGGCGAGAATCATCGCGCTGATCTCCTGGGGCGTGTAATCTTGCCCGGTCATAGGGATACGAATCCGCGCGTCGCCGGTTGGTCCTTCAACGACCTTGAACGAGACCATGCCACGTTCGCCACTGATCTCATCATAACGTCGGCCCATAAAGCGTTTGACCGATGAAATGGTGTTTTCGGGGGGGTTTACCACAGCCTGACGTTTGGCGGGGGGATACCCACCAGGCGTTCGCCGTTTTTGTTAAAGCTACCACGGAGGGCAGTAAGCGTGAGCCTTCTGAGGTGGGGGATAACCACCGGTGAGCCACCTTCCATTACCGCCACCGCGCTGTTTGTTGTTCCTAAGTCAATACCAATAATTTTTCCCATATTTGTTCTCCTAATTCATTCTTATTCTGCATAGATAATAGCCAAGCAGTGCAAGAGAAACGTTAACGAAATGTTTATTTGGTATTAATGGATGAAGATATTGAAAACAGCCCAGATAACCGGGCTGTTTATTGTTCTTTGCTTTCAGAAATGAACTTACTGGATATCGTCAAACACGCTATCGACGATTTCTTTGGCTTCCTTTTGAATCGTTCCCAAATGTTCAGCGCTTTCGAGGCTTTCAGCGTAAATCTTATAGATATCTTCCGTGCCAGAAGGACGCGCGGCGAACCAGCCCTTTTCGGTCACCACTTTTAGCCCGCCGATAGGCGCGTTGTTGCCGGGCGCTTCGGTCAATTTAGCCAGGATCGGGTCACCCGCCATAGACTCCGCGCGAACCTGAGCCGGTGAGAGTTTTTTCAAAACGTCCTTTTGTGCAGCTGTGGCCGGTGCTTCAAAGCGGGCATAGTAACTGCGACCCAGTTCAGCTTCAATTTCCTTGTAGAGCAGACCGGGGTCTTTGCCGGTTACAGCCAGTATCTCCGCGGCGAGCAGGTCAAGAATGATGCCGTCCTTGTCCGTCGTCCAGGTTTTGCCATTCTTGCGCAGGAAAGACGCTCCCGCGCTTTCTTCGCCACCAAATGCGATTGTGCCATCCTCAAGTCCGGGCACGAACCATTTGAAACCGACCGGCACCTCACACAAAACGCGACCCAGGCGTTTGGCGACGCGGTCAATAATCGAACTTGACACCAATGTTTTGCCGACCATCGCGCTTTTGGCCCAGTCCGGACGATGGCTAAAGAGATAATCCACCGCCACCGCCAGGTAGTGGTTGGGGGGGTTCATCAAGCCCACACTGGGCGTAACAATGCCGTGGCGGTCAAAGTCGACATCATTGCCAAAGGCGATATCGAACTGGTCTTTCATCGCCACCAAATTCGCCATGGCGTAAGGCGAGGAACAGTCCATGCGAATTTTGCCGTCATAGTCCAGGGGGGGCATAAACGAGAAAGTATGGTCAACGCGTTTATTGACCACTTCCAGGTTCAAACCATAGTGCTCGGCAATCGGCTCCCAAAAGGCAATGCCCGAACCGCCCAAGGGGTCAACGCCGATGCGCACACCGGCGGCAGCAATCGCCTGCATATCAATCACATTCTGCAAATCTTCCACATAGGGCTGATAAAGTCGAGCATTTGCGTCGTTTCAGCGGCGAGCGCCTTGCGCAAGGGCAGGCGTTTGACATCGCGCATGTCGTCAGCGATGATTTCGTTGGCGCGGTTTTGAATCCACTTGGTGATATCCGTATCAGCAGGGCCACCTGAGGGCGGATTGTACTTAAAGCCACCATCTTGCGGCGGATTATGCGATGGCGAGATAACGATGCCATCCGCCAGGTTTTTGGGATGAACTTCATTCCAGGTGAGAATGGCATGCGAAATAACTGGCGTGGGCGTGTACTGATTGCCCTGATGCAAGCGCAGTTCAACACCGTTAGCAGCCAAAACTTCAATCGCCGAATAAAGCGCGGGTTCGGAAAGCGCGTGGGTATCCATGCCCATAAAAAGTGGGCCAGTAATACCGGCACTTTGGCGATATTGAGCGATTGCCTGGCTAATTGCCAAAACGTGATTTTCATTAAAACTGATATTAAGCGACGTGCCACGATGACCTGACGTGCCAAAGCTGACTGCCTGGGCAGGCACGCCTGGCTCGGGTTTGTCAAGATAATAACGCGCGATGAGTTCTGGTACATTCACCAAAAAATCATGTGGGGGGGCGGTTTTTCCGGCAAGGGGGGGATGAACGTTCATTTTGACCTCTTTATTGATATTTACCTTCACGAATGATGTCTGTTAATGGCTTGCGCTGATTAGGAAACTCGCGGGCCTGGTTGAATTCTGAAAGCTGGCTGGGTCGCCAGGGTGTCCGACAGCAATCATGCACTGTGGCACAAAACGTTCAGGGACGTTTAAATCCAGGGATGCTTTTTCAGCGTCAAAACCCGTCATAGGATGTCCTACCAGATTCATCGCGCTGCATTGCAAGAGCAGGTTTTCAATCGCCAGGCCCGCATCCAAAGCATGCCAGGGATTTGGCTTGCCATCGGGCAATTGAGAATCTGAAAACGCGACAATTAATACCGCGGCTTTATCGCACCAGGCTTGGTTTCCTTTTGCCAAAAGCTGGAAGAAAAGTTCAAAGTCACTTGTTTCACGATAGGCGTACAAGTAAAAGCGGTCTTGAAGGTTGAGAGCAGATGGCGCCCAACGCGCGGCTTCAAAAAGACTCATCAGCTGCTCAGCATCGATGGACTCACCACTCATCGCCCGTGGCGACCAGCGGTTTAGAATCATGTCTTCAATGGGGGGGTGATCTGGATTTCGGTAGTCTTTTACGTTGAGTTTTGTCATAATATGCCATCCTGTTTTATAGCTTCAAAAGCATGTGCCCGGTTAAAACGCAGACACGGGTTAAAAATAAAAAGCCTGCACACACCAGACGTGATTACAGGCTTTTCTGTCTTTATTTTTAGCGGGAACAAAGGGGGGGTTTTCATGCCTTTATTCTAGCATAATCGTAAAGCTTTCCCTACTTTATTAAGCAATTTTTTTTGTTTTGTTAAGTGTTAAGGACATGGTCAGGAGACCATGCCCGAACAGGTTCACACCACATGTTCAATCGTGGGCTCCTGACCACGGGCAACATCTTTATTACGCGCTATTTACAAAAATTCGTCCCTATTTTATGCGGTACACCAAGCTGACTTCATAAGTCACGACAATTTGGCCAGCAGATACTGGAACGGATGATTCAGCCACCATATCCATAGCCCTGCCACCGCCCATACCATACATCGGGTAGGGCTCAACGTAGGACATATTACTCACATTGATGCTCTGAATCTCACCCAAATCACGCCAACTGTTTCCGCAACTTCCTGCGCTTTTGCTTCGGCATCTTGCAGTGCCAAATCGCGGGCTTGCTTTTGTGCGGCAGTGCGATTCTCGATATCAAACTGATGCCGTTAATTTGGTTCGCGCCGGCTTTGATGGCTGCGTCTAAAATTTCACTCAAGGATTTTAAGTCACGCACGGTGACATAAAGCGTGTTATCCACAGAGTACTCAACACCGGTCATATTGCCCATATTGTCATATCGATTCATCGGATAGACGTTGAAGTTGGCGGTTTGAATGTCTTTGGCTTCAATGCCTTTCTTAAGCAAAGCGTCAGTAATTGCCTGGGCTTGTTTGTTGTTTTCATTAACAGCGACTGTGACAAGCTCCGCCTCGCTATGCACACCGATGTTAACACGCGCGATATCAGGCACGAGCGTAACCTGTCCACTGCCACTAACGCTTAGCGTTCTGATTGATTCCACTTCTTTTGTCACTTGCGGATGCGTACATGCGGTGAGCATTAGCCCCCCCACAGCAAGTATGCCACCGATAATTAGTATCCATTTGTTGTTTTTCATTTTATTCTCCTTAGATATTAAGTTTCCTGCTTATAAAACGATAATTCTCATCATTTTGTTCCAGCTTTACCCACAATCCAAGCTTTTCTATCCATTACAGGCTTCGGGAATCACTGTTTGTAGCCTGTCTTTAGCTTATAATAACGGTACAGGTCAATTTCCTTTTAGACCAGGACTGCTTATGCCAATCAATTATGCCCACATCGAAAGTAATCTGGACCGTTTTGCGGATTTAACGCGGAAAAAGCTTGACGAAATGCGCCAAAACTATCAAAACGCCACCGCGCAGATTGAAATCGCCGCCCGTGAGCAAGATGCCGTGCGTCAAGCCGTTGAACGCGTTGAAAGACAAGCCAAAAGTCTCTATACCGCCAAGCCAAGCGATGAGGCCATGCTGGCGAGTTTCCCTTTGCCGGCCTGTCCTGAAAAATACACACTGATTGCCGCTGACGGCTCGCAAATCAACCCCAGCCGACACCGCGCGCTCCAGTTTTGCCTGATAAATATCGGTTTGATTCATGTTAAGCATGGCAGCGGCCACGCGCCAACGCAAAATGTTTACACCAAATTGCTTGATCAGGACGATCTCTACACCAACGAAGGTTTTCTCATCGGCGAAGAAGAAGTCGCCCTGCATCGTGACCTTTTGGAGCGTCAGTTTTTGCTTGAAGCCACGCACCTGGAGCCAAGCATGCCAACCATTACCCTTACGGATGGCCCGCTGGAAGTCTTTACCGGCGCGAGCCGAAGCGGGGGGGAACGGCGTCAAAGAGTGCAAAAACAAAACGCAGTCATCAACGAACACATGCAAAGGCGCGGTGTTATCAACGCCGGTTATATCGACAAACCCGGCGCTGAAATGATAAACCGCATGCTTGACCTTTACGTACAAACAAAAAAAATGACCCGGCCCAAAGTTACGATGACAAAAAGCGCGCCAACAAAGGCGTCAGCGATCTGGCCCTTTTTGAAAAACGCTTGGCACCTGGCAAGCGGTCTGCCATTTTGAAGCCGTGTCAAAAACGAGAATACTGAAGGACGACAGGAAGTCTGTTTCTTTTTACTCAACGTTAGCAATGACCCCCCCGAGCAAGCCTGGCTGGCACGGGTAGAGTTCCCCCCCAAGTGGGTCGCTGAAGACCCTGAAAAAAAATCAATCTCTTGCACGCCGTGCTTTACCGCGACGCCCAGGTGCTGGACAAAACACCTTATCCTTACGTTTTGCACCGCGCGCACGAGCTGGCGGTAGTCGTCATTGCTGAACATGATGAGGTGGAAGAAATGCTTCTTTCGCGCCTGGACCGCGAACATTTGCCCAGTGGCACAATGTCGCACAAACAAAGTTTAAAATCACTGCCCAAGAGGTGAGCATGAACGAAATACAAACAATCCCTATCGGCAAACTTTTGCGCGCGGACAACCGCCAGTTTGTGGCTGGCTGTCGCGTGAAAGAACTCGAAACACCCGCGCTTGGCGCCTTGGTGAAGGTTCGCCTGCAAGACCAAAGTGAGGTTTACGGGCTTATCACACGCATCAGCATCAGCGATGATGGGCTGGTGCGTCAGCTGGCATCTGGCATGAGCATTCCGCCCGAATATACCGCCGATAACCGCCACAACCGCAACCTGCCAGTCGAGATTGAAGTGCTCACGCTTGGCTTCGCGCAAGATGGCAAACTGTACCACCAACTCCCCCCCGCGCCCGCCTTTGAGCCTTGACGTGCTTTATTTATGCGATGACGCCGAACTCGTCCGTTTACCGGGCACGGCAAGCATGCTTATCTGCGGCATATCCTGCGCTTGCAAGAAATGCCCGTTGAAGAGATACTGGTCAGCCATCTGTCCAAAGCGCGCCATGCGCATGAGGCAGCCTGCAATCATGACTGGTATTTGAAAGCCTGTGAGCAACTGGTAATTTTGTTGCGCGAGGACTATCCGCGATTAACCACCGTGCTGGATGCCCTTTCGGCAATGGAATGAGGTGAATGATGACAACACAAAACCCTAACAACCTAAGTCCGAATAATGAGCCGATAGGCTTTATCTCTGGCGGTGGACTGGAAGCCAACCTGCAAGTGCGTCTTACCGTGCCAGCGCAAACCGTGCAAAGCGGCGCCTTTGTGGTGATGGACAGTGGCTACTGGCGTTTTTATGGCTTGGTAACCGACCTGCAACTCGGCGCAACAGATCTGCAATACGCCAACCAACTCAACATTAATCGTTTTGACCCTGCTCTCGCCACCATTTTAAACAAGCAAACGCTCTTTACCAACCTGGCAGTCATGCCTGCCCTGATGCAAGAGATCGGGCCAGACCCTGGCACACCCGAATACAGTCAATGGCAAAGCTCACTTACCGAGAAACCCAGGCCTATGCCGGTTAAAACCGTGCCGGAACATCACACCCCGGTACGCATGGCAAGCAAAGGGGGGGATATTGAAGACATTTTTGGCAAGGAAAGCAAAACGGTCTTTCGTGTTGGCGAAACGCGCGAACAAGGACATGCGGTTTGCCTTGACCTGGAAAAGTTTGTTCAGCGCAGTTCGGGTATCTTTGGCACAACGGGCTCCGGAAAGTCCTTCCTGGCACGCATGATTTTAGCAGGGTTAATTCACGCGGATAAGGCTTCCACGTTGATCTTTGACATGCACAATGAATACGGCATCGATTCTACCAGTTCAGATACCGGCGCCGCGGTGCCCGGCCTAAAAGGGAAGTTCTCCAGCAAAGTACGCCTGGTCGGTTTGGGCGCGGACAGCACTTTCCACGGTCGACAGCCTGATTTCACTTTGGAAATCGCCCACAGCGATATCACCCCTGAAGACGTTTTATTGCTTGCCAAAACCCTGAACCTGACCGACGCCAGTGGTATTTTGCTGGACACCCTTCAAAGCAAGTTTAAAGAAAACTGGTTTACTACCTTCATGGACATGAAATCCGGCGACGGCGCGCTCTATACTGACGAAGACGGCAAACAACGCCCCCCCACCGAAGACAGCGTTGCCGCCTGGGCAAATGAGGTCGGCGCGCACGTGGGCTCGGCTGAAGCTTTGCATCGCAAGCTAAAAGCACTGGTCAACCGCAAGTACCTCGTTGAAGAACCCGCATCAAACGCGCTTGACCAAATTATCAATAACCTGCAGGAAGGTCGCCATGTGGTGCTTTCCTTTGGCAATTATGAGAAAGACATCGACTATCTTTTGGTCACCAACCTGATTACCCGCAAAATTCGCGAGGCCTGGGAAACAGCCACCGCGGAATTTCACAGCAAGAAAGGCAACGAACCACGCCCCCTTGGTTGTCGTGGTTGAAGAAGCGCATAAACTGCTTAACCGTGAGATGGCCAGCCAAACCATTTTCAGCACCATCGCCCGTGAAATGCGCAAGTATTACGTCACCCTATTAATCATCGATCAGCGCCCGTCGCAAATTTACGACGAGGTGATGTCGCAACTCGGCACGCGGATTTCCGCGTCGCTTGGTGATGAAGATGACATCAACGCGGTCCTTTCCGGTTTACCAGGTCGCGGTGGTTTACGCGGTATGCTGGCAAAACTGCAACCCAAAGAAGAAGTGCTCATGTTAGGGTGGGGTGTGCCCATGCCTATTCCCATTCGTTCGCGCCGCTATGACCAAATTTTTTTTGGGACGATTTACTGGGTGAGCAAAACAAAGCCAAAAGCAAAGAAGACGCTCTGCGAAGGATGGGTTTCTAAGAATGATTCCAAAACGACTTTCCCTTTCCGGCTTTACTTCTTACCGCAAAACGGTTGAACTGGATTTTACAAAATTCAACCTGGCTTGTATTTCCGGACCCAACGGGGGGGCGGGAAAATCGTCCATTTTAGACGCCATCACCTACGCGCTTTATGGGAAGGCGCGCAAATCAGATGACGCGCTGATTAATTCGGCGAGTGACAAAGCAGAATCTATGCTTGATTTTGAGTATGAAGGGCAAACATATCGCGTTAACCGCTCCATTACGCGGGGCAAGGGCAGCAGTCTTGACTTTTATATTCTCAACCCCCCCCAGGCCACAGATGACAGCCAGCGCTGGAAAACACTCACCGAACGCACAATTCGCGAAACGGACGCTAAAATCGAGCGCACTTTGCGCCTGGATTACGAAACCTTCATCAACGCGTCGTTTTTTTTCTGCAAGGCAAAGCGGATTCATTTGCGACCCAAAGACCCGCGGACCGCAAGCGCATTCTTTCAAGCATCCTGGGGGGGCTCAATCAGTGGGACGAATACCTAGAGGCCAGTCGCGCGCGTTCCCGCCAGGTGCGCCTTGAACTGGATATCATCGACGCTAAGTTAGCTGAAATTCAAAACGAACTCGACCAGGAAGAAGCGCATAAAACGCGTCTGAAAGAACTGGAAGACAAACTCAAACTCGCTTCAGCAGAATCAAAAGTGCTCCAGGCGCAGCTTGACACCGAACGCGCCCGCCACAAAACACTGGACGAAAAGCGCCAGTACGTTATGCTCTTAAAGCAAAACTTCGAGCGCGCCCAAAGCAAGCATGAGATTACCCAGCAACGGCACCACGAACGCCAAAACCAACTGGCGACTTACACGGAGATTCTCAATAAAGCGCCCGAAACTGAAGCCGCTTATCAAACCTGGCAAAATTACGTGATGAACTGCAAGCCTTTGATAAGATTTACGAGCAGTTCAAGCCGATGGATGGCAAACGCCAGGACTTACTCAAGCAAATCGAGCTTAAACGTCAATCCTTGCAACAAGCCCTGCAGCATTTGCTTGACGAACGCAAAAGTGTCGAAGAAACCCTTATACAAAGTGCTGCCTTCGAAAAGCAACGCCTTGAACTAATCCCCCCCAAAATTGAAAAACTACAGGAAGAACTCGCCCAGGCAGAAACTTTGCAGGAAGACATTCAAGACCTGGTCGCCCTAAGATCAACGCTGATGAGCGAAAACAACACCTTGCGCGATAAGATGAACGAACTCAAAGAGCGTCAGATTCAGGTCGCCAAAGTGGAAGGCGCGCAATGTCCTTTCTGTGAACAGGAGTTAAGCCCACAACATCGCCAAAGTTTAATCGAAAAGCTGGAGCTTGAAGGCAAAGGCATGGCAGAACAGTGGCACGACAACAGGCAAAAGTTTCAGGAAGCCGACATCGCCTTGAAAGACAAAAATCAAGCCTTGCAAACGCGCGGTCAAAACCAAAGCAACTTGCAAGCCCTTATCCGCGAAGCAGACCGGTTGGAACAGCTGCTTATTCAAAACGAGCAGAAAAAGAAGACCTTCGAAAGCGATTCTGCGCCAAAATTCGCGCGCTCAAAGCGAACTAAAAATGAAGCCTTCCTGCCCGAAGCGCGCCTGGAAATCCAGAAAATCGAGCAGGAACTTGCCACGCTGGGTTATAACGTTGAAGCCCATGCCACCGCCCGACGCAATGAACTCTTAGCCCGCGATGCCGAAACCGCCTATCACGAACTGGGCAAGGCGCGCAGCACGGTGGAACAAATCAAACTAAGTCTGGCAGAGCTTGAGATTGAACTAAAAGATACCGCAAAAGAGCGCGATAAGCAGGAAGAAGCCTTCAAAAAAAGCCGGCGCTGAACTGGCTGCGGAAGAAGCGGGCTTATCCGATTTGCGCGCTCTCGAACGCGACTTTGTGGCTCAAAAGAAGCCGAAGCCAGCCTGCTACGCGAGTTGGGCGGTGCCCGTCAACTTTTAATCAATCTCGACACGCAACGCGCCCGCCAGCAAGAACTGCGCGACGAGCAAGAAACGCTCCGCCACAAACAGGGTCAGTTGCGCAGTCTCGAAACCGCTTTTGGCAAGGACGGCGTGCCCGCCATGCTCATTGAACAAGCCCTGCCCGAACTTGAAGCGCAAGCCAACGAGATTTTGCTCAAGTTGAGTGATAACACCATGAGTCTCAGCTTTAGCACGCAACGCGAGTACAAAGACAAAAAACGCGATGACAAACGCGAAACGCTGGATATCATCATCAGCATGGCGCGTCAACGCGCGATTATGAGACCTACTCGGGTGGCGAGGCCTTTCGGATTAACTTCGCGATTCGACTCGCGCTTTCGCGCGTCCTAAGTATGCGCGCCGGTGCCCGGTTGCAAACGCTGGTGATTGATGAAGGTTTTGGCAATCAGGATGCCCGCGGTCGGCAGTTGCTGATTGAAGCAATCAGCATGATTCAAAATGATTTTGAGAAAATACTGGTGATTACCCACATTGAAGAGTTAAAAGACCAGTTTCCGAACCGCGTGGAAATCAGCAAAGACGCTGAAGGTTCTTCGACTCTGCGACTGGTTTTAGGATAAGTCCATTTCCCGAATAGAATATTCAGCAATGTTGCAGCTTAAACGGGCTCCGAAGATTTGATGGGGAAAAGCGCCAGCGTGGAAACTAAAAAGAGAACGCCATAAACCAAAATCAACACACTGTAACCCGCAATATCGCCTATCGGCCCACCGATAAATGCCCCTATCGCGCCGGCACCGGTACCAGCCACGTTAGAAATCCCCCCCAGCCATTGTCCCGCTTCATCGCGCGGAACAATGCGTGTACCCAAAGCCCAGTTCGCCGAGTAAAAAAACACCCGCTGAAATGCCTATCACCGCTGCGCCAGCATAAACCGCAAGCAAACGCCCAGACAGTACTATGATCAAAATAGCTGCAAAAGCTAAAACCCCGCTCAGAAACAAAAGGGGGGGCTTGGGGGGGCCAAATTTGTCAGTAAGCCAACCGGAAACAACCGCTGCAATTAATAAGGACAGCCCAACCACAGCCATCAAAATAGCAGTGGGTTGCGCGGCAGCTTCGCCAGTCAACTGAGGAAACCGCTCTTGTAAGTAGTAAAGTACAAAGCTAGTCAGGTTGGCCCCCCCACCAACCAAAAATGCCAGTCTGTTGATTACCCACCAGGAAAACCGCTTGCGACCTTTGGTATCTTTGCCCAGGCTCAGGCGGGTTGAAATCACGACGCCCAGTACCACAGCAACAAACATTGTCACCACGCCAATAAGCGCGCTAATCAGTTTAAACTGTCCGACATCGGTCATCATTGCTTTGAGCCATGGTAAGGCATAGCGCACAAGCAGTCCGGGAACAATAATAATCACCGTAAAAGCAAGCGTCATGCCGACCAGTCGCCAAATAGCCTGCTTGTCAAAAGGTGTTTTAGGGTGTGAGATAGCCTCTTCGGGAATGAAAAGAATGATGATCCCCGTCAGCACCTTGACGGCAATCAAAACCAAAATGACACCCCAAAAATTGTTGCTGCCGACAAACTTCGCGATTGTAAAGGCGACAAAAATAACCGGCAAGGGCAACTCAAAGAGAGCCTTCACCGCTGAATATCTGCCATGCTGCGCCTTTGGTACCAAATCAGGAATTAATCCCTGAACGGGCCCTAAGCCAATGTTCGAAAGTATGGATGCCAAAAGAAGGGTTGTGAAGATTAAAATGCTGGCATTTTTTCCGGGAGGATAGCTGATTGCCAAGCCCAAACCCACCAAAGCAATCGTTTCCAGGCACAAACTGAGCCACATAAAAGGTCGGCGACGGCCTATTTTACTGGTACAGCGATCTGAAAGTTGCGCGGCGATGGCATGCACCAGCAAACTGAGCATGAGCGATACCAAACGCAAGGAGCCCAAAACACTGCCTTTGAGTTCCGCGCCCACAAAGCGCTCCACTAAAATAGGCATTAACAAAGGCACGATGGTGAGTGTTTGCAAATTTACCGAGAAATAATAGGCATTGACAACAAACAAGTCAATAGCCCGCAAAGGACGGCTGCTGTTTGTTTGCTCCATAGGATTAATTTACCACCTTGGGATAAAACCCTGCACTGCCTTGCCAGGGATAAATGATGTCGTTCACGGTGCGCGCGGCGTAATAAAGGGGGGGCGCGCTGCCTTCCAGACGGGTTTCACTCTGGTCGAAAAACAAGCTGGCACAATCCGCGCTGAAGCCTTCGCGTTCCAGGCGTGCCTGACTTGCCAGAACTTCGCGCCCGGAGTGCCAATGCGCACTCACCAGGAGTAAGTCATGTCGGTTTAATTGCTCAGGTGAAGGAAATTGCGAAAAAGTGGCAGTTCAATGGAGAGCGGGTCGTGGGGGGGCTGACGATGCATATCCAAAGGAAATTGAACAGATATTAGAAAGAGATGTTTTATCTCCATTGCCTCTGCAAGCATCGTCGCGGGAATGATGGCGGCTTGATTAACAGGCAAAAGGCACGTATAAGGCTTGTTAAATTGTGCCAGGAGATGGTCAATTAAGCGTGTTAATTCCGTCCAGGTGAGTATCTCTCTTCTCTTGTCCATCAAAACTCCTTCATTTAGCGCATATCAAGCCCGATTTACAACAAATCCGGTGGGTTGGGTTCAATCATCAGCCACTCACGCAAGGGAACATCTTCCAGAATAACGTTGGGGGGGCTTGGTCCACGCACAATAATTTGCCAGCGGAATTTGCCAGCCATCTTTTCGTAATAACAGGGCGATGGACCGATAAGCGTGGTAAGTTTCAAGCCCATCCAGGCTATTTTTTTTCTTTGAGTTCAATCGCCAGCTCTTCAGCCTTGCTCTGCGCCAAAGTTTGATTACGTTCTTGCACAATCAAACGCGTCAGACGACAAAGGGCGGATAGTTAAATTCTCTTCGGTAAGCCAGTTCCTGGCGATAAAACCGTCAAAATCATGTTGCGCGGCCAGCTGAATAATCGGGTTTTCCGGTTGATAGCTTTGCATGATGACCTGCCCACCCAGCGGACTGCGTCCCGCCCGGCCTGCTACCTGGGTCAGCAATTGAAAAACCCTTTCACCCGCGCGGAAATCCGGAAAGTTCAAACCCTGTTCCGCCAAAATGATGCCCACCAACGTGACTTTGGGGGGGAAATCAAGCCCTTTTGCCAGCATTTGGGTGCCGATTAAAATATCTGCCCGATGCGCGCTAAAATGCGAAAGGATGAGTTCATGCGCGCCTTTTTCGCGCGTGCTTTCAGCATCCCAACGCATGACCCGCGCCTGTGGGAAGCATTCTTTTACAAAATCTTCAAGGCGTTCCGTGCCCATCCCCCAGCTGACGGATTTGCTTGCTGCCACAAGACGGGCAAGTTTTGGGCATCTGGCGGGTATAGCCACACTGATGACAAACCAAAGCCCGGCGCGCGCGATGAAACGTGAGTGGCACATCATCCCGCGGGCAGCGCACCACAAAGCCACAGTTGCGACAAAAGACGTAAGTCGCACTGCCTTTGCGATTCAAGAAGAGGATAGCTTGCTGACCCGCGTCCAGAGTTCTGGCTAAAGCCTCCTGCAAGGCGCGCGAAAGCGGTTTGCGGTTGCCCGCGATAAGTTCCTGGCGCATATCCACGATATGCACCGGTGGCATACGGGGTACCCCCCCTCCAACAAAGCGGACTTGTACTCAAGATGTGCCGGCACGCGACGGGGCAAACGCAAAAGCTGCCAGTCGCCTTTTTCCGCCTTGTAATACTGCGTAACGCGAGGTGTCGCACTGCCGAGAATCAATCGCGCGTCACAGATTTTGGCATAAGCTTCAGCCGTTTCCACCGCGTGATAAAAAGGCAGACGTTCGGTTTCATCGTAAGAATCGTTATCGCATTCATCAATTACAATCAAACCGAGTTTTTCCAAAGGCATAAACAAGGCACTGCGCGAACCGATAATCACGTTCAGGTCACCCCCCCGTTTTGCCCTGCGCCAGGTATCGTAGCGTTCGCCATCGGAGAGTTTCGAGTGATAAATACCCACCTGGTTTGGGAAACGCGCCATAAAACGGCGGACGGTTAAGGGCGTCATGGCAATTTCGGGTACCAGCACCAGAGCTTGTTTGCCTTTTGCTAAAACTTCCTGCACCGCGCGCATATAAATTTCTGTCTTGCCAGAACTGGTTACGCCATGCAACAAAAAAAAGGCCTGGCGCGTTTATCATCCAGCTGGGGGGGCAGAATGGCATCCCAAACGGATTGCTGGTCGTCAGTTAAGTTCGGAACCGTGGCATCAGGCAAGTCGTAATCAATCAAGGGATCCCGCCACACTTCCGTTTCTTTGAAATGAATCAGCCCTCATCAGCCAAAAGCGTCAAATCGGCGTAATTCGCGCCAGTTTGGGCATAAATCCACGAGAAATCCATCGGCAAGGGGGGGTCGGTTGCCAAAAGCTGAAGCACCGCCATACGACGCGTGCGCGTGTTATCAGTCGCGCCCAGACTATTAGGGTCAATCTCCGCTACTCTCGCAACAGGGACTGAAAGTGCTGCGGTACGCACGGTTTTGCTCGTCACCCGTGGTGGCGGAAGTACATTTTTAGTTTTGACGATGCCCTTTTTGCGTAAGCCCAGCATGGCGCCTCGCCAGTCAAGCTTAGGCAAAGCACGCGTTATCTGCGCGCCCCCCCGCAAAGCACCGCGCGTCTTGAGTAAATTAAAGATGCGTTTTTGGATGGGAGAAAACCAGCTTTCAATTCATCGGTCAAGGCTAAATCGTTCAGGCTATAAAGCACGTCCGCGCGTTGCGAAATGCCAACCGGTAGCATCAAACCAACACAAGCTCCTATCGGCGCCATCGTCGCCATCGAAAGCCACTGGGCAAGTTCAAGCTGTTGTTCAGTAAGCACCAACTCATCTGAAAGCAAAGCGATAAGCTCTTTAACAGCGCTCGCTTCTACATCAGGTTTTTCCAGGTTCGCCAGCACCACGCCCTGGGCGATTCGGTTGCCTAAAGGCACCAGCACCAAATGACCAGGTTTGAGTTGCCCGATGAGTTCTGGCGGCACCAAATAACTTAAGCTTTTATCGATTCGGGCTATATTGACACTGACGTCAACGTAGGGACTTTGAGCTAACATGCTTATGGCGTAACAATGAAGATGTATTCTGCCGGGAACACAAGGTTATGGCGCATATCGCCAGGGATAGCACTGTTGTTTATAAAGTATTGCTGCAGAATATTCGCCAAACTGGTTTGCCCAACCAACTGATTGAATTCGTTGAAGGCAAAAAGCGGGTTCAAGCGCGCGCCACTGGCACTGATACGTTCCATGTCGATGCGTACTTGCGCCCAGCGTTCCGGTTCATAAATAACGGGATGTTCAGCAAAAAGGAGAAAGTCGTTGGGTAAATCTTCCAGAATAACCTGGAACTGACGCAAGGTGAGTGCCTGGAACAAACCACCGCGTTGTTCCGGGGGGGCTAAGTTCCAGTCGCTGTCAATTTTCCAGGGTTCAAAGGGCACGTCCGCGTTTTGGGTGCGGTAATAAACAAAGTTCGCTCCATCGGCAGGCATCGTATCAATCGCCACGTCGGTTCCAAAAATACCCGTCAGAATGATTTTCACATCCATCATTTCGCCTTTAAAGGCATGCCGCGCGCGTAAATAATAAACGGTAATATCATTACCCAAAACCGTAATCGTTTCGCTGTGGATACCGCGGTCAATGAGTTGAAAAGCCAGCATCGCTGAAAGATTGTATTGACTGTTGTCATCCCGCTTGTTGTTTTGGGTCAGATAATGATATCCCCAGTCCACGGTGGTATTCTCGCCAACTGTGAGTTGAATCAAGCCCGATTCACGGGTTGGAATAACGGTGGGTGTGCTGGTGGGCGTGGCAGTTGGGATGGGCGTCGGCGTATCGGTGGGCGTGATAGTGAGTGTGTGGGTCACCGTTGGCGCTTCTGTTGGCGTGGCTACCTGGGTTGGCGTGACGGTGTTTGTGGGAAGTTGCGTGGGGGGGAAGCCAGTCGGACGTCCTTCATAGATGGGTTCACAGGCGGTATTAACCAGCAAGAAACAAGTAAGTATTAAAAGAACAGGCACAAGAGCGTTTTTTTCTAGACATTCGCTTTATCCTCACGCGTAATAAGAGCCGAAACATAACCTACCACCGAGCTTTTATCGCCACCGGCGCAGGATGAATCGCGGTAATCCGTAATCGTTATCGCATTTGCGCCAAGCAACTGGCTGGTTTCAAGCACACAAGCCGTGGGTCCCAAACCACAAGCTTCCGTTTTGCCAGTGTTTGCAGCACGGTAAAGTTGCTTTGGGTCGCCAGTCTGGAGGGCGTCAATAAAAGCCTTATCCAGTTTTTGCGCGACGCGTTGATGATGGAAATGGGAAAGGTCTGTTGATGCCACCAACAATACTTTCTCGGTTGAATCAAGACTTTGGATTAGTTCAAACAATGCCAGCGCCAAAGCTTGCGCGGTATTTTCTCGTTGATCAACCATCATAATGGGCAGAATTTCAAAATCATTGCCCAAAGTAAATTGTAAAAAGGGCAGTTCAATCTCCAGGGCGTGTTCCTGATCGAAACGCACGGTTTTTAGACCAAGATGATGATTATTCAAGATAGTGTTTAATTGATTTAGCGCGAGATGGTCAACGGTCACCAGACCTAAGGGTGTTTCGTAAGCGTCATGCCCGGATGTAAGCAAAGGAGCGGTATAGGCCCGATGGGAAGGGGAGATGATGATAACTTTTGATAGTTTTTCCCACGCAAGGCCTGAAACGCCGCTGCAGCGCAAGCCCCCCCAGAGTAATAATAACCAGCGTGGGGTACCACCAAACCCAGCAAGTCTCCAACTGGCGAGATAAACTTATTACCTTCATCAGCAAAAATCTCTCCATGGCACGTCGCAGTTCAGTTTCAGTGCCTGGATACCACGTTCCAGCTATGGGAGAAGGTCTGACATCAACTTGCTCACTGCTCATAGGCTTATTTTAACACGATAATCAGGACTTGGCAGGATTGATTGCGGGTTTTGCCTGCCAAGCTTAAGATGCCTTTGCCGTTATTTTCGGGATAATGTTTTTACTTGAGAATCAGTCGAGTGTTTGCAAAAAGTCCCAAGGGTTGACGCGCCCATACTCATCATGGCGCAACTCAAAATGCAAATGTGGTCCGACCGCGTTGCCGGTTTGCCCCATGGTGCCAAGCTGATCGCCCCGATAAACTTCCTGTCCGCAACGCACATCCACCGTCGCCAGATGCGCGTAAAGACTCTGCCAGCCGTTGCCGTGGTCAATGACCACCATCTCGCCGTAGCCCCCCCAGTCGTTCCAGCCAGCGTATACCACCACGCCATTGTCCACCGCGCTAATCGGATCACCGATGGCACCACCCAGGTCGATTCCAAAGTGGTTGGCAGCTGGCTGAAAGTCAAATCCGGAAAGCCTTGCTTCGCCCTGTACCGGATAGGTGAATTTTTCCGCGCCAACAACGCCATCATACGCCCCCCCTTCGCAAGCCCCCCCGGGACCGACATTCTTCGCCGTGGCAGGTTCTTTGCGGGTGATGCGTGGCGTGCGCCAGTCGCTGAATTCAGCATAGCCACCTGGAATAATCAATAGCGTACCGGGCTCAATATTCGGATCTGCTAAATCACCGATGCTTGCCATGCTCAGCCCGTTTGGCGCATAGCTGACAATCGCCTCCGGGCTCACATGATAATACTCAGCCACACCATTCAGGCCTTCTCCCGCGCTCCAGCGGTGCAAGATGCCATCAATGGGCAAAATCAACAGGGTTTGACCCGGGGTCATAATGTGTGGGTCGTCCCCCAGGGAATAGCGATTGCTCCAAAGCAAGGTTTCAGGTCGCAGGCCATATTTCGCGGCTATCGAAAAGATACTCTCGCCGGGTTGAATGGTATGCTCCACAATGCCCTTACGCACCCGTTCGGGCAATATCGTGACCATATTTGTATCACGCGGGATACTGTGCTTTTCAGCCTGGTCATTATCAATTCTAAAATCTGGCAGCAAGGCTAAGCCGCTGTTTTCAACCAGCGATGACGGACTGCTGCCAAGCTCGGATGGCTTTTGCCCGCTGTGACTGACAAAAAAAACGATTCATAAACAGAATAGCCAAAACCATAAAAAGCATGGTGCTTATCATCGCCACAACGCGCCTTGCGGTATCGTGCAAGCCAAGACGCACCAGCTGTTCCCAGGTCTTGTGCAACCAGTTTTCGCTTTCGGGCGAAGTGTTTTCATCGGTCGCGTTTATTGAATCACTTGCTAAAGGTTCTTGTGAGTCCATTCATATTGATGATATCACGAGTCAATAAAATCGATGTCCTGCACGCTATGGCTTTAGGTGGTAAAATGCGTGGGTGATTTTTTCACGCTGTACTATAATGAATACAAGAATTTGAAAGCATGACCTGCTTTTTGGAAGGATTTTTATGAAGAAGAGAAATTTGCTCATCGTCTTTTTGATAATTACACTGCTTTTGGGCGCTTGCAAAGCTAAGACAAATGGTGACACGACGCCAGACCCGGTAAATCCGGATGCCACTCAGGCTCCCGTCGAAGCCAGCAAAGTCCCAACGCATACCCCCCCGCGCTATCTTGGTCCTATTTACCAAACCAAAATTTTCCTGGGTGGGCACGGTTGGGCGAATAACGTTGATAAAACTGCTTTTACCACACCGCGAACTTTGGCGAGCACTGGGTCACCGCTACGCCACCCGGTTTAGCCAAGCAAATGCACGACTATCCCTTGATTTCAAGCTTTTTCTACAGTGGAAATACGGGCTATATCCTGCTCAGCCGCCCCGAAGACAAGAGTTTGCTTTACAGAACCGGCGACGGTGGCGAGACCTGGACAACGACCGAACTGGACTTTCCCGGCGGGCAAATGTATTTCATCAGCAGCACCGAAGGCTATATGCTTTCGAGTTTAGGCGTTGCTGCTGGCTCGGAATATATCGCGATCAATAAAACCACCGACGGTGGCAAAACCTGGCAAACCGTCTTCAGCCACGAACCCGGACAGGTTTCTGACAATTTACCCAGTTCGGGCAGCAAAAATGGCTTCACTTTTTTTTGGATGCTAATGTTGGCTTCATCACTGGCAGCGAACCTGTGGTTGAAGATCTCTATCTTTATCGAACCGCGGACGGCGGTCAAAACTGGGAAAAGAAAAGCTGTGAGAATTTACCCGTTTTTGGCGAAGCGGATATGTGGATGCCTTCACCAGTAAGACGCATTAATCCTAACGTGGCTTATGTCGCCATTGAAGCGCTTATTGCCGAACGCGATACAACCGTCACCCACTGGTGCAAAACCGAAGATGCCGGTGAAAGCTGGCAGTATGTTTCCAGCCGTGACCAAATTGAGTTTAGCGACTTTGGTTCGCCCACCTTTGGCGTCGCCTATGGCAACGGAAAATGTTACGCACAATTGACGGTGGCTTGACATGGGACGATTACACGCCAAACACTTGCCCGGGTATGGTGCCAGTTAGTGTTCAGGTTGTTTCAGACGTTTTAGCCTATATGGTGTGTTCGTCCAACGCGCCAGGCGACCTTGAAGCGCTAAACCAAAACCGCCTTTTTATCAGTATGAGTAACGCGCGACTTTGGCATACAGTTGAAGGAAGTATCATAAAGTAAGGTGTACTTTTTTTACTCAAGCCCAGGCAATGTGCCTGGGCTTTTAAGTTTGTTATCCTGGATTCTGATTTAATTTATGACCGGTCATATGTAAATCACAACGGCAAGCTGATTGTCATGAATGAGTCCTGAATCTCCACAGAGAAGAATAGGTCTTGCTACAAATGTTCAACGCCCAAGCGGAACAATATCAAGACAAGTCCGATTGTTAATGAACCTTCATCAAGTCAAATTATTAATGTAATGTTTATGCAAACAGACTTGTATTTTGTTTTTTTATGACTATACTATAAGCATTAGACGTTTGGGTGCCCCCCCTCACCCGGCGTCTATTTTTTTATTGCGTTTTTCTGTTGACGCGTTAACTGATTTTCCACGTTGAACTCAACCAAGCCCTGTTTTCGATATAATAGACCCATGTCCGACAGTCAAATTTTCTTCTTAGAGTGCCAAAACCCGGCTTGTGGGTTGCGTTTTCCCCCCCTGGATTTAGCCCAGTTTGAAGGCCAGTATTGCCCGCGCTGTGGGCAAACCTTGAGAAAAGACTGCCCGCGTGTGGCAAGTCAGGCTTTTTCCGCATCAATCCAAAAGCAAACAACGCTAATCGGTGTTCTGGATAATGTCCGCTCCGCGCATAACGTTGGCTCTGTTTTTCGTTCCGCGGATGGAGCGGGTTTCTCGCGTTTGGAACTCTGCGGTATTACACCAACGCCTGATGAAAATCCCGCCATCGCCAAAACCGCCCTGGGCGCGGAAAAGTCACTAGCCTGGCATTACTCACCCAACGCGATGCAATGTGTCAGCGCGCTAAAGCAGCAGGCAACTTGATTATCGCGCTTGAAGCCACGCCCAAATCCGTTTCACTTTTTGAGTTAAAAGCCAGTGTGCTGGAACAAGCTCAAAGTATCGCTTTGATTGTGGGCAACGAACCCGCCGGTGTGGACCCAAAGCTGATCGTGCTTGCTGATTATTGCGTGTATATCCCCCCCATGCTAGGCAGAAAAACTCGCTGAATGTCTCAATTGCCTTTAGTCTTGCGGCATATCAACTGCAGTTTTTAAAATAATGCCAACGGATTTGATATAGTTACGACAAATCACAATTAAGTCTTATACAAAAAAAACACTCCGCAAGCTAAGCGGAGTGTTTTTTTATCATATTAAAACAGACGTTTACGGTTGAATAACCGTGCCCGCTGGAATGGTTGTGTTCTTGGGGGGGATAACTACGATACCATCACGTACAACATATAAGGCGTGATCGACATTAGCATCCAAGGGGGGGAATGGTTTGATGACAACGTTATCGCCAATCGCAGCATTTTTATCAATAATCGCACCTTGAATGTTACAGTTTTTGCCGATTCCCAAGGGCGCGCCGTTGCGCTGTACGCCATACCAGTCCGCACCCATCATAATCGTGTCTTTTATTACTGAGCCTTCGCCAATTTGCTGGCGCAAACCAATAACGCAATGGTCAATTTCTGCCTCGCGAATGGTGCAGCCTTCAGCCAACAAGGCGCGTGACAGTTTGCAGCCAATGGCGCGTGTGCCTGGCAGAAAACGAGCGTGGGTGTAAATCGGCTTTTCGGGATCGTAAAATCGATCTCTGGTTCATCTTCAGTTAATTCAAGATTCGTTTGATAAAACGTTCGTATCGTACCGATATCACGCCAATAGCCCTCATACTGATAGCCAAACACAGGCGATTCAGCAGAGATTAAATAGGGAATGATATCTTTGCCGAAGTCAACAAACAATTTTCCATCAATTTCCTTTTGCAAAACGTCCACAAGGACATCCGTATTGAACATGTAAATTCCCATGGAACCCAGATAAGGCATTGCGGGATCATCAAGACTGACCAAATCCGCAAGGATATTAGGGTCTTTGGGTTTTTCAGCAAAGCGCGTGATTTCGCCATTTTTGTCTTGTTTTAAGATGCCAAAGCGGAAAGCTTCATCTTTGGGTACGGGTTGCACAGCAACGGTTACATCAGCGCCATGGTCCCAGTGATATTGTGCCATCTTGCCATAATCCATGCGATAAAGATGGTCGCCTGCCAGGATGAGTACATATTTGGCACGCGTGCTTTGAATTTCCTGGATTTGCTTGCGCACAGCGTCTGCTGTACCTTGATACCAGTCAGTGGTAATTGGAGACTGCTCAGCAGCCCAAATTTGTACTCCACCCTGGTGAAAAGAGTCAAAAACATACGTTCGCGTGATATGCCGATGCAAAGACACGCTCAAAAACTGGGTCAACACAGAAATCCGGTAAATACCAGAGTTGATACAGTTGCTAATGGGAATATCAATAAGCCGATACTTTCCGGCGATAGGCACGGCGGGTTTTGCGCGCTCGGAAGTGAGAGGGAACAAACGTGTACCCCCCCGACCACCACCCAAGATAACCGCAATAATATCGTCACGACTGGGCATAGTAGCTTCCTTTCTATCTTGTGTGTGATAAAACGCCCCCCCTTTGGGCATCTTAATCACGACAATAAATTTTTAATTTTTCAATACGGGTGATTTGCACCCGAAAACAATATGGTTTATGAATGAATTGTACCTGTAAACTCTGAAACTGTCGCTAGAATCTCCCTGGCGGACTGTAAAATGCTTTGTGTTTCGCCACCAAGCATATTGGCCAGTTCGCGTTCACGCTGGGCAGTGTCTAGCTCGTGTACATTGGTCAGTGTTCTGCCAGCACTTTCATGTTTACTGGCTTTGTAATGCTGGTCCGCGAAGGCGGCCAGCTGGGGTAAGTGGGTAACGCAAAGCACCTGATGCTCACGGCCCAGCTGCCAAAGCATTTTCCCAACCGTCATGCCCACCCGTCCGCCAATGCCACTGTCAATTTCATCAAAGACAAGTGTGGGGGGGTTTGGTCTGCCTCGGCAAGTACATGTTTAAGGGCAAGCATTAGGCGTGAAGTCTCACCGCCGGATGCAATTTTTGCCAAAGGTTTAAAGCCTTCGCCAGGATTGGTTTCAATGAGGAATTCAATTTGGTCAATACCGTTTTGGTCAAAAGCCAAACGGAGATTATCAACAAGCAGCCCATCGTCACTGGGGCTAAAAGCAATCTGCACCATAAAACGTGCTTTTTGCATTTGAAGCGCATTGAGCTCATTGCTAACCGCTTCTTGCATCTTCTCAGCGCTGGATTTGCGCGGCTTGCTAAGTCTCAGTGCTTTTTCAGTAAGACTTAACTTAACTGAATTTATTTTTTTTCGCTGACTTCTTTTATCTGCTCATCCAGGGTGTCGATATTTTCTATCTCGCGCTTTATTTTGCCCAGATGCGCTAAAGCGCTTTCAATCGACCCGCCATATTTCTTTTTTTAGAATCTGCAAGGTGTTGAGCCGCTCTTCAACCTGATCTAAACGCACCGGGTTGTACTCAATCGCTTCCAGATAATCGCGCAGTTCATAAGCAATATCCGCCAGACTACTCAAGGCTTCTTCGGCCCGCTCAGCCAAAGCCTGGGTGCTCGCGTCAATGCGCGCCAAATCATGCAAAGACTGCGCTGCCTGACCGACCAAATCCGTCGCGGCACTGCTTTCCGAAGACCCTTCGTCAATCGCAACCAAGGCTTGCTGACTAAATGAACTTAAAGCTTCCACGTTCGCCAGGCGGGTACGCTCGGAACGCAGCTCTTCATCTTCACCGGGCTGCAGTTTAGCGCTCTCAATTTCCTGAATTTGATACCGTAAGATATCAATGCGCTCAGAGGCCATGTTGTCAATAGCGTTCAGCTCGCGTAATTTTTCATTTAAGGCTTGCCAGCGTTTGTATTCAGCCTGATACGCTTCAAGCAGGTCTTTATTGTGCGCGTAGCGGTCCAGCAGAATGCGGTGATTGCGTGTTTTGAGTAAGCTGAGATGCTCAGACTGCCCATGCAAGTCAACCAAAGAGCGCCTATTTCCGATTGCAAGCCCAGGTTGACCATACGCCCGTTCACACGCGCGATGGTACGCCCTTCCGCGCGGATTTCACGCCCGAGAGTCAGATAATCTTCATCATCCCACAAGCCTTCGGGCTCAAGCAATTCACGCAATGCGCTTTTGGTCTGTACGTCAAGTTCAAAAAGCCCTTCAACGATCGCCTTGTTTTCGCCCTGGCGGATAACGGTGGTATCCATGCGTTCTCCGAGAATTGCACTTAGCGAGTCAAGGATAATCGACTTGCCCGCGCCAGTTTCGCCCGTAAAAACGATTAAACCCGATTGAAAAACAAACTGAGTTTTTCGATAATGGCGAAGTTCTGGATATGCAATTCTTTAAGCATACTAGCGACGCGCTCCCCCCCGTGACTGAGCATAGGCACTGGCAGCAACCAGACCGACGTAGACAATATGCCAAAACAGCAGGTTTACGCCACCACCCACTTCAAAGCTGCTCGCTTGCGCCATTTGCAAAATCAAGCGGATTAATAAGGGACTGCCACCGAGAATCGCGCCTATCAGAACAGCGATGTCAATCTTTTGCCACGCCGGCGTTTGAGTGCCAGACGAGTGGCATTAAAGATAAGCATTCCCAGCCCAGTTGCAACGAGTATGACGATATACTGAAGCGGTTTCACTAACCAGCTACCCGCAAACGCGATAATTGCGGAAATGAAGAAAGCGATAATCGCATCACCTGGCTTGGAGATGTCAAAAACTTGCTGATGTCCGCGAATGCAGTCCTTGCAACGATAGCCTGTTTCGGTCAGCACCGAGTTTTTGGCGTTATGGGCGTGCCACAGCGATTACATCGCAGAACAGGCTCTTCTTCAGGACTTGTTTCAGGATTGGCTGGACGCATTAATTCGTCAAAGTCACTGGGGATGGCAGGGCTGTTATTTTCTGGATTATTATTGTCAGTCATTGGCATTTATCTTCAAGATGGGATTTAGGCGCAATACAGTTGCCAAATCACGATAGAAGTAGTTTGGCTCACCAAAACGCACCATTTTAAGAGAGTTTTTGTTGGCACTGACCACAACACGGTCAGTGTTGCTTAAATAGATTGGCGGCATACCGTCCACGCTCAAGATAGCGTCACTCGCACTCTTTTCCGAAGCGTCACCGTGGCTCCTTCAGCCAAAACAACACCACGGTCAAGCGAAAGATGGGGGGGCGAGATTGGCAAAATAAGCATATTGCGCAACTCTGGCGGCAAGATAGGCCCACCGGCAGAAAAGGCATACGCGGTAGAACCGGTAGCCGTGCTGACAATCAAGCCATCCGCCTTATACGACGCCAAATAGCCTTCGTTCAAGTCTACGCGCACTTCAATCGGGCGCACATCGGACCCACGGCTGATGACGATTTCGTTGATAACATCCCAGCGGCCGTTCACGATGTCGTTACGCACCAGTTCCGCATTCAGCATCATGCGCGTCTCGATGCGAAAGTCGCCTTTCATCAAGCGGTCAATTTGTTTTGGCCATTCTTTATCCTTAATTTCCACCAAAAAAACCGAGTGTGCCCGCTTGAATGCCCAAAAGGGGCACTTCTTTCTCAGCGCATAAATGTCCTGCCCGCAACAACGTGCCATCGCCACCGATAACAATGACCAAATCGCTGTCAACCAGCTTTGGTTTTCACTTTTGCCATCAAAGTCGTAGGCAAAAATATCACTGTTCACTTTGATATCAATAAAATGCTTGTGTATTTCTTTGGCAATAGCCATCGCCTTGGGCACTCCAGCGTTTGGCATGACTAAGATGTTCTTTGGAATAAAGGGCTCATTGGGCATGGCTGTATTATAGCCCTAAACATTCAGCTTGAACAAGAAAAGAATCATCATTCTCTCTATTATTACAGTATCTGATTATTAAATCCGTCAAAGACAATGATTTAAACAAATCCGCCTATGCGTCAGCCATTTTGCGAAATAAGTCAGTTACTCGATGGCTTTATGGTATATTTTAAGCACTTAGGAAAACAGAATAATGATGCTGATTACCCAGGATTTACTGATTGACATCACCAAGGACTATATCAACCGCCTGTTGCGTCAAAACAATGACATCGTCGCTTGTTATTTAACAGGTTCGGTGCTTGGCGACCAGGCTTTTATTGGTGGCAGCACCGATATCGATTTGGTTGTTGTTCACAAAGAAGATCCACCCGCTCCCCGCGAAATTCGACGCGTTAAAAGCAATATTTCGCTGGATATTGTTCATCACCATCAATCGCTTTACACCTTTCATCGCCGAATGCGACAGGACAGCTGGCTGGGCTATGCCCTGCGAAACCATGATGGCATCATTTACGACACCGACCATTGGCTTGAATATATCCAGGCTGGCGTGGATGCGCAGTTTGACTCTCCCGAAAACACACACGCGCGGGCGCTGAAATTTGCCGATGATGCCCGCCGGTACTGGTTCGCGCTGGACGATGACGATGAAACGCCTTTCAGCGATTGGCTGGATTTGTTTTTAAGTCCGTGGATAATGCCTGCAACGCCGTAGCCGCACTCAGCGGACCAGGACTCACCCAAAGACGCTTTTACTCGACTTTCCAGCACGCGCTGAAGCAGTGAATCAAATGCCCTTGGTGGGAGATTTGGCCCGTTTAATCGGTAATGATAAGATTTCAGTGGACTTTTATAATCAATGGCGTCCTGTTTGGGAAACACGGTTAGTGGAGTGCAGTCAAAGTCCGCATTGTCCGCCCAACCTGCATAAAGCGCGTAAGGCTTATTTTTTTTGGACTGTTGCGATGCCCTGGCACAATCAGACAATTTATTTGCTGTCCTTTGGCCCATGACGGTTACCTGGCGGCAGATTGCGCAATGTTCACGCGTGGGGGGGCTTGATGAAGACGACACAACAGAAACTGAAGCGACAACAGACTGGCTGAGTTTTGCCAGTCAAATTGGCTTTGAACCCGCACAAAAGAATATAAAAATTCGCGAACTGGGTCATTTCATCGAAAAAATTCAAAATATTTTGGAAGATTATCAACGTGAGTTTGGTCTTCTCTAAACAAAACCGTGGATAAGTGGTGGAAAACTGTGGATAAAACCGCAGTTTTTTTGTTTTTAATCCACAATAGTCGCCTGTTTAGCTGTGGATAAGTTCTGCATAAAATGTGTATTGTTTGTCCTTTTAATTTTTGACAAGCACTTGTCTGTGGAATTGTGGAAAAGCCGATCTTTTTCAACATCACGCTTGTTGAAAGATTTTTGCTTCTGATTTTGTTAATTTATCGAGAGAATCAGCCTTTGCTTTTGAATAAAAAGGGAATTATCCACATCATCCCCAGCCCCTACTATTAAAACTACTTAACTTACTTAAAAGAGATTAAAGAATAATCTTTTAACGGCTCGTGCTGATAAGTGGCAAGTAAAGATTGAGTTCTGGATTAGGTAATTTGATTGTTACCATTTCAACAAAACCTTTATCACGTGTATGGCGAATGCCCCAGTCTTCAGCTTCACCTTGAAAATAAATGGTAGCACCTTCGGGATTAATGGTGTTCATGTCTAGCTGAAAGAAAAAGTCAGCTAATCCTGGATATTCTAAATCTCTCTCAAAGTCTAATAAGTTCTCTTCTGCGTCAGGATCCCAGGGTGGCAAATCAATACTGTAACGCAAAGCGGAAATGCTTGTCGTGCGGTTGGTATGGCGATAATAATTACGCGCGTCTAGCTGTCCGCTTATTTCAATCAGCGACTCATTAAAATTCAAGTTCACACTTAGATTATGAATTTCCGGACCAGCACCGTATTCCAGTGGTTCGGGCAAAGTTTTTAAGGCGCGCAGAAGACTTTGCAAGGCGGGTTCTACCAAAACTTCTTCAAAATAAGCACATTGTGATACATTGCCACCACCCATTTGGCTTCCTAAACGATATTGAATGGCCTTTATATCCTGTATTTCTTCGGCATAGTCGATTAGCGTGCCGTATTTTTCAGGAATGGCGGTGTTATTGTGTTCCAAGGGCATTGCTTCCTGCCTATAAGCCAGTTTATTGGCCAGAACTTGATAGTCGTAATACTGGGGGGGAACAATATTTGTCTTTGAATAAAGATAAGGATTGAGAATAAAATTTCCGTAACTTTCCAGATTGATGAGTAAGTGATTATTTGGATTTGTTTGAACGAGTTCCTGGAGATAGTCGCGGATGGCTTGTGTTTCTGGTTCTGAAAAAGCCTGTGAACCAGGATAATCAGCTGCGCAAGGGTCGGTTGGCAGATTGTTCCATTGGTAAGCAAAATTATGTTCAAGCGCGACGCCACCATCATCTGAAGCACAGCCGCTGGAATTGGTGTTTTTAGCCCAGGTGATTGTCCATGTGTCGCCAGTTCCATCAGCCTGGTTTTCAGCTTTGGCACGTCCGTCTGGATTGGCGACAAACAAAAAAAATGAACCGCGAAATGGTCAATCAGATAGCGGACATCACTTTGCTTTGGATATGCGCTCAATAGAAATTCAGTAAAGCGGAGATTGATTTCCACGGGTCCAAAGGAATTGGCTTTTAAGCCACTTATCAAAATGAGAGTTGGTTTTGGTGATGGATTGGCTTCGAGTTTTAATATCAGTAAATCGTGTCCGTGGTTCATACCCAGGTTTTGTTTTTCCCAAGAGTCGCCGATATCTGTCACAGTAAGTAAATCAGGATATTTGTTTTGAAGCTGGTGAATGCGTTCGTAAATTGTTGACAGGTCGCGATAGCAGGAAAAGCCGGGCACATATGCGCTTTGTGCGTTTGCAGGAGATAATGAATTGGGGCATGAAGAAACTATTGTGATGAATAAAAGAAAAACAAGAATGCTAGAAATCCTTTTTAACATATCTTCACCGCCATTTATTCTATCATTACTGGCGTATAGCGCATTACATTAATGTGCGTTATGGAAATAAAGTTTGGAATTTTCATAATTTAGGTCAATTTCAAGGTTAGATTAGAAAGGTGAATCAAAAAAAACAATTAAGTAATCGTCCCATAGCAAGGTTTAAGGCGGTATAATCATGATATTGAACAAATACAATAAGAATGAGGTGCTAATGACTGACAAATTAAGTTGGATCGACGATGAAATCGCCAATCTGAAAGAAACAGGTTTTTATAATACTATTCCCACCATGGACTCGCCCCCCCAGGGCGCGAAAGTGAACATCAATGGTAAAAAAAGTACTCAACTTCTGTGCTAATAACTATCTCGGTTTAGCTAATCATCCGCGTTTGGTACAGGCCGCCAAAGATGCCATGGACAAATACGGACTTGGACCTGGCGCGGTGCGTTCAATCGCCGGCACAATGTCTCTTCACCTTGAGTTGGAACGTCGCATGGCTGAATTCAAACGCGTTGAAGCGGCGATAACTTTCCAGTCTGGTTTTACCGCCAACGGCGCGACAATTCCCGCTTTGGTCGGCAAGGGCGATGCTATCTTCTCAGATGAACTCAATCACGCCTCAATTATTGATGGCTCAAGACTTTCTGGCGCGAAAATTCATCGCTTTGCGCATGCTGATGTGGATGATTTTGAACGCGTTGTTAAAGAAGCTAAGGGAAGCTATAACAAAGGTCTCATGATTACCGATGGTGTTTTCTCGATGGATGGCGACTATGCCCCCCCATTGGATAAACTGGTCGAAGTTTCAGAGAAATATGGTCTGATGACCGCTGTTGATGATGCCCATGGCGAAGGTGTGATGGGTAAAGGTGGTCGTGGTATCGTGGATCATTTTGGTCTCCACGGAAAAGTTGACGTGGAAATTGGTACTTTTTCTAAAGCTTTTGGTGTGGTTGGTGGCGTTGTCGCGGGTAACGCGCGCATCATCGAATGGCTCCGCCAACGCGGACGACCTTTCCTGTTCTCATCCGCTGTGACCGTGCCCGATGTGGCCGCCTGTATCGCCGCTGTGGATTTGCTGGAAGAATCAAGCGAGTTGGTTGACCGCTTGTGGTCAAACGCGCGCTTCTTCCAGGAAGAAATGCGCAAACTCGGTTTCAACACTGGCGTAACCCAAAC
>JMBV01000044.1_pt1 | contig 47877 bp, 79 predicted proteins | sample 616531 | NCBI WGS metagenome assembly JMBV01 (sample SAMN02727904, study PRJNA239997) | anaerobic digester metagenome | biome: anaerobic digester; isolation source: mesophilic anaerobic digester inoculated with municipal waste water sludge... | place: Germany: Bielefeld University, CeBiTec ...
CCTTGGCGCGGTCCGGTTTTGAGCAAACGGGTGTAACCACCTGGTCGATTGGTAAAACGCGGTGCGATGTCATCAAACAGTTTTTTTTGACGATTTCAGTGCTGTTGTTGCCCAAATAGGCAGCTACACGACGTCGGCCATTAACCTGGGCGATGTCATCACCTTTGAGTGCGTTTTTGGCTATGGTAATGAGTCTTTCAACGTCAGGTTGAATAGATTTTGCCTTAGCCACGGTGGTTTGGATTTTTTTCGTATTCAAATAGTTGCCGAACCTGCGTGCGTCGCAGTGAGTTGCGATGACCAGCACGCATATTCAGACGAGATCCTTTAACTCGGTGCCGCATTAGTCGTTCTCCACTTCTGTATTTCAATATATCCTTTTTCGGCCATTTTGGCTTTTAGTTCTTGCAGACTCTTTTCGCCAAAATTGCGAATTGAGAGCATTGCGCTATCGCCTTTTTCTAGAAGTTCCAAGATGTCATTAACGGTCATTACACCTGTGCGTTTGAGTGAGTTAAAACACGCACAGAGAGATCCAAAGTCTCAATCGGAGCCTCGTTGATCTCTTTTACCTGGGGAAGTTGCTCAGTTTCCACAACGGGTTCGGGTTTGATGAGCATATCTTCGGTAGTTCCGCTAATGTAGCTTAGGTGTTGCATCAGAATGCGCGATGCATCAATCAAAGCGCGTTCGGGCGAAATGGTACCATCTGTCCAAATTTCCAAAGTAAGACGGTCAAAGTCGGTGCTTCTGCCAACTCGGGCGCTTGAAACTGACCAGTTAACACGTTGGATGGGCGAGAAGATCGCATCCACGGGCAAAACGCCAATGGGCAATCTTTCAGCGCGGTCGCCAGCGGGCAAATAACCACGTCCGGCTTCAACGGTCAAGTCAATATCAACTTCATGACCATCTTCGTTCATGCTAAAGAGGTAAAGATCAGGATTAATGATTTCAACCTCAGGCGGACAGACGATATCAGCAGCCGTAATGGTGCCTTTACCTTTTACTTCCAGATGTAGCTGCGCGGTCTCGACATTGTGAAGTTTAAAACGCAGGAGTTTCAGCTGCAACATCACCTGGATAACGTCCTCGCGGACACCAGGAATGGTGCTAAACTCGTGCATAACATCAGTAAGCCGAATCGCGGTAACTGCCGCGCCATCAAGCGACGACAGCAACACGCGTCGGAGGCGTTGCCGAGGGTGACGCCGTAGCCACGCTCCAGCGGGCTTATCGTAAACTTTCCGTAGTTACGCGACTCTTCAGTGCGTTCTACTTTTGGTGTTACCATTTCCATAATTCCTGTCACGGTTTACCCCTAACCAGCCTATCGGGTAAGAAAGACTGACTAATCACTCTTATCTAGAGTAGTATTCAACGATCAGCTGTTCGTTCAAGTTGCCGTCAATCTCCGCGCGCTCTGGGTTGCGTAACATGCGACCACTGAGACTGTTCAAATCGCGCGCCAACCAGGTGGGAACGTTGCGACCTTCTGCTTCTTCGCGAAGATTCTTGAAGAAAGGTGTGCTTTTTGACGTTTCGGCAACGGTGATAACATCATCCACTTTGACTTCCATTGATGGAATGTCTGCACGGCGACCGTTGAGCAAAAAGTGCCCGTGGGTAACCATGATGCGTGCCTGTGGACGGCTGGCTGCAAAACCGAGACGATAAACCACATTGCTGAGACGGGTTTCCAAAATAGTAAGCAGGTTAGGACCAGGTTGTCCGTGCATCTTTACCGCTTGTTCAAAGAAGCGGCGGAACTGGCGTTCGTAAATGCCATAGATGCGGCGCGCTTTTTGTTTGGCGCGTAACTGCTTAGCATAGTCAGACTCACGACCCGGGCGGAATGCCAGCGATTTCCATGCATTCCGGGGGGGATAACTGCGTCGTTCAAATGAGCATTTGGGCGTAAAGCAGCGTTCGCCTTTAAGGAACAGCTTTTCGCCTTCGCGTCGACATAATCGACAAACTGCTTCTGTATATCTAGCCATAAGTTTTTCCTTTTTCTAATATTAAACGCGGCGCTTTTTAGGCGGACGACATCCGTTGTGTGGGACGGGGGGGTTTCATCAGTAATCTTGGTGACCTTAACACCCATGCCCTGCACGGCACGAATTGCTGCTTCGCGACCAGGGCCGGGGGGGCCCTTCACGAACAATTCAACTTCTTGAATGCCCATTTGCTGGGCGGTTTTCAGCGCTTGCTCGGTAGCCATTCGGGCGGCAAAAGGTGTGCTCTTGCGGGAACCCTTAAAGCCTGCGGTGCCTGAGCTTCCCCCCCAACAAACGGTGTTACCGCGCATATCGGTGATGGTAACAATCGTGTTGTTGAAGGATGCGAATACATGCACCTGTCCGGCAGACAACTGGCGCTTGACTTTGCGCGAACTGGTTGCGCGTCGCGCGGTTCTTGCTTGTTTAGCCATAAATCATCCTCACTATCATCTAACTCTGGTACCCATCGTCGGTTGCCGCTAGGGAGAAAGGGAACCCCACCGACTTTGGATCAGACCAGTTAATAAGATATCAATAATTACTTCTTTGCTCCACGGCGGCGGCCACGACCTGCAACAGTCTTCTTGGGGCCTTTGCGTGTGCGCGCGTTTGTGCGTGTGTTTTGTCCACGCAGGGGGGGAGGTTGCGTCGATGGCGCAAGCCACGATAACAACCGATTTCGACCAAGCGCTTAATGTTCATTTGAACTTCGCGGCGCAGGTCACCCTCAACCTTAAGGTTTTGGGCGATGTAGTCGCGTAATTTTGTAACTTCAGATTCTGGCAAATCCTTCACACGGATTGTAGGATCCACACCGGTGGCAGCCAGAATATCATTTGCCGTTTTAGGGCCGATACCGTAGATATATCGCAATCCGATATCAATGCGCTTGTTGCGCGGTAGGTCAACACCTTCAATACGAGCCATAATTCTTTTCCTTATCCTTGTCGCTGTTTGTGTCTTGGGTTCTTGCAAATAACGTACAAACGACCGTCGCGTTTGACAATCTTACAATCTTTACAGCGTTTTTTTTATTGAAGCCGATACTTTCATTTGGCATACTCCTTATTTTTACCGCAAAGTTTCAATTATAGTCTTTTACCGCGGTTATGGCAAGACTTTCCTATAGTTCCGTAAGCACCAATGGGCCGTCTTTGGTGACAGCAATTGTGTGCTCCTGATGCGCGGTAAGCCCACCGTTGGCATTGACTACCGTCCAACGGTCACGCAAAACGCGCGTTCTTCTCCCACCGACCAATACCATGGGTTCAATAGCGATGGTCATGCCCTCACGCAACAAAAAAACCGGTGCCCGGTTTGCCGTAGTTTGGCAACTGTGGCGCTTCGTGCATGGCACGCCCAACCCCCCCATGTCCGGTATAGGTATGGGTACAATAAAAACCTTGACTTTCAACGTACCCTTCAATGGCGGCGCCAACGTCGCCACTGCGGTTTCCGATGACCATTTTGCTAATCGCAATTTCAAGAGCCTGTTTGGTGGTATCAATCAAGCTTTGAGCTTGTTTGCTAATCTCGCCAACACCGACCGTAAAAGCCGAGTCGCCCACATAACCCTGGTAAACCGTTCCGCAATCCACCGAAATAATATCGCCTTCGCGCAGTTTTCGGTTTCCGGGAATACCATGCACCATTTCTTCGTTGATGCTGGTGCAGATGCTGCCGGGGGGGTAAGGCACGCCATTGCCCGGGTCGTAGTTTTTGAACGGTGAGTATACGCCATGCGCTTTCTGGAAGCTTTCGGCAACTTCGTTCAGTTCGCCTGTGGTCACGCCAGGAGCGATGGCATCCATCACGGCTTTCAGGGTGAGCGCATTTAAGCGTCCAGCCTCGCGCATGATTTTCAGCTCGTTGGCTGATTTGAGATTAACACCGAAGATTTCGTAGCTATCCATTATTGCAAAGCCTCAAATATTTCGTCGTTAATATCATTTATTTCACCGACGCCATTAAACTCGACCAACTTGCCCTCTTCCCGAAAATGATCGATCAGCGGAAGCGTTTGGGCTTCATAAATTTTCAAGCGATTCAGCACGGTTTCCGCCTTATCGTCTTCACGTTGATAAAGCGGACTGCCGTCTTCGTCATCAAACCATTTTCTTTTAGGCGGATTGTATTCCGCATGATACACATTGCCACTTTTGCTCATCCAGCGTCCGCTAAGTCGCTTTACAATCAACGCTTCCGGAACAGCCAGATTCGCGACCATGGTCAGCTCTTCGTCGATACTATCCAAGTAGGACTCAAGCGCCAAAGCCTGCACAAGTGTACGTGGGTAGCCATCCAACACCACGCCGTTTTCGCAGTCATCTTCTTCAAGACGCGCGTTCAACATGGTAATCGTGATTTCGTCAGGTACCAATTCGCCTTTGTTCATATAAGTAGCAGCCTCAATCCCCAGGGGGGGCGTGTTCGCAGCGAGATGCTCGCGGAAAAGGTCCCCCGGTTGAGATATGCGGAATCCCCCAGGCGTTCAGCAAGCAAAACAGCTTGTGTTCCCTTGCCCGTTCCGGGGGGGCTCCTAACATCACAACGATTGTGGCTTGCTCTTTCATCGATTAAAGCCCTCTTAGTTAATCAGCCTGTCATCGTAGCCGTGCATGCGCAATTCTGTTTCAATCAGTTGCACAATTTCGCGCACGGTACCCACAACAATCAAAAGACCCGAAGCCTGCATCAAGCCCAAACCTGCGATGTTCGTCTCGCCAAAGAGCTTGAAGACGCCAGTCATGATGTAGGGCAAAACAGCGATGATACCCAGGAAGATTGCGCCAGGCAGGGTAATGCGGCGTTGCACTCTGGTGAGATAGTCTTGAGTGGGTTTGCCACGCACAACACCAGGAATCTGAGCGCCTTGTTTCTTCAGATTTTCGCCGTAGTCTTGTTGCGCAAAGAGCACGTCTGTATAGAAGTAACAGAACAAAACCACCAGGACAAAGAACATAATAGGATACCACCAGGTATCACCGCCAAAGTTCCTGTAAACCCAGTTGGCAGCTTTTCCAACCCAGTTTGTCTTATTCAGGAAGAACGATGACAAAATCGCGGGGAAGGTCAAAAGCTTTGCGCGAAGATAATCGGAATCATACCTGCCATGTTAATCATCAGGGGGGGCAATTGACTGCGCACGGGCATCGACATGCGGTTACCCACCCGGCGACCCGGGAACATAACCGGCACGTTGCGTCGGCCCAGTTGCATGTAGACAATGCCAAAGATGGTCAATATAAAGACCACAAAGATGAGAACAAACGCCCACCATGGGTCAGATATATACTGGCCAGGGTTAGCCGGATCAGCTCGGCGCACCATTTGCGCGATAGTCACTGGGAAGCGCGACACAATACCCGAAAAGATGATTAGGCTAAGGCCTTGGTTACGCAGGCCAAACTCAGAAATGAGCTGTCCCAGCCAAATACCAAACATCGTTCCGGCGACCATCGTAATAATCGCCGCCAGGGTAGGCAAGAGGTTTTCACCACTAAAACCATAGTGTTGGATAACCGACTGGCCACCCAACATTTGGTTGAAGATATTAATCTGCCCAAAAGCTGAAAGCAATGCCATCGGAATGGTAAGAATAACAGTCCATTTTTCCATCCAGACACGGCCTTCGCGTGGGTCATCTTTCATCTTTTGCTCAAGCGCCGGAATAACTGGGGGTTAGCAGTTGCAAAATAATCTGCGCGGTAATATACGGGTAAACACCCATTGCCAACACAGAAAATTTCGAAACCGCGCCACCGGAAAGCAGGTCGAGCAAGCCAACCAGGTTGCCACCGGCACCGGTAAGCTGGCTCAGTTCCTTTACAGCAGCGTGATCTAACCCAGGCACCGGCACATTGGCAACAAAACGATATACTGCCAACAATAAAAGCGTGATGAGCAGTTTGTTGCGTATACTTTCAGATTTCCATAAATAGCGCCAGGACGATCGTTTCATGTTATTGTCTCCTTATCATCGTTACGCGAGTTCGATCAGTTCGATCGTACCACCAGCAGCTTCAATCTTCTGGCGGGCACCCTCGGTAACCTTATGAGCTTTGATATTGAGTGCAACTTTTATTTCGCCACGACCCATTATCTTGACAGGCAGTCCTTTTCCTTTTAGCAAACCGTTTGCTTTGAGGTTTTCCGGGTTAACTTCATCACCCTTTTTGTATGGGGGGGTGAGAGCGTCCAGGTTTACCTCGGCATAGCGCACGCGATTGACAGGCGTAAAGCCTTCACCACGCAGGAAGGGCAGTTTGCGGTAGAAGGGCAAGTTACCACCCTGGTGGTAAAGTCTTACACCACCGCTGGTGCGCGCACTTTGTCCTTTGGTACCACGGCCGGCACTTTTGCCCATGCCAGATCCAGTACCACGGCCAACACGTTTGCGACCTTTTTTTAGCGCCTTCGTTAGGTTTAAGATCATGTAATTGCATCTTATTTCTCCTCTAACGCTGATTCAATCTCGACCAAATGTGAGACTTTATCCAGCATACCCCCCCGAATGATGGGCGTGTCTTCGTGTTCGACAACTTCCTGGAGTTTCTTGAAGCCAAGCGCACTCAGGGTTCTTTTTGTTTTTACGGTGTAACCGATACCACTCTTTACGAGTTTAATGCGAAGCATATTCTTCTTAGCTGGTTTTTTTAGCCACGTCTCCTCCGATCCCAATAAGGTGTCACGTCACGCACATCTTTGCCACGTTCCAGTGCCACAATCTCGGGCGATTTGAGTTGGTCAAGCGCGTTAAACGTTGCGAGCACAATGTTGAGCATGTTCGCGCTGCCGAGAGATTTGGTCAAAATATCCGTAATGCCAGCTGCTTCCAAAACCGCGCGCACACCACCCGCGGCGATAACGCCAGTACCGGGCGAAGCGGGTTTTAGCAAGACTTTGGCACCACTTTGAACACCGATAACTTCGTGCGCGATGGATGTTCCATGCAAGCTGACCGGACGCATGTTTTTATACGCGCGATCAGAAGCTTTGCGCATCGCATCAGGCACAGCCAAAGCTTTGCCGATGCCTAAGCCGATGTTACCGTTGTTGTCGCCAACCACTAAGGTGACACGATATGAAAAGCGGCGACCGCCTTTGACAACTTTCGCAACGCGGGCGATATCGATGACACGTTCGTCGTATTGTTGTTCTAATCCTTGAAATTCATCCATAGTATCCTCGATTTAGAATTCTAAGCCGCCCTTACGAGCACCTTCGGCCATCGACTTGATGCGACCGGTATAAAAATAACCAGCGCGGTCCATGACCACTTTTTTTAATACCCTTATCAAGGGCACGTTTGGCAATTTCTTCGCCAACCAGGCGGGCCTGGTCGATTTTGTTTTTGCCATCCATGGCGTCGCGCAGACTTTTGTCCACACTCGATGCCGAAGCCAGCGTAGTCCCACTGTGATCATCAATGATCTGAACGTAGATTTCATTAATACTTCTAAAAACGTTCAAGCGTGGTCGCTCCGGCGTGCCAAATATCTTCTTGCGTACGCGTTTGGCGCGATGCAATCTAGCTTGGTTTCTTGATTTCTTTGCCATGTTTACCTCTACTTACCGGTCCTGCCAGACTTACCAGCCTTGAGTTTAACTTCTTCGCCCTGATAGCGAATACCGGTACCATGATAGCGCTCTGGTGGGCGCACTTTGCGTATTTCAGCAGCGACCTGGCCAACTTGCTGGCGGTCTCTGCCCATAATCTTAATGGTGCGTGCTCTTGCGTCTACATCAAATTCGATGCCATCGGGCGCAGGGTAGTTAACAGGATGCGAATAACCCACGTTCAAAACCAGGTCTTTGCCCTGCAACTCAGCACGATAACCCACACCGTTATATTCCAAAACGCGGGTAAAACCTTCGCCACAGCCAACAATCATGTTGTTCAGCAGCGCGCGGGTGGTGCCGTGTAAAGCACGCACATGCGGCTCGTCGTTTGGACGACTAACGGTGATGGTACCATCTTCTAATTTCAATTCGATTTCCGGCGCAAAAGTTCGTTCAAGTTGTCCTTTAGGACCTTTGACACTCACTTTTTGTCCGTCAATTTTTACTTCAACACCCTTGGGCAGGGTGATTGGTAATTTACCGATACGCGACATATCCTACCTCCTACCAAACCTCGCAGAGTATCTCGCCACCGACACCCAATTTGCGGGCACGCGCGCCGGTCATAACACCTTTAGGGGTAGACAAAATAGCGATGCCGATACCAGAAAGCACCCAGGGGGGGATATCTTTCTTCGAAGTATACACGCGGCATCCAGGGCTTGAAACGCGTTGCAAACCAGTAATGAGTGGACGACGTTGACGTCGCTCGCCAATGTACTTTAGTTTAACCTGCAAGACCTTATGGGTCTCGTTTTTACCTTCCAAGACTTCGTAATCAGCCAGGTAGCCTTCCTCAACGAGGATGCGGGCAACTTCAGCTTTTAGCTTGGAATGTGGCATAGCCACGGTGGACAAACCAGCCATCGCGCCATTGCGAATTCTGGTCAACATATCGGCAATTGGATCTGTTATAGTCATAATTCTCTAGCCTCCAGCTTCAATTACCAGGATGATTTCTTTACTCCAGGGATTTTTCCCTGAAGTGCCAATTCTCGAAAACAAATGCGGCACAAGCCAAATTTGCGCATATAACCGCGTGGCCTGCCACACACTCGACAGCGACTGACAACCCTGGTGGGATATTTTCGCCGATATTCACGGTGAATCATACTCTTTTTAGCCATTAGTTTCCTTTCATAAAGGGCATGCCAAATTTGCTAAGCAATGCCCGACCGTGATCATCATTGGTTGCATTGGTGACGATACTGATTTCCATACCGCGCACTTTATCAATCTTATCGTACTGAATTTCAGGGAAAATCAGTTGTTCAGTAAGACCTAAAGTATAGTTGCCGCGACCGTCAAAGGAGTCAGCCGAGATACCCCCCCGAAAGTCACGTACACGGGGCAAAGCAACATTGATCAAGCGGTCCAAAAATGCCCACATCTTCTCACCGCGCAAGGTAACTTTTACGCCGATTTGGCGGCCTTCGCGCAGTTTGAAGTTTGAAATAGCCTTTTTGGCAGCGATAATGATCGGTTTCTGACCGGTAATGATGGTCAGGTCGTTCACCGCCGCGTCGAGGGCTTTGGGGGGGTTTTCAAGGGCTTCGCCAACGCCAATGTTGATGACAACTTTTTTTTGATTTTCGGCACCTGCATGACGTTATCAAGACCGAGTTCTTCAAAAAGGGCGGGCGCGTATTCATTTTTGTATTGTTCAAGTAGTCTGTTCATTTATTATTTACCTGCGCCTTCATCTGCCTTGGCAGTTTTTGGAGTGGCGGACTTTTTAGCTTCAGTAGCTTTCGCTTTTGGCTCAGCTGCCACAGTTTCTTTCTTAGCAGTGGCGCGCTTGGTAGCCGGTTTGGCTTCTTCAGCGGCTTTGCCACGTCTTACACGGCGGCTGGCGCGTTCTGTGATGCTATCCACAACCATGACATTAGATGCATGTATGGGCGCTTCGAACTCACGAATGCCACTGGGGGGGATGGTCTTGCCACCGCCGGTTTGCTGTTGTTTTTGATGTTTTTGACCAGGTTCACGCCCTGAACCACAACGCGGTTCTCTTTGGGTAACACGCGGATAACTTCGCCGACTTTGTTTTGTCAGCTTCGTCGCCACGCATAACGCGAACACGATCACCTTTACGTATCTTCATCTTCATTAGACGCTCCATTCACTCATTAGCTCTAGTACACTTCCGGTGCTAACGATACTATTTTCATGTAGCCTTTTTCGCGCAGTTCGCGAGCTACTGGGCCAAAGATACGTGTACCACGGGGGGGTTTACGCCATCGTTGTCCAAAATAACGGCTGCATTGTCGTCAAAACAAATGGTTGAGCCATCAGCTCGGCGATACGCCTTTGAAACACGCACAATAACGGCTTTCACAATTTCGCTCTTTTTAACGGAGCTTTGTGGGGGGGTTGCGCTTTTTACGGTAGCTGTGACGATATCGCCAACAGTAGCGTAACGACGTCGGGTGCCACCCACAACCTGAATAACCAGAATTTCGCGCGCGCCAGTGTTATCTGCAATTTTTAAGCGGGACTCTTTTTGGATCATTGTTATTCCTCATCTTCCGCTTGTTCAGCTTCTTCAACAGTCTCTTCGGTTTCTTCAACAATAGCCTCTTCAATGGCTTGTTCCATTTCCTGGACTGATTCAATGTTTTCCTGGCGGATTTCTTCTACCAGAATCTTCTCAACAACCCAGCGCACGGTGCGCGAAATGGGTTTGATTCGACAATAGTTACCTTATCGCCAACATTGCAACCGAAAGGATCATGTGCTTTGTAAGACTTTTTTTCGGGTCACAACTTTGTGATAAAGTGGATGCGCAAAGGTTCGGTCTACGTCAACGATGATGGTTTTGTCCATCTTATTGCTTTTAACCACACCATTTAGTCTTCGGCGATTATTCATTACTTACCTTCCTGTTCTGCGCGAGCGCGTTCGTTGAGAATGGTCTCAAATCGCGCGATATCACGACGGGCAGCTTTAAAACGGCTTGTATCGGTCAGTTGACCAGTAACCATTTGGAAGCGCAGATTCATCAGTTCCTGTCGTGTATTTAGCAAATTTGTTTTAATCTGCTCAGTTGAAAGTTCGCGAATTTCTTTAATTTTCATTATGAACCTTCTCCTAATACTTCTCTGGCAACAATCTTGGTTTTAAAACCAAGTTTGTATCGGGCGCGGTTAAGGGCAGCTTTTGCCACTTCGGGGGTCAGCGGTGGTGATTTCAAACAGGATTCTTCCTGGGCGCACAACGGCAACCCAGTGATCCACAGCACCTTTACCTTTACCCAAGCGGGTTTCAGCAGCACGTTTGGTATAGGGTTTGTCTGGGAAGACACGCACCCACACCTTACCGCGGCGTTTCATCATGTGCACAATAGCACGTCGGGCACTCTCGATATTGCGGGCTGAGATATAGCCGCATTCGAGCGCCTTTAGTCCAAATTCACCAAAGCTGACTGTCGAGCCGCGCAGGGCTTTGCCCTTCATGCGACCGCGCATCTGCTTGCGGTACTTTACTCTTTTGGCATCAACATAATCTAATACCTCACTCGTTCCTTTAATTACTCGCTTACGTAGACACCTTCGGTGGCTTCGACTTTTTCTTCAGCCTGATGCATAACAATGCCTTTGTAGATCCATACCTTGATGCCAATTTGACCGAAAGTGGTTAAAGCACTCGCGCGTGAAAAATCAATATCCGCGCGCAATGTTTGCAACGGCACACGACCTTCGCGCAGGGTTATACTGCGAGCCATTTCAGCTCCGGCCAAACGACCACCCACTTGAATCTTGATACCTTCCGCGCCCTGGCGCATGGCTTGTTGGATGGCGCGTTTCATAGCGCGGCGATAGCTGATACGACGTTCAAGCTGGCCGGCAATATTGAGTGCTACCAAATAAGCGTCGGTGTCAGGATCTTTAATCTCTTTGACTTCAAGGTCAATTTTCTGACCGGTCAACGCTTCAAGTTCCTGGCGCAACGCTTTAACGCTTTCACCTTTGCGGCCAATCAAAATGCCGGGCTTGGCAGTGTGCAGGGTGACCTTCACTTTGCCAGGGAAACGTTCAATTTCGATCTTGCTCACGCCAGCACGTTCGGCTTCTTTGCGCACGAGTTCGCGGATTGCCAAATCTTGATGCAGTTGCTCAGTATATTCTTTGCCTTCAGCGTACCAACGACCCAACCAGGGTTTGTTGACGCCTACTCGAAAACCTATTGGATGTACTTTTCGACCCATAATATCTCCTTAATTCTGCTCAGTCTCACGCAAGATAACAGTGATGTGCGAACGGCGTTTTAACATAGGCTTAAAACGTCCGCGGGCACCAAAACGTCGCCATTTGCGGTTGGTGCTTCATCAGCAAAAATGCGATAAACTACCAAATCGTCTCGGCTAATACCAAAGTTCTCTTCCGCGTTCGAAATCGCTGATAGATGAGTTTACGAACAGGCATTGCAGCTTTGTTCGGGGTTGTTGCGAGAATTTCCAAGGCCTTCAAAGCAGGCTTGCCACGCACCAGGTCAATAACCAGGCGGGTCTTTTGTGCAGAATTCGCAAAGTTTGAAAGCTTAGCAATAATATCTTGTGCCATTTTCTTTATCTGCCTTTCTTCTCAGCCACGTGCCCACGGAACCAACGGGTTGGAGCAAACTCGCCAAGTCGATGGCCGACCATGTTCTCGGTCACATAGATGGGCACATGTCGGCGTCCGTCATGGACGGCGATGGTGTGGCCTACCATCTGCGGGAAGATAACACTGGCACGACTCCAGGTGCGAATAACTTTCTTATCGCCCTTGGCGTTCATATCTTCGACTTTTTTTCAATAGTTTCGGGTCAATAAATGGCCCTTTTTTTTCAATGATCGCGACATAGTTTATTTCCTTTTCTATCTCTCAACCACTAGCGGCGTTTAGCCTTGGAGCGGTGGCGAATAATCATGTCATCCGTGCGCTTATTGCGACGGGTTTTGTAACCAAGCGTGGGCTTGCCCCCCCAAGGGGTCTTAGGACCAGCCATACCGATACCGGTCTTGCCTTCACCACCACCATGGGGGGGATGGTCCCGCGGAGACATTGCCGACCCGCGGACAGCTGGACGACGTCCCATATGACGCGAACGTCCCGCTTTGCCCAATTTGATGTTACTGTGTTCAACATTACCAACCTGACCAATAGTGGCGCTGCAGTCTTGCAAAACTAAGCGGACTTCACCAGATGGCATACGCACATGTGCGTAGCGGCCTTCTTTGGCCAGGAGTTGCGCTGAAACACCCGCTGAACGGGCAATTTGCGCACCCTTGCCGGGCTGCATTTCAATGGCATGGATAGTTGTACCAACCGGAATGTTTGCCAGGGGCAAGTTGTTGCCGGGTCGGATTTCAACCTGAGTGCCAGAAAACAAGGTGTCGCCAACTTTCACGCCGATGGGAGCCAAGATATAGCGTTTTTCGCCATCAGCATAATGGAGCAAAGCCAGGCGGGCAGTGCGGTTGGGATCGTATTCAATCGCCGCTACTTTGGCGGGGGGGATGTCATGTTTGTTGCGTTTGAAGTCCACGATGCGAATTTGTCGCTTGGAACCACCACCACGATGGCGCACGGTAATGCGACCCTGGGCGTTTCGGCCGGCGCGGTTTTTCTTGGTGTAGATTAAGCTGCGCTCGGGCGTGGTCTTTGTAATTTCTTCAAACGTATAACTGGTCTTGTGTCGTTGACCAGGGCTAGTGGGTTTGTATACTTTAACTGCCATTATTCTACTCCCTCAAAGAATGGGATGCGGTCTCCGGCGCGCAGCGTAACAATGGCTTTTTTTGTAGCCACGCTTGCGAATGGTCAACCGGCGGGAACGTGAGTTCCGGGTTGACTTGGCCGGAGCGTTGATAATATTGACGCGCTCAACCTTCACATCAAAAGCGGTTTCGATGGCGGTCTTTACTTGCTCGCGGGTGGCAAACGAAGCGACTTCAAACACATATTGCTGAAGCTGACCAGCCAAATAGTTGCTTTTTCAGTGACGATTGGTTGGCGGATGATATCAAATGCTGAAATAGTCATTTTACTTCACCTTCCTATCCCAAATAGCTCTTGATAACATCTAATGCTTCAAGCGGGATGATTACTTTATCTGAAATCAGCAAATCGCGAATGTTCAAATAGCGTGCCTGCAACAGCCTGGCGTTTGCCAGATTTCGCCCGGATTTGATGAAGTTTTCATTTTCTTCACTGTTTCCTGGGATGAGCACTAACACGCGATTATCGCCAGCAAGAGCTTTTATTGATTTTGCTAATTCAGCGGTTTTTGCTTCAGGCATGTTGAGATTATCGAGCATAATGATTTTCTCATCATTAGCAACAACCGTCAGCGCGGAGCGCAAAGCGGCTCGGCGCATCTTGCGAGGCATTTCCTGGCTATAATCACGCGGTTTGGGGGGGTGAAAATGCGACCACCACCCACATGCTGGGCAGACTTCATGCTACCACGTCGGGCGCGACCAGTCCCTTTTGCTTAAATGGCTTACCTGCTCCGCCACGCACTTCGGCACGTCGTTTAGTGTTGTGCGTGCCAAGGCGTGCGTTCGCCATTTGGCGTTGATATGCCTGATGCATCAAATCGACATTGACTTTTGCCGCGAAGATTTCTTCGGGCAGTTCAACGTCGCTTACTTTTTCTGCTTTTAAGTTATAGACATCGAGTTTCATGATTTATCTCTCCAATCAGACGTCCTATTGCTTGGCCGCCGCGCGAATGATCACTGTATCGCCCTTGGCGCCGGGAACGGAGCCTTGAACAGCGATAAGGTTGCGCTCAGCATCAACCAATGCAACACGAATATGCGAAGATGTCACGCGCACATTTCCCATTTGTCCGGGGGGGAACTTTTTGCCCTTAAAGACACGTCCCGGGGGGGTTGAACCCTGTCCAGACGCACCTGGCGCGCGCCAGCGGTCGGATTGACCATGGGTCTTTAGACCACCGCCAAAACCGTGGCGTTTCATGACACCGGCAAAACCTTTGCCCTTTGAGGTGCCAATGACATCAACATAATCGCCCGTTTCGAAGACGTCCGCGGTAATTGTGTCACCGGGTTTGACGTCGCCAATTTTCTTCGTGCGAATTTCGCGCAAGACGCGCACAGGTGGCAGATTGTTGACCTTAAGATGGCCAAGCTCTGCTTTTGACAATCGTTTTGGTTTCACAGCGCCAAAGGCTAACTGAACCGCGGAATATCCGTCAGTTTCAGGAGTCTTTATCTGAGAAACAAAACAAGGCCCAGCTTCGATAAGCGTCACCGGAATTGCACGTCCGCTTTCGTCGAAGATCTGGGTCATGCCGATCTTTCTTCCAATAAGCCCTTTTAACATACTATTCTCCTGTTTGTAATTTAGCGAGACTGTCAGCCTGGGCTAGGCTGCATCATCTCCGTGCAATTCAGTTAATGAAGCTCTGTGTAGCGATTCTGCCCACGCGGCGACATTCTTAAACTGCCAATGTCAAAACATGCCCCGAAAGGGGGGCAACTTATCATTTATATCACACCTTGTCATACAGCGCAAGGGTGATTTCTGATTTTGTTTTGTCTTTTTGCCTGGTTTTTCACCAAGCTTGCCTATTATAAGGTAGAGCGTGAAATTAAGCGAGTCTTTTCCGCAAAATAATTAGCCAAAAATAGCCCAAAATGTTGATGACAATAAACAAATACTAAGCCCGCCTGTCAGCACTTGGCTTGCACGCAATGCAAACTCAAATTTACTGTCTCGTTCGCCAAGGTCTCCTTGCCGGCACAAGTTTCCAAGCCTTCATTTTTGCATAATATGCGTTCAACTTCAGCGAGCTGTAAATAATTGAGAAACTACCATAAGCTAATCACTGCTAACAAAACAATAATCAACACGGCCAAACCACTCACCAGCGAGCTGATTCCTATCGCAATCACCCACCGACGGACTTTCTCCATCTCCATCGTGTTTTTAATCGCGGATGACGCCACCACAGCGCGATAAACCTGTTCATTCTCCAAATCAATCGCTGGCGCAGCAGAAAAGGACAAGCCACACTTCGGGCAATTTTCAGTTTTATTCCAGATGATAAATGCGCAGTTTGGACAAACATTCATAAGACTCTCCTTTTGGCAAATTTAAAATTAGGGTTGTTCGAACACCAGTTCAATGAGATCTGTATTGAAAATGAGCGTTCTGGTGTCTTTACGCATCACTTGAAGGCGAAAAACCAACGTTTCAACCCGCTCAATATTATTTGTGGCGAGTTGATCTTCCGGCAGGCTTAATTCTTCAACGGACTTCAAGCCAGCCAGTACATGTGTTTCATACGAGGATTCACATTCATGATCATTTATTTTCAAATCAAGTGCCGTTAGTTCAATGTCAATATCGGTATTGTTCTCAACCATAATTAAAAACTGCGCTCCTGTATAATGAGTGGGGTTTTCATAACGATTAAGATAAACACGAATCCCTTCGCGATCCAATAGTTGTATATCTCGTCGATTAAGTGCAAGCACACCACCAGGGGCAGCATTGGTATTAATCCGAATACGTTCAGTTGTGATGGATTGACTCCAGTTTTGGCTTTCGTCTATGGCAAGGTTGAACTCAAAGTATTGGATGGTTTCCACACCTGCAGCTGCAAGGGCATCACTCGCAACCCACAAGGCAACTAAACCTTGGGATTGCGCGGGAATCCTGGCATTAAAAGCACCCTTCATCATAAATCCATTGATTTGTAAGTCTACTGCCCGCAGATTTAGCCCGCCATAGGTGTTGTTTTCAACCCAAAACAGAAGCGCTGGGGGGGCTGAACTGGTATCGAAGTAAAGTGACTTAATAGTCACTTTAATTTGTTCCGTGTCATAAATGAGTCTTTCAGCAACTGTAACTGAGCAATCTGGTCTGATTAAGCCATATGGAGTTTCAATCTCATTTGGACAAGCATTTGTAAGTCCTGCTAGTTGGGTTTCGATTAGCTCATGTGCAATAAGGGTGGCTTCCATGTCCATTGCAGCAATCGTTTCAGCAACCGGGTTCCTTGCTAACCCACCGTTTTGTGGTGAACAGGCAAACAAAGCTAGCACCATCAAAATCGATATGCAATTAACTTTTACTTTTCTCATTCCCTGGCCTCTAAGAATTATTGATGGAAATAATGTTTATCAAATTATACAACAAGTTTTCGCTTTAATACATGTGGTTTTTACGTCATGCTTAAATTTGGATAGCAATTAATGCACCTTGGGTATTTTTTTATTAAACACATGCGCAATAAACCACTTGTCAAAACGCTTTCGCCAAAAGCAAATAATACTCAAGCAAAACAACGCAACGAGATAGCGACAGAAATGATAACAGTACGTGGCGAGAATGCCACGCACCGATGATTAGTTTCTTACTGGGAAAGTTTACGTGCTTAGCAGACCATGTAAACTTTGTAAGTTATTATTTCCATCTAGTCAAATGTAATTGTGATTTTATCAGTTTTAAAAACAGCTCTAAAGTTGTTCTTGTCAATAACATTGAAGTAGAGTTCAATTTCTCTAATATCGCGAATGCCATTTTCTTTTAAATCATTCTCCAAAAAGCCGAGACCAGCAAAGGCTTTCGTGCCTGACAAAACATCCGCATAGAAAAGGGGATTAACCGCCAATCCATTTGCAGTTACATCCTTTACAGTAACAGAAATGTCCTGCCCTGAATTGTTTTCAATGAACAGCAGAAGCTCTGCACCCCAAAACTCTTGTTCAGTAAGCAGTTCTTTCATAATGATGCGCACCCCCCTTTTTGTTCAACCAAAACGGTGCCACTGTCATCAACTTTTTGGATGAAAGCAGGGTTCGCGTCGGTCTCTATACGAATCGTATCCGTGATAAATGTTTTTGCCCAGTCTGCGCTGTCAATGACACGCAGGTTGAACGAAAAATATTGGATTGTTTCAATTCCGGCGCTTTCAAGATCGCTGTTCAAAACAGTCAGTTCGTCATTAACCTTTTCCCCCGCTTCCACTTCGGCAGACATAATCGGGTTTATCATGTAACCGTTAATCACAAGGTCGCTTGCTTGTAACATAATTGCTTTTTCTGAATTATTTTCGATCAGAAATCTGAGTTCTGGACCCATCCAACCGCGGAAATCCAACGACAAAACGGTTACTTTTATGCCACCATCATCATAAATAACGCTTTCCTGGACATTGACATCTTCATTAATCGCGTAATCATCCCCATCTCTAACAGTCGGCTCTTCATCTGTGTTGTCTGGTTCGTCATCATTATCTTTGGTTGAATCATTTTTAGACAACATTTCAATAAACTTTGATGAAAGTACTTCAAAGATAGCTTCTTTTTCAGTTTCTCTTTTCTTTGCCCCCCCACCTGCACAGGCAACCAACAGAATTGCCATCAGCAGCAAAGCAATAATTTTGTTCCTTTTTGACATTTTCTCTCCTTCGTTATTAAAACGCTAATCAGCTAAACGATTTTTTTTAAAATTCCTTTTATCTTCCATTAATAATGGTGTGAAAATTTCAAGCCCACAAAATGTGGGCTTGAAATCGGGAGAATAAAATAATGGTCATTATCCTCATCTGAATTCAGGTCTGTTTTTGGCAAGAAAACTTCAATCGTCGTACCCTGATTCACTTCGCTTTCCAAAAAGACCTTACCTCCAATAAATTCAACCACATGTTTTACAATCGCCAGACCTAATCCTGAACCAGAAATCGCTCTTGATCTGGCTTTGTCTACCATATAGAAACGCTCAAAAACGCGCCCAATATGCTCTTCCGGGATACCAATGCCAGTATCAGCTACACGCAGACGGAGTTCATTGGCTTGATTGCTAACCCAAACGTCAATACTACCCCCCCATCACGATTGTACTTTATGGCGTTAGAAATCAAATTATCCAACACATCATGCAGCATCGCTTCGGGAAAGAACAAAGTCTTTTCACCTTCCAGGGTGATGCTCAATTTGAGTGCGCGTTGGCTTATAGGTTCTTTATACACTGCCAATATCTGTTGTAAATAGGCATCCAGGTCAATTTCGGTGCTAACGTGTTGCACCTTGCTTTCGTCAAACTGTGAAAGTTTAATGATGTCATCGATGATAGCCGACAAACGCCGCCCCCCCTCATCAGAAATCGTGCCCCCCCCAATGCGTTTCACATCGTCGGCATCCACCATGCCGTTTTTCAATAGTTCAGCGTAACCATTAATTGCCGTCAGCGGACTGCGCAATTCATGGCTAACGTTGGCAGTAAATTCTTTGCGTTGTTTTTCGAGTCGCAAATTCTCTGAGTCATCAGCTATGATCATCATGACCCCATATAATTCATCTTGTCTTAGGACACGGTTGATATAAATACGCAAAAGCGTACTGCTCATTTCTACCGTGAAGGTTTCATGCTCACTGTCTGAGCTTTGTTCGAGTTTATGGTAAATTTCCGGCAAACGGCATAAGTACAAAAAGTCTTTGCCACGATATTCTGAACCCACATCACCTTCCAACAAGCGCACCGCGCTGGTATTAATGCTAAGGATAGTGAGATCGGAATCCATCAACACCATGCCTTCGCGCGCGTCGCGGATTAAGCGGTTGATGGTTTCGCTTTGATATTTGAGTTCTTCCAGGTGTGCGTCAATAGTTTTCTTTTGTACACGGAGTTCGCGCACAAAAGGCAAAAGTTCATCATAAACCGGGATGTCCTCTGTTTCGGCAAGCATAATTTGCTCAAGGTTTTCAGCGTAATAATCAATAGGTTCCAATATCCGCTTTGACGTATGATGGGTGAAAAAGCACTTATGATAATCGCCAGCACCGCAACAACCGCGGTTGTTGGCATGGCTTTCCCTAACAAGCCAGCCATGTTCTTCCACTGTTGCGAAAGACGCACCACATTGCCCCCCTTCAACACGCATGGCAAAGTAAAAGCTATCTTCGCCAACACTTTCAGAGCGTCGGATGTCTTCGCCGAGTTTACCCAGCAAAGCCTCCCTGAATTCTTTTCGTTCAGCATGGTTCTCAAGGCGGAATTCGTTGACATTGATATCGCTGTCATAAATAACATCGCCGTTTGGGTCGATTAAGGTTACCCGTACACTTCTATATTTGCTGTTTAACTTTTTAAGGATCTCAATTTGGTTTTCAGTATCTGCATCAACTACGCTACTGTAAAAACGTATGGTCTCGCGCATCCAGGTTAGTTGGTTGCCGAGCCACATACGATTGTAAATAAAGGTAACCGCAACTGACACGGCAAGTACCGCAAGCACGATAACCAGCGTGTTAATCAGATTCATGCGGCGCTTCATGCCTCAGCGCCTGCCTTATAGCCTATATTACGTACCGTTTTAATCAAAGAGCCCTTTGAGCCCAGTTTCTTGCGCAGTGAAGCAACATGCACATCCACAGTGCGTGTGCCACCTTCAAAGTCATAGCCCCCCCAAACGCTTTCCAGCAGTTTTTCGCGCGAATAGGCCATGCCAGGATGAGAAAAAAAAGTTGAAACAAGAGTTCAAACTCTTTAAAGGTCAGGTCTAATTCTTCCCCCCCATCAACGCGCGCTGTACGATTGAGATAGTTAATTTCAATGCCGTTGTACTCAAGATGCTGGATAATTGTGCTGTTGCTGCGACGTTTCACCGCACGAATACGTGCTAAAAGTTCCATCACACTAAATGGTTTCGAGATATAGTCATCCGCGCCTAAATCAAGCCCGATGACTTTATCATATTCCCCACCCAAGGCGGTTAGCAAAATAACCGGAATTTCCTTGGTATCAGGATCGGCTTTGAGCTTTTTCAAAAGTGCCAAACCACTCTCGCCGGGCAACATAATATCCAAAATGATGAGTTCGGGCGTTTTTCGCTGATGACCTCGAGCAATGTGGATCCATCCTCAAAAAGCCTGGTTTCGTAGCCTTCTTTTTGAAGGGCATAGGCAAGCAATTCCCGGATGGATTGGTCATCTTCAATACAGTAAATCATGAGCTACTCCTATTGTTGCTCTTGCTGTTCTGGGTCGCCTTTGATAGCAAAGATAACCCAGCGCGCAATGCGCTCTGTATTATCGCCAATACGCTCAAGATATTTGGTAATTTGCATCGCGTCAATAAGATATTTGTAGCTGTCAGTATCGGTTCTGATGCGGTCTGCAATTTCGTCCATGGTTTTATCAAAAAGTGCGTCAACTTCGTTATCGCTGGCAATCACTTCCTCTGCCAGTTCAAGGTTATTTTCAACGAAGGAATCCAAAGCCTTCTTGAGCATTACCATAACCCTGCTATTCATATCGATAAGTTGATTAACAGCAAACAAGTTATTAATAGGACCAACGAAATCTAAAAGCTCCACAATTTCAATAACATGTCCGCCAATGCGTTGTAAATTATTCGCGATTTTTAGCACCGAAGAAATAAAGCGTAAATCCTTGGCAACAGGTTGCTGGGTGCTCATAATTCGCAAACAATCATTCTCAATGCGACGCTCTTTTGAGCGAATGGTCGACTCTTCGTCCACCATCAATTTGGCTTCTTCATAGTCGCCTTCAACAAAAGCTTTTTGCAAAGTACGACACATTCCTTCAATATACGAGCCGTACAGAATGACTTCTGTTTTCAGCTCTTCGAGTTCTTTAAAATATTTTGCTCTCATCATTTGCCACCTATCCAAAACGACCTGTAATGTAATTTTCTGTGCGTTCATCTTTCGGATATGAGAATATCTGTCCAGTTTCACCAGTTTCGATAATTTCACCAGTCAAGAAAAACGCTGTTTTATCCGAAATTCTCGCAGCTTGTTGCATATTATGGGTTACTATAACAATAGTATACTTTTCTTTGAGCTCAATTACCAAATCTTCAATTTTACCTGTTGAGATTGGGTCAAGCGCTGAAGTCGGTTCGTCCATCAGCAGGATTTCAGGTTCTACTGCCAATGCGCGCGCGATACAAAGACGCTGTTGCTGACCACCAGAAATTTGTAGCGCGTTTTTCCTGAGTTCGTCTTTCAGTTCATCCCAAACAGCGGCTTTGCGCAGACTGTCTTCAACAATTTCGTCCAGTCTGGCTCTATTGCGCAAACCATGTACACGCGGACCATATGCAATATTATCATAGATACTAATCGGAAAGGGGTTAGGTGTTTGGAAGACCATACCAACTCTTTTACGCAAGGCATTCACATCCACACCAGGCGCATAAATATCTTCGCCGTCAATGAGAATTTTTCCTGTAATCTTGCAGTTTTCGATTAGGTCGTTCATTCGGTTGAGCGATTTTATCAATGTGGATTTACCACAACCGCTGGGACCGATGAATGCCATAATCTCGTTGGCAGGGATATCAAGGTTAGCGTTTTTTTATGGCCTGGAAGTCGCCATAAAAGAGATCCATGTTTTCAATCTTAATTTTTATATCTGTCATTTTGTTTTATTTACCAGTTTACTAAGTCTTGTTGAAAGCCTGTTGATGATGAGAACAATTACGAGCAAAACCAACGCTGTCGCAAAGGCTTCGCGAACGTGGAATGCTTCAGAAGAAAGCACATACATATGCAAGGCAAGTGTTCTACCGGATTCTGTCAGGCGAGTGGGTAATTGCGCCATGGTACCTAAAGTAAAGATGAAGGCTGCGGTTTCGCCAACGATACGTCCAATGGAAAGGATGACGCCCGCCAAAATACCCGGCATGGCCACTGGCAAACAGACCTTAACGATTGTTTGCAGTTTGGTAGCGCCCAGTCCCAGACTGGCTTGCTTAAGCAAGGGGTCAACGGCAAGCAGAGCTTCTTCCGTTGTACGGATAATCAAGGGCAAAACCATAATGGCTGCTGTAAACGCGCCAGCAATCAAAGAATAGGACCACTGCAAGCGGAACACAAAGAAAAGCATACCGAACAAACCGTATACAATACTGGGAATTCCCGCCAGGGTCTCCGTTGCCAGTCGAATGGCAATAACCACTTTACTTTGCTGCCTGGCATACTCGGTGAGATAAATACCGGTTAACACGCCAAATGGAATTGCGATTATCAAAACCAGGATAATCAACATGATTGTTGTAATCATGGCTGGCATCAGCGAGAGGTTTTCGCTGGTGTATTTCCAGGAAAACATTTCCCATGTAAGCCCAGGAATGCCACGGATAGCGATATATCCCACAACAATCAGAAAGATAGCTACCGTGAGTATTGCAGCAAATTTAACCAAAAATCGCAAAACTTTACTCATGGCGGTCCCTTCGTTTCACCAGGAAAAGAGGAAATTGATTACCAGGATGAAGATGAAGAGCACCATCGCGGTGGCAATGAGTGCCTGACGGTGTTCAACACCCGCATATGCCATCTCAAGTACGATGTTGGTAGTAAGCGTGCGCACGCCACTGGTCAGACTTTTTGGCAAACGTGGCTGGTTACCAGCAACCATATAAACCGCCATCGTCTCGCCAATCGCGCGCCCAATGCCCAAAATGACCGAACTCAATATACCCGATTTCGCAGCGGGTATCATCGTCTTGAAAATGCTGATTTCTTTGGTAGCTCCTAAAGCTACACTTCCCTGATAATAGCGATTGGGCACGGCGTTGAGACTGGACTCGGAAATGCTGACAATTGTCGGCAGAATCATGATTCCCAGCAGCACCGACGCGGTAATGATATTCATACCCGTTCCGCCAAACAGTGCCCTGCTGATGGGTACCATCAGCTGCAACGCGAAGAAGCCATAGATGATAGAAGGCACGCTTGCCATCAAACTTACCGCTGATTGGAAAAAGTATTTAAGCTTTCCTTTGGCATAAAACGATAGGTACACCGCGCATAGTATGCCAATCGGTGTACCTACCAGAGCAGCTCCAATCGTGATGATAACAGACCCAACAATCATAGGCCAAATGCCATATTGTTGAGGCTTATTCACCGGACTCCACACTTGCCCAAACAAAAATTCCTTCAGGCCGTATTCCTTAATAAAAGGAATACCGGCACCGAAGATAAAGTACATAATAAGAAATAGCGCTAAGATTGAACTTAGCGCTGCCAACAGGAAAATGACTTTCATTAATTTTTCGCGTGTTTCCGGTCGGCTCATAATTTTGGCTTTACTATTTGACAAGGTTCCAGTCCGTTAGTTCGCCAACGAAAATTTGTCTGACCTGTTCCATAGTGATGGACTTGACAGGGTTGGTTTTGTGAACGATCACTGCGATACCGTCGATAGCAATCACTTTGTATTCAAGTTCAGCTTTTTCTTCGTCTTTCAACTCACGTGAAGCCATACCGAGTTGGCTAACACCTTCCATGGTGCTTTGCATACCAGCGGATGAACCAGTGGCCTGAATTTCGACCTTGACGTTTGGATTGATAGCATTGTAGGCTTCAACCAGTTTTTCCATAACGGGGGTAACAGAAGTTGAACCAGCCACAACAACGGTACCTTCAGCCTTGCCACCCGCGAAAGGAGCACCAGCTTCGCTGGAGATATAACCGCGTTCTTCAACGATTTTTGACCTTCTTCACTCAGGATAAAGTCAAGCAAATCTTGTGAAGCTTCATCAAGACCAGCTTTGTAAGCAATATTGAAAGGACGGGCAATCTTGTAGCTACCGTTCTTCACATTTTCGGCAGTAGCTTCAACGCCGTCAATCTGCACTGCTTTGACGGTGTCATTGAGCGAACCGAGAGAGATGTAACCAATCGCGTTGGCTTCGTTGGCAACGGTCATCATCACACCATTGGTGCTGTTTTGGATGACAGCTTCGATGTAGGTGTTGTCAACTTTGTCGCCAGCTTCGTTTTTAGCTTCAACGCCGGTCAGTTCAACAAAAGCGCCACGGGTACCAGAGCCTTCCTCACGGGAAACGACGATAATTTCAACGGGTTTAACCGTTGTTGGTTCTGCAACTTTGGGGGCTTCGGTTGCCTTGGGGGCGGAAGTAGTGGGGGGGGTGCTCTTAGTGCCACATGCGGTCACTGCCAACATGAGAGCAACAAGCACAAGGATAATAGTAGTATGTTTCTTCATTTTTTTTCTTCTCCTATTTTTCATTTACCCACATATTGTAGATGTCTGGTATTTCCTATGTATCTTGATAATGTAAAGTTTTTGTAAAGTTTGGCTGGGAGTATTAGTTGGTTTCTTAAACTTTGTTTGGGATTTTGTTTAATAGAGAATAATTTTCTTTTTATCTGAATCCTCTGTTAGTTAATTAATCTTGTCTACTAATTACAGACTAAAATGCACTTCCAAAATCTTGGAAGTACATGCTCCTAAGTCACTCAGTTTTTTTTAAATTGTTTAAAGAATCAGAGCTTCAATTTTGTGTGACTTTAACTGCTGATGCGTTAGTACATTTGGCACAAATACTTGTGAGTAGTTTTTAAGGACGCTAAACACTTTTAAACACCGTTCATGTACATGAGCGATTAATGGCTCTTCAGGACATGCAAGTGCAATAGGTAAATACCAATCAACAAAGGTATTCAAGACCTTTACAGGAAGAGCAGCATTAGAAACTGGACACCAAAAAGGATCTTCAGTTAATAAAAAGTTATCAACCAAGGTGTCCTTAAGATTAATACCATATATGCTCATAAGCAAGGTTTCAACTATGGGAACTGCATCAAGATAGTAAATATTAAAACAGGATAGTCGGGATCATTGCTTAATGTTTTTTTTGAGATTATGTTCTCCTGTCGAGGCAATTTCCAGGAATTGCTCACTAAACAGATACGCCCGCAAAAACCCAGCAAATGTTGTGCTTGTCAGAACGTTTTTTTGTTACAGAATAAAAATCATCACTTAGAATCGAATCATACTCAAGCAATGCTAGATATTTATTTTTTTTGCCAGTTTATTTTTGCTGACAGCATACCATGCTGTAAAGCTAACCAGGTTTTTATGTTGCTCAATGTTGTGTTTTAGCCTTCTGCAAACAATGAGATTGCTTAAGTGCTCGATTTTGTCTGTGGGACGGTTGCCTACAAACAGATACGTATAGCAAGGCAAAGAAGAAACCTTTTTCCTGTTCAATAGTCCGGATGATATCTTGGTCGTGGCAAATAATAAATACATCCATTTTCTTTTTGAGCGAATTTATTGTGTGTTGGATAAAATTAATCATCGAAAAAGTTCCTTCCGTCTCATTTAGAAAAGCTTGCTGCTTTCTTCTTTACTATAACTCAAATCCTTTTTATAGTCCCAATCTAAAACCAGGTATAGAAGTAGTCCTTATAATAATACAAGAACTGAACAGGTCCGCCCAGTATAGTTATTAAAACGACTGCTGCCTGCGTGAAATAGAACATAAACTTGGGTCGTAGTTCTTCAACTATACGGGTGATAATAACCAAAAAGGCTGGGATTACTGGGTAAATATATCTCCCCCCCTGAATACCAAAACCCGCAAACGCATAAAAAGCTGTTCATTATAATTGTAAAGGTAAAGAAACACAGTATAAACCAAGGCAATAATCAATAAACATAACACCGTCATTTTGGGCTTTCTGATTTGTGAAAGTCCCATCATTGCAATAAGAATGAGTGCCAGTTGATAACTTTCAATAAGCGGGTTTTCCCAAACTTTGTGGCCAAATGCGCCAATGTTTCGCGATAGCATGACTTTCATCCAGTGATTAACGAAGTAATCTAAAAGACCTGGGAGACCCTGTTCTTTCACTTCAGCATAACTTAACTTTTCTAATTGCCCTGCTTCAAGCCAGCGAACATAATAGTTAGAGTTAACACAGAAACTTTCTTCCTTTACAGAAAAACAATGGGGAACCAGGGTCTTATAAACCAGCAAATTTCTGCCGTACATATAAATATTAGCCCCCCCACACTAAGAACTGCCAGTATTATCAAAAAGATGCTTAAAAAGTTTAATCCTACTTTTGCTGGTTTGTTCTTGATGACGTAGAAAAGCCAAATGAAAAAGATAATTACAATGAGCGGGAGTGACGTTTTTTTTAGTGAGTCCTGCCAGCCCCCCCAGAACAATAGCTAAACCAAAGCTATTCAACCAGAAAGCCTGTTGGTCTTGTTTTACAATTTTAATGATGAGATAAATTGCAATAGCACAAAGCAGGTTATTCAAGTTATCGTAATTTATTCCCGCTGAAACCATAAAGAAAGTCTGCAAATTAGCCATGATAAATGATGGCAGAAGCGTTAACCAGGGCTTCTTTATAACTGCCCTGGCAAGCAGATATATGACAAACAAAGTTCCGGCACTCAAGAAACTATTGAAGGCCCGGCTAACAAGAAAAAGCCTTTCGTTTGTAATTGAAGGGAAGATCCATTTTACAAAATTTCGGAACCTGGCAAGAATCCAGTAATAGAGAAAAGGATTACCTTCAATAACATTCCCACCCATGAGAATTTCTTCGGTTTCACCAGGAATACCAAGTGTGGTATCAAAAGCTTCCGTAAGCCGTATGTGAGCGTGTTCATCAGGCACAATTTCACGCTGAAGATGAAAAGCGAATGTGATATTTGTCGCCAGGAACAATAAGATAATTATTAGAAACACAAAATGCTGAGGGAAATCTCTTGCTTTTGAATTATTTTGTTTACTTTTTTTTGGCATCATTTAACTCTTTAGATATGTTCTTAATCAAAGAATAGGTCTTGCTAGAATTATAATCGAATAAGTTTAGGTCACCTTAATTTCTCACCTTGCTTTGAATATCAAAAAAAGACGCTCGTCTGAACGTCTTTTAATAATTAAGTTAAGCAAAACACATGAAAGCTGAAAGGCTTCAGCTTCCTGGTCCCCCCCATCAATTGTCGCGATTCTTTCAGCCCTCCCTAACGGGACACTGAAACAACCGTCAACCGCTCTTAGATTTTAATCTCAATATCCACGCCAGCAGGCAGGTTGAGACGCATGAGCATGTCGATGGTCTTTGAATCGGGTTCAAGCACGTCAATCAAGCGATTGTGGGTGCGGATTTCAAAGTGTTCGTGGGAGTCTTTGTCAATGAAAGTTGACCGACGCACAGTGTACTTTTCAATGCGCGTGGGCAAAGGCACGGGGCCAACAACTTTGGCGCCACTGCGTTCCGCAGTTTCAACGATGCGCTTTGCGCTTTGATCCAAAATGCGATGATCGTATGCTTTTAGTCTGATTCTAATTTTTTTTGTTTTGCCATTCTCTTTCCTATTTAATCGCCTTATTTACAAGGCTGTATTTTATCCTAATCTTCCTAATATTTTCTTCATGTACGCGTCAGAAACCTGAGCGTAATGTTTGAATTCCATAGTAAACGCGCCACGTCCTTGTGTGGCGGAGCGCAATTCGGTGGCATAGCCGAACATTTCCGACAGTGGCACCTCAGCATGAATAGCTTTGGCGTTTCCATAGCGTTCGTCCATACCTAATATATTCCCAACACGCGCGTTGACCTGACCAATTACATCGCCCGTAAATTCTTCAGGCACGGTAATTTCGACCTTCATAATCGGTTCAAGGATAACCGGTGAGCCTTTTTCAGTCGCCTCGCGCAGCGCCATAATACCCGCCATGCGGAAAGCCATCTCGCTGGAGTCAACTTCATGCGCGCTGCCATCCACAAGTGTTACCTTGAGGTCGGTCATCGGGAAACCCGCCAGGGGGGGACCACTTTCAGCAGCGTCGCGAACACCGGCTTCTACTGCGGGAATGAACTGTTTGGGGATGACACCCCCCCGTAATTTTGTTTTCAAAGATGATGCCACTGCCCGGTTCAAGGGGTTCGACGTCAATAACCACATGCGCGTATTGACCATGCCCGCCAGTTTGCTTTACATAGCGATGGCTATGTCCCATTACCGGCTTGGTGATGGCTTCGTGATATGCCACACGGGGGGGTTTACCGACATTCGCCTGCACCTTAAACTCGCGCAAAAGGCGGCTTACCAGCACATCCAAATGTAATTCGCCCATACCGGAAATAATGGTTTGGCCAGTATCTTCGTCTTGGCGAACTTTGAAGGTTGGGTCTTCTTCGGATAATTTGGTAAGCGAGTCGGACATTTTGTCCTGGTCGGCTTTGGTTTTGGGTTCAATCGCGATTGAAATCACTGGCTCTGGGAAGCTGATTGTTTCCAGCAGAATAGGATTAGTGGGATCACACAAGGTGTCGCCGGTAAAGCTAAACTTGAGTCCCAGTATCGCGCCAATTTCGCCTGCGCTAAGTTCAGTGATATCTTCGCGATGGTCGGCGTACATGCGCAGAAGTCGGCCAACACGTTCCTTTTTGTCTTTGGTTGCGTTGTGAATGCTGCCGTTTTGTTTAATTTTGCCGGAGTAAACACGGATATACGCCAAACGTCCCATGTAAGGGTCCGTTACGATTTTAAATACCAGAGCAGACAAAGGTTCGCTGCTATCCGCAATACGCTCTACTTCGCTGCCATCACGCACCAAAGTGCCTGTACGGGTGGGATATCCAACGGCGAGGGTAAATAATCAACAACAGCGTCCAGCACCAACTGCACGCCTTTGTTGCGCAAACTGCTGCCACAAAAGACCGGCACCACTTTGTTGTCCAAAACACCGCGTCGCAATGCTGCCTTGAGCTCTTCCAGCTCAATAGGCTCGCCCAGCAAAAACTTTTCAGTCAGCGTATCATCCAGTTCGGCGATGCGCTCCACCAAAACCGCGCGTCTTAGGGCGACTTCTTCCCGATATTCTTCAGGAACTGCTGTGATACGTGGTTCAGAACCCACTTTATCTTCAAAATACCAGGCGTCTTGTTCAAGCAAATTAATAACGCCGGTAAAACCAGCTTCAACACCCAGCGGGATTTGCATCTGAACCGCATTTGCCCCCCCCAATCGTTCGCGAATGCTTTCAATCGTGCGTTCGTATGAAGCGCCGGTACGGTCCATTTATTGGCAAATGCGATGCGCGGCACAGCGTACTTATCAGCCTGGCGCCAAACCGTTTCGCTTTGTGGTTCAACACCTTGTACCGAATCAAAGACCACCACACCACCATCCAGCACACGCAGCGAACGTTGCACTTCAGCGGTGAAGTCGATATGACCAGGGGGGGTATCGATGAGATTCAGGCGATAGCCTTTCCACTCAGCCGTAACCGCGGCAGAAACGATGGTAATACCGCGTTCGCGTTCCTGGGGGGGCATCCAGTCGGTAACAGTAGTCCCATCGTCCACGTTACCGATGCGGTAAGTTTTGCCGGTATAAAACAAAATCCGCTCGGTCGTGGTTGTTTTACCAGCGTCAATATGGGCAATTACGCCAATATTGCGACATCGATCAAGCGGAAATTCTGTCATTTCAAACTCTATAAGTGTTAAAGTACGGCCGTATTACATACGGAAGTGAGAAAACGCGCGGTTGGCCTCGGCCATCTTGTGGGTTTCCTCTTTGCGGCGGACGGAAGCGCCTTGATTTTCAGCGGCGTCCATCAGCTCAGCAGCAAGTTTTTCTGGATAAGATTTCCAGAACGCGCGCGTGACGCGGTGATAATCCAGCGCATCGCCAAAACAACACGGCGGTCAGGGGCAACTTCCATTGGCACCTGATACGTTGAACCACCAATACGACGTGGGCGCACTTCCATGAGTGGGCTAACGTTTTTCAGCGCGGTCTCGAATACTTCGATGCCTTCTTTGCCGGTTTTTTTCGCTGATGATATCAAGCGCGTCATAAACCATGGTTGTAGCCAGGCTTTTCTTGCCATTAAGCATGATGCGATTGATAATCATTTGCAAATGAATGTTGTTATAGCGGTCGTCTGGTTTAACTTCTCGCTTTTCGGGCTTAATCCTTCTTGACATAAATGCTCCTCAATCTAAACAAGGCACTCAGTTACTTGTTCCAAACAAACGTGCCTGTGTTTGTATCTTTCTATGCTATTATTCTGCGCGCTTGGTACCGTATTTCGAGCGGCCACGTTTTCGGTTATTGACACCAGTGGAGTCCAGGGTACCACGCACAACGTGATAACGCACACCGGGCAAGTCCCTCACTCTGCCGCCACGAACCAGCACAACGCTGTGCTCTTGCAATTGATGACCTTCGCCGGGAATGTATGCGGTGACTTCCATACCGTTGGAAAGACGCACACGGGCAATCTTGCGCAAAGCCGAGTTCGGCTTCTTGGGGGGGGTCATTGTACGCACGATGGTACACACACCACGTTTCTGAGGCGCGCCCTTGGGTTGGCGGGTGCGGCGTTGTTTCTCAGAGTTAAGTGTATATTGCAGAGCGGGCGATTTGCTCTTGCTTCTCTTTGTTCTTCGACCATGTCGAACCAATTGGTTAATTGTTGGCACTTTTTCTTTCTCCGTACTACTAAACTTTTCAATAATTAATCATTAAAGGTCATTTTTTTGGATGGCCTTGTTTTTTTTCACCTGCAGGCAAGCTAAATCAATCCGCCGGCCTGATGGACGAAAGAGTATTCTAACACGCCACTCACTCTAACGTCAAGCAATTTTCTCGAGTGCAGGAATATCGCTTCCGATATCCAGTAAACCCGTTGAAACTTTGGGCGTTTGGCTTCTGTCGTCGTCTTTTCCAAAGCGAACAATTTCGCCATCGTCCATAATCGCCTCAACAGAAAGGCTGAGCGACTGCAGTTCCTTGACCAAGACGCGGAAAGCGGCGGGAATACCAGGCGATTCAATGGCTGTACCCTTAACGATGGATTCGTATACATTGGTACGACCCTGAACGTCGTCCGATTTTACCGTCAGCATTTCCTGCAAGGTGTAAGCGGCACCATATGCCTCAAGCGCCCAAACTTCCATCTCACCAAAGCGCTGACCACCAAACTGAGCCTTACCACCAAGGGGTTGTTGGGTTACCAAACTGTAAGGACCAGTTGAACGGGCATGGACTTTATCTTCCACCAGGTGATGCAACTTAAGCATGGTCATCACACCAATCATCACCGGCTGGTCATACAGGTCGCCTGTGCGTCCATCGCGCAAAAGCTGCTTACCCAAAACTGGCACTGGATTTCCAGTTTCCAGCATGATTTGAGTGGCTTCCTTGAACATCTCAGCCAGTTCAAGCTTGGGATCAATCTTCCTGCCCAGGCTCTTTGCCCACAGCTGCAAACAAGCACGAATGGCGTTATGGTCTTGCTGGTCACGCTGAGAAACAGGAATCTCATCTTCAGGGAAAGCGGTAATCGTCCTGGGGGGGTCAAAGCCTTCGCTTATCAGCCACTCATTCAAAGTGGCGCGACGTGCCAAACTTCGTTTTCCTTAATCGCGAAGATGTCATAGTCTTTATCAGCCAGGATGTTTTCAAGATAAAGCAAGCGTACTTCTTCGTCGTCCAAAATCATTTCTGGATCGTGTTCAAAAGTTTGGATCCAAGCCCAACCCTTTTCAGCAACAGCACGCCAGGCTTCGTCAATCATCCACGCCCGCGCGAGTTCCGCGGCGATTTCAGCTTCGTTGGCACCGTCGAAAACAGGTGTAATAGCGCGGAAACCCAAGCGACTGGCAGCCCAGCCAAGTTCCGCTTCCAAAACCTGACCAATGTTCATACGGCCGGGGGGGATACCCAGGGGGTTCAAAATAATGTCCACCGGTGTGCCATCTTCAAGGAAAGGCATATCCTCAACAGGCACCACCATTGACACACAACCCTTGTTACCATGCGACCAGCCATCTTGTCACCAGCGGTAATCTTCCGGCGCTGCGCCACAGACACACGCACCATTTATCCACGCCAGCACTCAGGTCGGTGTTTTCTTCGCGGGTAAAGACCTTCACATCAACCACGATACCACGTTCACCGTGGGGGGGCATGCGCAGGGAAGTGTCCTTAACGTCGCGTGATTTTCACCAAAGATGGCACGCAGCAAGCGTTCTTCTGGGGTGAGTTCCTTTTCACCTTTGGGTGTAATCTTACCCACCAGGATATCGTTAGGCCCGACTTCCGCGCCGATGCGGATGATACCCGTTTCGTCAAGGTCGCGGATAGTGTCATCGCCGACGTTGGGGATTTCGCGGGTGATTTCTTCCGGTCCCAGCTTAGTATCGCGGGCTTCCACTTCATACTTTTCGATGTGAATGCTTGTGTAGCGGTCATCCTCAACCAGCTTTTCGGAAATCAAAATAGCATCTTCAAAGTTAAAGCCTTCCCAGGGAATGAACGCGATAACCACGTTTTGGCCAAGCGCCAGTTTTCCGTCCTGGGTAGACGAAGAGTCGATGATAACTTCGCCTTTTTTGATTCTTTGACCTTGCACAACCGATGGACGCTGGTCGATACAAGTGGACTGGTTTGAGCGATGGTACTTGCGCAAAGGATAAATGCGCAAATCGCCGTCGCTTTGTTTTACAAGGATATTGTCGCCGGTCACCGAAAGCACTTCGCCGTCGGCTTCTGCCACAGCGATCTGGCCCGAGTCAGCCACCGCGACACCTTCCATACCAGTGGAAACGATCGGCACCTGCGGGCGCAAAAGGGGGGGCACGGCCTGGGTCTGCATGTTGGCGCCCATCAGCGCGCGGTTGGCGTCGTCGTGTCCCAGGAAAGGAATCAGCGCGGCCGAAATACCCACAACCTGATTAGGGGGGGCGACATCAATAAAGTCGATATCTTCATAGTTGTAAATCGAGAACTGGTTGGCATAGCGGCAAGAGTTACGGTGCAAAAATTCGCCATATTCGTTCAAAGGCGCGTTCGCCTGGGCGATAACATACTTATCTTCCGCGTCAGCTGAAAGGAAGACGACCTGGTCAGTAATATAAGGACGCACGTCAACGACTTCAATGCCGAGTTCCTTGATTTTCTTTGCCATTTTCTTGTCAACCCGTGTTTCGGTTTCGTAAACGATCTCACCGGTTTCGGGGGTCAACAATGTTTTGTCTCAGCAAATGACCTTCCAGGTTCGGGTCATCACCACGCATATTTTGGGCAACTTTGCGGTAAGGCGTTTCGATAAAGCCAAACTCGTTCACGCGGGCAAAGGCTGCCAAACGACCAATCAGACCGATGTTCGGGCCTTCTGGCGTTTCGATGGGGCAGATACGTCCGTAGTGCGAGAAGTGCACGTCACGCACATCAAAGCCGGCACGTTCGCGGCGCAAACCGCCGGGACCCAACGCGGAGATGGTGCGCTTGTGGCGCAGCTCTGAAAGCGGGTTGGTTTCTTCCATAAATTGCGATAGCTGGCTTGAACCAAAGAACTCGCGCAATGAGGCTACCAGGGGGCGAATGTTCACCAGGCTGGCAGGCAACACCGATGTACCCGCATCGCGAATGGACATGCGTTCCTTAATAACGCGTTCCATACGGCGCAGACCCACACGCAGTTTGTTTTGAATCAGCTCGCCAACAGTTTTCACACGACGATTGCCAAGATGGTCGATGTCATCTTTGGGAATGGCACCGTTGTTGACCTGAATCATATGGCGAATGATGCGCACGATGTCGTGCTTGGTAATCATGCGATGCGTGCCAGGGATAATATCGTACAGGTCCAGTTTTTGATTCAGCTTGTAGCGACCGACCAGTTCAAGGTCATAGTGACGCGGGTCAAAAAGCTGTTCGCGCAGATAGTTTTCCGCGTTTTCAACGATGGGCGGTTCACCCGGGCGCAAACGGCGGTAAAACTCAAGCAAAGCTTCCTTGGCGATATCCTTGCCGGTTACATATTCAGGCTCCTGAGCGAAGGAGTTTTCAATATAGGGATGTTCCGGGTTGTTGTCCACATCCGCGAAAAGCGCCATGATTTCTTCATCGCTGCCAGTTTTTAATGGCGAATCGGCGATGCCGTCGTCCAGTGCCGCCAAAGCGCGCAAAAAGACGGTAATCGGCACAGTGCGTTTGCGGTTGAATTTAAGAATAATAAAATCGTTTTTACGCGTTTCAAATTCCATCCAGGCGCCACGGTCTGGGATAAGCTTCGCGGTCGACATCATGCGACCAGTTGCGCGGTCCTGATCCGCTTCAAAATACACACCGGGCGAACGGATTAGCTGCGATACAACCACACGCTCCGTGCCGTTAATCACAAAAGTACCCTTTTGGGTCATTTCGGGGGGGAAATCACCCAGGAAGAGATCCTGTCTGACCGCTTCGGTTTGGTCAGCACCTTCCAAAAGCACCGAAACATAAAGCGGGCACGCGTAGGTAAGGTCGCGCTCGAGACATTCTTCAATGGTGTTCTTGGGTTCTTCAAACCAGAATTTCAGGTCAAACTCTTTCGCCAGCGGGGGGGTATTGCTGGGAAAATGCAAGCGTAAATCACCACCATAAGAAACGATGGGGGGGATACTTCGTTTAATAAATTAGCCAAACCTTCAGTCTTAAGGCGCTCAAAAGATTCAAGCTGAACTTCGATGAGTTGAGGCAGTTCCTGCTCAACTGGGATGCGCGCATAATTTTTTTTGGGGGCATCAATTCGGTCATTCACATCTCCTGTACGTGCTAAAAGCGTGGGGGGGCACAGCCTAACCCACGCGAAAATTTACGGATAAAGCGCAATTTATAATTATAAAACAAACTGGCTCGAGAGTCAATCGTTTTTCCCAGCAAATCGTCTTTTTCAATGAACTAAAAATTGTACCACATACTTTTAAAAAGATATAGGTTTTAAGTCGCCAGGAATCACTGAATATTCTAAATTTGCACTTCAGATTCGTCGTTTTGACTGGGAATATAAAAGCTCACAGTTGTGCCAACATTAAGTTCACTTTCAATATGCAGCCTTCCGCCAAGTTTTCGCACCATCTCATCAGTAATCGCCAAACCCAGTCCAGAACCGCCCACTTTTCGCGACCGTGATTGACTAACCCTGTAAAAACGCTGCGTTATATGCGGTAAATCCTTTTCCGAAATACCAATGCCCTGGTCTTTCACCACAAACTGACAACCCGCCTCATTACAATCCGCGAAACTGAAACGATTGAACCAGACCGACTGTACTTCACCGCATTATCCAAAAGATTCAACAATATCGATTGCACAAATGAACGGTTGGAAAACAATGTCTGGCTACCCTGAATGTCTTCTTCAAGCGTAATTTCCTTTTGTGCAGCGATTTTCGCGACCAGGTCATCCACCTGCTGAATCAGTTCAGCTACATTTATATAAGTATTGGCTTCCGCGATAGGCTTCGCGTCAAGTTTATCGATTTGTTCAACCAAATTTTCAATGCGTTGGGTCGCATGATTGAGGGTGTCCATGAAAACATAGTCGAAAATTTTCGCGTCCCCCCCATCCTGTAAACGTTTTCGGTAACTGTCGATGGACAAGCGCAACAGGGCGGTGGGCGTGTTAAGCTCATGAATCGCGTCAGCGATAAACTGTTTTTGACTTTCCAGCTGGCTGTCAAATTGCGCCAGGCCGGATCGAATCATCGAATCAAGTTCCGCCACATCGCTTATTGAAGCTTTTTTTGGCGCTTACGACACGCTTGATTATCGGTTTGGGTGAAGGTGCCTGTTCTTCTTTAAGCAATCTTTCCTTATTAAAATGGCGCAAAACAAGCAAAATCGCAATCAAACCAAGTAAGAGATAAAACACCAAAACCAAAGCAAATGCCAGCCAAGCTCTCACGATTTCTTGTTCCAGCACCTTCTTGATATGAACGCGAAAAATAAAACAGGTGGCGACAGACAAAACCACACAAGCAAGCAAAACCAGTATCAGCCAAAGCCAGACATTCTTCTTTTTTTTCTCTTTCAGTGATTCTTATACTTCTCGGCATGGTTTCGAGTACCCCCCCAAACATGAACTCGTCTTATTCAAGGCTTATTTGATAGCCTTGGTTTGTAACCGTTTTAATCGCTACGTCTTTCAGGTTGGCACGGCGCAATTTTCGTCTCAGGTTATAGATATGTGTTCTCAGCGTTGTTGAAAACAGGGTACGGCCAAAGTCATCCCAGCTTTTATTGATTAATGTTTCCTGACTGATTACCTGCCCCCCCGGATAACGCATAAGATTCTCCAGTAGAACATACTCCGTGCCGGTAAGGCTGACACTTTTTCCATTCACAAAAGCTTCACGCCTGGCGGGTCTAACGACAACGCCCCCCCTAAACTGAGCATGGGTGATGTGCCCTGCACAGTTCGGCGCAGCAATGCCCGAATGCGTGCCAGCAATTCTTCAATCGCGAAAGGTTTGGTCAGGTAATCATCCGCGCCGATATCCAGCCCCCCATCACACGGTCGAAGGTTTTTCCGCGGGCGGACAGAATAAGAATACGCGCATGGGGGTTTAGCCTCGCGAATTTGTTTGCAAACGGTCATGCCATCCACACCCGGCAAGCCCAAATCCAGCAGAATAAGGTCGTAGTCTATCTGGCTTTCAAGGGCATGATAAATCCCCCCCATCTCGCCGTCAAAAGCAATGTCCACAATGTAAGACTCTTGCCTTAGCACATTAGCGAGCATATTCGCGAAGTATTCTTCATCTTCTATGAGCAGGATTCGCATAGCCTTTAACCTTAGGATAATTCAGCTTTGTTTATATTTTATCACCGGTAGACAAGACGGGATTTCTATTGTAGGCAAGTAAGTCAAAATAAACAGCTCTAAGTCCTCACTCTTTCACCTGTAGAAGTTCCATAGGTTTTTTTACCCGCCACCAGGATGTTACCCACCAGCGCGCCTAAAAATGCCCCAGCAAGGTAGATTCCGCCCGCAACTCCCAGCGACCAACGCGCTGCTGCGGTAGTTCTCAGCACAATGAGAACCACCAGACCCACAATCAAACCAATCACACTCAAGAGAACAATTTGGCTCATCTGCATCCTTCTTATTTGGCGTTTTTCCACGCCCAACATACGCAAAAGCGCGGTTTCTTTCGCTTGATTCAGCACTAAAAGCAGACAGAGCACACCACCAATAGCCCCAGCGAGCAGGAGCGTGACCGGGTAAAGCCGTTCCATCAGCGAAAGATTTTGTTCCATCGGCTCAACCACCGCCAAAAGTTCCTCGTCCCAAAAATGAATCGTCGCGGGAAACCAGGTGGTTTCTTCCTGTTTTGCTAACAACTCAGATTTAAAGGCTTTCAATTGATAATTCATCTCCGGCGCAGAGTAAAAGGCTACTTCAGCATAATTTGGTGGGGGGGTAGAAAAATAGGTCTCAATGGCAGAAAGGTTCGTGAGCATATAACTATAGGGGCCAAACTGCCAACCATTACGTCCCATTGCACCATAAACAGTGCTTCCTCCCACAGAGCTTCCAACCACGATAAAGGTTACCGGTTTGTCAAATTCAAAAAAAATTCCCAAACCAGTTCATCGCCCAGCTGCCAGCCTTCAGCTGACAGAATTTCCTCAGGAATCACCAAGGGGGGGAGTTTCGTTAGCCCTTCTTCGCTTTCCAGCCATTTTTCAGTAAAGGATTCCGGTCCATACCCCCCCGGTAGAAAATTAATGGTCATTCCCTTAATAGATCTTTCAAGCCCATGTTCCAAATGGTTTAGCGCAAGGATTCTGTATGGCGGCATAGGCTCAAAGGAACCGGTTTCCATGTTCAGTTCAAAACGTGTTTGCATCAGAGTGGAAAGATAGCTATGATCCATCACACCGCTTTGCTCTACCCAGTCGACGCCTTTACGAGAAATCAGGTTCAACATATTCTCACTTTTTATGAAAAAGTCAATTTGCACCTGAAAACTTTTATACAGCCGGTCTACCTCCAGCTTGTTGGATTCGATGAGCGTTTGGAACCACCCTAACGCCAATAATAAAGTCGCCGCGACAACAACCGTAAGCAAACTTTTCACCGGGGATCGTAAAAGGTTCGAGCGATAAAAGCCGGATAAAGACCGTTTCGAATCGGACTTACCCCCCCGCGAAGGCGTTTGGGTAATCTTGCTGATCAGGTTTTTGTTGAAAGTTAGATTTTCAGCTTTTAAATCTTTGACAACGCGTTTTTGTTTTTTTAGCGATATTATCCTGAAGCAGTTCCAAAACTGGCGCGCTGGTAACCTTTCGGTTGCCCAGCCAGGCAGTCAAAACAATCATGAGCAAAACCAGGAACCAGATTCCCACCCCCCCAAGCGCCGGATGCAGGCTTAGCTCCGGCAACACACCAGATGGCAAGGGCAGTTTGGAAAGCGATTCAGCCGCCCTGTTGTGCGCGTTTTGCCAGGAGAACAGGGCACCAATGACTGAACCCAGCAAACCAAGCCCCCCCAACAAGGGCAAGATCAATTGTTTGTTGCTAATTCTGGCAGGCACCCCGAGCGCGCGCAGGACAGCATAGTTGCGCCGCTGTTGGCGCAGATAAAGGAAAACCGACAAAACAATCGCCATCAGCAAAGCTACCGCGAAGAGAACTGCACCCATTAATAAAGACTTACGCAAAGGGTCCGCCCCCGCGACAAAGTTTTTGGCGTTGTTTTCAACAAAAGACAAGTCAAAACCCAGTGCTTTTAGTTTTGGGCTGTACTCTTCGAGGAAAGCATCCTGCAAACGCGGGTCAGTCAACACGAAGCTATATGACAGGGTCTTATCGCCGACGGCAGACCAACTCATTGTATGAATAAATTCGTCCGGTAAGGTTGCGTTGGGGACATAAGCGTTCGAAAACCAATTTTGTTTAAAGTAGGATTGTTCAAACCCGGGATGTGAATAAATGCCTACGACCTCATAGCTGACCGTCTTGCTGGGATAATCGCGCCAGTGCCGGATATCTTCCTCACCACGAATATAACTGTGATAGGGGTCTTTTAATGCCCTCAGGGTAAAAGTGATTTGATTGCCTATGCCAATTCCCCCCCTGGTTTCAGCCAGGTTTTTTTGCAATAACAATCACCGGTTTGGCTTGCTCTTCATCTTCCCGGTTCAACCACCTGCCCTCCACCAGGAAAAAAATATTTCGAATCCAGTTGCACTTCAGGCAAAGCACTCATATCGCTTGTGCCAATCAGTAAAATCGACCTGAGGTTTTCATTGAGCCGGTCAATTTCAAGCCGTATTCCTTCATACTTGGACAAGGAAAGGTCAATGCTTTCATCTTTTTCGGCCGGTATATACCATAAATCCTTGTCATCCAGTGCTTTCAGATTGAAAGCATCGTTCAAATTGACAGCGTTAACCCCCCCAGTAACTAAAAATGGAAAAGTCGGATGAGACCATGCCCTTATCAAATAGCGTTGCCCCAGTCGCATTTCTTTCAGATGGACTTCTATTTTTCAAACCCAATCGTGTAATTTACTGGAACCCAGACGACATATCTTTCACCTGCCTGGACACGCTCCGGATAACCTGCCAGGACTTCATCCACTTCAAAAACAAGCAAATAGCCACTGGTAAGAACAGGCTTCTTATTCGTTTTCAGAATCTGACTATCAACCAGAGTTCCGTAAAACCAGTAATCCAGATTATAAACAACCACATACTGGCATCCGCATACAGGGTTTCACCCACGTCCATGGTACCGGTATCAAAATCTACGTTGTAGATATCCTGCATAAAGCCCGCGGTTTGCCTTTTAAAATCACCAAACGCGAAAGCCGGGCTTTGCTCGATTATCGCCGCTCCCTCAGAAAATAAATGTTCTTCCCCCCCTTCAAAATCCTTGTAAATGGCACCAATCGACCGATAATAACCCTCCAGGCGATTGGTCTCGCGCCAAACAATGATGGTTTCAACCGCCTTGCCCACAAAGCCAAAGGATACAAAGCCAATAGCCAAAAGGATAAGCAAACTCATCAATGGCCGGCGAAAAATTGAGAACCAGAATACATTCTGCGATTTGGTTTTCATCTTGTTTCTCTTTCTGCACAACAGCGCGTTGTTTCAGGAATAGTTTTAGCGAAACTAATCACGCGCTTCCGTCATCCGCCCGTCATCCATCGCGTAAACCTGGTCGGCTTGTTCAGCGATGGCGGGGGGGTCATGGGTGACGATGATGACGCAGTAGCCGTTCTCGTGTGCCAGCACCTTGAGAATATCAACGATATTCTGCCGTTCTCCTTGTCGAGGTTCCCGGTCGGTTCATCAGCGAGAATGACACGCGCGCCACTCGCCATGGTGCGCGCGATGGCCACCCGTTGCTGTTCACCGCCCGAAAGGTTTGAGGGGGGGAAGCGTCTGTGTTTTCATCCGTGATGCCAACCGAGTTGAGAAATACCTTCGCCCGGGTTCTGGCTTCAGCGCGTTCCACCCCATTCAGCTCCATCGGGAAACTGACGTTTTCAACCACATTCAACATCGGAAACAGATGAAAGGCCTGGAAAATCATGCTGACCTGCTCACGACGATATTGGTCGAGGTCCAGCGTGGAAAGCTTGGTGTTGTTGATGAACACTTCGCCTTCAGTGGGGGGGATATCAAGGCCAGCCAGGATGGATAACAAAGTAGTTTTACCAGAACCACTTGGACCAATAACGGCGTAAATTTTACCGCCCTGAAATTCGACACTGATATCATCAAGCGCTTTGCGCTCCGCGCCTTTGTAGGCGTAGCTAACGTTTTCAAGGGTAAGTTTGTTCATATGGCCTCCAATTAAAGAGATGAAATCTACAAATTAATACAGGTATTTGTTGTTTTACCATGTGAATCATACCAGTCAAGATGTCAAGATTTTGTTAAGAAAAATGTTTTTCAGTTGGTTTGCCTGAAAGCAAAGGCTCTCATTTTAAAAGTGAGTTTGGCAAAGCAATTTCTATCAGGGAACTTTATGGCACGGCAATACGTATAATTAGGGCGATTAATATGCGTTCTTTGCAAAATGAGTTAAGCGACTGGAGAAACGATGGAAAACAAAGCACTTTTAAATAAACTGCGCGCGATGCAGACCCTGTACGCGCAAATCGACCAAGACAACAAAGCCATTGAAGCCTTCACACAGTTTTTAATTGAATCCAAACAGCGTTGCGATGCGCTTTCTGAGTTCTACGAAAACGAATGGCTGGATGTCGTGGAAGAAGATGAGCGACGCGTTGAAAAGGGTTTGCCCAGCCTGGGTATAGAAGTTTACGAGTCCAGTGAGCCGAACGGGAAATACTCCATCCTTGGCGAAGACACGATTTGGAACACACTCAGCGAAAACCGCCAAATTTTGCTTGAACTCCTCAAAACGCTCGTGCCGATGATAAACTAACTTTTCAAGCAGCGTCTGTTCGCCCGTCATCTGCCGGCCACGGGCGATGTTTGTCGCCATAGCTTGATACTGGTGCCTGCTTATCCATCGTTTGTTTTTCCCAGGCGGTGTTGTAAACAAAATTCTCTCCGCGCCTGGCAAAATCCGATTTAAATACGTTTGATTTTTACCAAATTCGTGCTAGGTTTTTTTTAGACATTTCGTGTATAATCGCTAGCACGTCTGATTAACGTGTATTTTGACCTATTCTATGCCCGGAAGGAGGTGAATAGCAATGGCAAGTGTCAGTTTAAGACAAAATGAATCGCAAGATTCTCTACTCAAGCGCTTTCGCAAGAAAGTCGTCAAGAGTGGCGTATTGAGCACGGTGCGTCGCAAACGCTGGTTCGTTTCAAAGAGCGAGCAACGGCGCATGGATAAGAAAAAGGCTGTTCGTCGTAACTTCCGAAAGTCCTACGATTAGCCGAGAGTAGTAAGTGAGGTTTTATGGCTAGAGAAGATGAGAAAATTACAGTAGAAGGCACCATTATCGAAGCCTTGCCCGGCACGCAATTTAGGGTGAAGCTCGAGAACGGCCATGAGGTCATCGCCTATCTTTCGGGACGGATGCGCCGATACTATATCCGCATTCTCCTGGGCGATTTGGTGCGCGTGGAAATGTCTCCTTATGACCTCGACCGTGGCAGGATTGTGTACCGCCAACGCCGAACTGGCCCAATCGACCCCACGGATTTTTCGTAAGCATGTTTTATCGCCCAGGGCATTGTGCCAGGGCTAAAGCATACCCAACACAAAGCTTCCATCATGTATGGGAGCTTTTTTTTATTCAATATGGGCATCTTGCATTAAAATCAAGATATGTCATCATCACCTTCACGACCGCCAGGATTTGTCCGCCGCATGGATCCAAGCCGCGACCTTGACGCTGTGGCAAATCTGATTGAAACGGCGTTTGAACTCAAAAACGACCCCCCCGAAGGCATGAATGTCGTGCACAATATGCGCCAGCACGCGCGTATGCTTGCAAGCGCGGATGCCACATTCCTGGACAATCTCAGCGTGAAAGCCTCCTATTCCAACGGTCTGGTCTGGGAAGATCAGGGACAAGTGGTGGGCAACATCACGCTCATTCCCCCCCACGCGGACGGCTTCAGGCGCGTTATCATGATTGCGAACGTTTCCGTGCAGGATGATTACCGGCGCAAAGGCATCGCCCGCGAGCTGACCATCAAAGCTTTGCGGCATTGTCGCTCGCTTGGCGTGCGCGATGTTTTCCTGCAAGTTCGCCACAACAACCAGGGCGCCATTCAGCTTTACCGCGATTTGGGCTTTCACTTTTTACATAGCGTAAGCGTTTGGCGGTTGCGACCCAGCCCGAGTGGTTTGGATGGGCTTGGCGAACGTGGCGCGGAGCTTGAAAGCGGTTTTAGCATCCGCAAACGGCGCCCGCCGGACTGGGATAAACAAAAGGAGTGGCTTGACACGCTCTATCCACAAAAAACGCGCTGGTATGCGGGGGGGCTGGTGGCGCGCCATCTTTCGCCATTAGCCTGGCTGAACCCCTTCGCCTGGCCACAAGTCAGCCAAACCGAGCATTTCGCGCTGCGCCACGCAAAACCCTGGCTGGCGTTTTGACCTTTCAGCGTCGCAGTCCGCAAATTGACCAGGCCTGGCTGGCACTGCCCCCCCAGCTTAGACCCCCCGAAGATGAAAACCAGCGGGCTTCCATGCTTTTGCGATACTTCGTCAGGGAACGCTGGAACCATGGCTATCTCAACATGGATTTCCCACTGGGCCACGCCACGCAGGGTATTCAGGAAGCTGGCTTTACCTTAGCCCACGACCTGGACTGGATGACGATAAGGCTTTAGCGCTTATCGTGTTTTGAGAACACAATAGAATTAAAACAAAGCCAGCCCTAACACTCTGGGCTGGCTGATTAAGAGCTATTTTCAATGTCAGGCGTTAAAACTAGAGTTCTTCGTCAACAATGATTTCAAGCAGTTGCAGAATTTCGTCCCATTCTTCCTTAAAGAAGTGTAGGGTGACATTATTAAGTTCAAGGTGATAGGTTGTTTCGCCATCGGGTTCTTCGGCTTTCCATGCCAGATAATTCTCGGTTTCGGCGATCGTGCTGGTGATAGGATCTTGTGAGTTAGTCATAATTTACTCCTTTGTTTGTCGTTTGCCTAATTATATCGCAATGCAAGGCGGATAGGAAAGCCGGTCTTTTTGACCGGGATTATTCCTGCGCTTTTCCGTCAGAATCAAGGTCCGGAGATTCTTCTTTGCCCTTATCCTGCTTTTTGCGTTTGGATTTTGGCAGTTTAGCGAAGAGTTTTTAAAGAAGCCTGCAATCTTGCCCCCCCATAGTTTCACAAACCAGGCGCTAATCGCCTGGCGGGGTTTTTCGGTCCACTGCCAAAAGCGTTTACCCCCCCATTTGCGTAAAAACTTTATCACCCCCCCAGCTTCAGGCGGTTTGCGGTAACAAACCATGCCCTCCCAGGGGGGGTCTTCATCAAACAGTTTGCGCACCAGGTAACGCACCAGAAGGGTGAGCACGGCATAAGCCGGCGCGGCAAGGATGACGCCCAAAAGGCCAAACATTTGCCCGCCCACCAAAGCCGAAATCAAAATCGCCGCGGGGGGGTGCACGTCCAGCGCTTCACTCATCACGCTGGGGGGGTAACAAGGTGATCCAAAATCACATCAATAAACAGCGAAACACCCAAAACCAGCAACATGTACACAAAAGGCGTCAAGCCAAATGGCGTTGGGTTTTGAATCAGCGCGCCAATCGCGAAACCCACCCAGCCAATAAAGGCACCCAGATAGGGGATGAAGCGCCCAAAGCCGGCAATCACCGCCAACAGGAAGTAATAGGGCACACCCAGCGCGCCCAGCAAAGCGGAGTAAACGACAATGGCGATCAGAACCACAGTGAAAGTGCCCCCCCGCAAAAAGGCGTTGAAGTTACCCGATATTTCCCGCCCCATTCGGCGAAGATCGTAATTGAACTCCTGGTTTTTAATGTTCAGGAAAGGTTTTTTTTCTGCCCACCGGATTCGGCGGTGATAAAAAAAATGAGACGAGAATAACGGTAACCAGATTGAACAAAAAGCTACCCACAGAACCCAGCATCCTGCCCATGTTCTTGGTAATTTCGCCAACCAAAGGCTGAACAAATTCATTGATTTTTTTCGGTGATGAATTTGGTGTTAATATCGGGTGTTTTGAATTCCAATGGCCCAACATGAACAGTCTGATTAGACAAACCCGCCAGGAAATCTGTAAATGCCCCCACATTTTCCTGCAAGGTTTTGAACAAGCCTGTAATCTGCCCCACCAAACCACGTCCGCCACTAAACAGACCCCAAACCAACAAGCCGAGGATAATTAAATAAAGCAAGGCTGAGATGAGCTTCCAGTTCATTTTGGTATGTTTGTGTATCCAACGCACAACAGGCTGGATGAGAAAAGAAATCAACATCGCGGTGAGAAACAATTGCAGATAATTGTTGTATTTTACTGCCAGAGCGATGGCGCCCCCCCTAACAGAAGCACGACCACAACCAGCTTAATTTGCCAACTCCAGGGTGGAGAAACCGCCCCCCCACGACTGGAACGTGGCTTTTCCGCGCTTGATGGCGTGGGCTTTTCTTCAGATTCAGGTATTGCTTTGTTTGAGTCCATAACTTCCTTTTTTTCTTTTCAGCAAACACTTTGCTGATTCAATCGTTCCTGCACTCATTTTATCAAAAAAACCACAATCAACCACTCGAATCAAGGCTTTATCATCAGGTTTTTGCATAAGAGAAAAACATCTGATAAAGGTTTTACAAACCGGGGAACGAAATTTGCGCGCTAAGAACAAAGTTAATAAAGCGGATAAGAAGCTTATGCTAAATCACCGTCACCATACGGGATAAACGGGTAAAATTAAACCAAGTCATATAGTAAAGGAGTGCTCAATGGAATATCGGAATTTTGGAAAATTAGACTGGAAGGTGAGCGCACTCGGCTTTGGCACGATGCGTTTTCCTGTTATTGATGGCGACAGCAGTAAAATTGATGAGCCAACCGCAGCGAAGATGTTGCGTTACGCCATTGACAATGGCGTGAACTACGTTGACACCGCCTGGGGCTATCACCGCGAGCAGTCCGAGCCCTTTGTAGGGCGTGTCCTGGCGGATGGTTATCGCGAACGCGTAAAACTAGCCACCAAAATGCCTTCGTGGCTGGTTAAAGAACCCGGAGATTTAGACAAACACTTCAACACCCAGCTTGAACGTTTGCAAACCGACTACATCGACTGTTACCTTTTGCACGCGCTTAACAAACGCTACTGGGATAACTATCTGAGCCTTAATATCTTTGACTGGCTTGAGAGAAAGAAAGACGAAGGAAAATCCGCGCGGTAGGTTTTTCGTTCCACGATAGTTACGAAGTCTTTGAAGAAATCATCAATGGCTATGCCACTGGGACTTTTGCCAAATTCAATACAATTATGTGGATATCGAAGAGCAAGCTGGCGTAAAAGGGCTTAAACTGGCCGCGGACAAGGGTTTGGCGGTCGTCATTATGGAACCTTTGCGGGGGTGGGGTTTGGCAAGCCCCCCCGTTTTGCCACCAAGCGTCGCGGAAGTTTTTGCCCGTTCGGAACACCCATGGACTCACATCGAGTGGGCGTTGCAATGGCTTTGGGATCAGCCCGAAGTTTCTGTGGTGCTTTCAGGCATGTCTACCCCCCCGAACAGGTTGAACAAAACGTTCAATTTGCAGGTCGCAGTGGTGTGGGCAAGCTTAGCGATGATGACCGTCAGCTGATTAGCGACGCCCATCAGGCGATGCGCGCTTGCAGCCCGATACCCTGCACAAAATGCGAATATTGTCTGCCTTGCCCGCAAGGGGGGGTGCGTATTCCCAGCATTTTCGCGATCTATAACGACGCGATGATGTTCAATCTCCAGGCATACGGCCAGCGCAATTATGGTTTTTCGGTACCTAAGGACGGACGCGCTGATCAGTGCATTGAGTGTGGGGCTTGTGAGGCACTTTGTCCACAGCAGATTGAGATTATTGAATCCCTCAAAGTCGCGCATAAGTATCTAACCGAAACGATATAGCGCCTTGTCACAAGATATGAAACAAGATGATCCCACCAGGCAGGATAATCCAAAGCGTTCGCGCGTTTGGCTTATCCTGCTTTTAGTGCTGATTTGCGTGTTAATCGGGCTGTGGATTTGGTTCACGCCCAGTGGCTTTTGGGGCAAGGTTAACGCGCTGGGTTACAGTGTTTGCCATCAAATTACCCCCCCGCGTTCCTTTGTGTTGGGCGATTCTCAATCGCCTCTCTGCGCGCGCTGCGCGGGGATGTAACTGGGCGCGTTGGTCACGCTCATTGCCCACTTCATTTGGGGCAAACACGGTAAATTTCCACCACTTTGGATTCTGATTTGTCTGGGTGCAGGCCTTTTGGCCTTCGCGCTTGACGGACTCAACTCCGCTGCCGGGCTCATTTTGCCATCGGTCAGCTTCTACCAAACGACTAATCTCACCCGTTTGATAACAGGACTGGCAGTTGGCTTGGGAATCGGCTCTGTTTTAGCACCTATCTTCAACCAAACCCTGTGGCACAAGTGGCTGTCTAGTTCCGCTTACGAAAAGGGATATCGCTTTCCTTTATTAATAGCAGTACTTGGCATTGTGGGCTGGGCGGTATACAGTCAGTTGCCGGTCTTCTTTTATGTATCAAATTTGCTGATGGGGCTTGGCATATTACTCACCCTTTGGGTCATCCACACCACCCTGGCAAGCTTTATCTTGAAGCGCAACAACACGGTCAAACAATGGCGCGATTTGGTTCTGCCGGGACTGCTGGGTTTCGTCATGGTCTTAGCGCAAATCGGTCTTATCAGCCTGACGCGTTATTTATTAACCGGAACATGGGAACCTGTTGTTCTGTAGCAAGATTCCATAGATTATCTACTGTTTTTCTTATACAGAAAGTCTATAATAGTAGTGTGATTAATGCTTATTTGAAAGGAAAGCAATTATGGGTGGAACCCTAACTGGCATTTTAGCGTATTAGGCGCGTTTGGTCTTTCAGCTTCAGCGGGTCTTAACGCTTATATCCCACTGCTTGTTGTCGCTTTGCTGGCAAAGTTCACCAACACTATCACGCTGGCCTCGCCTTTCGACGCTTTGGAAAGCTGGTGGACTATCGGTGTT
>JMBV01000045.1_pt1 | contig 47338 bp, 78 predicted proteins | sample 616531 | NCBI WGS metagenome assembly JMBV01 (sample SAMN02727904, study PRJNA239997) | anaerobic digester metagenome | biome: anaerobic digester; isolation source: mesophilic anaerobic digester inoculated with municipal waste water sludge... | place: Germany: Bielefeld University, CeBiTec ...
CCATTTTTAATTAGTAAAATATATTGAAAAATTAAAACAAACAAAAAAATTGAATTTATAAAACGACTAATTGATTAATTAATGAATTTCAGATAGTTTTCTGTAATCGAGTTAGTTTTTGCTATATTAGAATAAATCTTAGCAAAATTTCTAGGGATGTAATCATTATATTTAAAATTAATTTCATATAATCCATTTTTTATAGAATGATTATTCACCTTGAAGTCTGTTAAAGAATTGTAGATATAACCAAAAATTTTACAGTTTTTCTTAGATATGCTATCGTTAACTTGATAAATATTATCTATTAAAGAGTTAATTTTCAAAGTGTTCAAATCTTCACCAATTGAATTTTCTGTAATTAGTATTGGAATATCATAATCTTCTGAACATCTTTCTAATATATCTTTAAAATGAGTGTAACTTTGCTTATCGTATTCTTTATTTGAATCTGTTTTGAATCCAGTCAACAAACCAGCATATTCATCAGAAGGGAAATAAACAAATTCATTGAAGTTTAATCCAATGAAATCAATGTCATAGTGGATATTGTCTTCTAGTATAAAAAAATGGACTTTTTCCATTAATTAAAGAATCAAACATAGAAAAATAGAATTCATTGCTTTTTATTTTGGTTTTACCTTGATTAAAGGAAAAAGTTTCATTTAAATTAAAATATAAATCTTCAGAAATAGAGACTTTTGCCAAAGAATTTGATAATTTAATGATATTATAAACTTTTTCATAAAATTGAATAACTCTTTCAAATAAGTTAGACAAAGTTGAAAAATCAGAGATATTATTATAAAGGTAAGTGACCTTCAAAAATTTCATAGGATTGTTTAAGACTGAATAAAACTGAATTTTATTTCCAAAATCATAGAACATTTTTTTTACATATATCTAAAATAAAAGAAAGAAAATTATCATCATTGAATTTTATTTGAAAAAAAATCGAAATCAAAGATATTAATAATGGGTTCTAAATTATTTTGAATTAATAGATCTATAAAGTAATTATATTTTTTTTATTGATCTTGAAGAATCATTAATGAGATCGTTCCAATTCAATGCAAACCTAAATGAATTAACATTTAGAGAATTGATTAAATCAATTTTATTTGAAATATTTTTTTTGAACTCAGTGACATCATTTTCAGGATTAAAAAAAAGAATGAGAGAAGGGAGGGCTATTTGCCCCCCACAAAAATAATTTTGGGAAAATTATGTCTTCCATTATAGATACACCTTCTTTATTCGTGTCTTAGGGCTTCTACAGGACTTAACTTAGATGCTTGATTTGCTGGGTATATTCCGAAAAACAGACCTATTGCAGCAGAAACACCAAAAGATAAAAGTATAGATTTTATTGTAAAAACAGCCGATAAGCCAAAAGCTTTTCCAAAATATGCAATTAGGCTTGATAAAAATACACCAAGAATCATTCCTATTATACCAGCTATTACTGTTAAAATTATACTTTCTAATAAAAATTCTAGAAGGATTCTTTTTCTACTTGCGCCAATAGCCATTTTTATTCCTATTTCTCTAGTTCTTTCTTTAACTGTTACAAGCATAATGTTCATTATTCCTATTCCACCTACTACTAATGAAATAGAGGCTATACCAACAAGAATTACATTAAAAATACCTGTAATTTGATTAACGGCATCCAAAATGGCTTCCTGACTTAATATAGTATATTTGTTTGTATCTTGGAATTTTCTGTACAGATAAAAATCTATACCCATTGTGGCAAGTTGCGCACTTTTTTTTCATCAACTGCAGATACCAATATTTGGTTAGTTCTACCTTAGTGTGAAAAAGTCTATAATCTGCTATATTATATGGAAGAACGACCAAGTCATCTACATTAAATAATAATCTACTACCCGTTTTTTTGAGAACACCAACAACCTCAAATGTAATTTTTCGGCTTCCTTTTGAGCCAGTTTGTATGATATTAAAGCGTTCTCCAACGACATCTTGTCTTCCAAAAAGTTTATCAGCGATGTTATAACCGATTACTGCTATGCTACTAAGCTCTTCCAAGTCATTATCGTTAATAGCTCTTCCATATGCTATATCTAAATTCATTATTTCAAAAAAAATCAGGTAAAACACCAAAAACGCTTGCAGTAGTGTTTTCTCCCTTACTCTCAACTGTGAGACTAGAACTTAGCAATCCGGTAGCGCTTTTAGCTCCAGGAACCATGGCTGTAATATTTATAGCATCATCAAACTCTAGAGGTTGTGAAGCAAATCTCGAATAAACAGAGGAGGTAACCATTATGATGTTAGAACCTAAAGAAGAAACAGTTTTATTGATTTCTTCTCTTGCTCCATCGCCGATTGCAACGATTGCCATTACAGCTGCTACGCCGATAATTATTCCCAACATAGACAGGAAGGTTCTCAGCTTATTATCGAGTAAAGATCTAAATGTTTCTTTAAGTATTTCCAACGGCTTTCACCTCTATTTCTTCGATCTTTCCATCAAGTAGCTTGATAATCTTACTTCCTCTGTCTAACCATCTCATATCATGGTAACAATAGCTAAAGTTACCCCTTTTTCATTTAATTCTTCGAATATTCTAAAGACTTCTTCTCCGCTTTTTGTATCTAGGTTACCGGTAGGTTCATCTGCCAAAATAATCGCAGGATCATTTGCTAGCGCTCTTGCTATAGCAACTCTTTGTTGCTGGCCACCAGATAATTGTGTAGGTTTATGATCCAGTCTATTGCCTAGTCCAACCATTTCAAGAAGTTCTTTAGCTCTTTCTCTTCTTTTTTTTAGCAGGAACTCCCGCATAAAGCATAGGTAGCTCAACATTTTCTAAAGCTGTATACTTAGGTAAAAGGTTGAAACTTTGAAATATAAAACCTATTTTTTTGATTTCTAATTTTTGCAAGTTGTGAACCTTTCATTCTTGAAACTTCAATTCCTTCAATAATAACCTTTCCCTTTGTAGGTAGATCTAAACAACCCAAAATTTGAAGTAAAGTAGATTTACCACTTCCTGAAGGTCCGATTATTATAGTATATTCTCCTTCTTCAAGATTGAAAGAAATACCTTTAAGGGCTTCAACTTTCACTTCCCCCCCATCTCATAGACTTTCCAAACATCTCTCAATTCTAAAACAGTTCCCGGCACTAAAATTCACCTCTTCCTCCACCAATTGGTGGAACTCTTCCTGGGGGGGTTGTAGGAGTTATTGAAGGAATACTAATAGTTAATCCGTATTGTTGCATCAATCTAACAGCCTCTTGAGAGGATGGAATTATTAAAACTACATCTTCTTTGCTTAAACCTGAGGTTATTTCAACCATTTTATCTGTTTCTCTACCAGTTTGAACCTGGACTGGTTCCATTCCGCCTTCCTGAGTCATTTTATAAACCATTTTTGAACCATCAGGCCCTATTTGAATTGCATCTTTAGGTACAGCCACTGTGTCTTCTAATTTAAGTGTGACTATTTCTACATCTGCAGTCATTCCTGAAATGATAGGATATTGATTAACATCTTCTTCTTCGAATTCTATTTCTATTGGGATAACCACAATACCCATATCAGTTGTTGCAGTTGGGCTAATCCAACTTATTCTTCCGGGTAAATTTAAGTTTAACGAGTCAAAAACTATTGTTGCCTCCATTCCTTCCTTAATCAAAGGTATATCAATTTCATCTATAGCAACTTTTACCTTAAGATTGTTATCTTCAACTATTGTAAAAGCAGCTGTAGCAGTTCCTACAGCATCCTTTTCAGTAATATTTACTTCGCTGATTACTCCGGATACAGGTGCGGTAATATCAGTATACCCTAAATTCTTTTCAGCTAAATCTAACTGAAGTTTTTTTTCACTTGTTTCATTCTTTCACCCAAATTTGATGATGCCTCATAATCATTCAAAGCGTTTAAGTATTGAATTTGATACTGTAGATCATCTATTTTTGCAAGCAATTGACCAGCTTCAACATGGTCTCCCTTCTCAACATAAATTTCTTTGATTTCTCCAGAAACCTTAGGCATTACAGATTTTGTTGACGCTTGAACGGTTCCTACTACTTCAATTGAATCTCCTATATCAGTTTTTACCTGGTATTTTAGGTATATTGAAGATGATAGACCTGTGTCTGAACTTATTTTAGATTTGTTCCTAGATAAAAGTATAAAAGAACCAATAATTACAATAGCAATTATTACAATTGTCCAAATAGTTATTTTAGTTCTCTTTTTCAATTATTATCACCCCCCCATAGATTTACATAATACTGTTGCATTAATCTAAGTTCATTTACTTTTAAACTATTTTCAGTGTTTTCTAAATTTAATTTATTCATTTGTAGAGCTATCTCAGATAAACTTAAGTCATCTTGTGTTATGAATCCTTTTTTTATAAAGATCTATGTTTTTTTTCATAATCATCTTGAGCGTTTTTAAATCAATCTGGTTAATACTTACATCAAAATTCAAAGTTTTTCTTTTAGTTTCAAGACCCATAATTGTTTCTTCAATTTGCTTGAGGCTTTCTTCATAGGTTAGATTGGCTAGGTTTGATTTCATATTGTCAGATGCTAGCTTTCTCTCACCTTTATCAAAAATCGTCAGCTGGAAATCTAAACCTATACTCCAACTTGGTTTCCATTCATCGTTCTCATCAGAAGTAAAAGGTTGTACTTTGAGAGTTAATGTTGAAAAAGGTAAATAAGGTAAAAACCAAAACTTTTTTTTGAATTTTAGACGATTCTTCATTTAAATGTAAAGCTTTTAAATCCAGTCTTTCACTTAAATCTATTGAAACATCAGTGTTTTGAGAAATGATGGTATCTATAATGTTTCTTGTTTCTGTGTATAAATCTTCAGTAAAATCAAAATATTCCAGTGAAACATTATTTGCTTTTAAACCTTCAAGAGTTTTCTGAGCTGTTAAGATTTGTTTTTCAATTTCATCCTTAGCTTTTTCTTCTGTAGCGCTTTCATATTGATTTTTTTAAAATGTCAATTTGTTTTTGAGTGAGTTCTATGGTCTTCTCATTGTAATATCTATTAAATATGTCTTCGATGGTATTTATAAATTCGTTGGTTTGGGCTAAATAATAATTTGAAAGAGCAGAATAATATTTTGATTCAGTACTTAATCTTTCTGCTTTGTCAATTTTAGTTAAATCACGAGACGCTACAACAGCAATTTGCTCTGATAAATTCCATGGACCATAAAATCCTTCTTCATCACCCTTTGGTGAAGTCTCAAAATAGATTTTAAAAGGAAAAGAAAGACCAATATTTGTTCCAAAAACTTCTGCAAAATTTGTCTTTAGAGAGAAACTATAACCAATTATATCTCCACTAGAATCAAATAAAATACCTCCTACTGAAGTTTCGCTTTCCTTAATAAGGAAACCTTCGGAAGATAAAATATTAGCTTTTAGAATTGTGTCCAAAGAAACTTGTACATATGGTAAAAGAATTGATCTATTTGTTTCATCTCTAATTCCGCATTTTTTTAAGTTCATTTCAGCCTGAACATAAGTAGAACTTTTGTTTAAGTTTTGTTTGTACAATTCTTCAAAGCTTATTCCAAATATGCTCAAAAAAAAGTCAAAAGTAAGCCAATAATGAGTATTAATTTTTTTTCACAATCCTACCTCCTTGAGGCTCCTTCCTGTATCAACAACATAGTTTATATATGTCTCTAAGTAATTCTTTAAACTATCATAATAATTTTTTTTGTGCGTTTAAATACTCTATATTTGAAGAAATAAGTTCTAGTTCAGATACGAGTCCTTTATCAAATCTGTTTTTCGTATCATTGAAAGTATTTTGAGACAGATCAACCCTTTCTTTTAAATTTTGAAGAGTCCTATAAAGAATTTCAAGTGAATTTTTAGTTAATTTATGTGCCTCTTTTAGTTTTTCATTAGTATCTTCAAGAGTCAAAAGATTTTTTTTGATGAGTTGCCTGGGTAATTTTTACGGTATAGTTTGAGGCATTTGAAGGAAGATTGTTCAAATCGTATTCTGAGAGTTCAACGTTTAATTTGGATAATTTTAATGCATAGCTATTGTTTAGATATTCATCATCAGAGACGAAAAATCCTTCTAAAGCAGGTATATTTATAGTGATTTCTTTTATATTTCCTTCATATATCTTACTTAAGTTATCTTGTGCTGTTTCTAAATTAATATTTGCGTTTTTGAGATTATTTTCCGCATCTTTGACTGTGAGCTCAGAACTTTTTAAGTCGTCTGAGGATATTAATCCTCTATTAAACAATTCTGAGTTGTTATCATAAGTTATTTGAGCACTTTTTTAACTGTAAGTTTGCAACATTTACATTAATTTCTTGAAGATAAAGATTAAAAATTCTGTCCAATATGTCCGAATGGTATTCTTTTATTGAACTGTTATAATTCATTAACCCTTGTTGATATGCAAGTTCTCCAGCTAATTCTGCTTTCTTATTTATTGCTTCAATCATTGCTTTATCATAATCAAGTAAAGTTTTTTTTCTAAATCTATTTGTGCCATTTTGTAGATGTTACTTTTTTTCTTTTGAGGTTTCAAACACATCTACCAAACCAATTGAGAAAGAAGCCACCACCATTAATATAGATAAGACTAATAATACACTTTTTTTTCATTTTATTTCCTCCCTCTATTTTAAATTTTACTGTCTTCAGAAATTCTAAAACTCAAATATTAATTTTAGTGTTTAAATATGAACTAATCAAGAAGATCTCAATACTATAATTCCGAATTATTGATGTATCTTTTAACATATGAACATGAAATAATCTCTTAGGGCGAGGCTTTTCACTAGAACTAATAAAACTTCTTATAATCATCAATATTCAAAGTAACTAAGTATATTTATATCGTTATTTTCTTAAACAAATCTTAAAAACTATTCTTATTTATAAAAAAAATATTAAATTTATTCAATAAATTAACTATAAAACCTTCTTGGAATTGAAATGCATCTATTAATAAATAGGTTATTTTATAATATTTTAAATTATATCAAAAGATATAAATCACAAAGTATGGTGTAAAAACATTTTCTTGAGAAATTTAGTTGCTATTAAGAAGAAGAAAGAAAATTAATTCTAACATCCCAATTCTAGTTAAAATTTATTAAATTTTTATTAAGTCAATCATAAGTTACATCAATTTTTATACATACTGTTAAATTCACAATTATGAAAAAAATAAGCAATTTACAATTCATTGATTTTTGTGATATAATAATTTGTAAAGAGTTAGGTGAAATGTCTTTAGATCTAAGCTTAAAGATGAAACTGTTTTTTTTATCTTAACGAAAGAAAAAGAGGAGGTTTTCATGGCTAATAATAATCAAAGAACTGGTTCTTTTTTTAGGACCTTTATTGATATATCTTTTTTTTAGGAATCTTAATCTTTGTCAGTATTTCGCAATTAAATCGTACAAATATTATTGAAATTAATTACACAGATCTTGTAAACTTAATAAATAATGATTTAATAATAAGCATCCAGATTGATATTAGTGGGTTAGTGCAAGTAAAAGCAAAGAACGGACAATTATTTCAATGTTATGCTCCTACCTTAGTGTTTGACCAGACCTTTGTAAGAGCTTTAGCAAATGATGGCATTAAGATAGAATACACCAAAAGTGGAGCAGGTAGTTGGTGGCTTACAATTCTTGTGTACGCTTTGCCGACTATAATATTAATGTTTTTTTTGGTTTTCTATGCTTAAAAAAAACTACAGGAGGAGAAGGTGGAATCCCTGGAGGTAATTATCGAAAAAGTCCTGCAAGAAAATACGATGCTAAGAAAGCCAAGATAACTTTCAAAGATGTCGCAGGGATTGATGAAATAAAGGATGAACTTATGGATATTGTTAATTTTTTTTGAAAGATCCAAAAGGTTTTAGTTCATTAGGAGCAAGAATTCCAAAGGGTATTTTACTTGCTGGACCTCCTGGTACAGGTAAGACCTTAGTTGCAAGGGCAGTTGCCGGGGAAGCCAATGTTCCTTTTTATTTTATGTCTGGATCCGACTTTGTGGAATTATTTGTTGGAGTTGGAGCTGCGCGAGTTAGAGATTTATTTAGAGAGGCTAGAGCTAATAGCCCCCCGCTATTGTTTTTATAGATGAATTAGATGCGGTTGGTAGGCAAAGAGGTGCAGGTCTTGGTGGCGGTCATGATGAAAGAGAACAAACGTTAAATGCCCTTCTTGTTGAGATGGATGGATTTGATCCGAGAGAGGGCATAGTGGTTATGGCTGCAACAAATAGGCCAGATGTTCTTGATAAGGCTTTGCTGAGACCTGGACGATTTGATAAGAAAATATATCTAGATGTTCCAGATTTGAAGGCAAGAGAGGAAATTATTAAAGTTCACCTTAGAGGTAAAAGAATAGCGCCAGATATAGATGTTAAAAGTTTGGCTAGAAGTACCCCCCTGGGTTTGTTGGTGCTGATATAGAGAATATGGTAAATGAAGCAGCTTTACTTGCTGCAAGGGAAAATAGAGATTATATAACTAACGAGGATTTTCAAGAGGCTGTTGAAAGGATTATCGTTGGACCAGCTAGGAAATCACGAAGAATTAGTGAGAAAGAAAGAAAGGTAGTAACTTATCATGAATTAGGTCACGCTATTTTAGGTTACCTTTTACCTTACTCTTATCCGGTTCATAAAATTACTATTGTTCCGCGAGGCAGGCAGCTTTAGGTTACACTATGCAATTACCTACAGAAGATCGTTTTCTTGTTACCGAGCCAGAGTTAAGAGACAAGGTTGTTAGCTTATTAGGAGGAAGAGCAGCGGAGGAAATTGTATTTAACGAAATTACTACTGGTGCATCTAATGATTTGAAACGAGCTACTGAACTTGTTCGAGAAATGGTTACTCAGCTTGGTATGAGTGAAAAGATAGGACCTATAGCCTGGGGTGAAGAGGTTGGAGAAATATTTTTAGGAAGAGAATTGACTAGGATGAAGAATTTTTCACAAAAAAACGGCTCAAGAAATCGATTCGGAGATTAAAACCTATGTTCTTAGTAGTTATGAAAAAGCAAAGAAAATATTGACAGATAATAGAGAACGAATGGATCTTCTTGCAATATATTTATATAATAAAGAAGAGATTTCAGGAAAAGAATTTAGTAAGATGATGAAAATGAGTTTAGAAGATTTGAAAGATTTTGTTATGAGTGATGAAGAGGTAGAGGTTAAGAATCTAACAATTTCATATGCTTAAAGCACCTTTGCAGAGTATTAATTTAGGAGAGTAAAGATGAGCGTTAAGGAACCCAAACAGATATAATAAACCGTTTAAAAAGAATTGAAGGACAAATAAGAGGTCTTCAAAATATGATAGTTAGTGAAAGAGGATGTAGTGAGATTCTAACTCAATTATCCGCTGTTAAAGGCGCTATAAACAAAGTCTCTGAAGAAATAATGAAAGAATACACAAAATCTTGTCTAATTGAATATGAGCAAACGAAAGATGAAAAAAAATTTTGGATGATTTAATAGAAACGATCTCTAAGTTTCGAGAGATCTGATAGGAGAGATTTTAGTGAGCAAAAAAAAGAAAATATTTTTATCTTCTTTAATTGTCTTAATTGTTTTTGTTACTTCTTGGGTTTTTCCAAACGAGGTTTATAGTAGCTTTGAGAACAAAGCAGTTGAGGATATTTTATTGATGAATTTCAAAACCCACTTTTCTGGAGTTTGTATTTTATTGGTAATTTTTATTATGGCAAAGATAATATTGATTATGATAAAATACTTGAGTCTACCATTGAAGGTATGGTTAGTGGGTTAGATGATCCTTTTGCTTGGTATTTGGATGCAAGTGAAGTTGAAGAAAGTAAGATAGATACCGAGGCAAAGTACGGTGGCTTAGGATTGACTATAAGATACGATTCAGAAAAAAAGTTGTAGTTGTTGTTTCGCCTATGAATGGGACCCCCCCGGCACATAGAGCAGGTTTTATGCCTAATGATTATATTCTTTCAATAAATGGGGTTTCAACATCTGAGCTTGGTTTACAAAAATCTGCTTCTTTAATGAGGGGGGGAGAACCGGGAACAGAGGTAACTTTGGAGATATATAGAGAAGGTTGGACAGACTCAAAGACAGTAACTCTAGTTAGAGAGATAATTGAAACAAAAACAGTGAAATATGATGTTGTAGAATATCAAGATAGAATGATTGGATATATACTTCTTACAAATTTTGCAGAGACTAGTGCTCAAGAAATGAAAGAGGCATTGGAAAGCTTTCTAAACAAACAATTGAAGGTGTTATTTTAGATGTCCGAAATAATCCAGGCGGGCTTTTAAATACTGCTATTGATATAAGTTCAATGTTTTTAAAAACTGGTAAAATAGTAAGTTTGAGATATTATGATGGAACTGAAGAGATTATACCTAGCAAGCCTGGTTACTACAATAATTTCTTAGAAAATATTCCACTTGTATTGTTAGTTAACACAGCATCTGCTTCTGCTTCTGAAATTTTAGCTGGGGCTCTTAAAGATAACGAAGCAGCAACATTAATTGGTGAAACAACGTATGGTAAAGCTGCAGTTCAACGACCATTTCAACTTTCTACCGGAGGGGAGATTTGGTTACCTATAGCGCGTTATTTCACTCCAAATGGTACAGACATAAATTTAAAAGGAATCACGCCTCATATTGAGGTTAAAAATCCTCCTAGAGAAGTTATTTCACTAACCTCTATAAGTGAAGAAGAAGCACAACAAGCGCTTTATACAACGACTGATAAACCTATCTTACATATTAAAGATGATATACAATTAAAGACTGCATTAGATTTCATTGTTAGTGGGGGGGTAAATAATTGTGAATTTCCATGGATGGACAGTGGTGGTTTTTCTGATTTTTTTTCTTTGTCATTAGGCCTATATTTATTTTATGGTCGCTCGGAGATCAGTTATTATGCAATTAAAAAAAGCCCCTGCTTTGAGGGTAGTTAATAACAAATATGATATTTCATACCTCAATAAACAGTTATATGATATAAAAATGTATCGCTCATCTCAAAAAGTATGATAGAAAATACCCTTTTTGTGGGATCAATCGATTTAAATCTTAATGAAAATAAGATGATTGTAAAGCCTTTATCAAGGAGTTCTTATGAAGAATTAAGAAACATTATTATTTCTACAGAAACAAGGTATAAAGAAAGTAAACGTGAATACGAACTTTATGGATTAGAATTACCTTATTATCAGTTTTTAACTGATAATTTATATATCGAATTGACACCAAAGATTTTTGTGACTGATTTAAATTCTTTGACGGAAGATGTTTTGACTTATATTAGATCAAAATATTATGTATTTACCAAAGATATTTATAGAGCTTATTCGTTTAATCAAACTTTGCTCGATAGCTTGGATGGATATGGGGGTATTATTTTAGATGCAGAGATTTTAAAAAAAACGCTGCGGTTCAACCTATTATAGACATTTTGAACAAAGAAGGTATAGATGTGGTTAATGATTTATCTATATATGTTTTTAAAGGTGAGATTTAATAAATGAATAATATGTTTTTAGATTTTTATAACGCTCTTTTTCATCCTAATAAAATATTAGAATCATCTAAAATTCTTTTTTTTATTCCAATATTGATAAGTATATTGTTTATCTTATCTCCAGTTTTTTTTGTATAACCCTGTTTATCCATTGATAGAGCATTTTAATACGTTTAAGATCAGATTATTGTTTTTTTTATATTATTTTTTTTCTTATCTTAGTGCAGGAATAAGACTTTTATTTTGTGGTAATGATAATAAGACATTTTATTATTCATATTTATCTTCAGTTTCTCCTCTAATATTTGGAATTTTAGGAAAAAGGTGTTTATATTTAGCTTTAATTTGGAGTTTAATTCTTAAAACTTTTGTTGATTTTAAGACAAAGAGTTATTTTTCTCTAATTGTCGGGTTGGTTTTTGATGTGTTTTTAATATATTGGTTATTCTGAAAAAAAACTGGGGGGGCTATAATACTCCCCCCCAGTTTTTTTTAGTTCTAAAATATTATATTGTCGAAGTTTATTTAAACATATCCGAGTCTACTCTTATAGGCAGATTTAACCAGTAAAATGCACTAATATCAAATTGAATGTATAATAAGTAACTAAATGCTTCTTCACCAAAATTATATTGGAAATCTGCACCTGCTACAATTCCATCAAATCTATATTTTCCATCTTCAAAAGGAATATAAGGTCTCCATAGAATTTTATCTATATTACTGCCTACATAGATATCATCTGTTTGATAGCCTACATATGGAGTTATCTTAGTGTTAAATACTACAAAGGGTTTATCAATCACTGCTATAAATCCAGTATCTGAATAATATGATAGATTTAATCCGAAGTCATAGACATTGTAGCTATTTATACTGTATGGTCCAACCAAAGAATAAGTTTTTACACCGTATGATGATATTGATGAGTTAGAAAGTTCCAAATTTGCCTCGACTAATGAATTAATATCCTTGTTTATGTGCCATAAATGAGTGTTTGCAATAGAAAAATAACTGGTAATATAGTCTTTTGCTAGACTTAGTACAACAGTATTTGTTGTGAAGTAATCAAACGTCAAACCAAGGTCTGCATAAAACTGGTTATTATCAGTATATACTTGGATCATTCCAGAATAATTTAGTGCATCACTTAAAATATAGTACCAGCTCCATAATATATATTTTCTTCTATATCAACTGATAAGTAAGGATAAGGAAGAAAATAAAATTTTTCTGAGGTAAATTTTTTTTAAGATCTTTTTCAGATTGTGAAGCAATAACATTATTTTCAAATTCAATGAGATTTTTAGGAACGTTATTAATAACAATGGAGTTTAATTTTTCATCTTGTATATTATTTAAATCTAGATAAGTCAGATGGTATCCTTCATAATCATAAACTAAATGATAAAGTACATTGTTTAACACAATGGGATTAAAAGCACCTATAAGATAGTAAGTGAGTTGATTAACTTCCTGATTTTCGAGATTAAAGCAAAAAAATATTGTATATTTCATCAACATAATTGGCAGAATAATAAAGGCAATTATCGAGAAAGTACAATTGCAATTCTTTTGCATTATCATTAGTTATTTGAGTTAAATTATTATTATTTAAATTGTACGCATATATGTCAGTTTGATTTTTGTAATTTGCAGAAAAATAAATAATTTGTTGACTTTTATCATATGTAATTGAATTAATTACATACTTCCCGTAATTAATAATTTTATCAGATTCGCCAGTTTTTATATTATACAAATACATAGCACATAAACCATTTTGTAATTTTGAATATGCTATTTGATCATTCCCTATGAAAGAAAAGGTACTAACCCTTTCATCAACAAGTTTTTTTACAATTGCCAGAATTACATTCATAATACAATTTGTTGGTATAATAGCCGTAATTGTAAGTGGTAGTTAAGTATACTAAATCTCCTTTTCCATTAACATCAAATTCTCTTATACCTTTTTTTTAGTAATTTATCGTTTTTGTAAATTCCATTGGGTTTATCGGGCATTTCTAAGTATCCATAGATTGATTTGCCGTCGGTTCTTAAGTTACTAGTGTCTCGATATGTTTCATTAATTTTAAACCAAGAGATTCTATATCCCTTATCCGATAAAAGATCATATTGGACCAAGTACTCTTGTTTAATGTCATTCAAAAAAAGAATCCCAATCGTCGTTAGTTACATAGTGAAAAGCTTCGCTGATATTACTAAGAATCTTTCTATCTAAAATATTGATAATCTCTCTTAAAGTAGTCTCTCCATAATTATCTGCTATTGCTCTTACTAAAATGGTTCCATACATGTAGTTAAAACCCGCTGGACTCCATTCCTCGACATTTGAGCCAGTTCCCAAATAGTACCTAGGGAATTCATTACTTAATATTTCTGCTTTAAGATACATATTAAAAAGATCATCCTCGAATCTTCCTCCAAACTGCTTACTTTCCATATATATAGACAATCCTTCCTGTAAGTAACTTGGTTGATGTATTATATTTAAAGTATTTTTGATTAATTGACTAGGAATCCAAGATATAAGTGGATCCCGGACATCGTTGCCGTAAAAAAATATGAGTTAATTCATGAGAAAAACAAATCTACTCCAATCTTCTACATTTCCACCCAGTGCTAAGAAATCTTTGGGTGGATTAACGTAAAGCCTGATAATATTAGTGGAAGGTAAAGCAAAAGAGTTTGTAAAATCGACGTCATCTAATATATATACCGTTATTTTACCAGGGTTCGTTCCAAAAATCTATATGAGGTATATAGTTGTTCGGCATAATCATTTATTTCTTCATAAAAATAATACAGATCTTTTTCGAAAACAAACTTGTAATGTGGACTCTCAATTTGATAGAGATCTTTTGGCGGTGTGTAGACTTGAGAAGAAAAGATAGCTATAGTAAAAAAAATAACTAACGTAGTGGTGAGACATAGTTTATCAAAAAAATTTAGGTCTACTCATGTAATTTACTCTCCTTTATAATAATTATTAGTTCTTTTAATCCTAGTTAATTATACATGAAGTTGCTATAAAATTCAAAAAAAATCCTTGACAAAAAGCTCTTTTTATGATACACTTTATTACAGGATAACGCCGAGATGGCGGAACTGGTAGACGCTGTGGACTTAAAATCCACTGGGTGGAGACACCCGTGTCGGTTCGATTCCGACTCTCGGCACCACTTTAGTAATCTTTTTAAATGAATTAGTTTTTTACTCGGTGCGGGTGGAGCAGTCTGGTAGCTCGTCGGGCTCATAACCCGAAGGTCGTAGGTTCAAATCCTACCCCGCTACCATTTTATGTGGTAGTCGGTTTTTTTTGGCGGCGTAGCTCAGTTGGCTAGAGCATACGGTTCATACCCGTAGTGTCAAGAGTTCGAATCTCTTCGCCGCCACCACAGAATCCTTTCAAATAAAAAGATGGAGTTAAATCTTATAACTCCATCTTTTTATTTTATACACAAATTGCAATTAAAATTCTAAGGATAGACCTGCCCCCCCTATTCGCAAACCAGATAAGTCTACTACAACTTTTTCTTCACCTTCGTATGCTTCGTAAGCTCCTTCAATATTTTTAACCTCTGTAAGGGGGGGAAGCTTAGCAATTCTATAGGTTCCGTTAAAAGATAAATTTAGACTCCTTGTAATGTTAAGATTTAATCCACCACCTATTAAGTATCCAAGACCTTTAAATTTTAAACCAGATAAATCTGCGGTACCTGTTAGAGGTCCCTGCGAAATTTCTCCTTTTGATGTTGTTTCATTTGAATAATAAGCAACTGCAGCTTTTAAATCTAGACTAATGGGCAACAGTGGGGCATTTGCTTTAACTTTTAAAGCAGCGTAAGGTCCAAAAGTAGATTGTGCAACAGATATAACAGGTTGTTGATCAGCTGGACTTTCATATTTACTATTAAATAAGTCAGCACCAATTTCAATGCCGATATTTCCTCCTAGTCCAACACCGGCATATCCACCCCCCCAACCGTTTTCCATACTTTTATTTATTTCTTCTGAAAAAAAAGACTTATTAATTCATCATTCGAAAAGAAGTCAAAATTATAGGTGTTGTAACTAATACCTCCTACCAAATCTAAAGCAAAACTCAAAGAAACTGACACCATAACAAAAATGAGCATAGAAAATCTTTTCATATATATCCACCTCCATTTATATATATAGATACTGTACTGTCTTTAGAAATTTCAAAATTCTTATTATAATTTTTTTAGAATTGATTTTTTTACAAAATACCTACTCAGTTCTAATCTTCACTAATCATGAATTTTCTTGACTTTTCGGTACTTGTACCAAGGAAGGGAGAGGCTTCGCCCTGGACCCATTATAAATTCAAATGCTTATTTTAGAAAATCTTCAGAGATTAAATATAAGTTTCAGCATGTATTTTATATTACAAAATTAAAAAGACATTAATCGATTTTTTTTACTTTTAAGATTCTACTGTAAAAGAGGGGGGGGATTTTCCATTATAAAAGAAATCTAGGTATGAATCCTCAATTATAAAGCCTCTTTCTTTAAATGCTTTGCCCGTTAATTGAATAATTTCTTTTTCCTCATCTTTTATTCCTTCATAAATACCATAGAGATAATTATCTTCTAATCCTTTAAGTTTTATATTTACTCTATCAAACAATCCAAACTTTCTTGGATTTCTTAGATAAATAATTACTCCCTCATTTTTATCTTTAGTAAGATATTGAACTGCAAAATATCTTTCCTTGTTGACTGAGGAAAGGCGGTATTGGAATCCTTCCTGAACTATATCTCGGATTTCCTTATATAGTTGAACTTGTTTTTTTGGCGATAGCAAAATCATCGGGCGTAAACTTGTTTAAATCTGCCCCAATTCCCAAAGATCCCATCATAGCCGAGTGAAATCTATATTCTAGTGGATATTTATCTTTTCCTCCCCCCCAATCAGTAACCCACGCCATCATTATTTTTGGGGGGGCATAAGCATAAGAAAATCCTTCTTGAATTTCTAGTCTATCAAAAGGATCTGTGTTGTCACTGGTCCATACTTGATCTGCATACCTTAAAATTCCTAAATCCACTCTACCGCCACCACTAGAACAACTTTCAAAAGTTACATGCGGATGTTTTTTTTCTTAAGTAGTTCCAAATATCATATAGGTTCCATACATATCTTACCCAAATCTCCCTTTGCTTATTTGGTTCTACTTCTGGCCAACCCGATTCAAATATGTGTCTGTTCATATCCCATTTTATAAAATCTATATTATTTTCTGTCAATAGCTTATCCATAAATTCTTTAATGTATTCTTTAACATCTTCTCTAGCTAAATTCAAAATAAGTTGGTTTCTCTGTTCAGTCCTGGGTCTGTTTGGAAAATTTATTACCCAATCAGGATGATTTCTGTATAGATCGCTATCAGGATTCACCATTTCAGGTTCTACCCATATACCAAAATCCATTCCAAGTGATTTGACATAGTCGATTAAAGGTTTCAAACCTTTAGGAAACTTTTCAGGATTGACATACCAATCTCCTAGTCCAGCTTTGTCACTGTTTCTTTTACCAAACCAACCATCGTCAACTACAAATAATTCTACACCTATTTGAGCAGCTTTTTGAGCTAATTGTTTTTGATTTTCTTCGTTAACATTAAAAGTGGTAGCCTCCCAGGAGTTGTATAATACTTTTCGTAATTTATGCGCCTTGTCTTGCGGTAGGATATAATCCAATTGATAATGATGTAAATTTTGACTAGCTTTTGAAAATCCTTCATTTGAAAAACCAATCATGAGTTTAGGCGTAATGAAACTTTGAGAAGGTTCTAGTAAGTATGTGAAATCCCAATCGTTAATACCAGCAACAATTGCTATTCGTTCATATATTCTTTTTTTGGACAACTATTTTCCAGTTCCCGCTCCAACCAAGCAAACCAAAATATACTCTTCCTTTGTCTTCTTTTGCTTCATAATCTATTGAAAAATAAGGATTAAGATAAGGACCAGTGTTTCCTACTCTACTTTCTAAAACCTTTTTTTTCCTTCATTTATTTCTTCAGATCTTAGACAAAATTCATTAGCCCACATGCCACATAAATAATTTAATCTAGCAGTTTTTTTTCATTTTCAAGATATACTGATGCGGACTTTATGTCTTCAATTTTTATAGGTTTTAATGAAGAATTTTCAACTTCTATCCAGCGTTCAATAATATCGTATTCTTCAATTAATTGATAGAACAACCTTACTCGCAATCCATAATATGCATCAATAAGTGAGACAATTAATAAGTTATCTTCATTTATATAGTTTTCATAGTTTAAAATTACATCTCTAACTCCATCAAAGTATTCAACTTTCAGACAATGTTCAACATGGTTGTTTTCAGACCTTGCTGAAAATTCATGGTTCCAAGAGTATCTGTCAGTAACTATATAATCCTTATCAGTAGGATAATCTTCAAGCCTAGGAAGTTTAGGACCCCCCCAATAATAATTTTTAACTTTTCTAAATTGTCTAATCCAAAAACGTAGCCCATGTTCTGAGTTTCCAAATACCATATTTTTGATTTTTCGTTAAAAGTTATAGGCATAACATACCCCCCCTAAAATTAAGTTTTTAAATATGTACAAATTATAAAAAGAGCTTTTGAATATAAAATAAATACAAAGTCTGTAGTTCTTGACTGATTTTTCGGTATCCTTACCGAAAAAAAATTAAAAAAAATATTGTTATAAAATATATTTATATTCTATAACAATAATATTAATATAAGTTGTTTTTCATTTAAAGAAATCATAGACAAATAAAATAATTAAGACGCCCTTACAGGCGTCTTTTTAAATTATATTTAGTAAGTATACTTTGTTAGGTTTCTTGGTGTTGATATTCTTCTTTGATTTTTTTCAGACTTTTCAGTCTCTATCTCTTTTAAAGCTTTTCTAAATTGAACAATGAACATAGATATTGTAACAATTACAGCGATAGTATCAGAAACTGGTTCTGCAAGATAGACAGCCATAACTTTGTTTTCAAAGAACATAGGTAAAATGAATATCAAAGGGATAAGTAAAATAACTTTTCTTAGCAAAGCTAAAAAAAAGGGATGTTTTAGCATTACCAATTGCGATGAATGTTTGTTGACATGCAATTTGTGCTCCCATCAGTACAAGGGCTGCCATATATATACGCATTGCCCAAACAGTGAATTCTTTTAATGCCAAATCATTGGTAAAAATACCCGCAAAAAAAATCTGGAAATGCCATGACAAGAGCCCAGAAAGTTACAGAGTATATTAAACATATAGATAATAACAAGTTAAATGCTTTTTTTAACTCTTTCTGGTTTTTTTTGCTCCAAAGTTATAGCTAATAATCGGTTGAGCTCCTTGAGTAAAGCCCATAAGCGGGAACATGGCAAACATCATTAATGTTGAGAGTATTGCCATTGAGCCGACAGCTACGTCTCCTCCGTATTTCAATAAAGAGAAATTGAAACTAAAAAAATAATATACTCTCTGTGAATTGCATTATAAAAGGTGCCATTCCTAAAGAAAAAAATAGGAAGAACAATTTCTTTTTCTAATTTGAAATGTTCTTTTTTTTAAGCTTTAAGGCACTTTTATCGCTTCTTAGAAAGGATATGACCCATATTGTCGAAACTGCTTGAGATATAACAGTAGCGATAGCAGCTCCTTGTACACCCCCCCAACCGAAAGTGTATATAAACAGTGGGTCTAGAACTATGTTTAGTCCTGCCCCCCCAATTAAAATAGTGTACATACCAGTTTTTGCAAATCCTTGGGCAGTTATAAATGAATTCATACCAAGAGTTAACTGAACAAAAATAGTTCCAAGTAGATAGATTTGCATATAGTTATATGCGTATTCGATTGTATTTTCACTCGCACCAAATAGCATGAGAAGCTGCCTATCAAATATTAATCCTAAAACGGTTAATATAATTGAAATGATGACAAGAAGGATAAAACTATTGCCCATTATTTTTTTTCTGCTCCTTCATAATCACCTTCACCCATTTTTATAGATGCCCGAGGAGTTCCACCCATAAAAATTAAAGCAGAAAATGCAGATATGGCAATAATAAGGGGGATAAGTTACCCCCCCCAATCCTGTCAAAGCGAGTGCTCCTACTTCTGGCATATGGCTATATATATCCTATCAACAATGTTATATAACATGTTAATAATCTGTGCAGCTATAGCTGGAAGTGTCAGCTTGAACATTAATTTTCCAATGCTTTCGGTGCCTAAAAACTCATTTTTTTGCTACCATTGATTATTTCCTCCTTTTTCGCAAATTTATACATATTTTTTTTGAAATTTCAAAATTCTTAATTGTAATCTTCACTAATTCTAATTTCTTTAAATTTTTAGGTAATTGTATCGAGAAAGGTGGGAGGCTCCGTCCGGACACATTATAAATTCAAATACTAATTTTATAATTCAATCATTATCAATATTATCTTGATATAATAAAAACAGTAATACAAACTAGTTAATTATTTGTGAAAAATTTTATCAGCGACCCTGCTCTAAAGGTATGATTTAGAAAATATTATAGGCTATTTATAGAATTTGTGAAGAAATTTTGTAACATAATTATGATAAAATATTGTGTTACTAATCTATTATTTTTCTGGTTCTTTGTTTTGAAAGGAGATGAAAATATGATTAAAATATCTGTAGTTGGTGCTGGAAATGGAGGACAAGCTTTGGCAGGTTATTTAGCTATGAAGGGGTTTGATGTTAGTCTTTTTAATAGATCAAGAAGAAGAATATATCCTATAATTCAGACACGTTCAATAAAGATAGAAGGTTCAGTTGTTGAGGGAGAATATAAAATTTCTTTTGCAACCACGAAGATAGATGAAGCGATAAAAGGAAGAAAATTGATTTTAATAGTAGTTCCAGCTTTTGCTCATAAAGAATTAGCTGAAAAGATGGTACCTTTTCTTGAAGATGGACAAATAATTGTACTGAATCCTGGCAGAACAGGTGGTGCTCTAGAGTTTTATAATGTTTTGAAAAGTAAAGGACTAAAAAAAGATGTTATTATAGCCGAAGCCCAAACCTTTATTTTTGCTTCTCGAATGTCTAATCCAGGAGTTACAAGAATTTTTAGAATAAAAAAAATGCCGTGCCAGTTTCTGCCTTACCAGCATCTAGAAATCCTGAATTGGCGGAAATATTGTTACAGGTCATGCCCGAATTTGATATTGTTAAAAGTATCATATATACTAGTTTTAATAATATAGCAGTTGTTTTTCATCCTGCCACATTAATTTTAAATGCCGCTAGAGTTGAAACAACTGCGGGTAAATTTGAGTTCTATTTTGAGGGTATTTCTCCTTCTGTTGCAAAAGTTCTTGAAATAATTGATGAAGAAAGATGTAATGTGATGAAACTTTTTAATGCGGAACCTTTGACTGCTAAAGAATGGCTTAGTTATGCCTATGATGTTGAAGGGAATACTTTATATGAAGCGATACGTAATAACGAAGGCTATAGAGGAATTTACGCCCCCCCAACTAGTTTAAATAATAGATATCTTTTAGAAGATGTACCGATGAGTTTGGTCCCAATATCATCATTTGGTAAGGAATTTGGTGTCGATACTCCAATAATTGATTCTATGATAAATATAGCAAACGTGATGTTAGACGGCAATTTTTGGAAGATTGGAAGAACTGTTGAAGATTTAGGTCTAAAAGGCAAAAGCATTGAAGACATAATAAAGTTTGTTGAGGAGGGTGACTGATGAAGAAAATATTAGCTGCTTCGATAGGCATAGATGTGCACATTGCTGGAATACTTAATTTTTTTTAGAATTGGCAAAAAGAGAAGGTTATGAAGTAGTTAATTTAGGCGCAGCTGTACCTATAAATAAGCTTATTGAAAGTATTGAAAATGAAAAACCTGACATAGTAGCTATTAGTTACAGGTTAGGAGCAGACGCATTAACTAAACTTTTGGATGAATTTTTTTCGAAAAGTTAAAGAGCTAGATATATATAAAAAGATAGATTTTATTTTCGGCGGAACTCTTGAAACAGGAGAAGTAGCACGAAAGTATGGTATATTCAAAAAGATTTTTGATGGTTCTGAAGAGGAAGAAGATGTAGTGCTATTTTTAAGAGGTCAAATGAAGTATGAAGAAAAGAAAAATTATCCTGATAATTTACCCGAAAGGATAGAATTTAAATCACCTTATCCTTTAATAAGGCATCATATAGGTCTTCAAACAATTGAGGAAACGATTGAAGAAATAAAAAAAATTAGCGGATTCAGAACTTTTGGATATTATTTCACTTGCGCCTGATCAAAACTGTCAGCAATATTTTTTTGAACCAGATAAGATGGATCCTAATCAGGATGGAGCAGGTGGGGGGGCACCTATAAGATCTAAAGAAGATTTTATAAATTTATATCAAGCAAGTCGAAGAGGAAATTATCCTCTAGTTAGGTGTTATTCTGGAACTACTCATATAGTGGATTTTTCAAAACTATTAAAACAAACTATAAATAATGCTTGGGCTGCCATTCCAATTTTTTTGGTATTCTGAGCTTGATAAACGTTCTAAAAGAACGTTATTAGCAGCAATTACAGAAAATATGCAAGGAATAAAATGGAATGCAGAAAATGATGTACCAGTTGAGGTAAACGATTCTCATCAATGGGAGTTAAGATACGCACATGATAGTCTTGCAGTTGCAACAGCTTATTTATCAGCATATATAGCTAAAAAGTTAGGAGTGAGATGGTATGTTCAACAGTATATGATGAATACCCCACCGAACTTATCCCCAAAAATGGATATCGCAAAAGCTATTGCAAAACTAGAATTAGTTGAATCTTTACAAGACGAAAATTTTATTCCTTATAGAATGGTTAGAACTGGTCTTCTTTCATTTCCAGCAGATCCAAACAGTGCAATGGGACAACTTGTAGCTTCTATGTTTTATGCATCGTATTTGAATCCTCATATAATTCATGTTGTTTCTTATTGTGAAGCTATGAAACGAGCTACTTCTAAAGAGATTTTAGAAAGTGTGAAGATGGTTAGAAAGGCCAATTCTTTGGCTTCAAGAGGGTTGCCAGATTTTAAAAGCGATCCAGAAATTAAAAGTAGAATAGATCTATTAAAAAAAATGAGGCTATGGTTATAATTGAAAAGATAAAGGAATTTTCTATTGACAAAGAAGATCCATTGACCGACCCAGAAACGTTATATATGGCAGTAAAAACAGGAATATTAGACGCTGTGGGTTTACAAGGTAATAGTATAGCTCAAGGAAAAATTAAGGTTGCTGTCATAAATGGAGCATATGAGGCGGTTGATGATCAAGGTAATATTTTAAGAGAGAAAGAAAGACTCAGAAAGATAATATGAATTAGTTACATAATGTAGAAAAACATAGAGACGGCAAATACGTCTCTATGTTTTTTTAGTATTATCTATTTTGGAATTTGTATGTGACTATAATCTCCTAAGATTAATTTTATTGAATGTGGTTTCCTTTCTATCGAGATGATATTTGCATTTTCTCCAATAACTGATGATTCTATTCTAACAGGTATGTTTAAAATGTTTGCATCATTTAATATGATACTATGTTCTATTTCTGAAGAAGATATATAAACGCCATCTCCAATACTTGTATATGGTCCAATGTATGAATTACTTATTGTGGTATTGTCGCCAACTATTGCAGGACCTCTTATAATGGAATTGATGATTTTGGTATTTTTCCCAATAACTACATTACCTTGAATTAATGAGTCTTCTCTTATTTCTCCTTCTATCTGCATTTCTTTTAATTCACTTAGTATTTTTCTGTTCGCTTCAATTAGATCTTCAGGTTTTCCGGTATCCTTCCACCATCCTTCAATAATATGTGCACCAACATTTTTAGAGTTGTCTATTAACCATTGAATAGCATCTGTTATCTCATATTCACCACGCCAGGAAGGAGATAAGTGATCAATTGCTTCAAATATTAGAGGTGTAAAAATATATACACCTACTATAGCAAGATTTGAGGGAGGTACCTTAGGTTTTTCAACAACTTTTACAACTTTCGAATCTTCTATCAACGCAATACCAAAATCCCAAGGGTTTTCAACAGGTGTGAGTAAAATATAAGATTCATATTCACTTTGTTCAAATTTTTTTTAATAAAACTTTTAAGATCAAAATGTACGAGGTTGTCTCCTAAAAACATTAAAAAAAATCCTCATTGTTTAAAAAAAATCTTTTGCAACTTTAACTGCGTGAGCTAATCCTTGAGGTTTTTCTTGAATAATATAAGTTATTTTTATATCTAGAGAACTTCCGTCTCCCAATACTCTTTGAAATGCTTCAATATTTTCTGGGCTTACTACGATTCCTATGTCTGAAATTCCTGATTCTTTTATTTTTTTCTATGCTATACATAATAGTTGGTTTGTTTGCTATAGGAATCAATGGCTTTGCATTTGTTAGTGTTAAAGGTCGTAGTCTTGTTCCTTTTCCTGCACAAAGTATAAGAGCTTTCATTGTATTAATCCCCCTTTCATATATTAACTTTACCTATAATTTGTCGAACTGGTTTAGTAAAATTCTTGTAGTTTTTCCAAAATTACTTCAATTACCCAGCTTCTTTGAACTTTTGTTTGTTCCCCTGTTTCCATGTTTCTTACTGTTACTACATCATTTACAACTTCTTCGTCTCCCATAATTATCGAAAGCTTTGCATTCAGTCTATCTGCGTGCTTAAGTTGACCACCTAAATTCCTTTTGATAAATTTAAATACGTTTTTATGTCATTTTTTCTCAATTCTTTAGAAAGCTTTATGCTTTCTAGTTCAGCTTGTTCTCCCTGATAAGCTATATAAACATCGATTTGTGATACCTTTTTGACTTCTATATGCTCTTTTTTTAAGTGCTTCTATAATTCTTTCTATACCCATGGCAAATCCCACTGCAGGGGTCTTGGGGCCCCCCCCAAGTTGCTCGACTAGGTCGTCGTATCTTCCTCCACCTGCTATAACAGCTTGTTCACCTAAATCTAAATGTTCTACTTCAAAAGCAGTTTTTGAATAATAATCTAAACCCCCCCTCACTATTTTAGGATCTATTTCATAGGGTACTTCTAATATATCTAAATATTTCTTTAATTTCTCAAAATGTTCTTTGCTTTCATTGTCTAAATAATCAAGGATAGAAGGTGCATTTGAAGCAATTTCTTTATCAATTTTACAATCAATTAATCTCATGATGTTAGTATTATAGCGTCTTTGACAGTCTTCGCACAAATTAGGTAAAAATGGCGTGTAGTATTCTTTAAGCACTTTTTTTTATATTTTTCTCGGCTTTTTTTGTGTTCCTATGGAATTGATTTTTATTTTGAAGTTAGTTAATTTTAAAGATCTAAAAAAATTCATACAAGAGATGTATAAGTTCGGCATCAGCTAAAGGATAATCTGTACCGAAGATTTCAGCACCTATTTGATAAAATTCTCTATACCTACCTGATTGTGGTTTTTCATATCTGAACATAGGACCTATATAAAAGAACTTTTGAGGAGAACCTAAGTTTATCAAAGAATTTTCAATGTATGCTCTAACTACAGAAGCTGTTCCTTCTGGTCTTAAAGTTAAAAGTCTACCTTTTTTTATCTTCAAACGTATACATTTCTTTTTGAACAATATCAGTTTCTTGACCAACTCCCCCTACTGAAGAGTTCTTCACTTTCTATAATTGGGGGGGTTCTTATCTCTTTGAAACCATATTTTTCAAGAGCGTTTTTAGCTGAATTTTCAACATAATACCAGTAATTGATTTCGTCTCCAAATATATCTTTAGTTCCTTTTATTCTTTTATAATTACTCAAAACAGGAACCTCCTTATAGTTGTTTGTTTTTAATCACTTTAGAAATTCTAAAGTCCTTATTATATGTATATTTTGGGTTTAATTATTTTAACAAAATATCTCTTCAATACTGATCCTTACTGATTCTTAATTTCTTTAACCTTTTAAGTACTTGTAACAAGGAGGAGAGGGCTACGCCCTGTTACCCTTTTAAATTCAAAAACGATAATTATCAATTGCATTTTTGGTACTTGTACCAAGGAGGAGAGGGCTACGCCCTGTTACCCTTTTAAATTCAAAAACAATAATTAATAATTGCATTTTTGGTACTTGTACCAAGGAGGAGAGGGCTACGCCCTGTTACCCTTTTAAATTCAAAAACGATAATTATCAATTGCATTTTTTTTGTATTAGAATAACGGTGATAAAAAAAACATACCATTTATTATCATAAATATTCTATCACAAAAAAATTAAGAGAGAGCTAAAGCTCTCTCTTAATTTTATGCTATATATAAAAGTTTAAACTATATTAGATATTCTGTTTATCTTTCTTTATGTTTCTTTTTGTCTAAGTGCTTCCTATATTCGGAGATTTTTTTTATCGCTATCTTTTAGGTATTGATTCAACTTCTTTTCAAAGTTTTGGGAGTTATTTGTGGCCTCATCGATTAGTTCATCATTATTCTCTTTTAGAGATAATTCATACTTTCCATCCTTTGTTTTTCCGATAATTTTTCCTTCAATTTCTTGACCGACGGTTAAAAAAATCGGAAATCTCTTTTACATATTTTTTTGGATATTTTAGAAATATGTATAAATCCTTCTTCTTTGTTTTCCAACTCTACAAAAGCACCAAACTTTTTGATATCAACCACTTTCGCTTTAACTGTATCTCCTGTTGCTAAGCTTTCGTTTACCACACTTAATACCTTGCCCTTGTCTCTCTACCACGAAAACCTTGCTAAGCCGTGATATCACCTTCGTACAAAGGTGGCCTGGGTCCCGGCGCTGGTCTTCACCTCCAAATATTTTTCTATTTCGATCAGATGTTGGTAACTTACCAACAGCAAGGTCTGATCGAGTAAGGCTTTTAACCTTTTGTATCAATAAATTTTGCCCGCTTATAAATCCCCCCCCTAAATAAAGTGATTTAGCAGTTTAATTTTCATTTTCAAAAAAAATCTTTATACCTATTTTTGAATTTTTGAACTCTACCTTCAGTATCTATAATTTGAGAACCCATGTCTCCTTTATAGAAAGGATGGCATTTGGAACAAACCTCTAATCTAAAGTTGTCTACCGTAGTATAAAGTGTATGTTCTGCGCCACATGCACATTTTACTGTAACTAGCTTTAATTCTGGATGGATTCCTTGTTTCAATTCTAACACCTCTTAAGTATATTTTCTTGTCATTTGATTATACCATAATTATATATTATCTGTCAAACATGATTTTTTTTCAGGAGTTATCGGTCTCTTTAAACTTTTGAGAAATATTTCTTACTTTTTGCGCTTTTTTCCTCTGTTGTTATAAGGAGGCCGTCTTCACTTTCTACAACAACTATGTTTGAAAGTCCTATTACACCAACATTTTTATTGGATTTTACAAAAACATTTTCTCCGTCTATGATATGCACATTTTTCTTGTTATCAGAATATCCTGCTAATTCTCGTACTGAAACCCAATTTCCTACGTCTGACCATAAAAGATCCGTTTTTGTAACATATATTTTTTTTGTGACTTTTCCATAAGTGCATAATCTATACTAATTTTTTTTAATATCTGGATATACATTTTTTTAGTGTATAGATATTGAAAGGATCAATATCTATAAGTTTTTCGTAAATTTCATATGAATGTGTTTCCATCTCTTTTAAGAAAATAGATTTTTTTTCCATATAAAAATTCCGCTATTCCAGAAAAAAATTTCCTTCTTTTATAAATGATTTAGCTGTTTCTTGATCGGGTTTTTCTTTAAATGATTTAACTTTAAAAATATTAGATTCTAACTCTTTATCTGCTTCTATATATCCGTATCCTGTTTCAGGACGAGTTGGAGTTATACCAAGTGTAAATAATCCATCATATTTGTGAGCTGCCTTGATACATTTACTTAATGTGTTCCAAAAAGCTTCTTTGTCGGGAATATAGTGATCCGCAGGTAAAATAACAACAGTCTCATTATCTTCCGCAATCAAGGTACCTAACATACATGCAGGTGCTGTATTTCTAGGAATTGGTTCTAAAATTATGTTTTTTTTCGTCAATTTCCGGAATTTCTTGTTTAGTGATTTCAAAGTAATTTTCTGAAGTGACAATATATATATCGTCTGGATTCATTTTATATAGTAACCTTTCATACGTTTCTCTTATAAGACTTTTATCGGAAAAAAAGCCTCAAAAATTGTTTAGGCTTTTTAGAATTTGAAAGAGGCCAAAATCTTTCTCCCGACCCCCCCAGCGAGGATTATTGCTTTCATTATATATCCTCCTCAACATTAATAATATACTCACTTTAGAAATTCCAAAATCATTATAATATATATGTTGTAGAATTGATTTTTTTACAAAATACCTTCTCAGTTCTAAAACTCACTAATTCTGAATTTATTGAGTTTTTTTGGTACTTGTACCAAGGGATGAGGGCTCCGCCCTAGACCCGTTATAAGATCAAAATTCAATTTTTAAAATCTTAATTTCTAAAGTCCTAAATTATGTAGTGTCGTTTTTCTGAGATTTAAGCAAAGAAGGTAGGACTCTGCCCTCACCCGTTGTAAAATCAAAATCATATTTAATTAATATTTCAATTTATTATTGTAGCCTCTATCAAATCTAAAGAGATTGTTGATAGAGTCTACTCAAAAGTTCCTTTTGTTATAATTTTACCATTTTTCATCATCATTTTTCCTCTTGCTATGACACTTTTGATATCTAAAGTTTTTTTTATCTAATATAACTAAATCAGCGTCACATTCTTCTTCTATTCGTCCTTTGCTTTCTAATTTTAAAAAAAGTAGCTGGGTTAGAGGTAACCACTTTTAAAGCAATCTCCATTGGGATTTGTTCATTTATGATTGAATCTTTGACTTCTTGGTATAATGTGCTTACATCAGCAACAGTTAACCCAACATAATTTCCTTTTCATCAAAATGAGGCATGCTTCCCTGGCCATCTGAAGAGAATGAAATATTGTCAATATTAACTCCTTCATCTAGTAACTTTTTCAAAGCTTTTGAAGGCTTTGAAATATCGTTTTCATCTAGTGTAGTAGAAGAACTTGTTGTGAAATCTATTCTTCCGCCCAACTTAATAAATTCTACACATGCTTTTATTGATTCTTGGTTTTTGTTCATGTGAGTTGGTAAAAATTGAGTTATTGGTAAATCTGAGTTGTTAACTACTTCTATGAGTGGTTGTATTAGTTTTTTTCCTCTTCCAACATGCACGTTTACAATACCGGCTTTTTTTTAGATAATATGCCTCCAACTCTTGCATCAGAAGTAATTCGTATTAATTCTTCAAGAGTAGGTTGAGAACCTCTATGATCAGATATGGCAATTTCACCAACACCTATTATTTCGTTTATAAATACTATATCATCTATTATTCTGTTTGTTAATGTTTTTAAAGGTAGATGATATGAACCTGTGTATGCATAACAACTTACTCCTTCATCTCTTAAAGCTTTTGCTTTGGCAATCAGATTTGTCATCGTTCTCGTGGCATTATCGGTTCCAAGAACACCAACAAGCGTAGTTATTCCAGCTTTATTACCGATGAGAGCATTATTTCAGGTGTTCGTGTGCTGTATCCTCCTTCTCCACCTCCTCCAATTATGTGAACATGAGAATCAATAAAACCAGGTACTAAATAATCACCTTCGATGTCTAAAATTTCTACATCTAATGGGGGGGAAGAGGAAGTAAATGAATTAGATATATATAGTATTTTTCCCCCCCACCAATCACTAAGTCTTTTTTTTCCAAGATAGTGAGGGGAATAAACCTCTGCATTTTTAATTATTGTTAACAAATGTCCCACTCCTTTAATAAGTGAACTAAATTAATGTCTTTTTAAATTTTTTTTCAAATTGAAGCTTATACAATTCATAATAAATTCCTCGTTTATTAATCAGATCTTCATGAGTACCTTCTTCTGCAATTAAACCTTCATGAACAACAATTATTCGGTTAGAACTTTTTACGGTGGACAATCTATGAGCTATTGAAATGATAGTGGCTTTTTCTGAGATTTTATTTAATGCTCTTTGTATTAGAAACTCGGTTTCAACATCTACATTAGCTGTTGCTTCATCTAAAATAATTATTTTTGCATCATATAATACAGCTCTGATAAGGGCTACAAGTTGTCTTTCTCCAGCAGAAAGACTAGCACCTCTTTCTGTAATAACAGTGTGATAATTATTCGGAAATTTAGAGATTATCTGATCAGCGTAAACAAACTTTGCTACACGTTTGACTTCATCTTCACTGATGTCTTGGTTAAATAGTCTTATGTTGTCTAAAATGGTTCCTGAGAAAAGATATACATCTTGTGGAACAACGGCAATTTTCCTTCGAACCATGTTCAAATCATAATCATATAATTCTTTATCATCTAAAAGTATTCGACCTTCTTGATATTTGTATAAACCACTTATTAGCTTAATAATAGTTGTTTTTCCCGAACCAGTTTCTCCAACTATAGCTACCCTCTCGTTGGGTTCTATCTTAAAACTGGCACCTTTTAGTACCTCTGTATTTCCATCATACGAGAATTTTACATTATCAAACTCTATTTTTCCTTTTTCGATGGTTTTGTAAATGCCTTTTCCTAGATCTTCTTGGTTTTGACCAAAAATTTTAAATATTTTTCCTGCTGAAGCAAAGGCATCTTCCATTATGTCAAATTTTTCAGCAATATCAAAGATAGGTCTGAAAAACATATCTATATATGCAGTGAAGGCATATATAGTACCAAAAGTTGTAACATCCTGTGTGATTTGTTTGGCTCCAACCCATAAAATTAGACTTAATGTAAGGTAATAAAGCAAATTCATTAATGGCCTAAAGATAGCAAAGACATACATTTGTTGCATATTTGCTTCATATAATTTTGTACTCATATATTTAAATTCATTTTCTTTTCTTTCTTCTTGATTAAATAGTCTAGTTACCATACTTCCGGATAAGTTTTCTGCTAAATACGAGTTTAAAGCGGATACTCTAGTTCTTACCTTATCGTATGCTTTTCTATCAAAAGATCTGAACATAAAAGTGGCGACTACTATAATTGGAAGCATCATAAAGGTATACAAGCTTAATTGTACATCCAATAGTAGCATTAATATTATTACACCAATTAGAATAGCAATATCTTTTAATAGGCTCGTAATTACATCACTAAAAAAAGTTTGACAAATTTTGTGTATCATGTACAACTCTTGTAGTAATCTTACCAGGGGGGGTATTTTTTTTCAAAGTAATTATATTCAATTCTTAATAAATGTTTATATAGATCATTTCTTAAGTTATAAACAACGTTTTGTCCAACAATGTTTGAAAAATATAGTTGGGTATAGTGTATTAAAAACTGGGCAAATAACAGAAAAATAAAGAAAAAAACTAAAATTTCTAATACGTTGAATTGCACTATCAAAGTAAGAAGCATAATATTCACCAGGAACTTCTATAGTTTCATTAGTTTGTTTATTTATCATGTAGTAGTTATTATCTATTTTTTTTAAAACATAAGTACCCTTTGTATCTTCAACAAAAGTTGGAGGATTAGAATCTTTAATTGTAAAGGAATATTCAACATTAATGACATTATCAATACCAAATTTTATTACATAAGGCAATCCCAATTCGATAAGTGTAGCAGCCGCTAATGCTATAAGTGTCAAAAATATTAATAGCTTATATTTTTTTATATATTTCCACAGTCGAAGAACTGTTTTAAAATCGCCTTCACTTTTTTTCTTTTTCTTCTAAGAATATATCTTCATGAATTGAAGCCATTGTTTGATCAATCCTCCACTTTTCTCTATTAGTTGTTTAATATACATTGAATAGTATATTCCTTCTTTTACAATTAATTCGTCATGATTTCCTTCTTCGACTATTTTACCATCATCAAACACAAATATTTTATCTGCATCCTTTACAGCCTTTAGCCTGTGAGAAATTACAACTATAGTTTTTCCTTCTGTTTCACTTCTTAAGGTTTTTATTATTTCTTCTTCTGTTTCCGTGTCGACTGCTGATAAACAATCATCTAGGATGATCATTTTTGAGTTTTTTTGCAAGTGCCCTTGCAATAGTAACTCTCTGCCTTTGACCACCAGATAAGGTTGCTCCTCTCACTCCAACAACTGTTTCATAGGCTTTTTCTAAATTTGTAATATCTTCATGGACATGAGCCAGTTGCGCATATTCTTCCGCATAGGGTTCTAATTTTTCATCTGAAAAAGCTATATTTTCTCGTACTGTCATAGAAAATAAAAAGCTTTCTTGAGGAACATAAGAAACATTTTCTCTTATAAATCTACCGTTTATATCGTTAATATCTTTTCCATCTAGGAAAATAGTACCACGTTCAACAGGATACATTTTAACTAATAGTTTTGCAAGTGTTGATTTGCCTGATCCTATCTTTCCAACGAAAGCCACCATTTCTCCAGGTTCTATTTTCATATTAACGCTTTTTAGGACTTCTCTTTTTGTTCCTGGATAAGAAAAAGATAAATTTTTGATCTCATATTTTCCCTGAAAATCATATACTTCGTATGGAGGTTCTACTACAGAGTTTGGCTGATTAAGTACTTCGTTGACCCTTTTTAGAGAGGCTTTAGCTCTTGCTAATAAGTTAACAAAATCTCCAAATGCAATCATCGGCCATACAAGCATTCCTATATATTGGTGAGTCATAATGAAATCTCCAAGAGTGATTTGATTGTTAATAACCATTGGTCCTCCAATATTGAAGATTATTATTGTAGAAAGCTGACCAACTAACATTGCTAGAGGATACATTAATCCTGCCACTCTGATAAGTTTAATAAAGGAATTGTAGTATTCTTTTGCTTTATTAGCAAATATCTTTTCCATAACTTCATGATTAGCATAAAGTTTAATAACGTCAATTCCAGCTATATCTTCTTCTGTAATGTTTGATAATTCAGAAGTCTTTTTCTGAAGGTCCATAGCTCTTCTTTGAATCATTCTTCCGAAAATTAAGGAAATCACAGCTATGGAGGGTAAAGGGATGATTGCAATTAGGGTCAATTTCCAGTCAACAAAACTACCCATTGCAATTATTGTTAGCGAAGTCATGAAAACTGCATCTACTATCATGATTATAGAGTTACCCATAAGACGCCTTAGCAGGTATACATCAGAGGTAAATCTTGTCATCAAATCTCCAGTACGCCATTTATCAAAAAAAGTCTTGATCTAAGTGAATGATATGTTGAAACATATTGTTCAGAAGTTGAAATTCAAAAAGTCTAGCTGTTCCATTGATTGTAATTCTCCAGAATATTCTTCCTATTGCTAGACCAACTGCAAGCATCAATATTCTAAAGATCAAAGAATTCACATACAACATATCTGGGACAGCTAACCCCCCCACAGCATCAATAATACTTCCAATCTGCTTTGGAATGAAAATCTGTATTACATCAACTGTTATTAGAAATGTTACCCCCCCTATTAGATATCTCCACCAATGCTTTTTGAGAAAATTTTTTTATCAAGGTTTCACCATCCATATTTTAATAATCTACATTTAGTTTACATTCCTTACTTTTATTATATCATTCAGAATTACGAATGTTAATAACTTTTCCATAAAAATATGTTATGATAATATTAATTATAATAATATTTAAATTTAAGGTGATAAAATGTTCGAAAGACATGATTCTGTATATAATTTTTGGTTTGAAAATGGGGGGGCAAGCAGTGTTTATTTTTTTTGAATATAGTGATGGTTTAATAGCCTTTGATAGTTCTCTTTATCCACAAAAATTTGAAGAAATGACAAGCATAGTTGAACAAAAGACCTCAAAAGTACTTAAAAAAAATTTTTTTTACCCACTTTCATCCCGATCATACTTTTGGAGGCATTTTTAGCGATAGAAAAGTAGACATTTTCTTAAACAAAACAACTTTTGATTTATTAGCAAGTATGGATAAAAATTTTTTTAATGGAGACTTCAAAAATAGCAGAATATAATTTCAATAATTTAAAAGAAGCTTTAAACCAAAAAAAATATTTTTATTTTTGAGAAATCTTTTTTTCATGGTTTTTCAGGATAATATTATAGCTGCGGAAGTTGTTGGAGGGCATACACCTGATTCTACAATCTATACTTTAAAACCCCCCCAAGATTATATCATAACGGGGGGGATCTTGTATTTTCAAGGGTTCATGCAGAAATATTAAATTCAGATGTTGAAGAATGGACGAGTATACTACAGAATATGAAAGGCTTAAAGATAAAAAAAAGATTTTACCTGGGCATGGAAAAGCTGGCTCAAAGGACCTTGTTCTTGAGCAAACTAAATACTTGTTAGATAAAAAGAACGTTCCATTGAGTAAAATATGAGGGCTATGCTTTAACAGAATTGGCTTCACTTTAAGGTTTTTATTCTCTCCCTTAATGAAACAATTTCTGTAACCCTTATTCCAAAGTTTTCATCTATAACTACTACTTCTCCCCTTGCAATCAGTCTATCGTTTGCATATATATCAAGTGGTTCACCGGCTAGTTTGTTTAATTGTATTAAAGATCCTTCGTGAAGATCTAATATTTCTCTAAGTGTCATCCTTACTGACCCTAGTTCAACTTTTATCTCTAAAGGAACGTCCATTAATAATTCTAACTTAGAAAAGTCTATTTGTTCTGATATACTATCTTCCTTCTTTTCAAATTCTCCAAACTCTACAGGTCTAACTTTGACACCACCTTCCTTGATTACATTAGAATTGATATCCTTTTCATGTTTGAAAAGATTTGCGCTAGGAGTACGTTCAACCTTTTTCTCAGGCTTTTTTTTCGTATCAACTTTACTCATACCATATGCTTCTTCAAGCTTTTCCTTAATTGTATTCGCAAATTTTAAGGGTATAAACTGCCAGAAAACAGTTTCTGCGATGCCTGAAATCTTAACCTTAAATTTTACTGAAATGACGTAGGCTTCTTTGTCAGTTTCTATTGGAGGAAATTCAACCGTAGGATCAGAAAATCCAGCAATTCGGTTATTGGAGGAGAAATCTCTATAGTTGTTTTTAAAAAGTCTGATAAAGAAGTTGAAGCAGTCCCCATCATTTGATTCATAGCTTCGGATACAGCACTTAAACTAATTTCGTCAATTTCACCAGTAGTTTCATAAGGATCTTTTCCAAGCATCAAGTTTGCTATAATGTTTGTTAAGTTAGATGGTAGAACCAGTGTGTTCATACCATATAGCCCTTTTGTATATTCTACTGTAATAACAACATGTTCACCTTTGAAGTTGGTCTTTATGTTTTTAAACTTTACTATGCTTGTCTCTGGATATTCTATATCGATTTTTCTTCTTAAAAGTGTGGATAAGGTTGTTGCACCAGATCCCATCGTTATATTTGCAATTTCTCCAATTATGTCTAGTATTTCATCTAATTCATCCTCTCTTGGTTCATTTCTCTGAGTAGGATTTTGTATACCTTTTAATAATTTATCTAATTCTTCTTGACTCAAAAATTCATTGTCATTAGGCACTATGATTCATCTCCTTCTCGGATTGTTTGGTTGGAGAAGTTTTTTTTGTTTTGAGAGATAATCTTGAATACTTTTTTTTCTATGAGGATTTTCTCTAATAATTCTTCATCTTTCTTTACAACTTTAACCCCATGAAATCCCTTTATTTTACCAATTTGAGCCTTAAACACTTTTGTTCCTTCTATTTCTAACTCAATAGGTTCATCATGAAAGGAGTCTAATCTAACTACATCACCAACTTCTAAATCCAGTATATCCTGCAAGCTAACTGTAGTTCTACCTAGTATAGCGGACATTTTCAGTTTTGAAAGCAGTAAAGTTCTTTTTAAAAAAAATCCTTTGATTCTTGAGAGTATTTATAGGTTCTTGCCCACATTCTTGTTGACAATTTATCATTAAGAGGCTCAAGGGTGGAAGATGGGTAACAAAGATTAACAAACCCTTGAATATCTCTTATGGTAACTGATAATGTGACAAGAATAGCCATTTCATTTGAAGGGGGGGCTATTTGAACAAACTGTGGATTAGTCTCTAAATTTTCTAAAATAACATCAAATTCTTCAACATTAGCCCAAGATCTTGATAGTAATCTTAATATTACGGAACATTCTTTTCTAAAAATATTCATTTCTAATTCTGTAGGAGTTCTTATATCTTCTAAGGTCGAACCACTTCCACCTAAAAGTCTATCAATAATTACATACCCTATATCTAAACCCATTTGATATATAGCGCTTCCACTAAAGATATCTGAAGAGAATATAACCATTAAAGTTGGGGGGCATTAAGCGATTTTTGAAATTCTGAAAAAGTTATTTGATCTATACTTGCATATTTAATATCAACAAAAGTCCTGCACCTACCAGAAAGATAAGTAGAAAGTTCTCTTGCAAAGTTTTCGTGAACTAACTGAAGAGTTCTTAACTGTTCGCGTGAGAACTTCATAGGCCTTCTAAAATCATATTCTCTAATTTTTTTTCTCTTCTTTTTGAATTCTTCAAATATTTTTTTCAGGCGATTCCCCAAGAGCCATAGATTTTAATATATTATCTATTTCTTCCTGAGTAAGCATTTCATCTTCAGGCATTTTAACACCTCTTTTTATGTAGCATTTGTAATTGTCATGATGATTAGTGTGACCTTTATTACGCCTAATTGCTCTCGTTCACCGGTAAAACCAATAATTTCATTTACCGAGTTTATTATTTGTTTTTTTTGTCAATTCAATGCCAGATGGAGTAGACAATTCGTTTCTAGTTTTGTTTAGAAATATCATTCTAATTGCTTCTAATATTTCTAATCTATATGCATTAATTGCATCTCTGGCTTCTGTACTTCCTACGTCTAGTTGAAGTGAATCAATTACAGCAACATCATATCCACCTTTTAACATAACAGGGTATCTAGCCCCCCCCTCTTGCAAAAGAATTACCCTCAAAGGGATCTTAGAAGAGTATTGGGAAGAAGTTTTAGTGCTTTCTACAAGATTACTAGAAAGTACCTTTACAATAAAAAAAAGATGTAATACCTGAAATAGCTAAAGCTACGACGATAACGATAATTAATGTCATTAGAAAATTAGGTTGACTTTTTTTTCTTTTTCGTTTCGGGAGCATTATCGATTTCATCTGGCACTTTATCCAACCTCCAAAATATTAAAAATTATTATCTAACTCTCTGACGAAGTATCAAAATATCAATTCGTCTATATTGATTTCTTAATTCGTTTCGTTTGGTGTTATATTCATTTTCTAATTCGATTTTAATTTGTTGAAATTCTGCTGCGCTTAACTTTCCTTGCATATAATCTAGAGTTGCTAGATTCAATCTTGAATCAATTTCTGCTTTTAGTAAATCTAAATCTTTTTGAATGTCCTTGTCACCTAAACCAATTGGATAAAACCTATTTGGATTATAATAATAATCTATATCAAATTGTCCCAAATTAATTTCTGCCATTCTTTCAATCATTCTTCTATTTTCATTTCACCAGTAAAAATTTACAACGCTAGCAGCCCTCGCAGCACTTAAATGCCAATTAGAGGGATAAACACTAGTTGGCAAAACTTGTTCATCGTCTGTAAAACCGTAGACTTCAATAGCATTTGAAGTATGTTCTAAGATAATTGTGCCAATTTTATACAATAGTTCTTTAGCTTCTGCGGTTAGTTCTGCTCTACCAGATCTAAAAAAAACGCAATATCCCTCATAGATATTATCGTCCCTTTATCGGTTTCCTCAATAGTAATTTTTCCTTTATATTTTCATCTTCAACAATTTTTAAAAGCTCCGATTTTATACCAGGTTGCGAGGTAATGAGGGGTTCTTCAGATATGCTCTTTCCACCTACTAGGATACCAATAGGCTGACCTTCAAAAGCACTTTGTATACTCATCGCTGCTTGTTGGAATTTTCCTGGTGATATGGATGACATACCAAACAATGCAATAAACATTGTCAAAAGTAATGTTGTCATATCAGTAAATGTTGTCATCCATTTTGCTTCGGGCCTTTCAAACTTTTTATTTCTAGCCACTGTTTCACCTCAAACTTTTTCTAGAAGTTTGATTCACCTTTACTTCTTTCGTATTCTTGTCTCTCGGCTGCACTTAAAAAAAAGCCTTTAATTTTTCTTCCATCAATCTTGGATTTTCACCTTGAACAATGGATAATACACCTTCTAGCATCATCCTCATTTGGTTTAAATACTTATTTGTTCTTCTTTTTAACTTTTCAGCAGGAGGAAGTGCTAAAACATTGGCTATTAGAGAACCATAAAAGGTAGTTACAAGTGCAATAGACATACTTGGACCAATAGTTGAAGGGTCTGTCAAGGTGTCTAATAATAATATCAATCCTATTAAGGTTCCAATCATACCAAATGCTGGAGCCATTGTTCCCCAAGTATCTAATACACTTATTTTTTTTCTTCTTGTTCTTCTTCATACATATCCATTTTATTTCAAGAATTTTCTGATTTCATCAGGATCGGTTCCATCAACAGCTGCCCTTAATCCATCTCTTAAAAATCGCTTTGAATTGACGGCAAGTCTTCCTCTAATGAAATCATACCCTCTCTACGTGCTTTTTCAGAAAAAGAATACAAAGTTCTAAGTGCCTCAATATTATCAATTTTTGGATTTTTGAGTGATTGTAGAAAGATATTAAAAATCTTAAAAGATGTTGAACTAGGATGAGCTATAAAAGTAGCTCCTAAGGAACCTATAACGGTTATAAAAAAAAGATGGAATATCGATCATTTTACCAAATTCAGTTCCTACCCCCCCTAGGACAATAGCAAACAAAGCAAATACCAAACCTATCAATGTTGATATATCCACTAGAACCCCCCCACCTCTTAACTCTCAATATTATTAAAATTAATTATCACCAAATATCTTTCTATTATATTGTATCATCTTTTCAATAACTTCTTCGATCGTTTCTTTAACTATATATACATGACCGTTCATCATAGTTATTGTGGTGTCTGGCCGACATTCGATTTTTTTTCGATTTGATAAATGTTTAAATAAAACTCGTCACCATTTAATTTGGTCAATTTTATCATAAATTGTTCACCATTCCATAATCTAGAATATTTTTAAAAAAAATAAATTTATCTTTTAATATTAACAAGTTCATTTAATATTTGATCTGCAGTAGTTATACTTCTTGAGTTTGCTTGGAATCCTCTTTGTGCGATAATCATGTTTGTAAATTCTTCAGCAAGGTCTACATTAGACATTTCTAATGCGCCAGGAATAATACTTCCTCTTCCTCCGACTCCAGAAACACCTATTTGTGGAAGACCGCTATTTGAACTCATAGCATACATTGAGTTTCCTACTTCCAAAAGGCCTTCAGGGTTATTAAAAGTCGCTAAAGCTACCTGACCAAGTGGTGCTGTTAGACCATTACTAAAAATTCCTATTATTTCACCATTAGTGTTTATTGCAAATGAATCAAGCGTACCTTGTGCGTTTCCATCTTGTTCAGTTACAGCTATAGAATGAGGCGCTGCAAACTGAGTTAATTCTTGAAAATTAACGCTTACCATAACTGGTCCTGCTGCAGCAATTGATGGTGGGTTGACATCAGGGTTTAAGGCGGCTCCTTGTTCAGCAGGATCAAACCAAAATCCTGCAGTTCCACCAGATTGTACAATGTTTCCGTTTACTATGGACCAATTAGTAGCAGCCAAATTTCCATTTGAATCAAATGCTATTACCCCATTGGCAGGATCATTTACTAATTGTTCATCAGTTGTAATTTTATATAATGGGGTTCCATCATCCAATTTTGCCTCCCAAAACCAAGTGTTTTCATTTATTTTTGTGAAGTTTAGATAAACATTATACGAGTTTCCCAAAGAATCATAAACAACAGTTGAAGTTGTAGTTTTAGGGCTTATATATTCTGCAGTTGCAAAATTTGTAGGATTGTTCATATCAACAAACTTAATCTCTCCTGCTACAGGAGGCTGAATGACATCGCGAACGGAACGAAGGTCGAAAGAACCATCACTTATAGTATTACTATCATCAACGCCTTTTATACTTAAGCCGGTTAATTTGTAATTCCCAGAAACAATTCCTTCACTAAGTAATTCATTGAAACTTCCAACTGTGCCATCGTATGTTGGTGTAGATGAAATAAAAGTTATTGGTTGTCCCTGTGAATCTTCCAATGTGATTGTGAAGGAGTTACCAGAAAAGATAATTCTATATCTTCAGGGTTGTAATATAATAATTCGTTGGTAGTAGCGTCTACTAGTTTTATACTTCCACTTAGTGTAGCAGTATTATTATTATTATTATTAGTACCTATCGTTACAGGCTCACCATCTATTCCAACGATATTTCCATTTACATCAAAGATCGAAATTCTAGTGTCTGATAGAGGACTATCATCTCCTGCATAATTTACCCAATTAATAACTTTTCCATAATCGTCTAGTTCAACTTTTCCGTTTATTGTTTGAGTTGGAGTAAGAGCAGCGGTTGCGGTATTATTCGCTAAGTTTGAGAAATTGTAATTTGTGTCTAGTATTTTAGCCTCCCATAGATAAACGTTTTGATTTAAGTTATTTAAATCACGCTCAAAGCTAAATCTAACAGGAATATTTTCTCCTAAAGTGCTTTTAATAACAATAGTAGTATCTTGAATTCCAACACCAGCATTTAGGTTATGTGCAAGTTTAACAAAAGAGGTTTGTTTTGCAGGCATAACCTGTCCAGAGGATATTTGTATATCTCCAATTGGATCGTTGGTATCAACAATTCTTTGTCCATCTGGGGTTAATCTTGCGGTCCATCCTTGGAGCTTCATGCCTGAAGCGGGATCTACAAAGAATCCGTTATAGTCTCTTGTAAAATTACCTGCTCTTGTGTAATATTGTCCTACACCGTCTGAAAGTATGAAAAAAACCTTCACCTTGGATCATCATATCGGTTGTTTTCCAGTGGACATTGGAGAACCTTGAGTCATTAGTTTGTCTATTGAGGCAATTTTAGAACCTAATCCTATCTGCATAGGATTGATTCCACCTAGTAAGTCTTGAGGGGGGGCGTTTCCTGCTGCTAAAGTTTGAAAAGTGTGGATTGAAAGGTGGTTCTTGAACCTTTAAATCCTATTGTATTAACGTTTGCTATATTATTTGCAACTACATCTAGTTGGTCTTGAAAGTTTCTTAATCCTGTTATTCCAGAATACATTGACCTGAGCATTTTATATTCCTCCCATCTTTCAATTATTTATTAGATTTAGGATTTTTATACGATAACTTTAATAATAAGGAGTATTTATACACTCACTTCGTTTATTGCGGAGAATGGTATATTCGTCCATCAACGAGTAGATATAATTCGTTATCTATAAATTTAACAGCTTCAACGGTTCCACTTTTAATGCCGGTGGTTAAAACCTTTTCTCCGTTTTCGATAACATATACACCATACAGATAATCACCATCTGCAAGCAACGTTCCGTTATTATCTCTTCCATTCCATAAGAATGAATTTAATCCTGCGTTTTTTTTACACCTAGATTTTGAGAGCTTACTAAGTTACCGTTTGTATCATAAATTTCGACTATTACTTCTGAATCATTATCTAATCCGAAATTAATAGTTTCAGCAACCCCCCACTTTCTAATTTTATAACGTTGCTGTTTACCACTACTTCTTTTCCAAGAAGCGAAACTGCTTGTAATTTATTCAAAGCTAATTGCGAATTAACCATTTCTTGAACAGCATTACTCATGTTCATTATCTGTTCGGTGGAGGATAGTTGAGATAATTGAATCAACAAATCTTTGTTGTCTAAAGGTTCTGTTGGATCTTGATTTTTAGTTGAGTTACCAGTAACTCTAAAAAAAGCCTCTTTATCTAGTTCTTTTTTTTATCTCTCGATTTTTATATGCTTGAAGTGTATTAATGTAAACATCATCCATAGATACTGAATTAAACATGCAAATCACTCCTTAGAAATTCTTCAAAAGTATAAATCGGGTTTTCAGCTTTTTCCTTTTGTTTATATCTTTTTTTTCTTCATGTTGTTTTTGGTTTTGGTTTTGTTGATGTTGGTAATCAGGTTCGCTTTCTTCCTGATGAACAAATATTTTTACGTCTACGGGATTATATCCTTCATCTCTTAAGTTGCCAACTAAGGACTGAACTGTTTTTGAAAGGGTTAATTTAGCATTTTCACTTTCTGTTGCAAGGTTTATAGTTATTGCCTCACCATTCTTTATTATTTGTATATCAACCTTTCCAAGGTTAGGTGGGGAGACATTAACTGAGAAACTCTCGTTAAAAATTGTTCTGTGTTTTTTTTGTTATAATTACATCTTTTATTTGAGTGTTTAAGTCATCAGTATTGAGAAAAGACAAAAAAATTATTTTTTTGATGAATGTTTGTAAGACTTTCTAATTGGTTGTTGGTCTGGTTATCAATGTTTATATAGTTACTAGCTATATCATATGATGTATTCGTATTACTTTCTGATGAGTGTATAGATGCCTGCAAAATTTCAGAGTTTTCTTGCTCGGTTAAATTCAATTTTTTTTGTTTGAAGATCATTTTTTTTAGGTCTTCTATGCTTAGATAGTTTTGCTTTCGTTCTTTTTGAATATCAAAGTATGTTTTATTTTGGTTGTCATTAAAATTATTGGTGTAATTATTTTGACTAGATGAGTTTTTGTTATTGTTCACAATGTTATTTTCGTTGTCAGTTGAAAAAAAAGAATTTTTCAAATGTGATTGATTTTTCATACTTTTCACTATTTTCTGATTTGTTTTCATTCTCTTCTAATAACGATAAAATGCTGTTTATATAAGTGTTATTCGAATTAGATTCTGTTTTTGGTTGAAAGACAATAATTTTTTTCTAATTCTGAGCTATTTATAAGTGTTGTGTTAAAGGTTTCTTCACTTATAATATCAGGTTTTATGTTAGTTAATAGGGTGTAATTGTTATCAGAATAAATAAATTCTGATGGGTTGTTTATATTATCAATATAAGATTTATCGTTATTAGTAAGTTTGATTAGAACTGAATTATTTAGAATATTTTCGTCATCTATGGCTTGATTTTCAGGAATTATTATTGTCTCTTTGCCTTTTTGAAGGGTTATAAGGTTTACTATTTCTTCGTTGGTTGATTGTACAGACATGATATCGATCTTTATCCCCCCCATGCTTTCGAAATATTTTTTTGTTCAGGAGTTATATAACCTGTATCAGTTATACTTTTCTGAACCTCTTTAATAACGTTTTTTTTGTTGTTATATCAATAGCCTTTAAGAGGGTTTGAGCATCATCTTTTGTTAATTCGATATCTTTTAAAATATTATGAATAATATTTAATGCTTGTTTTATTGTAAAAACTTCATTTTGAGCATTAGGGTTAGTTTGATTTTGTTTGAGTTTTAGAAAGTAATCGAAATTATTCATCAATTCCTTTAAATCAAAAGTGACAGTTTTCTTCTTGTCATTATTAAATATTTTAAGATAGGTGGAATCTTCACTTGCTTCTATTTTTATTTTAGGGTTATCAAAACATAAAAAAAAGGTTTAAATAACTTAATAATTCAGACTCTTGCATTAATTTTTCAAGGTCTTTATTTTTATCTACAGGTTTAATATTTTTTGAACTTCAGGTGTAGTTTTAGTGATTAAAAGACTATCTAACTCATTCTTAAATGAAACAAGAGTCGATCTTGAATTTATTGTTTTATGGTTTTTATTTGGTGTTTTACTTTCTGTTAATATATTTAAAAGATTTTGAATCCCTAGGTTATTTGCTTTCATTTGTCTCCTTTTCCCCCCATTTTTGCAATGATTACAGCAGCTTTTTGAGGATTAATTGCAGCTATAGCTTGAATAATTTCAGCAGCTGATTTTGGTTCTAAAGTCAGCATTGTATCAACAAGTAAATCAACACTAACTTCCTCTCTTACTAATGCAGAAGCTATCTGAGCAGGGGGGGTTGACTTTGCTAGCCAACTTCCCAACGTTGCGATTCTTTTGTTGTAATCAGTGAATTGAGCAAGTTTTTCATTATATTCTTTTGAGAGACTTTCTAATTCTTCTTTTTGTTTAATTAGTTTTTCATTTTCTTGTGATATTTGATCTAATAGATTTTGCAATTCTTGTTTTTGAATTTCTAAACGTTGACTTTCTTCTTTAATTGCTTTTAATCTGACATCTATAATTTCTTTTTCAATGAATAGAGGATCGGAAATTTCTAAATATTCATATTTTGATAGTTTGTTCAATCCAGGGATGTAATCTGTTAAATAAGCTATATAACTTCTCCAACTATTTTTCAAGTTTAGATTTAAATAAGATAATCTAGAATATTCAAAATAAATATATCCAAAACCTAACAGAAGGAACGCTATAACACAAGCTATAAGTATAAAAATAAGTGTTTTTTTTGCCTTTACCTTTCTTTTCTTTTACTATATTTTTATCTTCTTTTTTTTCGCCATTTAAAAATCCTCCCTGCATTCTAATTGTTCTTTTAAAGTGATAGATATTCCTAAATATTTTTTTTATAATAATAGATAAAAATTATTAAATAAAAAGGCGGACAAGTCCGCCTTTTTTTTGTTATTTGATTTTTCAATTTCTATCTTTATTTTGAACTAATTGTGGGTTTACATCTTTAATATGTAAATCTATTTGATTGTAAGGTATTTCGATGTTGTTCTCCATAAACTTTTGTTTTACAGATTCTGCAGCACTAGTAGTTGAACTTATAAAATTATCTCGTTTAGCCCAAAATCTAACTATAAAATTCATTGATGAATCACCATAACTGTCAAAGACAATTGCAGGTTGGTGATCATCATCTATATAAACAAGTTCTGAGGTCCTTATAGCTTCATCTAAAACTGTGGTGATTAGGTTTATATCATATTTATAGGAAACTCGAACCTTTATTTCATTTCTTCTTATATCTTCAGGCCAATAGTGTATGATTTTATTTGTCCAAACCTGTTTGCTGGGAATATGGATCAGTTTTCCATCAAAAGTTTTAAGTACAACATGGTTTATGTCAATTTCTTGGACAGTTCCACCGATACCATCGATTTCTACAGATTCACCATCAACGACTAAATGGTTTAACATGATTAGAAATCCACATATTAAGTTTCCTAAAGGTTCTTGTACAGCAAAGGCTATTATAACCCCTCCTATTCCTAACCCTGCTAAAAAAGCACTGAGGTTAGTGAATATTACAGAGATTATTATAAATCCTGCTAATATATACATTGCAGTATTTATCAAAGTCATAAGCGATTTTTATAGCTAATAGCAACTTTTCCACTTTTCTCAGCAGTTGAGAGGATAATTTTATATATCAACTTTGCTATATATTTTGCTAGTACAACAACTAGAATACTAATACCTATTTTAATTAAGTAAATTATAATCGTTTTAACCCATTCATCCATATAAATCGCCCCCCCTGTTATTAATTTTGATATAACCTGTTAAATTCATAATTGATGGCAGAAACAGCATAAATTGCGGCTGTTTCAAATCTAAGAATAGCTTTTCCTAAGTTTATTATTAGATAATTATTATCAAAAAAAGAATTCTTTTTCTTGTTTAGAGAATCCGGCATCAGGACCGATTACGAATTTATTTGGTTTTCATCCCTGTATTTTATAAAGTCTTTAAAGGTTCTTTTGTTATCAACAAAATCCAACACTATGGTATTTTTCTGAGGTATTTGTTCAAATTTAATCATGTTTATAATAGGTATTGACGCATAAATCGTTTGTTTGGAAGCTTCTATTATGGTTCTTTGAAATTTTCTAAATTTATGTACTTAATTTCACTTTTATCTCCAAAATAAACGTTAAATTCATTTACTCTGAGTTCTACCAACTTTTCCAACAAAATTTGTGTTCTATCCCATTTGCTCATTCCAAAGTAGATTGATAAATAAGGTGTAAAATTTTCCATTACAGATGTCTTATTTTTAATAGACAAAATTGTTTCTTTTTTTTCTTAATACTATCAATTATTGCAGTATAAACAAAACCATCCCCAGTGATAACGTTTATTTCTTCGCCGGGTATTTTTCTAACAACCTTTAAATGGGAGGTTTCTTTTTCATCTAAAAAAAATTTTATCATTATTTTTTTTGCCATAAAAAAACGTTAGGCATTATGGTTTTAACCTATATATTTTTGCCCATATAGGGAATTAGTAACTCAGGAATTTCAATTTTCCCATCAGGAGTTTGATAGTTTTCCATAATTGCAACTAAAGTTCTTCCTACAGCGAGTCCTGAACCGTTGAGCGTGTGAACAAATTCTAGTTTGTTTTCTTTTGTTTTGTATCGAATATTTCCTCTTCTAGCTTGAAAATCCTTTGTAGTAGAGCAAGAGGAAATTTCTTTGTAATTGTTATAACTAGGCAGCCATACTTCTATATCATAAGTTTTTGCAGCAGCAAACCCTAAGTCTCCGCTACACAATACTATAACTCTATACGGCAAACCTAAAAGTTGTAAAACTTTTTCAGCATGTGAGGTTAATGTTTCTAAAGCTTGGTTAGATTCTTCTGGGGGTTGTATACCAAAAAAAGTTCAACTTTATCGAATTGATGTTGGCGAATCATTCCTCGAACGTCTTTACCGTAACTTCCAGCTTCTCTTCTATAACAAGGGGTATACGATACATATTTAAGAGGCAACTCTTTCATTTCAAGTACTTCATTTCTATGCATTCCGCCTAAAGGTACCTCTGCCGTTGAGATCAAGTATAGTTCATCTACTGTAGTTTTATATAGATCTTCTTCAAATTTTGGAAGTTGACCTGTGGCAGTTATAGTTTCTTTTGTAACTAAATGAGGAGGCATGATGAATTTATATCCATGTTCTCGGGTGTGAAGGTTTACCATGAAATTTATCAAGGCTAATTCTAATAGGGCTATATCTCCTTTTAGAATCGTGAATCTTGAACCACTTAATTTTGCTCCTCTATCAAAGTCTAATAAATCCAGTTCTGGTCCTAAATCCCAATGTGCTTTCGGTTCAAAGTCAAATTTTCTTGGTTGTCCCCATTTTCGTATTTCAATGTTATCATTTTCGTCCTTGCCGTAGGGTACAGAGTTATCAGGTATATTTGGAATATAAAGTAATTTATTGTTAAGCATCTCATCAATTTCTTTTAATTCTGATTCTAGATTTTTAATTTGGTCAGAGATTTCTTTTCCTTGTTCAATCAAACGTTCTGCTTCAGCTGATTTATTTTCAGCCTTTAATTTTGCCACTAGGCTTGAATTTTTATTTCTTTCAGCTCTTAGGGCTTCAACGTCTTTTAACAGCTTTCTTCTTTCTTCGTCAAGGTTGATTATCTCATCGATTAAAGCAGTATCATTGTTTCGCTTTTTTTTAAGGCTTCTTTAGCAATATCTGGATTCTCTCTTATGAACTTAAGATCTACCATTTTTTTTCCTCCTATTGAATATTGTTATAATGTCTTCAGAAGTTTCAAAATTCTTATTATATGTATATTTTCTTATTTGATTATTTTTACAAAAGAATTATCAACTTTTAATTTTTTTTAATCTTTAGTACTTGTACCGAGGCGGG
>JMBV01000046.1_pt1 | contig 46928 bp, 77 predicted proteins | sample 616531 | NCBI WGS metagenome assembly JMBV01 (sample SAMN02727904, study PRJNA239997) | anaerobic digester metagenome | biome: anaerobic digester; isolation source: mesophilic anaerobic digester inoculated with municipal waste water sludge... | place: Germany: Bielefeld University, CeBiTec ...
ACTAAAAGTTACTAACTTCTTTACGTCTAAACTTTAATCGAAATATTTATTTAGAATATAAGTAATAATAGTCTCCGGGCCAAATTGGATTGTATACAAATCCTTTTAACCAATCTCTATAAACCCGTATTGCCAAAGGCTGGAACAATGGTAAGGTTAAAGCATAATCAATAACAAATTTTTGAATATCTATATACATTTGTTCTCTCTTATGAGGATCCGTCTCTAACGATGCATCTTCTATCATTTGTTTAACGATTTTCCACCAAATTCTGGCCTTGGTTGTGTAGCAAATTCTACAAATTTGGTTCCATAATAATGTCCATAATCACCTTGACTGTGATAATAAGTGAAAATGAAATTGTGAGGATCAGGAAAATCAGCTAGCCACCCAATAATATATACTGGAAGAATCATATTTTCTCTAGCATCCAAATAAGTTGGCCATTGAACCCCTCTAACTTCTACTTGGAATTTAGGATTTATCTTTGCGAGGTTATCTCTTAAAATTTCTGCGGCAACCCTTCTCTCTTCATTACCTATATTGTAGAGAACATCCATTTTAAATCCCTGCTGCCATAATCTTCCCCTAAATGCTCTTCTGAAATAATTTTCAGCCTTCTCAAGATCTAAAGTATATTTTGGAAGTGAACCATCAAATCCCAAAAATCCTTGTGGCAAAGCAGTAGGAACATGAACGCCCAAACCTTTTAGTACCTCATTAATCATACCTTCATAGTCAAATGCATACGCAAATCCTAACCTGACGTTTCATCTTCAAAAAAAAGTTAGTAGGTATACCATTTCCATCTAATTGACCACTACCAATATAAGGAGATTCTGATTTAATTTCCCAGTTAAATCCTAAAGAAGTAATTTGAACAGTTGGGAGACCTTCTAGAACAGTGACACCTTGCATAGATTTTACTACATCCAAGTATTGTATAGGAACATCAATTCTATCTGCATCTCCTCTTTCAAGCATGGCTCTTCTTGTAGACCATTCATCTATTCCTTGAATTACAACGGTCTTAATGGCTGCCGGTCCTTTCCAATAATCATCAAATCTTTCTAAAACGATTCTTTGTTGAGCATGATCCCATTCCATAAGTTTATATGGTCCACTACCCATAGCATGATCAAACAATGGAGATTGTTCTTTAGTCCAACCATGATACTTCCACCAACCCTCTGCCTTTCCGTCCCATAAACCTAACTGTACAGAATATTCTTTATCTAGTATAGCACCCCCCCAACCTCCACCACTAGCAATAATGTTAAGAAAAGGAGCATAAGGTCTTACTAAATGGATATGAACCTCGTCTCCTACAACTTCTATTGCCGGATCTACAACATCATGATAAAAGTTAATAAGAGCCGTTTCATATTCCTTAGAAATTGGATTCATATTACTGTCAAATATCTTATCCCAAGAAACGCCGACATACTCTTCAACAAGTTCTCTAACTGTGAAAGCTCCAAAAATAGGTTCTATCAGCATCCACATCGGCCCAGCTGCAGGATCATAGAGTATACCTCTTTCAAATGTGTACTCAACATCTTGGGGGGGAGTTAGATCATTTCCGTTTTGAAATTTTACACCTTTTCTAATTGGAAATACATAAGTTGTTCCATCGTCTCTGAGATAACCATTTTCTTCACTTGGAACAACTGTTGATATCATAGGAACAAAGTCGGTCATGCTTTCACCATCATAAGCTATAAGGTTATCATATACATTAAAAATAACCTCTGCGCTTGCAGTATCATAAGCATGATGTATATCTAATGTGTCTGGTTCCGATAAGGTTGCATCAAAATCATATCGGGATTCTTTACTTGTGAAAAAGCAAAAACTGACAACAAACTAACTAACAATATAAACACAAACTTTTTCATGCCAATACCTCCCTTACGAGTTAAAAGATACATATTTTCAAACTTCATTAATTCCACCGGATGTTTGAATTATATCATATTCTCTTGTAATATTCAAGTAATACATTTTATATTTTTTAAATCCAAGTAAGATAAGCATTTTAAGTATTTATTATTTATATTCTGTATAATTTAATAGAGACGAAAGTTAATTCTATTCAATTGATAGTTACATCGTTACTAAAATATTCATAAGATAATATTATTCTAATGTGAAAAATATTTCAGGAACATAAATTTATGAATTTTTTTTCATACAATGACCTTTCAAAAACTATCAATGATTATTTTGATAGAATCTTTGGCATCTCCTAATAATAAAATTACGTTATCCTCATTATAAAGGGGATTATCAACACCTGAATAACCAGGTTTTGTATCTTTATTACATACAATTATATTTTTAGCCTTCTTAACTTCTAAAATAGGCATTCCATATATAGGTGTTCCTTTTGCTGTATTTGCAGCAGGATTTATTACATCATTTGCTCCAACTACTATAACTAGATCCGTGTTAAGAATCTTGTCGTTTGATTCTTCTAATTCCAACAATTTATCATAAGGAATTCCAACCTCAGCCAACAGTACGTTCATATGGCCTGGCATCCTTCCTGCTACTGGATGGATTGCAAAGTTTATCTCTTTACTTTCTTTAACAAATTTATCATATAGTTCTTTTAATATATATTGAGCTTGAGCTAAAGCCATTCCATAACCTGGTACTATCATGATAGTCTGAGCATTTTTTTTAATATTGGACTGATTAAGGATTTTATGATTTTAATTTGCTCGTCATCAGATTCAGATATGTTAAAAGTCTTGCTTTTTTTTAATAGCAACTTCTTTATTTGCATAGCCTTTTTCAATTATTTTATCAGAATTCAAAGCTATTGTCCTTCCTGTTATTACATCTCTTAAACTCCTATTCATTGCATTACACATAATTTGAGTTAATATTAATCCAGAAGCGCCTACTATTGCTCCAACAACTACAAGAAGAGGATCATATAGGGCAAAACCCGCTACTGAGGCTGCTAATCCTGAAAAGAGTTAAGTAATGAAATAGTAATAGGCATATCGCTCCGCCTACTCGAATAGAAAAAGCCACTCCATAAAAAATTGATACTAAAAAAAATCATTATTGAAAAAGTAAAATAAACTACTCTAGAAATGTTTGGTAGAGAAACAACTATAATGGAAAAAAAATAAAACATATAGAAATAGTATTTAATAAGGTATGAGCTTTAAAAACTATTGGTTGTTGTTTCATTTTTCCACTAAGCTTTGCAACCGCAATTAAACTTCCACTGAAAGTAATTGCTCCTATCGTTAAAGCTAAACTAGATGATAATCTGCTGACTAAATTCATATCACCATAATTATTGAAAAGAATAATCAATGCGACAATAGCTGAAGAAGCGCCTCCTAAACCGTTTAATAAAGCAACCATTTGAGGCATTTGAACCATAGTTACTTTTATTGCTAAAATAGCTCCTATTATTCCTCCTAGTATTAAAGCTATCCATAATAAAGATACATTTAAAATATTATTATAGGCCAACGTTAATATAATGGCGCAAAGCATCGAGATAGAGCCAATTAAGTTACCTAAAACAGCTGTTTTGGGTGAACTCAGCAATTTAATACCGAAAAGTACTCCTAAAGTTAAGATTAAGCCAACAACAGTATAAATTGTGATCATACTTTCTCAAATCAGCTCCCCTCAAAAGTTATTTGTCTTTCTTAAACATTTTAAGCATTTTATGAGTGACCATGAAACCACCAACAATATTTATAGTTGCTAGTACGATAGCTATAAAACCTAAAATTTTATAACCAGTACTCACAGCTGCAGCAGTTGCAACCAGAGAACCCAAAACAGTGACACCTGATAGAGCATTCATTCCAGACATTAAAGGTGTGTGTAACAAACTTGGGACGTCACTTATAAGTTTATAACCAATAAACATAGATATTACAAACAAAATTAGTAAAAATAAGATATTCATTTGGCAATTACCTCCCTACCTTTTATAAATCCCCCCCATAGCTTCTAATGCCCCCCCTGCATGAACTATTTTATTACCATTGGTGACAATAGTTGCTGATATAATCTCATCATCACTGTTAACATTTATTTTTGAATCTTGAGTTATATAACTCAAGAAATTGTAAATGTTTTTTTTGAAAACAACCAAGTTGAACTCAATGGAAGCATTCCAGGAATATTTTTCGTGCCAATAATTGTTATTCCATTCTTTTGAACTATTTTACCAGGCTCGGTTAATTCACAATTTCCCCCCCTTGATCAATTGATATATCAACAATTACTGAACCACTCTTTAAAGATTTCACCATGTCTTGTGTAATTAATATTGGAGCAACTCTACCAGGAACAAGAGCTGATAAAATAATAATATCAAAAGTTGATATATGCTCTTTAATTATACTTCTTTCTTTATTTAACCACTCATCTGGTAAGTTGTTTGCATAACCACCACTTCCAACTGCTATTTCTTCGGGTATACCAACATCAATTATTTTTGCTCCTATACTTTGAGCTTGCTCTCTTGCATCAGCTCGAATATCTATTGCATAAACTGCAGCTCCTAATCTTTTCGCAGTGGCCAAAGCTTGTAAGCCTGCGACACCTGTACCAATTACCAAAACATTTGATGGTTTAATTGTTCCCACAGCTGTAGTTATTAATGGAATAAATTTTGGTAAATAATTTGCAGCCATAAGAAATCCTTTATATCCTGCAACTGTACTCATGGATGTTAAAGCATCCATTTGTTGAGCCTTTGAAATTCTAGGAATACTATCTAAAGTAAAACTCACAACACCTTTTTCAGCAAGTTTTTTTTATAGTCTCATGATTTTGCGGAGAAGCAGGATGAAGAAAAGTAATTAAATACTGACCATTTTTCATCATATCTACTTCATGCTTACCTACTTCTTCATTAAATAATGGTTCTTTAACTTTTAAAATAATATCTGAACGTTGATATATTTCCTCAACATCTTTTACTATTTCTGCACCAACTTGCTTATAATCATTGTCTTCAATATGTGATCCTTTTCCTGCATTAGATTGAATAAATACCTTTGCTCCTTGCTCAACCATTTTTGCAACTGTTTCAGGTATTGCAGCAACTCTATTTTCACCTTCCATAATTTCTTTGGGGTATTCCAATAGTCATATTTTTAAATTTCAAACTTACCACCTCCCTGAATGTTAATATTACTCAATTTATAAATTCTCAAACATTAATTTAGAACTTTGTTTGGTTCCTTATAGCAAAAGAATGAAGAATTTTGCTCAAAACGTAATTTATACATAGATTTTCAGAACTAATTTTTCTGCTTTCTATTCGAAACTTGATTAACAGTAAATTAATAAAATGATTATGTGAAACCCATAAAGGTTTACATTACTATTTTACACTGTTTTTATCAATTTTCAGAACTTGATAAAAATTCTTTCATACAAACTAGAACTGATTAGATGATTTTATTACTGATTATAGATGATTTTCACAATTATGAAAAAAAATTTCATAGTTAGTGTAACTAATAAACATATATATCATATTGACACATTGCAGAATATATGTTATACTTAATTTGGTAATTAGAAACGGGTGCGTAGCTCAGTGGGAGAGCGCTTCCTTGACGCGGAAGAGGCCGTAGGTTCAATCCCTACCGCACCCACCATTCATCAATTAAAAAAAACAGGAGGTTCAAAAACGAACCTCCTGTTTTTTTAATTATTAATTATCCGATAGATTTATCGCGATATTTTTCGTTCACTTTTATATAATCCTCTTCTTTAAATATCAGTTTTCCTTATCATTTGGAGCATTTCTTGCTACAGCACTAACTAAGGCTGATACAGACTTTTTACTTTTTAACTGAAGATCGTTGATAATAGCCTCCGTTTTTATCTTTCCTTTTTCAGTTATTAATCTTAAGAAATCTTTAGTCAAGGGTGTCAAATTATTTATAAAACTGACTAATTCTTCGTTTCTCCATTGCTTTTTTTTGATCGATCCTTTAATAAACTTTTTAATACAGAGATTCTTTTTATCAAATTGTCAGATAAAAAAATAAAATAAGGTTTGTGCATCAATTTCAACTTCATCCAATAGTTCTATCAACGAATCGAAAGTATCACTATCAATATCAAGTTTTATTTTATCCTCTCCATATTGTAAAACGTTACTTTCATACACTAAATTAAATCTATCAAAATAACTCTTTATTAATTTTGAAAATAGAAACTTACGTAAACTATAATTTTCTATAGATTTAAGATATTGATTAATGTAGTAAAAATCATCTTTATTTTCAATTCTACTGAAAATAAGTTCTTCAAGCTTCTCTTGATTATCTTTCTTTAGTAAATTTGTCCCCCCCATAAACTCTACTAACATTTTTAGTTCATCACTCAACATAGCGTTTCGTCAATTTGTTGACAGTCCTCCCTTCTTGTAAAATAGAAGATTTAAGAATTATAGTTTTTTTATGCATATTATTAGTTTGATAAATAAAAGCAATTATTTGTATTTATTTCACTCTTTAATATAATTTATATTCAATTGAGACTACTATAAGTATATTTTAACAGAAAATATTCTATTTACAACTCAAATCAAAAGTAACCAATAAAATTATAAATCTTGTCACTTAAGGTGTTATATCCCCTAGTATTACACTATACTTTGCCCCGGTTATTTGAGGAACGTTATTACAACGCCTTTTAAAAGTTTGATAAGCAAGAATAGCAAACGCAACAGCTTCTTTAGCGTCACTAGAATATCCTAATTGTTCTAGGATCATAACTACTACATTTTCTCCTAAAAGCATTTTTACATAAGATTTTATCATCAGAATCAATGTTGGATTATAGCTACCTCCACCTGAAATAATAATCTGATCTATTTTATTTCTAATAAATCTCTGATATGCATCAACAATAGTAAATGCAGTAAAATTTGTAACAGTAGCTATGATATCTTCATTGGACAAATGTAATTCTTTCCCTATATTGACAATTTTCCTTGCATAATTTAACCCGAAAGCCTCTCTTCCCGTAGTTTTAGGGGGCTTTTTACTTATAAATGGATGTTTTTTTTAATTCATTAAGTAGTTCTGTCGATACTGTTCCTTTTATTGCCATTTCTCCATCTTTATCAAAAGTTTTCTCCCCCCCATTAGTTAAAATTTGAATAACTCCGTCAATTAACATATTACCAGGCCCAGTATCAGTTCCTTGAATATCTTCTATTTTTCCGTTTTTTGGAATATAAGTATAATTTCCAATACCTCCTATATTTTGCAAAACTCTATTATACTGATTGCTTTTAAATAATATATAGTCTACATATGGCACTAGGGGGGGAGCTCCTTGGCCACCTGCTGCTATATCTCTTGCACGAAAATTACTTATGGTTGTAATCCCTGTACGCTGTGCAATTACCCCAGCTTCTCCTATTTGAAGACTTGAGACGTAATCATTTTCAACATCATGATAAATAGTCTGACCATGTGAACCAATTAACTCTATATTACTTAGTTTTATATTTGTTAAAGAAGCTATTTTTTTCTACACTTTTAGCAAATAGCTCTCCAAGTTCAAAATTCAATCGACATATTTTATCAACACTTCCTGTTTTGGATCACAACATTCTAATATTTTATTTCTAGTTAAATTATCATAAGGTGTATTTATAAAATTAATAACTTTTACGTCGAAATCGTTAGAACTTATTTCACTGATATCTATTAAAGCAGTGTCGATTCCATCAAGAGATGTACCGGACATTAATCCAACAACATACATATTTATAATCTCCTTATTAAAAAGTTGAAAAAAATTATTTGATTAACTCCAAATTATTAATTTTAGGCAAATACAATATTATTTATCTTATTTCTTATTACATTCAATTCAGGTTTTTTTAAGGTATCTATCATAAAAGACAGCATTTGTTAAAATATAGAAAACATGCCATCTTTTCTAATCCAGATAGACGTTCCTGTAAAACCATTGTGGCCAAATCCCGAACTATCCAGTGAATATTGGCAACCAGCAACTGGTGGAGCCATCCAAGCTATATGAGTTATATTTTCACCTCTTTTTACAATCGTTGTTGTAAATAAATCAAAAGTTTTCTCAGAAACAATTTTACCACTGAGTAAGTTATAAATAAAATTCTTAAATCATCTACATTTGAAAATAGACCTGCATTACCACTTACTCCTCCAAGGTAATAGGCTAATTCATCATCAGGATCACCTTTAAGTCTTTTTCCGTCTCTTATAGAAGTGGCGACTGCTCTCTCTTTATCTATAGGATTATAACAAGTATTTTTCATACCTAAATCTATAAAAACTTTTTCTATATAATCTTTAAAATTCACTTGAGTAACTACTTCAACTATCTTCATTAAAGTAATAAAATTTAAGCAAGAGTATTCATAGCATTTATTTGGGCCTTTTTGAGGTTGTATTTCTATAAGTTTTTCAAAAAGTTCTTTGTTTTTATATTCCTTCCAAAGAGTTGAATAAGAAGGCATTAATGAAGTATGAGTTAGTAATTCAAAGATTGTTATTTCTCCTTTTGCCCTGAAACATTTAAATAATTTCCTATTTTATCTTTTAAATGCAATTGACCGCTATCAATAAGTTTCATAACAGCAGTAGCTGTGGCAACAACTTTAGTAACACTAGCTAAATCAAAAATATCGTTCTCGGTTAATTTCTCAATCCCATCCTTTGTACCAAAAAAATCTCTGTATAAAATATTTTCTTCATCCCCAATTAAAAGAGAAGCTGCTGTATATACGTTATTTAAACCAGATACTATTATTTCATCTAATATTTTGATATCTAAACCTTTCAAATCATTCACCTTTCTTTAACAAAATTATATGATAAAATTATTTATATTTCTTTAATAAATATATCTAAAATATCATCACATACAGAAATATTTTCATATTCTTTGATTCTTATTTCACCTTCCCTTTTTATAAGATCTTTTTCTGATTCTGGAGAGGTAATTAGCTTTATCACTATCCTTGAAAGTTCTGAGAGTTTAGCAACCCATGGCTTAATATCTTCATAAAACCCCTTAAAACCAATTTTACTTAACTCTTCATCAAGATTTGATAATTCTTCTAGATAACTTACAAGTTCTTTGCTAGCATTTAAAGAATCTTCTTTATAATTTTTTTAACAGCCTTTTTAATTTGAAAGATGTTCCTTCAAATAAGCGTGATTTAAGAAAGTTTTCACTGAATAATTTTAACTCAGAAGATAATTCTCCGCCCGCCACATTAAATATTGCTTTCTCCCATGAAATCCATGGATTATAAGATTCAGAATTCCAATGATAATCAGATATAGTCTGCAAAGCAATCAATGAAGCATAAGCCTGATTCATAGGATTAGCTATAACTCCTTCTATTGATTTGTAAAGATCAACTTCTCTGTTCGTTAAAGGTCCCAAAAATAATTTTCCTTCATCGGCATCATTAACTGGATAGTTATCCCACAATACTAACTTATGTCCAAATTGGTTTGAAATCTCGTTCGCATTTTTTTCTAGAAACTCTTTTTGACCATACTCCGTTTCCAGTCCAAATTACCAATATTTCAGGGTTTAAATTGTCTTTTAGAGTTCTTCTATAAGGGGAATCTTCTTTTTGCCAATATTCAGTAGGACAAAAATACAGTTTTGTTTTAGAATCCTTTTTCTTTAAAAAAATCATACAATTTGTTTGCTATGTATGCCTGAGCCAAACCATAATTATTATTAAACTTTCTAACATCTTCTTCGTATTCTAATTTGTGAGATATATCATCAAACAAAATTGCTACATTTGTAACTCCCCCAACTCAATACTTCATCGTACTTATTACATAATAATGAAAATTCAATTTCTTCACTAAACTTCATACTTAAACCGGGACTGATACAAAATACAAAATCTACATAATTTTTCTTTGCCTCTTCTATCAAATCATATATTTTTTTCTTTTCTTCAGATGGATATGGTTCCCTCCATTTTCTCTATGATATGGATCATCCTTGGGTGCATACCAATATGCATTCATTTTATTTTTGCCACAAAATCTTATTATGTCTATCCTATTTTCATCACTCCAAGGTTTGCCATAAAAACCTTCTATAATCCCTCTTAACTTGAAAGAAGAAAAATCAATAATTTCAACTATTGGAAGTAATTTATTTTTGGTGTCAATCAATTGTTTTAGGGTCTGTGATGCATAAAAAAATCCTCGTTTTGTGGAAGAGCCTATACTAATTTCCTTTTTATCTTCATGAATTTTCAACAGATACCCTTCTTCGCTTAAATCTTCTAAACTTAATTCAAAATCGTTTTTATTTAAAAAGTCTTCGAGTTCCTTCCCTGAAGAAGAAATGATTCCTTTAACTGTTAAATCTGCCTTTTCAGGTTCATCTACTAGAACAAAACAATCATTAGAAAAAAATCTTCAAAATCATTACAACAGATTTTTATTTTAGAACCATTATATTCTATGTTTTTTTTCCTTCGTAAAATATTTTCTTTGGCAATGGATTTAAATTTTTTTAACACACATTCCATTATTAAAATCCTCCTTTAATCCAGTTTGTATTTTTAAATTATCTCAGAAATCCCAAAATCCTTATTATATATATGTTTTAGAATTGATTTTTTTACAAAATACCTCCTCACTTCTAATCCCCACTAATTCTGATTTTTTTAACTATTTGGTACTTGTACCAAGTCAGGGGGGGGAGGCTCCGCCCTTGACCCGTTATAAATTCAGATGTTTACTCTTAGAAAATCTTTTTCTAAACCCTATACAGTTTATTTTTAAATTCTCTCAGAAATACCAAGACCTGGAGTGATTGGCATATGAATCATCCCTAAATCATAAGCAATCCCATCAGGAATAAAATCAGATTCAAAATAAAGGTGAATCCAGATCTGCCTTTGTGATATTTTTAAAAGCAGCTGCAAAATGAGAAGCTGCTGTTACGGAAATCTTTGATTCGATCATACAACCTATCATACATTCAATACCTGCAGCTTCAGCAATTTTATTTATTTTAATCGCATTATATATACCTCCACATTTCATTAGTTTAATATTAATCATATCTGCAGCATCAAGTCTAATAATATTCAATGCATCATGTACGTTAAAAACACTTTCATCTGCGACAATTGGCAATGATAGACAATTTCTTAAACATTTTAACCCTTCAATATTCCAATTTATCACAGGTTGTTCTAATAGTTCTATATCATATTTCTCCAATTTTCATAAGAGATAAAGCTTCTTTGATGTTCCATCCCTGGTTAGCATCTAATCTAATCTTAATGTCGGTTCCAATGTTTTCTCTAATCATTTTACCCTTTGAAAATCTTTGTTAGGATCAACCCCCCCAACTTTTATTTTCAATATCTTGAACCCTTTCTTAACCGCTTCTTTTGCATCATTTACCATCTTCTCTGGCTCGTTTAGACTTATAGTAATATCTGTCTCAAATGAATTTTTATAACCACCTAGGAGCTTATATAAGGGAACATTATAATATTTACCTAAAATATCAAATAAAGCAACATCAACTCCAGCTTTAGCACTTTCATTTCCATATATAGCTTTGAAATTTTTTTTCTTCAACTCTTTCTATATCTCTAGGATCTTCACCAATTATAACCGGTTTTATATAATTATTGATAGCACTCATAATGCTTTCTTGAGTTTCACCTGTAACCCTTGGTTCAAAAGCCGATTCTCCAATTCCAATCAATAAATTATCAGTATGAATTTCAACATAAACGTTTTTTTTACTTCATTCAATGGACCAGCTGCGGTTATAAAAGGACTTGTTAACTTTAAATTTAACGGTTTAACTTTAATATCAACTATTCTCAAATGAACTTCACTCCTTTAAAAGTTATAGCTGAGCTTAATGATTCAAAATAAGTTAAATTAGAATTCATGGAGTAGAACAATAAATCCATAACAAATGTTTCGTGAATATCATATATCTTAAAAATCCATTTTCATCTTTTCTTCTAAAATCAGATTCTTGATGAATTACATAATATTTATCTTTTAGTTTTCCCAAATACATAATGACATGACCTTTCATAAAAAGAAGATCTACAGCTAATAATTTATCTAAAATGGTTTTTCTTTCAGAAATGTAAGAGCTAAATGAAAAGCTACTAGGAAAAACCATTGTTCGTTGGTATTTAGAATCTCTCGGAAGATATAAGCCAAAAGTCTTAAATATATCCATTATAAATCGTACCTTTTTCTACTGGCTCCATTAAAGCAGTGGACACCTCTTCTATTTTTATCTATCCAAAATGTAGGATCAAACACTTCTTTATTATCAACTTTTAAAATAGAGTAGATACTATTACATATTGAATCCTTATTCTTTTTGCTTTGCTTCTTTGTAAATGCAGATCTTTTCGAACTAATCATTGTTAGTAATATCTTTTAATACTAAATCATCATAAGTTTCTCTTCGTGTCACTATTTTATGTCTACCATTATTTACCATTACGATAGCTGGTCTAAGAAATCCATTATAATTACTTGACATAGAATAAGTATAATCACCTGTATAAGGAATTGCTAATAAATCACCAACAGATAACTTAGGAAGAAAGATCTCTTCTATTAAAATATCCCCCCCGATTCACAAGCACGACCAGCTATGGTAACTTTTTCAAAATCTTCAACTTCTTTCATTTTATTTGCCACATAAGCTTGATACTTTGCATTGTATAATGATGGCCTTATATTGTCAGCCATGCCGCCATCTACTATAGCATATTTTTTTTATTTGCACTTTTTTTAACTGCCCCCCTATTGTATACAAAGTAGTACCCGCTGTAGAGATTATTGATCTTCCCGGCTCTATACTTATTTTTGGCTTAGGATAATTGTATTTATTTGATATAATTTCTACTTGATTGACAATCTTACTAATTGCATCAAAAATATTCAGTGATTGTTCGCTGAGAGAGTGTGCAACTCCAAATCCTCCGCCAATATCTATTTCTTGTAAAATAATATTCTCTCTTTCTCTGAGAGTTATCAAAGAGTCAAATAAAGTTTCTACAAGATTTAAATAATACTTTGGTTCGCTTATTTGAGATCCAATATGAGAATGAATGCCAACCAATTCCAAAGCTTCCAAACTTTTAACCTTATTTACCATCCTTTCTAAATCATTTAAATGAATTCCAAATTTAGAATCTATTTGACCGGTTGAAATATATTTATGAGTATTAGGGTTAATATTAGGAACGACTCTAAATAAAATACGTGTCTTTTTACCATATTTTTTTTGAAATATTATTTATTTTATGTATTTCTTCTTCATTGTCAACTATAATTGTTGATACTTCATTTTTATGGCCATATCAATCTCTTCATCAAACTTGTTATTCCCATTAAAATAAATCCTATCTGTTGGAAAATTATTTTTAAGTGCAATATGCAATTCTCCCCCCCAGAAACTACTTCAAGTCCAATATTTTCTTTGGAAATAATTTCACATAATTTAGAATTTAAAAAAAAGCTTTGGAAGCATAAGCTATAAAAAAAAGAATAACAACCACTTTTAATAAAAGCTTCTTTAAATTTGTTAATATTATTTCTTATTTGCACTTCATCTAATATCAGTAATGGAGTATTATACTTTGTTGCTAAATCAATACAACTAACACCGCCTATCTTCAAATTGCCTTGTTCATCAATTTTCATATTTTCGGGTAGATCCTGCAGATACACTTTAGTGTTTTCCTCCTTTAAAAATATTTATTACTGTCTTTAGAAATTCTAAAATCAGTATTATATGTATGTTTTAGAATTTTTTTTCTTACAAAATACTTCTTTAATTCTAATCTTCACTAATTCTGAATTTGTTAACTTTTTTTTGATACTTGTACCGAGAAAATAGGAGGAGGGCTACTCCCTTGACCCATCATACTTCAAAATTCTATTTTTAGTAATTATTCATTCTTGTAGTCACTATAATTTGAACTATTAAAAAGAAGTGAACTTATTTCTAAACCCATTTATATATATTAAAAAAATTAATTGATATTTTTATAATATTACTTCTCAAATAGAAAGCATCTTATCTTTCTACCATCAATTTCGAAATACGGTGGAATAGTATTCTTACACTTTTCCATCGAATAATTACACCTAGGCTCAAATGGGCAACCTTTCGGAGGAGTTATTAAATTTGGAACTTCGCCTGTATTTCCTAACTTTTCAGAAACTAATTTATCAGGATCTGGAGCTGCTTTTCTAAGAAGTTTAGTATAAGGATGGAGAGGATTTAAGACTACTTCATCTGATAAGCCTACTTCCAACAACATTCCAGCATACATAACAGCAATCCTATCCGAAATATATCTGGCTGCTGCTAAATCATGGGTTACATGTAAATAAGTGGTATTAAAATCGTCTCGAATTTTTAGCATAAGTTTCATTATTCCTGCTCTAATAGAAACATCCAACATGGAGGTAGGTTCATCAGCTAATATTACAGAAGGTTTAGTAATTATTGCTCTTGCTATGACTACTCTTTGTCTTTGACCTCCAGACAATTCATATGGATATTTATTAATAAAATTATCGGGTGGTGTAAGTTCTACCTCTTCGAGTGCTTCATATATTCTCTTTTCAACATTATCAAACTTTTGAAGTTCTAAAGGCCTTTTTAATATTTGATATATCTTCTTTACTGGATTTAAAGAAGAAAAAGGATCTTGAAATATCATTTCAACTTTCCTACGAAATTCTAATTCTTCCCTTCTGCTAAATCTTTTAGGTATAGATTTTCCTTCAAACACTATTTCCCCCGTTATCTTCTAAATAGATCCTAGCTAATAGTCTTAGTAAAGTTGTTTTACCACAGCCGCTTTCTCCAACTATTGATATAATTTCTCCTTGATATATATCAAGAGAAACGTTGCGAACTGCATGAACATATTGAACTTTGAAACCTTTTCTTATTGGAAACTTCTTTGTTATATCATCAAATGAAATTACTGGGGAAAATGACAAGCTACCCACCTACCTGAAGTTATCTCTTTAAATTCTGGCCTTTTATCACACAACTCCTTTCTATACTGGCATCGATCTTTAAAAGAACACCCTTCGACAGGTTTTGAAAGATCTGGTATTTTACCAGGAATTCCTTTATATTCTTTAGTCTCTTTCGTTAATTTAGGAAAGGAGTTTATTAACCCTTTTGTATAAGGATGGAAAGGACTAAGATATACTTGTTTGGTAGGACCTATTTCTACAATTTCTCCTGCATACATAATTGCTATTCTTTTTGATATTTCAAATAACAATGAAATATCGTGAGTAACGAAAATTATTGAAAACTTTTTCTGACTTCTTATTTCATCGATTTCTTCCATAATTGATCTTTGAACAACTACATCAAGAGAGGTAGTTGGTTCATCCATGACAACTAAAGGAGGAGAAAACACCAACGCCATTGCAATAGCTACTCTTTGTTTCATTCCTCCTGATAATTGATGAGGAAAACTATCCATTCTCTCTTTCTGAATGCCTACTAATTGTAAAACTTTTTCTATAATTTCCATTGCCTCTGTTTTTGAATAATCACTATGTTCAAGAATAACATCCATTATTTGATCTTTAATTTTGAAAACAGGGTTTAGAGCGTTCATTGCACTTTGAGTTACAAGAGAAAATTCTTTCCACCTTTTCCTTCTCAATTTTTCTTCGTCCATTTTTAACAAATCTTCTCCTTTAAAGAAAACCTCTCCTTCAAAATTTCTCCTGGTTTTTTTAAAAGTCTCAAAATAGAAAAAAAAGTAAAGTCGTTTTTCCACAACCTGATTCGCCAGCAATTCCTAGAAAATCATTTTCTTCCAAAACGAAACTAACATTTTTTTACTGCTTGTACTATTTTCCCTTGGCTTTTATAGCCAGCAGTTAAATTTTTAATCTCTAAAAGCAAAATTTACACCTCTCTTAATTTTGGATTAGTTAATTCATCTATAGAGAAATTTAGTAATGCAAAGCTGGCGCCTAAAGTAGCTATAGCAATACCAGGGGCTAAAACCCAACCCCCCCATGCATTATTTAATAATGCACTACTATTTTGAGCCCAATATAACATGGTTCCCCCCCAAGTAATTGCGCTTACATCCCCCCCAAATCCTAGAAATTCCAGTGAAGCTTCTCCCACAATAGCTGTTAAACAGGCCATAAAAAAATCAGAGGAAATTAAAGATAACATATTGGGCAATATTTCTGAAAAAAAATAATACGCACACTTTTTTTCTCCGGTAATTTTAGATGCCAATATGAACTCACGATTTCTCATTGTTAAAGTTTGCGCTCTAATTACTCTGGCACCAGGCGCCCAACTTGTAAATGAAATTACCAGTATGATAGGAACAACTCCCCCTAAGTCTTATATATGAAGCAATTACTATCATTAAAGGTAAACCAGGAATTACCATAAAAACATCAATAATTGTTGATAGAATTCTATCGATAATCCCGCCAAATACCCCGCAGTCATTCCTATGAGTAAAGAAATACTGGTCATTAATGCTCCTGTAGTTAAACCAACAATTAACGAAAGTCTTGTTCCATATATTAATTGTGATAAAATATCTCTCCCCCCATCCTATCTAATCCTAAAATATATTTAGAAGTAGGTTTACTATAAGGAGTACCAACGAATTCATGGGGGGATCATAAGGAGCTAAAAGAGGAGCTAAAATAGCGATTAAAATAAAAAAATAAAATGATGACTGCACCAACTAATGCTTTCTTGTTCAATCTTATTTTCATTATTTCAACCCCTTGTCCTTGGATCTAAGAACATATATACAAAATCAAGCATAAAATTAGCTATTAAAACCGAGAGAGAAATTATAAAAAAAATATCGCTTGCATAAGAGGATAATCTTGACTTGTAACACCTTTGTACATCAAGTAACCAATCCCTGGATATGAAAACACTATTTCGGTTAACAAAGCTCCTCCTACAATATATCCTAAAGAAAGTCCAAAAGATGTAACGCTAGGTAAAAGAGCATTTCTAGCTGCATATTTATTCATAATATCCTTATCTTTTAATCCTTTCGCTTCAGCTACCAATATAAAATCCTCTGAAAGTGTGGACACCATATTATTTCTCATAGTTAAGATCCAAGTTCCGAGAGAAGCAAGAACCAAAGTTAATCCTGGTAAAAAAACCATGATATAATACACTTCCAAAAAAACTTCCAACCCTTCAAAAATTCATGGGTAGAATAGGCATTTGACAATGGAAATAAATTTAATAAAAATCCAAATATGTAAAGCAAAATTAAAGCCAACCAAAAATATGGGAAACCTCTTATTATTAAACTACATATTGTGATGAAAGAGTCAATCGGTTTGTTTCTATTCCATCCAGCTCTAATTCCCAAAGATGTCCCTAGAACAAAACTTATTAAAGTAGAAATGCCAACAAGTCCAATAGTCCAAGGTAAAGAGTTAAGTATTAAATCTTTAACAGGTACAGGATAGTAAGAATAAGATATTCCAAAATTAAAAGTCAACGTATTTTTTTAAATAAGAAAAAAAATTGTTGTAAAAGAGGTGTTTCTTTATCGACTCCTAACGCTATTTTCATAGCATCTACTGCCTCTGGCTGTATTTCACCTCCCATTTTCATTAAAATTCTTTCTGCAGGATCTCCAGGCATCATACGTGGGAGAATGAAGTTAATAATCAACGCAGATAATAAGGCAATTAAAAAAACATAATCTTATCACGAAGATATTTCATATAAACACCTCCAAACCCGCCCAAAAGGGCGGGTTAATAATCAAATGAATTTTTGAACTACTATTTAACAGGTTCTAAATTCATTATTATAAAAGCTTTGTCCATTCCAGTAATAGTTGGTAAAGCATAAGGATTTTCAGCATTAGGCCATCCCACAAAATTATATGTTTGATATTCAAACCATGTGGGATTAAAAAAAATAGTGGGACCGATGGAATTTCTTGAAGTCCTATCAGTTGCAGTGATGAAATTGCGAGTTGTCTCTCTCTTTCGTCAGACGTTTTTCTAAAAATATCTAACAAAGAATCAGTTGTTATACTATTCCATCCTCCTCTATTATCTCCACTAAATGCGTTTCTTGAATGTAACCATCTTTCGTAAAATAAATAAGGATTAATTCCATAATTTACCCAACTTACAGCTAGCTCGAAGTCCTTGTTTTTGATTCTCTCTAGATATAAACCAAAATCCACCTGTGAAACAAGGGCATCTATCCCTATTTGTTTTAATTGAGATGAAAGAACTTGTGAAACAGCAATCCAGTCTGTCCAACCAGCTGGTACTATTAACTCAAAACTTAACTTATTTCCTTTACTATCAACAAATAATCCATCTTTCCCAAGTTTATACCCCCCCAAATTAGTAAAAATCTTTTTTTGCTTGTTCGACATCTCTTTCATACCACATGCTTTTTAAATTATCGTTTTCTAGATAGGAAAAACCGCCTTTTATTCCTACAGGATTCGAAACAGTTGCTAAGTTTGCCATACCTATTTCTACCAGTTGTTGCTTATTAATCCCTAAAGCTATAGCTTTCCTAAAATCTGAATTTTTAAAAACATCTTTATCAAGATTAAAGAAAAGAAGAACCGGATTTCCTTCTGGTAGCCAATAACCCCCCCTATGTTTAGGATCTGCCTTTACAAAAATATCGTCTATGTTTGGAAAAAAAACAATGTTCCCCAGTCAATTTCTTTATTCATTAAAGCTAACTGTGCGGCATCATTCCCTGTAAACGCAGGAATCCTAATTGTATCAACTTTAACCTTCTCTTTTTGCCAATAATTTTGATTTTTCTGCAATGTATAAACTTGGCTTGTAAATTGTCCTAAAACATATGGGCCAGTCCCAACAGGATTACTATCTGTATAACTTGTTGGGTCTGCAATTGTTTCCCATATATGTTTTGGAATTATATAAACAGAAAAGAGATCAGTATAAATCAAAGTATCTACTTTAGACATCACAAATTTTATCTGAGAATCATCTACTTTTATTACCTCTTTTAATCCCTTTTGCCATACTCCACCACTATCTAAAGCCGGATAATTCTTAATCAAGTTAAATGTAAATATCACATCGTCCACACTAAAATTATTCCCATCTGACCATTTAACGTTCTGTCTCAAGGTCACATCAATTTCCAGAAAATCACTAGACCAACTATAATCTGTCGCTAACCACGGAACAACTTCGCCTGTATACCCGTTTATATAAAATAAAGTTTCATAAATAAATCCACGGGCAGAATAGTTTGTGCCTCCAGAAAAAAAATGGGTTGAAATTCTGAGAAAATGGCCCTGTCACATCCATTATCATTGATAAAGTACTTGCTAATGAAAAAAATACTTAACAGTATAACAATTAGAATCACTAGAGTTCTTTTCACCATACATCCCTCCTATATATTTGTTGGAAAAATCTTTTGTTTCTAAAACAACTTACCTGGATTCATAATATTGTTTGGGTCTAATATCTTCTTTATCTCTTTCATTCTAGTATACTCTTTTCTTTTGTTTGTTTAAGTAACTCTTTTTTTATAAATCCTATTCCATGCTCCCCCCACTTATTGCTCCTCCCATTTTCGCTGCTTTTATGGCTATCTTTCCTAATATCTCTTCCGATAACTCTTTCCATTCTTCTGGCGATACTTTTGATGGTTTTAAGGGTGCTGGATGTAGGTTACCGTCTCCCGCATGACCTGCTACAGGTATATCTACTTTGTATTCTTTTGATACTTCGTTGATGTACGCCATTATTTCTGGTATCTTTGATGTCGGTACTACTACATCTCCTGTCGGTACATAGGGATCTATTGCTTTCAAACTTTCTAACCAGTTCCTTCTCATTCGCCATATCTTTTCTGAATTCGTCCTGTTATCTGCTATGAATACATCTTTCGCTCCGTTCTTTTGTAATGTTAATCCACTTTTTTTCATATATATCTTCTATTTCTCGCAGGTTGTTCCCTTCATATTGAATTATTAAATACGACTCTACTTCATCTTGATACGGCAATTTCATTCCTGTGTACTTTGATGTATACTTTATTGATTCTTTGTCTATGAACTCTATCGCTGAGGGTAAGACTTTCGTTTCTGTCATTAATGGCGCTACATTTTCTATAGCCTTTTCTATACTTTCAAACGGTACTAGTAAATCTACTACTTTCCCAGGTTGGGGAATGAGGTTTACATATATCTTTGTGAAGATACCTAATGTCCCTTCAGATCCTATGAATAAGTGCAGAAGATTGTATCCGCTTGAGTCTTTCCTTCTTTTTCCTCCATATTCTATTATTTCTCCATCTGGCATCACTACCTCTAAGCCTAATATGTGATGCCCTGTATTCCCATATTTTATTACTTTACTTCCTCCTGCGTTTGTCGCTACGTTTCCTCCTATGAAACTCGTCTCTACACTCATCGGGTAACCGGCGTAATATAATCCTTTTCTGATACTATTCGGCACAGATCGTTGGTTACTACTCCTGGTTCTACTACCGCTACTAGGTTTTTTTGTGTCTATTTCTATTATCTTGTTCAACCTTTCAAGCGATATGACTATTCCTCCGTATATTGGTATGTTCGCTCCCGCTAATCCACTTCCTGCTCCTCGTGGCGTGATTGGAATGTTTTCTTCGTTGCATAGTTTTACTATTTCTGAAATTTGTTCTTTTGTTTCTGGTTTTATTACTAATTCAGGCATATGGGCGTAGTATTCTCCACCAGATTCGTCATTTGAATAGCTTTTTAGATTTTCTTCGTCTTGATATATTAGAAGGTTTTCATTCTTTAATATCTTTTTTTATCTTTTCAACTATTTTTGATGTTACTTTATTGTATTCTTTCATTTTTATCACCTTGTTTTAGCTCTTTTAAAAGTAGCGGTACTATTTCTGTGGCATCGCCTACTATCCCTAAGTCTGATACTTTGAATATCGGTGCTTCTGGGTCTTTGTTTATAGAAATTATGTATTTTGATGTCGACATCCCTGCTATGTGTTGTACTGCGCCTGATATGCCTACTGCTATGTATAGTTTTGGACTGACTGTCTTTCCTGATAGTCCTATTTGGTGTGAGTAATCTATCCAGCCCATATCAACTACCGCTCGTGTCGCTCCTACTGCCCCCCCGTTTAATCTTTCTGCTATTTCTTTTAGATATTTGAAGTTTTCTTGTTTTCTTATCCCTTTTCCTCCTGCTATTATTACGTCTGATTGTTGAAGCGGTTGTTCTATGCTTTCATCTCTTTTGTAGTTTATCCATTCGTATCTGCTTTGGTACATTTCTTCATTAAACTCTTTTTTTTATTATTTCTCCTGTTCTGCTTTCGTCTTTTGGTAATGGTAGTTTGGATTTGGGCCTTACTGTCGCCATTTGTGGATTTGTCATTGTTTTTATCTTCGCCATTACATTTCCGCCTATTGCAGGCCTTATTTGTATCAGTCTCCTTGTTTCTTCTTCTATTTCAAAGTCTGTACAATCAGCTGTTAATCCTGTCTTTAAACTCGCTGCTAGACAGGGCATCAGTGTCCTTCCTTTGGTTGTGGCTGATGCTAGTATTATTTCTGGCTTCATTTCTTCTACCATCTGTTGGAGTATATTTGTGTACGTATCTGGATAGAAATGTTCTAGTTTGTCGTTTTCTACATAGTAGACTTTGTCCGCTCCGTAGTGTATCAGACTTTCTATGTCTTTTATTTTGTTTGTGAGTACTATACTTGTTAATTCAACTTTTAATCTTTCTGATAATCCTTTTCCCCAAGCTAATAGTTCATATGACACTGGGTTTATACTTCCATCTTCTATTTCTGCTATCGTCCATACTCCTGTGTGTGTTTGTTTCATTAAATCACACCTTTTTCTTTTATGAAGTTTTTTTTATCTTTGATACAGCTTCTTGTGGTGTTTTTATTGTTATCTTTTCTCCTTGCCTTGATATCTTTGGATAGAATACTTTTACTACCCTTGTAGGTGATCCTTTTAATCCTATCTTGTCTTCTTCTATCTTTAATTCTTCATTGGTTATTGTGTGTATTTTACTTTTCTTTGCCCTTAGTTTGTTTTCTAGATTTGGTAGTCTGGGGTCGTTTATTTCTTTTACTACAGTTATTAATGAGGGTAATGTCGTTTGTATGACTTCGTTTCCTCCTTCTATGGCTCTTTGTACTTTTATGGTGGATTTAGTTATTTCTATTATCTTGTTTACATAGGTTAATACCGGTATCCCAAGTAACGTGGCAACCATTGGTCCTACTTGTCCTGTTTCTCCATCTGTCGCCCTTTCTCCAGCAAAGATTAGATCAAATTCTTTTCCTTTCAAAAGCTGTGATAGTGTGTATGCTGTAGCAAGTGTATCTGCGCCTGCATATCTCCTGTCTGTTAGTAATACCCCCCCTTCATCGCATCCCATTGAGATCGCTTCTTTTATGGCATATTCTGCGGATAAAGGACCCATCGATATTACTGTGATTTTTGTGCCGGTTTCCTTTTCTTTTATCCTTACAGCTTCTTCTACCGCATACATGTCTAACGGGTTCATCTCAGATTCTAATTCACTTCTTATCATCGTCCCTGTCTTTTCATCTATCTTGACATTGTCTGTTGATGGCACTTGTTTTACTAATACCACTATGTTCATTCATTAACGCTCCTTTGCCTGTGTAATGTTGAACTTCGTACTCCAATAATCTATAATACATAATTTTTTTAAGCTCGTTATTTAGATAGCTATATTTGGTAAGTAAATATATTATTTATAAAAGCTTTATAGTAATAACAATGTTATTATTTTTCAAATTATCTCATAATGTTTTTATTAAAAGCAAATTGGAAAAATAAAGAAATATGTGAATAAAGAAGTCTAATTTCCTATAATAAGAGAAGAATAATTAATACCAAGATTTTTAAATTAGATATATTGTTATTACCTATATCCAATTATTTTATTATTTAAGATATGAAATGTATTAAAAGAAGCAAATAATAAAGTGTATGGTGTACAATTTTTATTTTCCTATAATCTTTTTAATATAAGTATGCATCGATGATATTACTGATAATGCTTCTTTCTTTGAAGGCATTTCTGTAGAAAGTCTTAAAAGAGGTTCGGTGCCCGAAAATCTAAATACTGCCCATCCATCATTTTGAAAATATATTTTAACTCCATCCAAGTAGCTAATTTTATCAACTATGAATTTAAAAGATGGGAGTTTTTTTTCATGAAATAGTATTTTGTTAAAATTGATTTATCCTCATGAGTTAGAGGAATATTAAATTCTTCGTAATATAAGGTTCCAAATTTCAAATGTAATTCTTTTCTCAAATCTCCTATCAACTTATTTGTATTACAAATCATCTCAATAATATAACATGATGTCACTGTTGCATCCTTTCCTTTTAAATGTCCCCCCCTAATCGCAACTCCGCCACTACTTTCTCCTCCCATAAGAGCTTTAGTTTCTTCCATTTTTGACTTATATGTTTAAAACCAACCGGAACTTCGTGACAATCTTGCCCATAATAATTTGCTATCCTGTCTAACAAATGAGTTGTAGTTATATTTCTGACAATTCCCCCCCATCCAGTTTTTTTATATTCTAAAAAGTAGTAATACAAAAGACATAATATTTCGTTTGGATGAATGAACTCTCCCTTTTCATCTATTATTCCTAACCTATCTCCATCCCCCCCATCAGTCCCTAATCCTAAATCATATCCTTTTTCAGGAACTAAATTCATTAGTGTTTTCAAAGTTAAAAAAAACTAGGGGAAGGGATTCTCCCCCCAAAAAGCGGATCATGTCTAGCGTTTATAAGTTCAACTTGACACCGCAATATATTGAAAACTGTATTTAAAGTTACCGTTGAAGCACCGAACATTGGATCAAAAAGAATTTTCAATCTTTTCTTTTTAATAGAATCTAGATCAATTTTAGAAATAACATTATCTATGTAATTATTAAATGGATCAATAAATTTGATTAATCCATTTTTAATTCCTTTTTCAAAAGGGAATATTTTTATTTGTTCTTTCCTTAAAAATTTTATCTTTTCTTCAATTTTCTGTGTTACATTTTCATTAGCATCTCGACCTTCGTAAGTAATTATCTTAACTCCATTATAATCATATGGATTATGACTAGCTGTAACAGCTGCTCCATAATAAGTTTGATATTGATTTACAGCATGCATAACCATCGGTGTAGGAACATATTGCTCAATAAAATATACATTAATATTATTCCCTGCGAGAACTTCAGCTATCCAGCAAGCTGCTTTATCTGACAAAACCTCCTATCAAAACCTATAACAATACCAAATTTATCAACTTTTTCCTCTATAATCAAATCTGATAAACCTTGGGCCAAACATATCACATTTTCCTTTATAAAATCTTCCCCCCCAATTATTGCTCTCCAACCACCTGTCCCAAACTTTATCATATTTTTCCTTCCTTTAAATTGCCTTAGTAAATTTATTCTTTACCACCTGTATATACATTAGAACCCCCTATAAAATATTTAGTTAATGACAGAAATAAAATCAGCATTGGTACACTAGCAATAACTGCAGCTGCCATAAGTGCTCCTTCATTGGTGAATTTTTCCTCTGCAAATTGAACTATATATAGAGGAATAGTTTTCATTTTTGGCGATTGAATAACAAGAAGTGGCCATAGCAAACTATCCCATTGAGATCTAAAAGTTAAAATTGCTAAAGTAGCTATAGGAGGTAGACTGTTTGGTAAAACTACTCTAAAAAAATATCCCTATTTCTGAAGCACCATCTATTCTTGCAGCATCTAATAGTTCATCTGGAAAAGTGAGTAAAAATTGTCTTATTAAAAACACGCCAAATGCACTCATCAAGAAAGGTACTATCAATGCCCAATAGGTATCTTGCCATCCAAAATTTGTTACAATTAGGTAAAGTGGAATCATTATCGCTTCAAATGGAATCATCATTGTACTCAATATCATCATTAATATGAAATTTCTTCCTTTGAATCGAAACTTTGCTAACCCATATCCAGTAATTGAACATAATAATATTGTACCTAAAGAAGTAACACTTGCTACTAAAAAAAGAATTCAGTATATTTCTTACAAAAATAAAGCTTCCATCGTTTCCTCTTAATGCCTGCCAGTAATTCTCTATGTATAAAGTCTTGGGTATCCAAGGATAAGGTATAGACATTATATCTTTTGCGGGCATGAAAGAAGCAGTAAACATAAAAATAAGAGGAACTAAGACTATGATGGCAAAAACTATAAGAAATATCCAAATTAATATATCAGCTACAGTTGAAAATAAAAAAAACTTTTTTTGTTTTGACATAATATCACCTCAATTTATCCTTAATACTCTACTTCTTCTGATTTTGACACTCTAAACTGAACTATTGTTAATGTTAATATAATAACAAATAAAATGATACTCATAGCACTTGCACGTCCTATTTGATGATCCCTGATTGCTGTATTATAAATATTTAGAGTAATTACGTCAATTGGTTTCAAAGGAGCACCCGACTGCGTAAAAAGATATTGTGTACTAAATGTTTTTAAGCACTGTGTCATTGCCATTATTGAAACTAATAGTGTAGTTGGTTTATAAGTGGCAGGGTAATACGAGTAAACACTTGCCATCTATTAGCTCCGTCTATTCTTGCGGCTTCATTAATTGATTGAGGAATACTTGCAATTCCTGTAACAAAAATTACTGTAAAATATCCTATATATCCAAAAATATACTATTATAGTAGACAATCTAAGCATTCCAGAACTTGTCAACCATTTATAATCTCTTCCTGAAGTATTAAGTATAAAATTAAGAAACTGGTTTGCTAAACCTCTTGGATCAAACATTAATAACCAAATTGTTGCAGCGACAACAGAGGACAAAAGGGCTGGTGAATAATAAGACATTTGAAAAAAAACTTTTGAAATCTTTTCCTTGAGGAAATAAATACTGCGAGAATCAAACTTACAACAACCAATGGAATAAATGTCCCTGCGGTAAAGATAGCTGTAGCCTTTACAGAATTCCAAAATGATTCTGAATGTAGTAAATATTTGTAATTTCCTAAGCCTATAAACTTGGGTTTGGAAAGCGACAGCAAATCTTTTTTTGTAAAAACTTGTTATAAAAGCATTAATAATTGGATAAAAACTAAAAACTGCAAAAAAAATGATAGCTGGTATCGTAAAAATAAAACCCCATAGAGACTTTTTTTTCTTTCTATTCCTGCTTTCTTCTTCATAAATATCTCACTCCTTAAAAGTAGGCGAGCATCTGCTCGCCTACATACGCATTCACAAATAATTTTAGTCCTCTTTTAATAATTCATTAGCTTTCTTTTTAAGAGTGGCTAAAGCTTGTTCTGGTGTGGTATTTGTTAGCATCACAGATTCTATTGCTTCCTTTAACAATTGTTCTAGTTGAGGGCCTTTTGGATGCAAAGGAACTGGATGAGATTTTGCCAAATCTGACATAAAAACATTAGCATATGGGTAATTTTTAAATACATCAGAATCTAGCAAAGTTTTCTTAGGCTGTATTAAACCAACCTTTAATAAATAATCCTCTGGATGGGTTAACATAAAATTAATAAACTTCCAGGCATATTCTTGTTTTTCTTTAGAACTTTCTGCATTTACCATATAATAATGACCATAATAATTACATCTTACATCATTTACAGCATTTTCAAAAACTGGAAAAGGAACAACCATCCATTCTCCACTTTCATAAAATTCGGGATTTTGCGCTTTAATTCTATCTATCTGGTATAATCCTGACATACACATTGTTACAGAATTATTATCTCTATTAAAATCATTCCTTGCAGGTTGATAAGTTGGAGATCCTAAGTTTTTTTCCCTGTGGCCCCCCCCAATCTTTCATAAATTGAAGTGCTTTTAACCATGCTCCATCATTTATTATTGCAGTTTTTCCATCTTCACTTAGTAAACTTCCACCCAATTGTTCAACAAGCGGTAACCATTCAGTGAAATAATAAGGATATCTAAAATCAAACCCTCTTCTCAATATTATTTCTCCATCTCTAATGACTAACTTCTCGCTAATTCTCATAACATCTTCCCAAGTTTTTGGATAATCTTTTTCTGGATCCAAACCAACTTCCCTAAAATATTTTTTTATTAAGATACATACACCAATTGGTAACTTCTAATGGTAATCCATACACTTTATCATTATAAATAACTGGATCCATAGTTCCTTCAATATATAGAGAAAGTAAATCGTCATAGCTTTTTAATCCTAGGGCTTTTAAATCAACAGGTGCTACTCTTTCATTAACGACATATGGATAAGCGTCTTGTATCTCCATGTTAAAAATATCAGGGCCTTTTCTTGCAGAAAATGCTGTTAACACAACTTCTCTAATTTTTGAAGAAGGATAAGTAACTCTTGTAATTTTTACTTCAGGATACATCTTTTGAAATTCTGCTATATATGCCTCCTCTAAAGGAGTCCTGTTTGGGTCTTCATGTGTCCAAAAAAATTAATTCAACTGTTTTTCCAAAAAGTCCAACAATCATACACATAAAAATAATAATAAATATTGTAACTTTCTTGTCTTTTAACATAATACTTAACACCTCCTCATAAAATAAAGAATTTACTCACTTTGAGAATCCCAAAATCCTTATTATACCTATGTTTTGGATTTAATTATTTTTTTTCAAAATACCTCACTACTTCTAACCTTCACTAACTCAAAATTTCTTTAACCTTTTTGGTACTTGTACCGATGAAGGAAGGAGGGTTTTGCACTGAACTCATTATAAATTCAATTATTAAAAAAAATCTACTTTCTAAAGTTCCTAAAATATTAACAGAATCATTTGATTTCAGTTCTTAGAAACTGAATAGTGACTAGAAGAACATAAAATAGTTTTACAATTATGGATAAAAGATTGAATAGAAAATTTATCATTTTGGTAAGAAGTTCTATCTTAGAAAAATAAACAATAGTTATTTTAATAGAAGAAAATCATCTTTGAGAATAAAATTAATTAATACCACTATTAATTTTCAATTAATTATTAAAACATAATGCAAACGTTTTCATACATTGTTATAAATTATAGGCATAAATTACAGAAAGTTACTAAGTTGCATATAATATTACCTAATCTTTTCTATACTATCATAAAACTTTACTATTTCAAATCTAATAAACGACGATATTTACATCTAATTCGTTGTAATCTCCAACATTTGTTATTAAATTCATTATTTGGTTATTTTTTTTATATTTAACAAATAAAAAGCTTTCTTAATAATCTGAATTTATTTAAGAAGGTATTATGTACTGGCTCCAGGCTTTTCTGCCCTTATAATCCATACATTCTATTCTTATCCAATTATCTCTTTCGCTAAATTTATAACTTGCGCTGGTAAGGTATTTACCTCGTTTTTTTACTACACGCTTTTCATTATAAAAATCGTCGCTCATAAAAGAAATTCGAACAACTGGAGATGTTTCTACAAAAATTTCATTATCTTCTAAAATGATCTGGCGTATTATAGGACCTTGACTAGCATAGAAATTTCCATTTTTTTTATATTTTGAATAATATTTGTTCTATCTAAATTAGGACTGTTAACCATAATATAACCTCCAAATAAATCTTCTGAATACTGATGAGTATCATCTACTGCAAAAATAAGTTTAATAAGACCTTTTGAAGCTACCGTATCAATATATTCAACCGAACTTCCTCTATTGGATTTGGTTTCTGAAATTGTGTTAAATATTTCAATACCATGGTAATCATGCAATTTGAGTGCATCTTCATGTGTTAATAAAGACCATGAAGGATGAGCTAAAATAGCTAACCCTTTTCTTTGAGTTATCATGTCTATTAAATCTTGCGCAGTTAAACCTTCTTGATATTCTATATTTCCTTCAAAACCTATTCCAACTATATGAAAAGCTCTTCTTGATACATAATCATTAACGTCTAACTCTATTCCACTTAAAACTAAAAAAAATCATTGTGTTGCTCTGATTTAGAAGCTCTTCTATGATCTGTTATCGAAATAAAATCATAATGTTCATTTTTGTAAATGAGTACTGCTTCATCAGGAGTTAATAAACCATCAGACAAATGTGTGTGCGTATGAAGATTTCCTTTGTACCATTTGTTTTCTTCGTTAAATAGCTTCACTAAATATCCTCCTTATAAGAAAGTAGTTATACGAGATATAATTTTCTATAAAGTAATATTAAAAAAAACGTAGGCATTTAATTTGCCTACAATATTTTATCATCTATTGCCATTTATAAAACCAATCTTAACTTACAAATATATTCATTTTTTTATACGAACTGTTATATGTGTTCATTGTTTAATTAATAATTGACATTAAAAATGGTCCGAAGAGCACGAAAAGTTTAGTTTTAATAATTATATCAAGTACTTCTCCCCCCCTTTAACTAATTCTCCTTCTATTATTAATCTATGAATGAAATTATCTTTTCATTCATTGTATAATATTTCAATGTAAACATAACCTCATCTAAACTTAATGGATGGACATCACTTCATTTAGCATCTCACAAATAAAATACACTTCTTTACTATCTTTAATCATACCCATTATTCAGACAAAGCTGGTTCTAGCCATCGATAAACTTCTTATAAATCAAAAGCTTTAGAGGGTGTATTAATATACTTACCGGGTGTGTAAAAAAATATTAGATAAAGATTAAAAGAATCTGGAGCTCAGTTTAAGTTAAATTGACTTCAATTACCATTTTAGCTCATCTAGCGCTAACAATTTTGGGCGACAATATCTACTGAAAAACACTAAAATTCTAACTTTCCATGACACAAAAATCTTCTTATTTCATAAAAAAAACTCTCTCTTACTTTTAATAGCTTTTAAAAGCAATAATGTAAATAAGTTTGTAATTTGTAATATTAAAAAAAAGATAGTCTCTATTTTCTAATTTAAAACTACTTTTTATACAAATAGTTTCATCCTTTTACTGCTCCCGCTGTAATTCCACTTATAAACTGTTTTGACATCAATAAATAAAGTATTATCATTGGTATGCTTGCAATTACCATTCCTGCAAACAAACTAGCCCAATCAGTCATATATTGCCCAAAGAATATAGTCATACCAAGTTGAATGGTTTTTAAACGATCTGATCGGATAAAAAGAAGTGGGAAAAAGAAATCGTTCCACCATGGAACGAAATTTACCAAAGCTACCGTCGCCAGTGAGGGTCTAACTAATGGCAACATTATTTTATAAAATGTTTGAAATTCATTACATCCATCTATGCGAGCAGCATCCGATAATTCTGATGGTATTGTTTTGAAAAGCCGGTTAATAGAAAAACAGACATTGGCATTCCGCTAGCAGAATAAGTAAAAATTAAAGACACTCTAGAATCCATTAAATTTAAATCTCTCATTAAAATGAACAGAGGAACTATTCCTAATCTGATAGGAATCATAATACCTGCAAGAAAAATCATAAATACAAAATTGTTAAATTTAAAATTAAATTTAGCAAAAGCATAAGCAGCTAGTGAGGAACAAAAGAGGAGAATGATTAAGGAAGAAAAGTAACTAAAACTATTTAAAAATATACTTTGAAATTTGCCTCATTCCATACTTTTATGTAATTCTGAAAGTTCCATTTTTCTGGCAAATTAAAAGGCTTAAAAAAATATTTCCGGAGTTGTTTTAAAAGATGATACAAACATTAAAAAAAATGGGGTAAATGCATATAATTGCTAAAATTGTAAGGAACAAATAATTTAAGACAATCAATATTTTGTTAGTCATTTTATCACCCTTTAATATTCAATTTCGCTTTTTGCATAATTCTTATCCCAAAATAGGAAGTTATACCTATTATTATCAACATTAGCACTGCAATCGCAGATGCCACGCCTGTATTTCCTCCAGCAGCTCCTGTAGTGGGATCTCCAAAAGCTGTCCTATAGAAAAAAAAGTCGCTAATAGGTCTGTTGAATAATGAGGATTGCCACTTGAACCTTGCATAACAAAAACTAATTCAAAAGCATTAAAGTCCCAAATGAAAGTAAGTATGGTAACCATAATTATTGTTGGTTTCAAAAGAGGTAGAGTTATGTATCGAAATAAATGCCATTTATTTGCTCCATCAACTATTGCTGCCTCGTTCAATTCTTCAGGTATATTCTGTAGACCTGCCTTAAAAACAAGAACAGGATAGCCAAACCATCTCCAAAAATTTATCAATATAATCATGTTTAAAGCAGTACTTTCTTGACCTAGCCATGGTGCTACCCACTTTTCCAATCCTATAATGCTTAAAAATTGGCTAACAGCACCCCCCCAATTTGGATTTAAAAGTAATAGCCACAAGAATCCTACAACAACCATTGATAATGTGTAAGGAAGAAAATAAACTGCTTGAAAAAAATTTCATCCCTGGTTTTTCTTTATTTAATTGAATTGCAATATACAAACCAACTGTTGTTTGAAGAATAAAAGTCGTTAAGAAAAACTTAACATTATGTCCAAACGCTTTCCAAAATCTTTCTTTATATGGATAATCCCTAAGTACTTTGCGAAAGTTTTCTAATCCTACAAACTCTTTTCTAATAAATCCGTCCCAAGAGAAGAAACTGTATCCTAGGCAGATATCAATGGATACACCATGAAAATCCCATATAGAATAACGCCTGGCAATAGAAAAAAAAGAGGTAAGGGTGTTTTTGAATCCATTTTTTTCATATGTAATCTCTTCCTTCCTTTTGAAAGTTGGGTGTTACACAAAATAACCGTGTGTAACACCCTTTCAAATCAACTATTTTTTTAAAAGGTTCATACCAAGTTGCTATTCCTTGTTGTATTTTGCTAAGAGTAGTTTCAATATTTTGTGTTCCAGCCATTAATGCTTGAAGTTCATTTTGTAAAAGTGTTGAGCCACTTGGTTCCCCATACCTAAATGCCGTTAACATCATAAAAGGAGTGGGATTAGCAACATCGACTATTTCTTTTAAAGCTCTATCTGTTGGTTCAATTCCGGGAACAGCTGAAATTTGAGCAAGCTCATCTGTAAACATTTGTCCAAATTTTTGACTTGCTGTAAATCGAATAAACTTGATCGCTTCTTCTGTATATAAACAATCAGCATTAATTCCATAAGAGCCATCCACATAAATTGAACTATATGCCGGTGTGTCTTCTGTTTCACCAGGAACGATAAAAGCACCTATTTCAACCAATTGATTCATCTGTTTTATTGTACCAATTTCATAAGAACCTGCAACCCACATAACAGCCATTTCTTGCGCAAACATTATTTGCATATCTGTATATGCTACTCCCATGTAATTGCGAGGTAAATAGGGCCTAAGTTCAAGTATTTTTTTTCTAAAGCCCTTATCATTTCTTCAGATTCAAAAGTTTTCTCACCCGATACTACAGCTTCATAAAACTTATTTCCGCCATAAAAAGTTGGGGGGGCAACTCCTCCAAATAGGGTTTCTAAAGTCCAAGCATCTTTTGCTCCATTGGCAAAAGGTATATATCCCGCATTTTTGATTTGTTCTGCAATATTTAAAAACTCTTTCCAAGTTTTAGGTATGCCAAGATCAAGTTCATTGAAAATTCTTTGTTATATAGAACAAGTACATGCTGTACAGCAAAAGGTACACCATAAATTTTGTCATCCCTTCTACTTGTCGCACCTTCTAGAACATATTCAGGAAACTTTTCAGTTCAGGAACTTTATCGTCTAAAGGCAATAAAAATCCTGCATTAGCTAAAGGTTCCATTCCTCCATATGCTCTTAGTTGGATTATATCTGGCCCCCCCATTCCTCCTTGTAAAGCAGTAGCAAGAATCGTGTTATATTCTGTATTTCTATAAGCAGTAAAATTAATGTGAATATTTGGATATTCTTTGTTGAATTCGGAGATAAATTTTTGATAAGCTTTTATATCTTCTGTTCTCCAACTCCAAAAATCTAACTCAATTACGCCCTTTTCTCCAACATCAGCTATTACATTTGTTACAGGAACTAGCATTAGGACCAAAAAAAAGTTAAAAACAATTTAAACTTTTTCATTTCTTAAAACCTCCTTTACATAATTAAAAAAAATACTTAAAAATTCCACACAAGTAAAATTAATAATCTGATATAATAATAAAAACACTACATATGTGATAAAGTTATTACATTATGAATAATCTTATAAGTTTATTTTTCTTATTATCCCATAATTTTTATATGATTGCAAATCCAAAAAAAACGACTTTTTCTAATTTATTCAATAATAATTTAGTATATTCGTATGAAAAGACCTACTATCAATAAAAATCAATTTGACATATTGTTATTACTTAATGTACAATAATAATAAATAGAAAAAGGTGATGATTATTATTATGATATTTCAAGGAATTGATGTAATAGAAAATAATAGTTTTAACAAGCTTCAAAATAAAAAAAATTGCACTAATAACCAACTATTCTTTTGTAAATAAGAAGATGGATGATGGAATTGATTTAATGTTCAAAAATCAAGTTAATGTTGTTAAAATATTTACCCCCCCGAACATGGATTATATGGCTTACCTGATGGAGAAGAATTTGATGACCAAATTCATCCTATTTACAAAATACCAATTATTAGCTTATATGGAAAAATAAGAAACCAACGGCTGAACAGCTAAAAGACATTGATGTACTTGTTTATGATATTCAAGATGTTGGATTAAGATTCTACACCTTCATATATACTTTGGCTTATTCTTTAATTGCAGCAAGTGAAAACTATAAGAAATTTATAGTTCTAGATAGAATAAATCCCCCCCTAGGAAGAGTAGTTTTTGGACCAAGAATTAAAAAAAGAATTTTCCACATTTGTCGGTAATTATGAACTTCCTTTGAGATATGGTCTCACTCCTGGGGAACTTGCAAGATATTACAAAAAAATATCTTAAGTTGGATGTCGACTTAGAAGTTGTTAAAATAGAAGGATGGAAAGGTGAAACTTTTGACAAACTAAAGTTAAAATGGAATATTCCTTCTCCTGCTCTACCTACCTTTGAAAGCACTCTTGCATATACTGGAATGTGTTTAATTGAAGGAACAAATCTAAGCGAAGGTAGAGGAACACCAAAACCTTTTTGTTTTGTAGGTGCGCCATGGGTAAACGAAAACGAATTGTATGATTTCTTATGTAAAAAAAATTCTCTGATTTGATTTTAAGAAAAAGACACTTTATACCAAATTTTTCTAAATTTCAAGGTCAACTCTGTAATGGAATAGAATTTTTTTTCAGAGACAAAAGATAATTTTGTAATAGTAGCGATCGAGATGATTAGATATCTAGCTCAGAAAGAAGATTTTGAATTCAGAAAATATTTAGATAGAGAAAATCATCTTCAAAGAGATCACATTGAAAATTTACTGGGGGTAGAAAAAAAGTTTTTTTGAAAACGATCTTTCATACTTAGAAGATTGGAACAAGAGTGCTCAAGAATTTATTAATTTTTGTGATGATATTTTATTATATGGAGGAATAAACCTATGGACTATCTAGAAAAAAAACATTGGGAAAATTATTTTTAATAGGCATACATGGTACTAGTTTAAACAAAGAAAACATGGAAGCATTAAACGTTATTAAACCTGGAGCAATCATCTTCTTTTCAAGAAACATACAAGACAAGTATCAATTAAGTAAATTTATTGATGATATAAAAAAAATTTTCTTAATTATGAACCTCTTTTTGCCATCGATCAAGAGGGTGGAATGGTGACTCGTTTAGATAAAGGTTTTTCTATTGCTCCAAGCCCTATGGCAATTGCTGCTACATGTAATAGTGAAAATGCGTATATAGTATCCAATATTCTAGCCAAGGAAATGTTATCAGTCGGAATTGATTGGGATTATGCTCCTGTAGTTGATATAAATAACAATCCTTTAAATTCCGCAATTGGTATTAGAAGCTTTTCAGATAATAAAAACATTGTAGTTGAATTTGCATCTAAATTTGTTGAGGGTTTACATGATGGTGGCGTTATTTCATGCTTAAAACATTTTCCTGGAATAGGAAACGTAAATATTGATCCACACATAGATCTCCCCTATCTAATTTAAGTAAAGAAGACTTAACAATGAACGAATTATACCCGTTTTTAAAAATAAAATCTCCATCTTGGATGCCTACCCACGTTTTTTTGCCAAAGATACAAAGTAAAAAAAGAACCAGTAACACTTTCTAAAGAAATTCTCACCGATTTTATTAGAAAAGAATTAGACTTTAAAGAAGTTCTTGTTGCTGATGATTTGCAAATGGGGGGTGTTAACAACTTCTACAATATAGAAGACGCCACAATCAAAGCTATAAATGCTGGTATGGACATAGTAACTATATGTCATTCTTTTGAAGAACAAGTAAAAGCCAAAGAAGCAGTTATTTATGAATATAATAACAATAGAAATTTTAAACGGAAAGTTTTGGAAGCTTTAGAAAGAATAAACAAATTGTATGATTTTTCCCGTAATATAAAGAAAAAAAAGTTAATTCCAAAATTACTCTTGAAGAAATTGGGGGCAAAAGACACAACGATATTATGCAAGACATTTGTGATCGCTCTATAACCTCTACTGTCGAAGAGCAATTCTCACCAATTAAAGAAATCGATAATATTTTTTTTACTTTTTAAAAAAAATAAAAACAAGGTTGGGGTTGAAGATAAAGAGAATAAAAACTTATGGTTAATAAATCAAATTTCATCGGATTTTAATATTAATCCCATAGATGTTAATCAATTTCCAAAAGAGAAAATTATCGACTTTTCAAAAAATAAAATTAATATAATTTTTACTGAAATGCTTATTTAAATCAAGAGATATCAGATCTAATTGTTAAAATGTCTAATTCCTCTAACGAAACATATTTAGTAGCCCTAAGAAATCCGTATGATGCTTTTTTACCTACAATAAAGTATGGATTATGTTCATATGGCTATCAAATTAATTCACAACAATCGTTGTATAAAATTTTAAAAGGTGAAATAAATCCGCTTGGAAAACTACCTATTGATCGGAGGCTTAAATATGCTTGATTATTTAGAAACTGAAAAAAAAGTAATCAAAAAAACAACCAACTTAGATGAACTAAATATATATGATATTTTAAGGGTAATTAATCAAGAAGATGCTACTGTTCCGTTAGCTATTACCGAAAATTTATCAAAAATTGTTTCAATCGTTGATATATGTATTTCCACCATCAAAAAAAATGGAAGAATCATATATGTGGGCGCTGGAACAAGCGGTCGGGTAGCTGTTATAGATGCTGTTGAAACAGTTCCTACTTTTGATGTAGAACCTGGAACATTCTTACCAATAATAGCTGGAGGAGAAAAAGCTTTTTTCAGTGCAACAGAAAATGTAGAAGATTACGAAGAAGGTGGAATGAACGATCTGGAAAAAAAACAATATAAAAGAACAAGACTATGTAATAGGTATAACTGCAAGTGGTAGAACTCCATATGTAAAAGGTGCTTTACTAAAAGCTAGAGAAAAGGTTGTAAAACTGCATTGATTTGTAATGTAAAAGATCCTGAACTTCAAGATTATTGCGATATTGTTATATCTTTAAGAACAGGCCCTGAAGTAATTACTGGAAGTACTAGAATGAAAGCGGGTTCCGCTCAAAAAAAATGGTTTTGAATATGATAAGCACAACAACTATGATAAAATTAGGTAAGACGTATAAAAACTATATGGTCGATGTTAAAGTTATGAATAAGAAGTTAGAAGAAAGAGCAATAAGAATTATTTCTGAAATTACTGGTTTGGATAGAAATACAAGTAGAAATTATTTATTAAAGGCTAATATGAAACCAAAATTAGCCATTTTAATGATTTTGTCTGGTAAAGATAAAACATCTTGCGAAAATGTACTTAAAGAAACAAATATACTTAATGAAGCTTTGAAAAAAACTTGGGGGGGGTGAGGGAATCATGGAAAAAGTACCAATACCACTTTATTATCAACTGTATTTAGAACTCAAAAATAAACTAATCGAGGAATATAAAAAAAGGAGAAAAATTCTTAACTGAACTAGAGATTTGCGAGAAATATGGTGTTTCTAGACCAACTGTAAGAAAAGCCTTAGATGAATTGGAAAGAGAAGGATTAATTGAAAGGAAAAGAGGACAAGGTACTTTTTATACAGGTATTAAACAAGAAGAAGAATTAAGTAAATTAACAGGCTTTACTGAAGAAGCTATGAAACAAGGCCATAAAACTTACTCATTAGTTCTAGAGAATAAGTTAGTAGAAATTCCTACAGAATTAATAAAAGAATTCGGACTTCCAAAAAAAATGCTAGAGTAGTCTTATTGAAAAGGGTAAGATACTTAGACAACGAACCATATGCTCTTGAAACAGCTTATCTAAACCCTGGTGCAGATATAAGGGTTTTAAATATAATTGAAAAAGATATGGGAAAAGAATCCTTATACCAAATTTTAACCAGCGAATATGGAATACGGTTTTCAAAAGCAATCGAGACTCTTGAAGTTACTAGACTAACAAAAGAAGAATCAAAATATCTTTCTCAAAAAGAAGGAGAACCTGCAGCTCTCAGAACACGTTACACTTATACAGACACCAATCAATGCATTGAATATGTAATTTCAATCTATCGGGGCGATAAATATAAATTTAGAGTGGTGAGACAAGTTTGAGATTTCTGGGAATGGATGGAGGAGGAACGCATATTGCAGTTTCTCTAGTTGATGAAAATGAAAACCTCAAAATGAAATTTGAAATTAACACTGGAGTGAATCTTACCTCCGTTAACCAAGAAAGATTACAAGAGATTTTTAAAGAAATTTATTCAAAACAGGTAAGGTTAGAGGGATTGTTGTTAGTTTTCAGGTGCTGGAACTCAAAGTAGAAAAATAAAGTTACAAAGTATTATAAAAGAAATTTTTTTTGTAGTAATAATGTCACAGTATATAATGATGGAGAATCAATTCTATTTTCTATATACACTGGGTCAAATTCCGCATTAACAATAGCTGGAACTGGTACTATAGTAATGGGAATAACCTCAGAAAAGCAAATAATAAGAAGTGGAGGATGGGGGGGCCATCTTTTTGATGATATTGGTGGTGGCTTTTGGATCTCCACAAGGATCATTCAAGAAGCTTTCAGATATCGAGATGGTTTAAGAGAATACGATCCAATTTTTGATAATCTTAAATTATTTTATGGTTATAACACAATTGAAGATCTGACAAGTTTACAAGCAATGGAAGATTTCAAAACAATTATTTCCTCTTTTACAAAAGTCGCTTTAAATGAGCCCACACCTTTGGTTAAAATAATAGTTGAAGAAGGAATACAAGATCTTACTTTTAGGTGTAAAATAGTATTAGACAAACTTGAAATTAAAGAATTATACATGCATGGTGGATTGTTCAATTCTCCATATTATAATTCCCTTTTTAGACAATATCTGCATTCATATTCTTTATTTCCTTTGGAAATAGATGTTAGCCACCAAATGGCCTTACTGGCTAAAAAAAATTATATTATTAAAGGAGTGATTACGTGTCATATACATTAGATGAAATTATAAGAATACCGGGGGGGATGTTAGAAAATTTAAAGAACGTAAAGTTTAATTTTTTTTAAAAGATACAAATTATTTATTTGTAGGTTGCGGTTCGTCTTATAATTTGGGGTTTTATAACAAAAACATTATTAAATTTGAATGGTTATAAAGCAGATGTTGTAACAAGTGGACATGTGATGTTATTTAACAAAGTCCAAAAAAAAGTGATATAGCAATTTTAATCACAAGGACAGGAGAAACTACAGAAACAGTAAAAGCTGCTCAAATTATAAAAAACGCAGGAATTAAAACTATTGGAATCACTTGTACAAAAAAATTCTACAATTAGCAAGATATGTGATGATAGTATCATATTAGACTTTGCTGAAGAAAAAGTGTTGTCATGACAGGATCTTTCGTACTTATTCTAGCAATGTTTGTAAATGGTATTAAATATCATGATTTTTCTGAAGAAAGTCAAAAGGTGCTAGATTTATCAGATAAAATTATTAACACGATAAATTTAGGTAAATATGAACATTTTGTTTTCCTTGGTTATGATGAAAATTTAGGTGTCTCAAAAGAGGGAGCTTTAAAATTACAAGAAATGGCTTTACAATATGTTGAATACCATGAACCTCTTGAATATAGACATGGACCAATATCAAGACTAACAGAAAAAAAACACTCGTTGTTATTAACTCAAAAGATACAGCTGAGGAAAAGAAATTAATAAAAGATATCAAAAAAATTAGGTGCCACCACATTAGAAATTTCTTTCGAAGGAGATATCAGTGTTCCAAATCTAAATGGTTTTGAAGTTCCTCTCAGATTAATACCCATTCAATTTTTAGGTTATAAAAAGCTATACAGATGGGATATAACCCAGATACACCAAAAAAAATTTATCCAAATCTGTAAAGCTAGAATAGGAGGTTCAAATAATGAAATTGGAACGAGTTTTAATAGTCGACCCTATAAAGGCGAATTCACAGGAGATATAGAAATTAACAATAAAATAATTTCTAAAGTTACCCTAAAAGGCTATAATGACTATAAATATATTGTAATGCCTGGATTTGTCGATGTTCATACTCATGGACAAAAAGGTATTAATGTTATGAATGCCTCAAACAAAGATTTTAAAATATGGGCTGAAAACAATTTTGCTTATGGTGTTACCTCTTTTTTTTCCCATCGACAGTTTCTGCTTCGAAAGAACAAATTTTAAATGTCTTAATGAATTCAAAAGATGTAGGACTATCTATAGAAGGAATTCATCTGGAAGGTCCATTTATAAATCTTGAAAAAAAGGTGCACAAAACCCTGAATATATTAGAAATCCAACTATTCAAGAGATTGAAGAAATAATCAATGAACAAGTTAAATTAATAACTATGGCTCCCGAAATTGATAACTTTTATGATGTAATTGATTATTTAAAAGAAAAAAAGAGTAGTAATATCATTAGGTCATTCTAGTGGAGGATTTGAACATTTTAAACGTGCTTTCAATCAGGAGTTAACAGAATTACTCACTTTTCTAACGCATTAACTCCTCTACATCATAGAAATATAGGAGGAACAGGGTCGGCTCTTTATCTCGATTTCTATCTAGAAATGATTTGTGACGGTATACATCTGAGCCCTGAATTTGTAGATTTGACTTATAAAATCAAAGGTCCTGACAAAATAATCTTAATTACTGATTCTTTTGAAGGAGCTGCTCTTGAAGATGGATATTATACATTAGGAGGACTAGAAGTTACTGTAAGAGATAGAAAAGCTTTCTTAGCAGATGGAACAATAGCCAGTAGCACTCTTGTTTTTAATGAAGGAGTCAAAAATTTCAAAAGCTTTACAAATTGCTCTCTTCAAGAACTAGCCAAAGTGTCTTCATATAATGCACTTAGGAATCTTTATATATTTAATAAAGGAAGAATTGAAACAGGATATATAGCTAATCTTGTAGTTTTAAATAATAATTTAGATTTGGTTCAAACAATATTCGAGGGCAAAAGAGTATATTAAAATTATTACAACTTATTAATTTGATTTCAATGATCAAAGATATATGTTATAATTGTTAATGATGAAAATAGGGGGAGGCTGACCGAGCCTCCCACTTGTTTTGTTAATTGGAGGTGTCTCTGTTGATAAAACTGATAATTACTTTGATGTAATTGTTGTAGGAGCTGGTCATGCTGGTATTGAGGCTTCTTTAGCTTCTTCTAAAATGGGGGGGATGAAAACATTAATTCTAAACATAAACTTAGATACCGTTGGTTGGACACCATGTAATCCCGCTATTGGTGGACCAGCTAAAGGTATAGTCACTCGTGAAATTGATGCTTTAGGTGGTGAACAAGCAAAAGTAGCTGACGATACGGTAATTAATATTCGCATGTTAAATACAAGTAAAGGCATAGCAGTAAGAGCTTTAAGGGCACAGGTTGACAAGTATGAATATTCAAGAAATATGAAAGAGATTTTAGAAAATACCAAAAATTTAGTCTTAAGGCATGGAATCGTAAAAGAATATTAGTAGATGATAAGAAAATCGTTGGTGTAGAAACTGAGTTAGGCATGAAATACTTTGCTAAAACTGTAGTTCTTACTACAGGTACCTTTTTAAGAGGTAAGATTTTCATTGGCAGAGAATCGTTTGAGGCAGGAAGGATAGGTGAATTACCAGCTAACTCTTTAACTTTATCCTTAATTGAAAATGGTTTGAAAGTTGGAAGATTTAAAACTGATACTCCTCCTAGAGTCAGAAGTGATTCAATTGACTTTACGAAATTTGAAGTTCAAAATACTGCCGATGAACCTCTGGCTTTTTCGTACTGGAAAGAACCTAAATTACTTTCAAAAGAATATCCTTGCTATCTTGGTAGAACCAATACTAAAACTCATGAAATTATTATGAAATACATTGATTACTCTCCATGGTACGGAAAAATAAAATTACTATCTGGTAAAGGTCCACGATATTGTCCTTCCATTGAAGATAAGGTAATGAAATTTCACAAGGATTCTCATCAATTTTTCTTAGAACCTGAATCACGGTATTCAAAAGAGATTTATTTAAACGGTTTGAGTACAAGTTTACCTTTTGAGGCTCAATTAGAAATGTTAAGAACTATTCCTGGTCTTGAAAATGCAATAATTGTTAGACCTGCTTATGCTATAGAATATGACTTCGTTTTCCTAATCAATTGAAACAAAATCTAGAAACAAAAGAAATCGAAGGATTGTTTTTAGCTGGACAAATAAATGGAACTAGTGGTTATGAAGAAGCGGCAGGTCAAGGACTCATGGCAGGGATAAATGCTGCGTTAAAAGTTAGAAATGAAGAGCCTTTTGTCTTAGATCGATCCGAGGCTTATTTAGGAGTATTAATTGATGATTTGATAACAAAAGGTGTTGATGAACCTTATAGACTTCTTACATCACGCGCAGAATATAGATTATTATTAAGACACGATAATGCTCATCTAAGATTATACAAATATGGTTATAAATTTGGTTTGCTTAATCGAGAACAATATGAAAAGGTATCAAAACTTGAAATGCACATAGAAAATCATATTTCAAGATTAAATAAGGTTAATGTTAATCCAGGAGAAGTTAATAATATTTTACTTCAAAAAGGATCTTCAAAAATAAGTAATAGTGTTAAGTTTGGGGGGGATTTATTAAGAAGAACGGAGATCACTTATAACGATATTAAACATTTAGACCCTGAAGAAATAGTTGAAAAAGAAGAGATAGAACAAGTCGATATATTTTTTTAAGTACGAAGGCTATTTTAAAAGAATGAACGAAGAAATTGCTAGGATGAAACAACTAGAAAAAGAGATAATTCCTAAAGACATCAACTATGATGAAATACCAAATTTGGCATTTGAAGCTAAGGAAAAACTAAAACAAATAAAGCCAGAAACGCTTGGACAAATGTCCAGAATCCCTGGAATCAATCCTGCAGATTTAATTAACCTAAACATCTATTTAAAACAGAAACACAAGTCAAATTAAAATAACTGCCTGTTTTATGCAGGCAGTTATTTTTATAAATCAAAAATTACTATTTATAGAATATTTTAAAACAAAAGCATCTCTCATATCATCGGCACCTAAATCAGGTGATTCGGAAAATCCACCAAGATATAGATTCCCGTTTTTATCTATATCTATTGAGAAAGCAACATCATCTCCGTACCCACCGATAATTCTTTCGCTAAGTAAATTCCCATTTACATCATACTCTAAAATAATAATATCTTTATCTTGATAATCTTTATTTGGATTTGTAACATAGCCTGTTACAAAAATATTTCCATTTGGAGCTACAGCTAATGAATATCCGTGGTCACCTTCCACATCTCCATAGGATCTTTCCCATACAATATTGCCATTGTAGTCAACTTTTACAACATATATATCTGACCATTTTGTTTTCCAAGAACCTTCATACCCAACAGCAACATATCCACCTGGAACTTCTTTAACGTCAAAGCCTCTCGCATATTCTCTTGGAGAAAATACTTTAGTCCAAATCTCTTCTCCGTTTTTATCAACTTTAGTTAAATAAAATTTCGTTAAATTATCGAAAATTTGAACTACTGTACCAGCAATAATGAAATTACCATCAGTTGTTTGTTCAATACTTAACGGCTTAGTATCAGAACCCGGAACAAAGTAAGGTAACCATTTTTGATAAACGACATTTCCTGATTTATCCAGTTTTGCAATAATACCTCTCATATTCAATGTGTCTGGATCTGAACCATAACCAATAACTATGAATCCATCATTTACTTCAATGTAATCTGAACCTTTATCTTGTCCTAGTTTGGTTAAATTCTTACTAAATTTGTTTTTTTCCAATTTTATTAAAGTATATATCAAAATCGCTACCATAAGAACCTGATGTACCAATAATTACTAAATCACCATCTGAAGCCACACCACCACTGTTCACCCAATCATTATAAATTCCACCTAGTGAATTTTCATAAACCAAATTTCCTTGTAGATCAAACTTTAAAATGAGCATATCTTCATTAATGCCCTTTTCATCGGTGTATCCAAAAGCATATACACCATCTTCAACAGCAGAAACTTTGAATATTTCTTGAGCGCCTGGAAGCGAATAAACCCTTCCCCCCCAATCTAATGTGACAGAAGCCATGGAAATGATAGAAACAGCTAAGAGCAACACTAACAATATTTTGGTCTTCACCACAATCCCTCCTATCTTTTATAATTTTTAAAAATATTAATTACTTACAATTATAATTAATATTACACGCTATTTTAAAGTTAATTAAAATTCAAATTCTAAATAATTATAACATAAATAAACAAAAAAAATACAACATATTATTTAAAAATAATAACTTAGATAATATTAAGATTTTTCCTATTTTTTTCAAATATAGAAAGTGCGAAATCCAAATCTTCTTTCGAATGAGCGGCACTTATCATTACTCTTATTCTTGCTTTCCCCCCCCGTGGAACAGTAGGAAATACTATAGCTGATGCAAAAATTCCTTCTTCATATAGTTGAGCGCTAAAATCCCAAGTCTTTTTCTCATCATATATCATAACAGGTGTAATAGGTGTTTCTGTTTTCCCAATATCATAACCAATCTTTCTAATCTTATCTTGAAAATAATGTGTATTATTCCATAATTTAATAACTAACTCTTCCGAACGTGATAATATTCTAGTTGCCTCTAGCGCAGCAGCTGTTTCTGAAGGTGATAAAGAACTTGAAAATAAGAAAGGCCTAGCCTTCTGTTTTAGATAATCAATTAATACTTTTTTTTACCAGCAATAAAACCTCCAACCACTCCAAATGCCTTTGAAAGAGTTCCTATTTCAATATCTATCTCTTCGGTTAAATTAAAATGATCCGCAACTCCTCGCCCGTTCTCACCAAGTACTCCTTCACCATGAGCATCATCAACCATAACTAAAGCATCATATTTTTTTGCTAAATTAACAATTCCTGGAAGCGGTGCAATATCTCCATCCATACTGAATACTCCATCAGTTATTATTAATTTCCTCCTAAAATTCTCATGAGATGCGCTTATCAACTGTTGTTCTAAAGAGTGTAAATTTTTGTGTTCCCAAATATATCTTTTGGCTTTTGATAGTCTAATACCATCTATAATACTAGCATGATTTAATTCATCAGAAAAAAATAGCATCATTCTCATTAGTAATCATTGGAATAACTGCTTGATTAGCATTAAAACCTGATTGAACAACTAGAGTAGCTTCTACTTTTTTTAAACTCTGCAAGTGTTTGTTCTAATTCTTTATGTATTGCCATTGTTCCAGCAATTGATCTAACTGCTCCTGGACCAACTCCCCCCCATCGTTGAATTGCTTTGATAGCAGCATCTTTTATTCTTTGGTCATTTGCTAAACCCAAATAATTATTAGAGCACAGATTTAACACTTTTTTTACCATCTACAACTAGCCAAGGTCCTTGGGGGGGACTTTCAAGAGTCCTAATATTAACAAGTAAACCCGAATCTTTTAATTCTTTCATTTCTTTTTCTAGTTGAAGATAAAAATCCATGATAACCACTCCTTTTGAATAAATAAATACTTGTTACTCACTTACTTTAGAAATTCTAAAATCTCCATTATATATATATCTTTTATATTTATTTATTTTTACAAAAAAACCTCCTCAATTTTAATCCACACTGATTCTGAATTTATTTAACTTTTCAGTACTTGTACAGAAGGAGGAAGGACTCCACCCTTGATCGATTATAAATTGAAAATTTCATTTTTTTGAAAATCTTCATTTCTAAAGTCCATAATAAATGCTACATTTAATTACCTAAATATATATTTAATAAATGTTCTAGAAATTTTTTTCAAAATAACATCCCGCTATGATCTTTACAAATTATAAATTTCTTTAACTTCAGTATTATAACCAAATATAAAGTAAGGGTTCTTGCCTGAACCCACTATAAATTAAAACAAAACTTTTCATTTATAAAATTATTTAGTTAATAATCTGATACGTTTAAAACAATTTTGCCGCTTTCCCCCCCACTTTCCATCAATTCAAAAGCCTTTTCAAAATCATACAAATGAAAATTGTGAGTTACAATTTTACTTAAATCTAATTTTTTTTGTACTTCAGCCAGGAAGATGCTAAATACCAAGTATCAAACATTTTCCTTCCAGTTATTGTATGAATAGTTATGTTTTTGAATACTGCGGCATTCATTTCAAAATTGATTTTATCTTCAGAAAAGACTCCTAAAATTGAAGCTATCCCTGTATTTTTTAGAGAAAGAATTCCATCGTTTAAAGCACTTTCGTTTCCAGACATCTCCAAAAAAAACATCTGCACCTAATCCATTGGTAAGTTCCATCATTTTTCAACAACAGAGGTCTTTAATGGATTAATTACCAAATCAGCCCCTACATCCTTTGCCATTTTGGACCTATACTCAGATATTTCGCTTACAACAATAAAGGATGCTCCTGATATCTTGGATACTGCTAATGCCATTAAACCAATTGGTCCAGCTCCAGCGATCAACACAACACTTCCTCTCAAATCTGCAGCAGTTGTGGTAAATATTGCATTGCCTAAGGGTTCCATAACAGATGCGTACTCCAAGGGAATACTTTCATCTATCTTCAACAAAACAACATCTGGAAGAACAATGAATTCGGAAAAACTCCGTTCGTATCAACACCTAAAATCTTAAGATTTTGACAGACATGCATGTTTCCATTTCTACAATGATAACAATAACCACAGGGGGGGATATGACTATCCCCCCCTACAACTAAATCACCGGGTTGAACATTTTTTTACCTCTTTTCCTATCTCAACAACTTTTCCAACAAATTCATGCCCATCTATTTGAGGTAATGATTTTATTCGATTTTTAGCCCAATTATCCCATCTGTAAATGTGAATATCAGTTCCACATATAGATACCTTTAAAACTTTTATTTTAACATCATGAGAAGATTTTAATTCTGGTTCATCAACATCGATTAACGAAAAACCTTTTTTTTAGGTGCATCTTTTACTATAGCTTTCATTTTCTTCACTCTCCTAATCTTTCTAAATTATTATATCTATTTCAAGTTTAACGCATTTATGAAATTTTTTTCAAATATTAGGAAGATGCTATTAGA
>JMBV01000047.1_pt1 | contig 46874 bp, 83 predicted proteins | sample 616531 | NCBI WGS metagenome assembly JMBV01 (sample SAMN02727904, study PRJNA239997) | anaerobic digester metagenome | biome: anaerobic digester; isolation source: mesophilic anaerobic digester inoculated with municipal waste water sludge... | place: Germany: Bielefeld University, CeBiTec ...
TTTAATTTTTCAATATATTTTACTAATTAAAAATGGGGGGGTGGGAAAAATGAGAAGATCTTCATTGCTTTTGTTCCTAATCATTATTTTCTCTCTTTCAGGATTTTCTTTCATATATATCAACGGAAACAACATTATAAAAAAAAGGAGAAAAAAAATACAAATATCTGGTTATGATGAGAAACAGGTGTTATTGACTGTTTACAAAGTTTCATATCCTCTTGATGTAATTTTGTATCAACAATCACTTCCTGAAATTGAAAAATCATATCTATATTCAAAAACCTTAAAAGCTGATAAAGAAGCTAATATTAATAACACTATAGAATTCGAAGAGCTTGGATTATATTACTTAGAATTTCAGAGTATTGATTCTAAAAAAAATTACTATGAAGAAGTATTGGTAACAGAAACAAACTTTATAGCTACTTATGATGGAGATAAATTTTTTTTATTAAAATATACAACACTAACACACTAGATGATGTTAAAAGCAGAATAATATTGCAAGATACCAACGGTAAAACTGAAATATATAATAATATATCTGAATTGAAAACAAATTTTTCTTCTTTAAAACGTGTAGTAGTAGAAAATGATTCAGGTATTCAATTTCAAAATTTCTATTCAAAAAGCAAGATTTATAAAGATTCCCCTTTACAAATTATTACTGATAGGCCTTTATACAAACCTAATCAAACAATAAATTTTAGGGTGATATCCTACCAACAAGATAACAATAAATATATCTTCAAAAACGACAACATTATTAATGTTAATATCCTAGATCCTTCTGGAAACCAGATTTTATCTCAGACATATAAAACCGATAATTTTGGTGGAGCCAACGGACAATACTATCTCTCAGAATCAGCACCTTTAGGATACTACAGTATTCAACTTACTTCTCAAGATGGTGAATCTTATTACAATGGTTTCTATGTCCAAGATTATGTTAAACCTGAATATTTCGTTGAAATTTCAACCGATGAAGATACATATTATACCAATGACTTAATAAATTTTTCCATCAAATTAACTTACTTAAATGGCAATCCAGTTAAAAATGCAAATATATCTCTCTATGTTTACTACGATAACCTATATGGCTATGAAGGAAGATCTCTTTTATATCAAACTGTAACTTTTACTGATGAAAATGGTATTTTAAATATACCAATTAAGGTACAAGATGGTCATGAAGGGTATTACACGCTGGAAACTATAATAGTTGATGAAAGCCAGCGTCAAATTCAAGAAACCCATCAGGTTAGAATTATGGATGGAAGTTATCTCATAGAACTTGATAATAGATATGTTCAAGCTAAACCTAACGAAACTGTTACTTTCAACGGCACCATTACCGATCGCCAAGGTAGTCTTGCTGAAGGCAACTTGAAAATTGATCTTTACAAACAGGTATGGGATGAGGAAGCCTGGAAAACAATAAACATTTTAGAAAATACTTTTTATATTCCTATAAAAAAATGGAATATTATCTTTTGAGTATTCTTTTTCTGAAGAAGCTAGTTATTTTGCTAACCTTTTTTTGAAGATTCTTCGACTAGTTTTAATGTTTACATTTCTCCTTATGCTAGAACTACACATGCTTATTTTTCGCATTTTGAAATTAAAGATCGTTTAATTCGGTTTTCTATAGACTCAGATATTAATTCAACAGGTTTAATATTTTGGCAGGAAGAGAGATATATGATTTTGTTGAATACAGTAGTAGTAAAAATGAATATATTTTTGAAATTCCAGATAATTTGCTTGAAAGAAATATTTTCATTCATGCTATTTTATTTAATAAAGAAGGAAAAGAAGTTCTACAAAAATCTATTGATTTAGGAAAGTTAGAAAAATTGTCTTTCTCATATGTAATTAATACTGATAAAGAAACATATGCTCCTAAAGACGATGTGTCCATACAAATTGAGGCTGAAGAAGAAGGTGTTTTTACATTAAGCGTTGTAGATGAAGGTATTTATCTTCTAGTTGAAGACAGAAAAGATATACTAAATGAGTTATACCCAAAATTGTATTACGTCGAACCTCTTATTACTACTGGTACTAGTTACATTTATATACCTAAAAATTTGTATGGTTTAACTCTTGAAGAAAGTGACGTCTTTACTTCTTACAAAGGAAGCGATGAATTAAGTGTTAATACCAGAGAATATTTCCCTGATACAGCCTTGTGGATCCCTTTTATTGAAACAAAAAAACAGGAAAGCCGAAATAGTCTTTACTAACCCTGATTCATTGACAACATGGAGAATAACTTCTTATGGATTTACAAAAGACGGTGAAAAAAAATTAATAAAACTACAACCACTTATAAGAGCAACTTAGACTTTTACGTAAGACCTCTACTTCCAAATTTTGCTGTGATAGGAGACAAAGCTAATTTTTATCTTGTAATTTACAATAACACTGATGAAACTAGAAACATAAAATATAAAATAGATACAGACGAAACAATTAGTATAACCCCTAAAAATGGTGAATTAACACTTTTACCAAATTCTCAAACAACTCTTCGTTTAAACCTCGAAGCCCTAAAAATAGGTGAATCAACAATTACATTCGATTTTGGTCATGATATAGTTAAACTTCCTTTTTCTGTAAAATCAGATGAAATTTGGGAAGACGTTATTAAATTAGTAGATACTACAAATGGGTATACAATAAAAAAAGGAGAGTTTTATCGACCATTTAATTTAGATACTTTAATGATTGATTCTTTAAATTATCTACGAAACTATTCTTATAAGTGTAGTGAGCAAGTAGTTTCTGTTATTGTTCCTCTTCTTACTGCAACAAAAAAAAGGATATATAATTGAAGATCTGGATCAAAAGGTCACAGAAACCCTTCAAATTCTTTATAAATACCAGAAAGATGATGGTGGCTGGGGGGGATGGTGGGGGGGAACTAGTGAAGAATCTCATCCGGAAATAAGCGCTTATGTCATGTATGGATTAAAAAAAGATTGAGGATGAAGGATATTATGTATCGCAGGCCACTCTTTCAAATGGATTATCTTATCTGAAAAAGCATGTATCATCAGGATTTGTTTACCATGTTTTAAATCTCTATGGAATTGAGTCAGAGTTTACTCCTAAAAATATTTTAGATGAACTTTACTACTCATTTTATCATAGAGAATATCTTGATAATATTATTCCAAAAATAAACGAAAAAGAAGATATAGCCTTCATTGATTTTTTTTGATGATAATTATTTTTACTCAATAACTGATGCAAATGCAGTTCTTTTAGATCTTCTTTTACAAGAAAATGAATACTTTTCTACTTCATTGAAAGTGTTCAAGTTCTTGCTTTCAAGTAAAAAGGATATACCTGGTACTCGACCAAAGAAATTTCAAAAATTCTTGATATTATCTTAAGACATCAAGAATTCTTTTCTGTAGATATGTCAAACTTGAAATATGAAAATAATGATTTTATTATTGCTCAAAACGATATTTTTCTATACAATCAAGGTCTATATGAAATAAATACACAAAATCTTTTAGAACCTTCAACGACAGAAAACGGCATCATTTTAAACAAAATACTTTACAAAAAGAACAACGTACAAGCTGAAAAAGAAGAAAATAGGTATATCATCGATGCCTTTCTTGAAATAGATGAATCACAAATTCCATCTAACATATATTTCAAATCTGAAACGAATATATTAGAAAGAGATAATGAACTTACATGGTACAATGTATACCAAACTCAAATTATTTATCAAGAAAACAATCTTCAAATAAAGTATGATAACAGAACTAATAGACTATATATCAACGAGCTATTTGTGGAAAACCCACGAATGTTAATTAAAAACTCTAAGTTTATTTATATAATAAAAGATGAAAGATTATTTGAATATGAGATTTGTACTAATAATTTCAAGGAATATACTATATTAAATAATTCAAGAATTAAATCTATGGCTCTTTTAAATAATAAACCTATCCTGTTAGTAGAAAATATTAATACCAATAAGGATTATTTATACATAGAAGACAAATATGAAAGCCTTTCTATGAACGTTCAAGATATAGATGTATATCAGAACAACATTATATTATTCTCAGATAGAATGTATTTGTGGGATAATTCATCAAAAACAACTAAAAGTCTGTTCCCTATTAGTGGAAATAAACTAATTAATATGTCTCAAAGTAGTGTTGAAATTTTTGGGAATGTTAAGTTTAAGGGAAATTCAAAATATGTGGGGCCTTTAGGCCTCTATAAAATAGATTTTATAAGCAATAACGAAAAATATTTTAAAGAAGGCGATGTTGTAAAAGTTGTAATATCTATGCAATCTGATATTCCTCAATTCTTAGTCACAGAAGATTATCTACCAGGCAATGTTCAAATCCTAGAAAACTATTCAGAAAAAAATATGTCTCAGTCTTCTAAATTTTATTATAGTTGGTATTCTCCATGGAATTATTGGTATAGTGCAAGAGAAATAAGAAAAGATAAAATTGCATTTTTCTCATCTGGTTATAAAAATGGACAATACAGTTATTATATGAGATTATTAAATTCAGGAGAATACAACGTTCTTCCAGCAGTTTCATTTACAATGTATTGGCAAGAAACATATGGAACTAGTGAAAGTATAGTACTAGATGTGAAGTAAGTTGATCTCAAAGTTATTTTCGTCCAAATTAATTTCTCCGTAATATCCGTCACAAAAAGCTCCTGGATTAACAAAAATCGTATTATTTATTAAAAATTTTTCTTGATAGTGAGAATGACCAAAGACAAGAACATCCAAATTTGTGTTAAAAAAAATTTAATCAGTTTTTCAGCAATAGCATGTCCCGTTTGATGTCCATGTATTAATCCATAAGTTTTTCCATATAATTCTAACATTTATTTTTCTGATAATAGATTTTTAATATAAAAGTCGTCCATGTTACCATGGACGGCTTGTATTATAGGTTTCTGATTATTTAAAAAGTCTAACACTTCAATAGAAGTTATATCACCCGTTAAAAATATTTGATCATATATATCAAAATTGATTGCTCTTAATTCCTCTATAGAACATCGAGTTGGTATATGTAAATCACTTAACAGCAAAATCTTCAATTTATATCCTTCCCTATTAAAATCTTTCTACTCACTTTAAAAATTATGAAACTTATATTCTATGAATGTTTCACGTTTTATTTTTTTAAATACCTCCACAATTCTAATTTTGAACTATTGTTTGTTTCTTTTACTTTTTCATTACTTGTACCGAAGGAGGGAGGCCTCAGCCTGATACTTTTAAAATTCAAAAACTAATTTTTAAATTTTGATTATTTTTGATATTTATACTATAGGTTGATATGAAAGGTCCTGACAACTAATTCTCATATTTTAGATTTTATCGTTTTATTTAAAAAGTTCAGGGATATTCTTATCATAAGGTTGTCTAACAACACCTTTTTCTGTAATTATCGCAGTAACTAAATCATGCGGTGTTACATCAAAAGCGGGATTATAAACATCGACATCATCTCTTACTAATCTTGTTTTGTGGCAAAATCTTACTTCTTCTTTATTTCTTTCCTCAATAGGTATTAAATCACCGTTTTCTGTCTCAAGGTCTATAGTAGATAAAGGTGCCGCTACATAAAAAGGAATACCATGTTTTTTTTAGCCAAAACTGCAACAGAGTATGTTCCTATCTTATTTGCAAAATCGCCATTTCTTGCAATTCTATCTGCCCCCAACTATTACTGCATTAATCTTCTGTTGCTTCATTACCCATCCTGCCATATTATCAGAAATAAGGGTCGTTCTAATACCACTTTTCATTAGTTCCCATACCGTTAACCTTGCACCTTGAAGATAAGGACGAGTTTCATCAGCATAAACATGTATTCTTTTACCATTTTCAACTGCTGCTCTTATCACACCTAATGCAGTACCGTAATCAACAGTAGCAAGCGCTCCAGCGTTACAATGCGTTAGGACATTATCACCATCTTTTAAAAGCTTTTCTCCATTTCTACCAATTGCTTTATTAATTTCTATATCTTCATAGGCAATCTTCAGAGCCTCTATCTCCAAAATATCTACGATGGCTTTTATATCATTTAAATTAAAATTGTCGTTCATTACCTGTTCCATTCGATTTAATGCCCAAAATAAATTTACAGCGGTTGGGCGCGTTTCAGCTAGTACTTTTCACATTTTTCATTTCCTGAAAAAAATTTGTTTTTTTTCAGTATACTGCTGATTTTGTTTAGCTCCTAACACATAACCAAAAGCAGCGCTTGCTCCAATTGCAGGAGCTCCTCTTACTACCATATCTTTTATTGATTTGGCAACTTCTTGATAGGTTTTACACTCAACATAAATTTCTTCTAAAGGTAAAAATCTTTGGTCTATAAGAATTAAACTGTCACCAGTCCATTCCATAGTCATAGTTTTAATTCTATTCATTATTAAGTTTTCCTCCTTACTTCTTTTCTTTTTTTGTAAAAAAAATGGTGCAATAGACGAAAAACCTATCTCCTTATAATTAAATATTCTTTCTGTCGATCCCACAAACAATATTCCACCAGGCTTTAAAGACTCATAAAATTTGCTATACAGTTTATCTTTAGCTTCTGTATCAAAATATATAACAACATTTCTGCATATAATTAGATCATAATCTTTATCAAATTTATCTAGAAGAAGATTTACCCTTTTAAAATTAACACTTTGTTTAATTCTTTCGCTAATTTCATATTTATCTTCGTTCAACTTTTTTAAAATACTTTGATTTAATATTATCAGGTATATTCACTAAACTTTTGTCAGGATATATTCCTAGTTTTGCTTTTGAAAGTGCATCCTCATCGAAATCTCCAGCATGAATGGTACTAGAATGCAAGACCCCTAAAGTATCTAAAATAATAGCTAATGTATAAGGTTCTTCACCTGTAGAACAACCCGCACTCCATGCTTTTATTTTGCCATTATTTTCTTTTATCATTTCTGGTAAAATATTGTTTTAAGGAATTCCCATTTATCAGGATTGCGAAAAAAAACTCTGTAACGTTTATTGTTAGTTTATTCAAAAACTCATCCCATTTTGCGGGGTCTTTCTTAAGAAGATCGAAATACTCTTTATAGGAACCAAGATTATATTTTTTTTAAGTAAAATATCGGTTCTTCTCCTCAACCTATGTTGCTTATAACCACGAAGATCTAAATTAAAATGTATCATCAAGTTTTGTAAAAACAGTTCATAATCTTTATCATCAAACGGCGAAATATAATAATCATTCATCTGCATCCCTCTTACTAAATTATTTTATAGTATGTGTATATAAATTAACGTAGAATGTAATTCCGATTCCAAGATTAGAATATGTTAGAAATAACGATTTGTTTATAGGAACTCTAAAATAAAAGTTTTTATCATTTTTATCAAAAAAAACAGAGTTTACAGTAAGCTTTCCACTAGCTGAATTATATTCAAGCCGAAAATCTTTATTTAAAATATAAACCGAATCTAGAGATTTATTATTGAGAGAAAATAGCAAATCGCCGGCATGAAAAAAAATATTGTAGTTTGTCTTGAAATCCAAATGATATTCCTAAACCATTGGGGGGGCTGACAGTGTTATTCCTACTTTTGATTGAGAAAAGTCCATCAAATTATTCCAATAAGAGACCGTTAAAAAAAATCCTCCCTAAAAATAATTCCAATATCAAGCCCATTAAATGAAATATTAATATAATCATCTAATATCATCATAAATCCGGAATTATTTTCTATCAAAAGAATGGATCTTTTCTTCCATTTGGATTACGATAAGAAATTTCAAAACCAGGCTGGGATAAATTGAAATAATTTACGATGTCTCCAATATCGCTGATATCGATATAATCATTGGCAAATTCAAAATCGTAATGAACTTTAGCTTCATAAATATCTTTCAACTTTAAATCAAAGATAAACTCGGTTTTTAAAGTGGGTGTAAAATCAGTTAAAATAGATACTTCTCCAGAAGAAGGAAAACAAAAAGAGCAAACAAAAACCACGAACAATGTAAAAATAACCACTATTTTGGAAGAAAGCTTACTCATTATTTTCCCTTCTTTGCAAAAAGATAAATTATAAATAGAGATAGGGGCCTTACGGTCCCTATTATAATATTCTCTAAAATCTTAGAAATTATAGATTAGCAGCTAAACGCTCCATAACTTCATCATCAATATCGTAATTTCCGTATACATCCTGAACGTCATCCATCTCATCAAGTGCATCCAACAATTTAAGTATCTTTTCTGCGTCTTCATCGGAAACTTTAACTGTAGTTTTGGCAAGTATGTTAATTGTTCATTAACAGTATATCCTGCTTCTTTTAAAGCATTTCTTACTGAAGTGAGATTTTCTGGCGAGGTTATAATTTCAATAGGATCCGTCTCCTCATCAATATCTTCAGCACCTGCTTCAATAGCTAAAAGCAACAACTCTTCAAGGTCATCTACTTCCTCTTTAGGTACAGTAAGCAACCCTTTTCGCTCGAAATTCCACGCTACTGAACCAGATTCTGCTAAAGTACCTCCATGCTTTGACAAAGTATGACGTATTTCTTGAGCAGTTCTATTTTTATTGTCAGTAACTACAGAGATAAGTAAAGCCACGCCTCCTGGGGGGGCATATGCTTCATACATAATTTCAAAGAGTTCTTCTCCCGAAGACTCTCCGGTACCTTTTTTTTATAGCGGCCTCTATTTTATCTTTTGGCATATTAGCAGCCTTTGCATTTTCTATAGCTGTTCTTAGTCTTGGATTCGATTCAGGATCTCCTCCTCCTTCTCTAGCTGCTATAGTAAGTTCTCTTATAAGCTTCGTGAACATTTTAGACCTTTTTGCATCTTGAACAGTCTTTCTAGCTTTGATATTTGCCCATTTATTGTGTCCAGACATAATATTCAACCTCCTAAAATTGTTTAAATATTTAGATAGATTTTTGACAACAGTTCATTAAAATAACCGATATTATATTTAAACTCTATTATGTATATTATTTATCACATACAAAGAATGAGGCACGGCTCACAGCCTCCAAAATCCGCAATTTCATTTTTTTTACTTATTCTTTTTCAACTATAATAAAATTAAATATAAATTATTCTAACATTTTTTTTGTAAGAAATTCAATATACTTTTATATTTATTTACTAAAGTATTTGCTATTTCTCTAATATTTTATCATATCTTAAGGATTTTCAAGAATTATTTAGATTCTTCATTTTATTATGTGATATGATATTATGAAAAAAAATTTTTTTACAAGAACTGTTTAAGTTATAATCACAAAATAGAATCTTAAAAAAAACAAATGAGTTAAAGCACAGAAAATATGGAGGTGTAAATCATAAAAAGTTATATACTCGGATTGGCAATAGGTTTATTAGCCTTTTTTTTATTTTATTTTCTTATGTTAATACTTTTTACAACAATACTATGTCAATCTTTCTTGTTAATTCGGATTACAACACTTATTTATTTAATAATAATCAATTCATTCTGCCAACAAAATATAAATATGTAAAGTTGGAAGATATTCCAACCGAACTAATATATAGTCTTTTATGGTCTGAAGATAGAGAATTCTTTGAACACAATGGAATAAACATTAAAGCTTTAACAAGAGCCGCATTAATAAATATTAGACATTTATCTATTGTTCAAGGTGGTAGCACAATCACTCAGCAACTCTCTAAAACTGTCTACCTAAGTAATGAAAGAAATGTTAAAAGAAAAATAATGGATATGATGTTGGCTTTTTTTTCTTGGAACGTTCTTACACAAAAGAAGAGATATTAGAAGCATATCTTAATAGTGTATATCTGGGTAATGATATTTCAGGAATAGGAGCAGCTGCTCAAAGATATTTTGGAAAAGATGTCCAAGACCTTTCAACAGAAGAAATTCTGGTACTAGTAGGAATAATAAATGGACCAGAAATTTATAATCCCTATAAATATCCTGATAGGGCAAAATCTCAGGCAGAAATATTATTATATTCTTTGCCAGACAACTTTTTCTCTCTACAAACTAGAGAGGACATAGATAAGAAAATACATGAACTCATCTTTTATCCACAATCTTATAATGAAAGATATTTAAATTTAATATATAGGGTTAAGCAAGAAGAAGAATTAATTGGTTTAAAAGGTGGAGGATATACAATCAAAACTACATACAACAAAAATCTTTTTGACTCAGTAACTTTAGATGAAAATTCATCTGCTATTGTGCTAAATAATAAAACCGGTGAAATACTAAGCTTTTGGGGGGGCGGAGAATATACAGTGTTTTATTCTAATCAACAGATAGGTTCGAGTATAAAACCATTTTACTATATATTAGCGCTTGAAAAAGGATACGACGTAAACACTGTATTACCAGATTATTCTATGAAATTTGGAGATTGGGCACCTCAAAACTATGATAAAACTTATAGAGGTAGTGTAACTTTGAAAGAAGCCCTTGTAAATTCAATAAATATTCCATCTATATATTTAGCAATGCATATAGATATTTCTCCACAACAATCTATAGATACTATTAAAGATTTCCTTTTAAATGAATTAGGCATTCAAGGAGTATATCCAAACGATTTGACTCTCTCATTAGGAACCTTAGAAACAAGTCCTTATGAATTAGCTAAAGCTTATTCGATTTTTCCTAATTATGGAATCATTCCTTCAACTTACACAATTTCTGAGGTATACGACAGAAAAGGTAATTTAATATATAAACGATACCCGCAAATTGAAAGGAAAGTTAAATCCATTTCAAATAAGTCTTACAGTATTATGAATTCTATGCTCAGAGAAGTTGTAACAAACGGAACAGGAAAGAGGGCAAATATTCCTGACTTAGATTTACACGGAAAACTGGTACCTCTGATACATCTGCATGGTTTGTTGGTTTTACAGGAGGTCATGTTTTTTTTCAGTATTAGTTGAAGGAGAAGATATATTATCTTCTACTTCAGCTGTTCCAATAAGTAAAGACATTGCCACTTCTTTATTATACCTTAGTTCTTCAAAAGAAGTTCCTGTATACATCTCGTTGGATACAACTGAAAAGAAAGACTCTTTTTTTTGATGCACCAATCGAATTTATATCTAAAGGTAAAAATGTCATAGAATTTTTAAACTCAATAAAATATGAATTACCTATCAATGAATTAAAAAGAAAGATAAATGAAGCTATAAATGTGATAGAATATATATACCTGATATTGTTATTTCAGTTAGAAAATGGGAAGAGGAAAACTTAATTGATTTCTTGGAAGATCCTGTTGCTTTCATACAAAATGGTTTCGATCTAGATACATATTTAAGTGAACTAACAATTAATGAAACTAACATTTCAAAGTTAAAAAAAAGGCTTATGTTCAGTTACTATACATCTATCCAGATCAAGCACTTATAGTTGAAAAATTTTTAAAAGAGAACGGATTATTTTGATTTTATAAAATTTACAATACTTTAATATCTTCAAATAAATTTAATGGTAGAATTACCAAATAGATTTTATGTGTTTATTTTTTTTATATCAAACTATTTGTATTTTGTAAGCCATCAAATATCTAATATAATATAATAGAATCAGGAGGTGTACCTGTGTACGCTATTGTTGATTTTGCTGGAAAACAGTATAAAGTAGAAAAAGATCAGGTAATATATACAGAAAAGGTCAAAAATGTTGAGCCTGGTAATGATCTTATCCTTGATAAAGTCATCATGATAAAAAAAAGATGATGAAGTTAAGACTGGTGCTCCTTATGTGGAAGGAGCGAAGGTAGTAACTGAAGTAGTAGAACATGGTAAAGACAGAAAAATCCACATAATAAAATTCAAAGGAAGAAAAACTATAGAAGAAAAATGGGTCACAGACAGCAGTATACTGCCCTAAAAGTTAAAGATATTCAAGGGTAACATTATAACAATGATTAAAGTAACTTATCAAAACAAAGATTATCCACAAATAGAAATCAAAGGACATTCTTCTTACTCATTGGCCGGAACTGATATAGTATGTAGTGCTGTAAGCGTTCTCACACAATTTGTGGCAGAAATACTAAAAAAATGAAGGATTAGGAGATTACAAAAAAAAGAAGGTTATCTTTTGATTAAAGTTACAGAAAAAAAGTGAAATATCTGACTTGTTGTTTCAATATTTAATTGAAAGTCTTTTAAGTATTTCGAAGGATTACCCTAAAAATCTTAAAGTGGAGGTAAGATAAAAAAAATGACATTCGATCTTCAATTATTTGCAACTAAAAAAACGTGGCGATCAAAACAAAAAGGATAGTAATCCTAAATATTTAGGAATTAAAGCTCATGAGGGTAATAAAATATCTGCAGGTTCTATAATAGTAAGACAGAGAGGTACAAAAATACACCCTGGTGAAAATGTTGGTATGGGCAGAGATTTCACAATATATTCAAAAGTTGATGGATACGTTAAATTTGAAACCAAAAACAACAGAAAATTTGTCAGTGTTTATGAAACTGAAAGAGTGAACTAAGCATGAATAGTAGAAAAGTGGCAGTCGTTGGTATCTTTGGGGGGGCTCTGGCTTTTTATTAACATTCATAGAATTTCCAATAATCCCTCTGTTACCTTTTCTCAAATTTGACCCTAGTGATTGTATGGTTTTTTTTGGTAACTTTAATTTATGGTTTTTTTTCCTGGTCTTTTTACATTATTAATCAAAAATTTTTTTGTTTATTTTCCGATCAGGCGAGGGTGGACTAATAGGAATTCTAATGAATATATTAGCAGGGACGGTTTTTATTTTCTTCCTAACCACTTTAAGAAAGCTAAAAATTAATGTTTGGGTCAATTACATTATAAGTAGTCTAATTACCGGAGTTGTCGCTTTTCTATTAAATTATTATATTGCTATTCCTATTTTTACAAATCAACCAACGCTTCAATTTGTACAAAACATTGGAATAAGTGTTCAAATATTTTTTTTATTTAGTGTTACTTTTTAATTTTATAAAATTTTTTTACAAACTCTTTTGTATCGCATTTACTTGTAAAAAAACTAGAATTGAAAACTTTATTAAAGAAAAGGCAAAGTAAGGAGGTTTTTAAATTGAATTCTAAACTTGTTCAACCATCCTATAGTGCAAAAAAAAGGAGAAATTACTAGAGAATGGTATATAGTTGATGCTGAGGGCCAAACCTTGGGAAGATTAGCGTCAAAAGTAGCAAAGATTCTTCAAGGAAAACATAAACCTATTTATACCCCACATATTGATACAGGTGACTTTGTTATTATAATCAATGCCGAAAAAAAATAAATGTTACTGGTGACAAGGCAAATACCAAAGTATATAGAAATCACAGTGGATATCCAGGTGGTTTAAAAGAAATAAGTTACAAAAGGCTTTTAGAGAAACAGCCAGAACAAATAATTAAATATGCTATAAAAGGAATGATGCCTAAGACAATATTAGGAAAACAAATGTTGAAAAAAAATTGAAAGTGTATGCTGGTCCTAATCATCCGCATCAAGCTCAAAAACCTAAAGAAATCGATTTAGAAAAAAATCTAATAGGAGGTTATTTGAATAATGGCACAACTAGTTGAATATTACGGAACTGGTAAAAGAAAAACTGCTGTTGCTAGGGTATATTTACGACCGGGAAACGGCAAAGTAAAAGTGAATGGAAAGGATTATAACAACTTAGCTGAATATCTAAGAGGTAATGATGTTTGGGTATTACATGCTTTAAAACCTTTAGAAGTAACAGATTTAAATGGCCAATTTGATCTAATAATTAGAGTTAATGGTGGCGGATTAAGCGGTCAAGCTGGTGCTATAAGACTAGGAATAGCAAGAGCTCTACTTCAATATGATGAATCCCTAAGGCCTATCCTCAAGAAAGAGGGTTTATTGACAAGAGATCCAAGAGAAGTAGAAAGAAAGAAATATGGACTCAAAAAAAAGCGAGAAAAAGCCCACAATTTTCAAAAAGATAATTTCTGTCCATTCTATTATTCCTTTATTTATTAATTTTAATCTAAGAAAATCAGGTTTTTAAGGGTAAGTGAAGTTTGATGAAAAAAAGATTATGATAATATGAGGAAAACAATTGACGAAATTAAAGGTAAAATTGATATTGTTGATTTCGTCAATTCTTATTTGTCTCTCACAAAAAAAAGGTAAAATTACTCTGCATTATGTCCTTTTCATTCAGAGGATACCCCCTTCTTTTTATGTTTTTCCTGACACCCAGACTTTTCATTGTTTTGGTTGTGGAACCCATGGGGGGGACGTTATCACCTTTTTGGAAAAGTATGAGCAAATAAGTTTCCTCGATGCATTAAAAAAAATAGCAAGTATAGTTGGAGTCAAGGTTGATCTTAGCGAAAATGAAATACCAGCTGAAATAAAATTAAACGAAGAAGTTTCAAAAATATATACAAATAACCTTTTGAATTTTCCGGATTATCATCCTATATGGCAATATTTAAAAAAAACGTGACATAAATAGGAATGTCGCAGAAGAATTCGAATTAGGCTACGCATTGGGGGGGTCTGAAGTAAATAAGGTTATTGAAGAACATTATTTTGAAAAAGATATTGCAATTAAAGCTGGGTTAATAGTGAATGATAAGGATTTTTTTTATAATAGATTAATCATTCCTATTCGTAATAATTCGGGTTTGCTAGTTGGTTTTTCTGGAAGATTGGTAATTGATAGTTCAAATGCTCCCAAATATTTAAATACACCAGAAAATCAATATTTCAAAAATCAAAAATTCTATATATGTACTATAAAACAAAACGTTTCATTAAAGAAAATGACTTTGCGATAATAGTAGAGGGTTATTTTGATCTCATATCTATGTATAAATTAGGATTTAAAATATAGTTGCAATATTGGGCTCTTCATTCACTAAAGATCAGGCTGTTGATTTGTTAAAATCTACAAATAAGATTGTTACCATGTTTGACATGGATGATGCTGGCAAAAAAAAGCGACAATATCAACTATAGATACTCTATATAAAACAGATTTTCAGATAGCTGTTTCAAAATATCCAGCGAAAGATCCTGATGAATTAACTAAAAAAAACATGACAAACAATATATAGCTGAAATACTGAAAAATTCATATAAATTCCACGAATTTGTAGTTGATTATTATGCCGAAAAGTATGAACTAACAAACGATTTCGCTTTAGAACAATACCTAAAAGATATGTCAAAATGGTATACAAAATTAGAAAAAGCCGGAAGATTAAGCTATATTGAAAGTTTTGTGGAGTGCATTTCAAAAAGATAGGAAAGGATAAACAATATGTAAAAAAAATATTGGAAGCCAACCGTTCCTATATTGATGATGCCCCCCCTGTAAGCGAAAATTTATCCACTACTGTAGATCCTTTTTATGTAGAAAAAGATATTAAATATGACATTGCAAAATCATATATTTACCTTTGGGTAAAATATCCAGATTACAGAGTTTTGCTTAAAGAAACCTTCAATATAGACGATTTTTCTGAAGGTATTATAAGAGAGTTTATAGAACTTTCTTCAGAAAATGATAGTATTGGTTTTTTTGCTTGAAAATTCTTCAAAAGAATTGAGTGATCTAATAGTAGAAGTTTGGAAAATAGATTATTACTTCAATCCTGATAGAATATTAGCTTCACTAAAAGATGGTATTAATTATATAAAAATCAATAGAGAAATAGAAAAATTAACAAAACAACTTCGCGATATTGAAGATCCTTCAGAAAAAAAACTAAGATTACATCTCAAATTATAGAATTATATAGTAAAGTTAAAACCATAAAATAGCTAAAAATAATGGCTAATTTATACACAAAGTTCTGTAAGACCGTTTTGACTAGACTCTTTAATAATGGAAATAGAATTTTATCAATCAATATGGAGGTAATTTAGCTAATGCAAAAAGTTAAAACGAATTCTCCTTGTACAGACCTAATCCAAGAAATCGAAAACATCGAATTTATAGGCAAAGATCAAATAATCATAAAGAGAAATAAAGATAAATTTATAGATAAATTAGAAAAAGGTATAGATACGTTAATAGAAATTGCAAAAAAAATAATGGAAATTGTATAACTTATCAAAATATTGATGAATGTATACCTCAAGATTTAGCTGATGTGATAGATAGTGAATTCTTAGAAAAATATACGAAGAAATAGAATCTAAAGGTATTAAAATACTAGAAAACTCCGAAGAGTTTGATGATTCAGAGGAAGAAACAGTACTAAAAGATGATTACAAAGAAGATTTAGAATACTTATTTGAAGAAACTGAAACTCAGGTTTATGATAATGCTTTTGCTAATGAACCTATAAAAATTTATCTAAGAGAAATTGGTAAGATCAAACTACTAAGCCCTACACGTGAGAGGCAACTAGCTATGAGAGCCAAAAAAAGGTGACAAAATGCTAGAGATGAACTAATAAAAGCGAATTTAAGACTTGTAATAAGTATTGCAAAAGGTATACAGGTAGAGGATTAAGTTTTATGGATTTAATACAAGAAGGAAACATTGGACTAATGAAAGCTGTAGAAAAGTTTGACTGGAAAAAAAAGGTTACAAGTTTTCTACTTATGCAACCTGGTGGGTAAGACAAGCAATAACTAGAGCAATAGCTGATCAGGCTAGAACCATAAGAATACCTGTACACTTGGTAGAAACCATCAACAGAATGAACAAAATAATTAGAGAATATCTTCAAGAACATGGTGAATATCCAAGTACAGAGGAATTAGCCAGACTTTTAGATAAACCTATCGAAAAAAATGGATGAAATATTACAAGCAACAAAAGAAGTAATTTCTGTAGACGCTCAAATAAATGGTTCAGAAGATGATGAAGCTTACATAGGAGACTTTATAGAAGATACCAGTGCAGATAAACCCGAAGAAATAGCTGCTAGAATGATTTTGAAAGAGGAACTAGAAAAGGTATTAGACACACTTAGACCAAAAGAAGCGGCCGTATTAAAGATGAGATATGGATTAATGGATGGTAATGCAAAAACATTAGAAGAAGTTGGTAACTTTTTTTAACGTAACTCGTGAAAGAATTAGACAAATAGAGGTAAAAGCCTTAAGAAAATTGAGGCATCCCAGTAGAAGTTTGCAATTAAAAGAAATTTGCGATATGATAGATGGTAATGTGTTTTAATTTACATTATCTAAAAAGAGAAAGGAGGGAGTATAGACACATTTTTTTCATCTTATAGAAGATGAAAAACAGGTGTTCTACCAAAATGAAAAAAAGAAGATTATTTTTATATAGAAAAAGAAATCCCCTCCTTCTTGAAAAAAAGCTTTAGATGAGGAACAATTAGAAGCGGTTATAAATTCTAATGGAAGATCCATAATAGTTGCTGGTCCTGGTTCAGGTAAAACAAGGGTAATAACGTACAAAATTGCTTATTTATTATACTTAGGATTAAAACCCGAAAATATTCTACTCGTCACTTTTACACGAGCCGCAGCAAAACAAATGATAGAAAGAGTTAAAAATGTTACTAACAGAGATATGAGTAGCATGCTGGCAGGGACATTTCACCATGTATGCAATACTATTCTAAGAAGATACGCTGCTCTACTTGATTTTAAAAATGATTACAGTATTTTAGATAAAGAAGACTCAAAAGACCTGCTTAGAATAGCAAAAAAAATGAATATATGAGAGAATCCAGCGATAAATATAAATTTCCTAAAGAAGATGTAATAATGAAAGTTATTAGTTATACATGTAATACTTTGAATTCTCTTAGAGAAACTTTACTAGACATAGCTCCTTACTTATTAGAGTTTGAGAACGATATTGAACAAATTTGGGGTATTTACTCTCAGTTAAAAAAAAGACATGAATGTTATGGACTATGACGATCTTTTAGTTAACACACTCATGTTGTTTCATACCCATCCTGATATTCTAAAAAAAGGTATCAGAACAGTTTCAATATGTTTTAGTTGATGAATTTCAAGATACTAATAAAATTCAAATTGAATTAATAAAAGCTTTTTCTAGTGTCCATGGAAATTTAATTGTTGTTGGTGATGATTCACAAAGTATTTACTCATTTAGAGGAGCTCATTTCAAAAACATAAAAGATTTCATAGATAAAGAAGGTACAAAGATATTTAAAATACAAACAAACTATAGAAGTACCCCCCCAGAAATAGTTAATTTCATAAATAATATGCTACCTTCAAATTCCGTTCCTAAACTCTAAAACCAAAAAGAAAAGGATACATAAAACCTTTCGTAATAGAAACTTTTGATGATTTAGAACAAGCTGATGCTGTTGTACAAATTATCAAAAATAAGTTAGAAGAAGGTATCAACTACAAAGACATAGCAATTCTTTATAGATCTCACTCTTTATCAATGGTAATACAGCAAAAATTAGACACAGTAGGTATACCATATAGAATTCTGTCGGGGCTTAGATTTATTGAAACAAGACATATTAAAGATGTTTTAGGATTTCTAAAAGTTCTAAATAATCCTTTAGATAAGATTTCATGGATTAGAATTTTAAAGTTATTTCCAGGGATTGGTACAAAAACTGCTTCAAAGATATATAATGAAATTGAAAAAGGAATAAATTCTGGACAATCAAAAATATAGAAGAAATATTAACTAAAACACAACTTATAAGATTTACAACCCCCCCTTTTGAACTATTAAAAAAAATTGTATATCAACATGGACAAAAATCCAAGTGAAATAATTGATTATATATATAAAGACTATTATGAAGAATACTCTTTACTCACTTTTAGTGATGCAAAATCTAGAAACATGGATATTGAAAGATTTAGTGAAATTGCTAGTCGATATCCTTCTTTATCTTCTTTTTTTAGAAGATTTAACCCTAAGTGAAGACATTGGCATTATGAATGTTGAAAAAGAAGAAGAACGTGATACAATTACTTTGACAACTATTCATGGAGCTAAGGGGGGCTTGAATGGAAGGTAGTAATTCTAATATCGGTAAATCCCGGAGATTTACCGAACGGATTAGCTATTAAAGATAAAAATTAGATGAAGAAGAAAGACTATTCTATGTTGCTATTACAAGAGCAAAAGATGAACTATATATTTAAAACAATTATCTGGAACTTCAAATCCATTTATGAAAAACTCTATCTACTTTGTAAATAAAGAATATGATTTCATAGAAAAAAAATACCAGATGATATTATAAATAGAGTAAGAGTTAACTATAAAACGATATTTATTGAAATTGTTATATTTAATTAATTTACAATTAAGGTTAAATGTTGTAAAATATCTGTTGGTATTTTTGATAATTTATTTATACGATAATTTTTCTAAAATAATTGAAATAAAAAAAATTACTTTTATAGAAGGAGGTGAACTCCGCTATTAAAGCTTTTTTTTATTTAGAGGCAACTTTGATAGCGGACCAATATAGAATGCCAACAATTAATCAACTAATAAGGCATGGAAGAACATCAATCAAGAAAAAAAACAAAATCACCCGCGCTTAAAGGCAATCCTCAAAAAAAAGAGGAGTTTGTGTTAGGGTATCAACTATGACCCCAAAAAAAACCTAATTCCGCTCTTAGAAAAATAGCGAGGGTTAAGTTATCTAACGGTATAGAAGTGACTTGTTATATTCCTGGAGAAGGACACAATTTACAGGAACATTCCAACGTTTTAGTTAGAGGCGGAAGGGTAAAAGATTTACCTGGAGTTAGATATAAAATAATTAGAGGTACTTTGGATGCTGCAGGAGTACAAGAAAGAAAACAAGGTAGAAGTAAATATGGAACAAAAAAAACCAAAGGCTAAGTAAGGAGGTTCTTTACTGAATGAGAAGAAGAAAGGCAGAAAAGAGAGAAGTTTCTCCAGATCCAATTTATGGGGGGGACGTTTTGCTTGCTAAATTTATAAATAGATTAATGTATGATGGAAAAAAAATCTTTAGCCCAGAATATTGTTTATTCATCTCTAGAAAGATTAGCCCAAGCAACCAAAGAAGAGCCACTTGAGGCTTTCCATAAAGCTATAAATAATGTAAGGCCTTTGATAGAAGTAAGATCTAGAAGAGTCGGAGGAGCAACTTATCAAGTTCCTTTTGAAGTCGAAGAAAATAGAGCAACCTCTCTAGCTATCAGATGGATTATTACAACCGCTCAATCAAAAAAAAGGAAAAAGTATGGTTGATAAATTATCTCAAGAATTAATTGATGCATATAACAATACTGGGGCAGCAGTAAAGAAAAGAGAAGATGTACACAAGATGGCAGAAGCTAACAAAGCATTTGCACATTATAGATGGTAACACAGTTAATTAGGAGGGATTAATTTGAAAGAAAGAACGTTGCCCTTGGAAAAAGTAAGAAATATCGGAATAATTGCTCATATAGATGCGGGAAAACTACTACTACAGAAAGAATCTTATTTTACACTGGCGCAAAACACAGATTAGGTTCAGTTGATGAAGGCACAACTGAAACCGATTGGATGGAACAAGAAAAAGAAAGAGGTATTACAATTACTTCTGCAGCCACTTCTGCTTTTGGAAGGGATACAGAATAAATATTATTGATACACCAGGACACGTTGATTTTACAATAGAAGTAGAAAGAGCTCTGTTTGTACTAGACGGAGCAGTGGCTGTTTTTGATGCCCAAGTTGGTGTAGAACCCCCCCAATCCGAAACAGTTTGGCGCCAAGCAGATAGATATGAAGTACCAAGAATTGCTTTCATGAACAAAATGGACAAAATTGGAGCAGACTTTTTTTGCTGCCGTACAAACACTCAGAGATAAATTAGGTGCCAAAGCTGTAGCAATTCAAGTTCCTATAGGTGCAGAATCCGATTTTAAAGGTATAATTGACTTGTTGACAATGGAGGCATTTTATTGGACGGATGATAACGGATTAACCATAGAAAGAGCGGAAATCCCTAGCCATTTAAAAGATCTATGTGAAACCAAGAGAGAAGAATTGATTGCTGCAGTTGCAGAAGTAGATGACGAGATAATGGAATTATACATAGAAGAAGAAGATATTCCAATAGAAAAATTAAAGTCTGCTATAAGAAAAGCAACTATACAAAATAAAATTGTTCCAGTATTGTGTGGAAGTTCAGTTAGAAATAAAGGTATTCAACCTTTAATAGATGCTGTAATAGACTACTTACCTTCTCCAATAGATATGCCTCCTGTTAAGGCATTTGATCCAAAAACTGGAGAACATGTAAGAGACATTTATCCTAAAGAAGATGACGTATTCTTGGCTTTAGCTTTTAAAATAATGGTCGATCCTTACATTGGTAAACTCACTTTTGCTAGAGTTTACTCTGGTAAATTAGAAAAAGGAAGTTACGTTGTTAATACTACTAGAAATACAAAAGAAAGAGTTTCAAGACTCGTTTTTTTTACACGCAAACAAAAAAGAAGAAGTCGATTATATACGAGCTGGAGACATAGTTGGACTAATCGGATTAAAGAATACAACAACTGGAGATACTTTAGCTTCTGAAGGATGTAATCTCATTCTTGAAAAGTTAGTGTTCCCTGAACCAGTTATTTCTATTTCTATAGAACCTGAAACTAAAGATGATGAAGCAAAGCTAAGTAAAGCTTTAAACGCATTAATCGATGAAGATCCAAGTTTAAAAGTTCATGTAGACAGAGAAACTGGCGAAACAATACTTTCTGGAATGGGTGAACTACATCTAGAAATCATAATCGATAGAATAAAAAGGGAATTTAATGTTAGCGTTAAAGTAGGCCAGCCTAAAGTTGCCTATAAAGAAACTATAAAGTTCTCCTCTGAAGCTGAAGGAAAATATATAAGACAATCAGGTGGGAGAGGACAATATGGACACGTTAAACTTAGAGTTGAACCTTTACCTTTAGATAGTCAAAAGGAATTTGAGTTTGTTGACAAAACTGTTGGAGGAGTAATTCCAAAGGAATATATCCCAGCTATAGAAGCTGGAGTTAAAGAAGCCATGCTAAACGGAATATTAGCGGGTTATCCGATGGTACACATTCGAGTAGAAGTTTTCGACGGTTCTTATCATGAAGTTGATTCTTCAGATCTGGCTTTTAAGATTGCTGCCTCAATGGCATTTAAGGAAGCTGCTAAAAAGGCAAAACCTATTTTACTTGAACCTATTATGAAAGTTGACATAACAACACCTGAAGAATATCTAGGAGACATAATAGCTGATCTAAATTCAAGAAGAGGAAGAATAGACAGCTTTGAAAATATAGCCAGTACAAACACAAGAATAATCCATGCATATGTACCATTAGCTGAATTATTTGGTTATGCAACAGCCATGAGATCACTCTCACAAGGAAGATCAACTTGTAGCATAAGATTCTCACATTACGAAGAAGTTCCTGAACAAGTTACCCAGAAAATATTAAGTAGAGAATAAATAATTTTGAGAGACATATAATAAATTTAAGGAGGAGATTTAAAAATGGCTAAAGAAAAATTTGTAAGGCAAAAACCCCATATGAACATAGGAACTATAGGTCATATTGACCATGGAAAAACAACTCTAACAGCTGCTATAACAAAAGCTTTGTCCTATAAAGGATGGGCAAGTTTTGCTCCATTTGAAGAAATAGATAAAGCGCCAGAAGAAAGAGCAAGAGGTATTACTATAAGTGTTTCACACGTTGAATATGAAACCGCAAAGAGACATTATGCACACATAGACTGTCCTGGACACGCCGACTACATAAAAAAATATGATTACCGGTGCTGCACAGATGGACGGAGCAATTCTTGTTGTTGCTGCAACAGATGGAGTTATGCCACAAACCAGAGAACACGTTTTACTTGCAAGACAGGTTAACGTCCCTGCACTTGTTGTATTCATAAACAAAGTAGATATGGTTGATGACGAAGAATTAATAGAATTAGTTGAAATGGAAGTTAGAGACTTATTAAATACCTACGAATTCCCTGGAGATGAAGTACCTGTTATTAAGGGTTCAGCTTTAAAAGCTCTTGAAGAAGATAGCCCTGATGGTCCTTGGACACAAAAAAAATATATGAACTTATGGACGCAGTAGATAACTATTTCCCAGAACCTGTAAGGGATGTAGAAAAACCTTTCTTAATGCCTATTGAAGACGTATTTAGCATTACAGGTAGAGGAACAGTTGTTACAGGTAGAATTGAAAGAGGAAAAGTTCATACTGGAGATGAAGTTGAAATAATAGGATTAAGTTATGAAAAAAAAGGAAGACTGTTGTAACTGGAGTAGAAATGTTCAGAAAAATACTCGATGAAGGTGTCGCTGGAGACAACGTAGGTTGTTTGTTAAGAGGAATTGACAAAGAAGAAGTTAAAAGAGGTCAAGTCTTAGCAGCACCAGGTTCTATTACCCCACACAAAAAAATTCAAGGCTGAAGTCTACGTACTAAAGAAAGAAGAAGGTGGACGACACACTCCATTTACCAAAGGATACAGACCACAATTTTATATTAGAACCGCTGATGTTACGGGAACTCTCGTTGAATTTGCTGGTGGCGCAGAAATGGTAATGCCTGGTGACAATATCAATATGACTATTGAATTAATATATCCTGTTGCACTTGAACAAGGTATGAGATTTGCTATACGTGAAGGCGGAAGAACCATAGGCGCTGGAGTTGTAACAGAAATAATTGAATAATTTTAAAATTGGGGGGGAGCTTTGGCTCCCTCTTAATAATGAAAGAAAAAGGAGGTCCTCAATCTTTTATGGCTGATAAATACATAAAAATTAAGCTTAAGGGCTATGATCATAAGCTTCTTGATGAGTCTGCTAAAAGATAATTGAAGCAGTAAAAGATACTGAAGCAAGAGTTTCAGGCCCTATCCCTTTACCAAACAAAAGAACCTTGTATTCAGTTATCAGATCGCCTCATAAATATTCATATTCAATGGAACAATTTGAAAATTATTCATAAAAGGGTTATTTACATATACAACGCTTCATCTGATACTGTTACCAAATTACTTAAAGTAAATATTCCGGCGGGAGTATCAGTTGATATTAAAGCGTAATTATTTAGTGAGCTAATAAATATTTATAATACATTATACTCAATATAGATATAAATCGGGCTCTGGAGGTGTAAAAATGAAAGGTATTTTAGGTAAAAAAAATTGGCATGACACGGGTATTCAAAGATGATAAGGCCATCCCGGTTACCATCGTACAAGCAGGACCATGTTTTGTAGTTCAAAAGAAAACTTTAGAAACTGATGGATATAATGCAATTCAAGTTGGCTTTGAAACTATCCCTGAGAGAAAAGTTAATAAGCCATTAAATGGTCATTTTAAAAAAAGCCAACGTAAAACCATTTAGATATTTAAAAGAATTTAGAGTTGACAATATCGATGATTACGAAATTGGACAAAAATAGATGTATCCATTTTTACTGAAGGCGAAAAAAATTGATGTTGTTGGCACATCTAAAGGTAAAGGATATTCAGGAGTAATGAAACGATGGAATTTTGGTGGTGGAGAAGTAAGCCATGGTTCCAAATTCCATAGAGGTTTAGGTTCTACAGGAATGAATTCATATCCTGCTAAAGTTTTCAAAGGAAAAAAAGATGCCTGGTCAATATGGCAATGCAAGAGTCACAATACAAAATTCCGAAATAGTTTATGTAGATCCTCAAAATAATCTAATAGCAGTTAAAGGTGGAGTTCCTGGAGCGAGGGGGGGCGGACTAGTTATCATAAGAGAAGCAATTAAAGTTAAACGCCCAAAAATGCAGTAAGGAGGTTAAATAAATAATGGCTCAAATAAATGTTTACAATAAAGAGTTTCAAGAAATTGATAAAATAGAGATAAGAGATGACATATTCAATATTGAACCCAATATGGATGTTCTTTACAGATATGTTGATATGCAACTCACAAACAAAAGAGCCGGCACAGCTTCAACAAAAACCAGGGCAGAAGTCCGTGGTGGTGGAAGAAAACCGTGGCCTCAAAACACACAGGTAGAGCAAGGGCTGGTTCTATTAGATCTCCTATATTTAGACATGGAGGGGTTGCATTTGGACCTAAACCAAAAGAATACCACAAATCCTTAAACAAAAAGATGAAAAAAACTAGCTTTAAAATCGGCGTTAAGCGTTAGGTTTAGGGAAAACAACCTGATCATACTAGACGATTTAAAATTTGATAATCCAAAAACCAAAGATATGAAAGAAGTACTTAATAAATTTGGAATTGAAAATAAAAAAAGTATTAATTGTGCTTCCATACAAAGAAGAAGGATACAAAAATGTTAAATTATCTGCTAAAAATTTACCTCAAGTAAAGGTCTTAATAGCAGATAATTCTGGGCAAAACAAGAAAAACATTGATGGCTTGAATGTTTTTGATTTAATAAACAACGAAAAAAATTGTATTAACGAGAGAAATGGTTAATAAAATCGAGGAGGTGATCGGCTAATGAAAGCAAAAAAAATCCTCATGATATTGTGATAAAGCCGATCTTAACTGAAAAATCATATAATCTAATGCAAGAAGGAAAATATACATTTGAAGTTGCTAAAAACGCTACTAAACCTGAGATTAAAGATGCAATAGAAACTATTTTCAAAGTTAAAGTACAAAAGGTCTATGTCATGAACGTTAAACCAAAACCAAAAAGATTAGGAAGAAGTGAAGGGTACACTAGAAGCTGGAAAAAGCTATAGTTAAATTAGCTGAAGGATACGTTATAAAAGAACTAAAAGCAAGCTTGTAAAGAGGTGAAAAATAATGGCGTTAAAAACATATAAACCTGTAACTCCTTCTAGACGATTTATGGTAACTGTTGATAATACAGATTTATCAAAAGTTAAACCTGAAAAGTCCCTTTTAGAACCAATAAAGAAAAATGGTGGAAGGAATTGTTATGGTCGTATCACAGTTAGACATCGCGGTGGAGGACATAAAAGAAAGTATAGAATAATTGATTTCAAACGCGATAAAATAGGAATACCTGCCAAGGTGGCCTCTATTGAGTATGACCCTAATAGAAGCGCTAGAATTGCTTTGTTAGTATATGCAGACGGAGAGAAACGATACATATTGGCTCCTCAAGGTTTAAAGGCTGGAGATACAGTTATGAATGGTCCAGACGCTGAAATAAAAGTAGGAAATGCTATGCCACTACAAAATATACCTTTAGGTACGTTAGTACATAATGTAGAATTTGAGCCTGGTCGAGGAGGAAAAATTGCAAAATCTGCGGGAACGTCTGCCCAACTTATGGCTAAAGAAGGAAAATATGCATTACTAAAGATGCCATCTGGAGAATTAAGAAAGGTCAGATTAACCTGTATGGCTACAATTGGAACAGTTGGAAATGAAGACCATATTAATGAAGTTTTGGTAAAGCAGGAAAAAAATAGTTGGTTAGGTATAAGGCCCAAAGTTAGAGGTATGGCTCAAAACCCTGTTGATCATCCAATGGGTGGAGGAGAAGGAAGAAGTAAAGGACATATTCCTACATCTCCTTGGGGGGGATTACCCGCAAAAGGTTACAAGACAAGAAGAGGCAAAAAAACAATCTGATAAATTTATTGTAAGAAAGAGAAGCAAGTAGTACATATTAGAGTTAGGAGGTGCAAACTGTGGGAAGATCTTTAAAAAGGGTCCATACGTTCATCCCAGTTTATTAAAAAAAATAAGAGAAATGAATCAAAAAGGTGAAAAAAAAGTAATTAAAACATGGTCCAGATCTTCAATGATATTACCAGAAATGGTTGGACATACAATAGCCGTTCATAACGGAATGAAGCACATACCAGTATATATAAACGAACAAATGATTGGTCATAGATTAGGTGAATTTTCTCCAACAAGAAGATTTGGAGGACATCCTGATAAAAGGGCGGCAAAAGGTAAATTGCAAAGGTAAATTTGGTAAAATTGAGGAGGGTAGTTTATGGCTTCTAATAAAGAAATTACAAGAGTTCAAGAAGATGGTAAAAGAGCTAAAAGATCTGTTTATCATCAAAAAAAAGAAAAGAACATGAAGCTTCAAAACCAATAGTTGAAGCAAGAGCTGTTACAAAATATGCTAGGATATCACCTACAAAAGCAAGATCAATAGCCAACTCTATTAGAAATAAAGACGTAAGCGAAGCTTTACAAATACTTATTTTTAGCCCAAAAAAAATCAGCAAGAATTATATATAAAACCTTAATGTCTGCTGTTGCTAATGCCGAAAACAATTTTGGACTAAATGCTGAAAATCTATACGTATCTGAAATAATGATAAATGAAGGTCCAAGAATGAAAAGACTTTGGCCTCGTTCACACGGAAGAGCAGACGTTTTACAAAAGAGAATGAGTCACATTTATGTGACAGTAAGGGATAAAAATGCAGAAAAGTAAACTAAGTGAGGTGAATTGAGTGGGATCTAAAGTACACCCCCCCTACGGTTTTAGATTGGGAAACAATAAATCATGGAAATCTGTATGGTTTAATGAAAGAAATTACTCTGATTATCTACAAGAAGATAAAATAATTAGAGATTACCTTAAAAATTCGTATGAAAAAGCTGGAATTTCTGAAATATTGATTGAAAGACCAAGCGATTCATTAGTACGTATAGATATTTATGCTGCAAGGTTAGGAATTTTAATAGGACGAAAAGGTTCTGAAATAAAAAAAATATACGAGACCAAATAGGAAAAATTGTAGGTGAAAAGAACGTAAAAGTATATGTTCATGAAGTTAAAAACCCTTATACAGATGCTCAATTAATTGCTGAAGAAATATCCGGACAATTATTGAGAAGAGTATCCCATAAAATTGCTATGAAAAGATCTATTTCTAACGCTATGAGAAGAGGAGCAAAAGGAATTAAAATAATGGTATCAGGAAGGCTCGGTGGAGCAGAAATTGCAAGGACCGAGTGGTATATGGAAGGAAGATTACCCCCCCTTCAAACATTAAGATCAGAAATAGATTATGCAACCACAGAAGCCCAAACAAAATATGGAACAATAGGTATCAAAGTATGGGTATATCACGGTAACACACCCATCTAAATACTAGCTAATAATAGAAAGTGCCTGTTTAGCAAAGGAGGTTAGAGCCAATGTTGATGCCAAAAAGAGTAAAATATCGAAAACAACAAAGAGGAACAGTCAAAGGAATGTCCAAAGGTGGAACATTAGTACACTTTGGAGATTGGGGGGGCTTAAAGGCAATGGAAAATTCGTGGATAACAGCACAACAAATTGAAGCGTGCAGAATTGCAATGGTTAGAACTTTAAAAAGAAGCGGTAAAATATGGATTAATATATTCCCTGACAAGCCTGTTACATCAAAAGGAATAGGTACAAGGCAAGGTAAAGGAAAGGGCGACGTAGAAGGCTGGGTCGCCGTTGTAAAAAAAAGGAAAAGTAATGTTTGAAATAGGTGGAGTTGATGAGAAAACAGCAAAAGAAGCTCTACAGTATGCTGCCTCCAAACTACCAATTAGAACAAAGATAGTACCAAGATATGAAATAGGAGGTGAGCTCTAATGAGAATCTCTGAAATAAGAGAATTAACAGATGAAGAGCTCAATCGAGAATTAGATAACTTAAAAGAGAAGTTATTCCAATTGAGATTCCAATTAGAAATTGGACAATTAAAAAAATGTTTCAAGTATTAAGTTAGTCAAAAAGGACATTGCACGAGTCAAAACCGTCCTCAAAGAAAGGGAACTTGGAATAAGGAGGTAGAACTGAAATGTCAAAGAAAACAATCATTGGAAAAGTTGTTAGCAATAAAATGGACAAAACTATAACAGTTGAATCTGACGAACTTGTAAAACATCCAAAATATGAAAAATATGTGAGAAAAACAAGAAGATATCATGCACATGATGAAAATAATGAGTGCAGCCTTGGAGACATTGTTGAAATAGAAGAATCAAGAAAACTCTCTAAGACCAAATCATTTGTGCTAAAAAGAATAGTTCGAAAAAGTATTTTGTCAGAAGAATTTGAAACACCTGAGCCTGTTGAAGAAGAAATGCTAGAAATACTTGGAGGTGACTCCGATGATTCAGTTGGAAAGTAAATTAAATGTTGCTGACAATTCAGGTGCTAAAGTGTTAAAAGTAATAAAAGTTTTAGGTGGCTTTCATAAATCTAAAGGAACTATTGGCGATGTTGTTGTATGTTCAGTTAGAGAAGCTATTCCTCATACAAATATAAAAAAAAGGCCAAATAGTAAAGGCGGTTATTGTAAGAACAAAAAAAAGAAGTAAAAAGAAAAGATGGAACATACATAAGATTTGACGATAATGCTGCAGTATTAATAGATAAAATAATCAACCCCCCCTTGGTACTAGAGTGTTCGGGCCAGTTGCTCGAGAAGTTAGAGAAAAAGGTTATTCAAAAATAGCATCTCTAGCAAAGGAAGTCTGGTGAGGTGATAAGATGAAAAAAAATAAAAAGGCGACACAGTCCTTGTAATTTCAGGAAAAGATAAAGGAAAGAAAAGCAAAGTTTTAAAAGTTCTTCCAAATGAAAATAAAGTTGTTGTAGACAATGTAAATATTGTAAAAAAAAGCATCAAAGACCAACTCAACAAATTAGAGAAGGCGGAATTATTGAACAACCTAAACCTATTCACATATCTAAAGTCATGTTAATATGTCCTAATTGTGAAAAACAAACAAGAATAGGTTTTAAATTTCTAGAAAACGGCACTAAAGTTAGATATTGTAAAAAAAATGTGGAGAAATAGTAGAAAAAGTATAAAATCCTAGGAAATAAGGTAATTTGAAAGGAACTAAAGGAGGATTGCTTATGACAAAAGAACAATATGTCCCTTTAAAAGATTTATATAAAGAAGTGGTTGTACCTTCCATGATGAAGGACTTCAACTATAAAATGAACTTGAAGTTCCCAAACTTGTAAAAATAGTTGTTAACATGGGAGTAGGAGAAGGGTCTAGAAACAAAGCAATTATAGAAAAACATGCCCAAGAACTAACCCAGATTGTCGGACAAAAAGCAGTGATAACTCATGCTAAAAAGAGTATTGCTAATTTTAAACTCAGAGAAGGAATGCCCATAGGAGTAAAAGTTACTTTAAGAAGTTGGAAAATGTACAATTTTTTTTGTATAAATTAACCAATATTGTTTTACCAAAACTTAGAGACTTTCGAGGATTACCGGCTGATTCTTTTGATGGAAGGGGGGGCAATTACACTTTTGGGTTACCCGAACAACTAATATTCCCAGAAATTCGTCCAGATGATATTAATAGAATTCAGGGAATGGACGTAACCATAGTTACGACAGCCAAGACTAATGAAGAAGCTAGAAAACTTTTAGAATACTATGGTTTTCCTTTGAAAAGATCATAAAATAGGAGGGAAATAAAATGGCTAGAAAAGCCCTAATTGAAAAATCTAAAAAAACACCCAAATATAAAACAAGAGCTTATTCTAGATGCAAAGTATGTGGTAGGCCAAGAGCCGTTTATAGAGAATTTGGACTTTGTAGAATTTGTTTTAGAGAAATGGCGCTGGAAGGAAAACTTCCAGGTGTTAAAAAGGCAAGTTGGTAAGGAGGGAAGATATAAATGTGGAGTGATCCAATAGCAGATATGCTAACCAGAATAAGAAATGCTAACTCTGTCTATAAAGAAAGTGTAGAAATACCTGCCTCTAATTTAAAAAAAATCTATTCTCGATATTTTAAAAAGAGAAGGATACATACTTGATTATAAATTTATAGACGATGGAAAACAAGGAATATTGAAAGTTAATTTAAAATATAAAGGTAGTAGGAGAGACAAAAAAATCAGCTATTGAAGGAATAGTAAGAGTTTCAAAAGCGGGAAGAAGAGTATACGTTAACTCTCGAAGCATTCCAAAAGTCAAAGGTGGTTTAGGAATTGCTATCTTATCTACTTCAAAAGGGTTAATGACAGATAAGGAAGCAAGAGAAAATAACGTAGGTGGAGAAGTAATCTGCTATGTATGGTGAGGAGGTGCCTAAATGTCGAAATCAAGAATAGCTGATAAACCAACGGTTATACCACAAAATGTTCAAGTTTTACAAGAAGATAATTTAGTAAAGGTTAAAGGCAAAAATGGTGAATTATCATTATATCTACCCAAAGAACTTGAGATAACAATCAAAGACAATGAATTGATGGTTGAAGGTAGAGAAGAATATATTAAAAGAGCTGCTGACAGAAAGCAAATCACTGCATTAAGAGGCACTTATACTGCTCTCATAAGAAATATGATTAAGGGTGTTACTGAAGGCTATCAAAAAGAATTAGAAGTTATGGGAGTCGGATACAGGGCACAAGTCCAAGGCAACTCTTTAATATTAAATATAGGATATTCCAATCCAGTCGTTTTCGAAATACCTAAAGGAATAGTAATAGAAGTACCTCAACCAACCAAAATAATTGTTAAAGGCATAGATAAATACCAAGTTGGAGAAGTAGCTGCGAGAATAAGAAGCTTGAGAAAAGTCAACGTATATAGTGGAAAAGGTATCAAATATGTTGACGAAGTTGTTATAAGAAAGAAAGGTAAGAAAGTTTAATTCTCATATAATTCTCTAGTATAAATAAAGAGAAAGAGGAAGAAGGAGGCAAACGAAATTGATTAAGCCTGTAGACAAAAAAAAGACCTTAGAAAAAAAAGACATTTACGCGTTAGAAAGAAAATAAGTGGAACTGCTGAGAAACCTAGATTAACAGTGTTTAAAAGCAACAAACATATATATGCCCAAATAATTGATGATACAATTGGCAGAACTTTAGTATCTGCATCTACTACTGAAAAAGAAGTAAAAGAATCACTGAACAATAAAACATGGGATAAAAATGCTGCAAATGTAGTTGGAAAACTCATTGCACAAAGAGCTAAAGAAAAAGGTATCACAACAATAGTTTTGATAGAAGCGGATACAAATACCATGGAAAAGTTAAAGCTCTCGCAGACGCTGTAAGAGCCGAAGGCATAAAGTTTTAGGAGGTGTTTATACACATATGTCAGAAAATCAAAAATTTAAAGCCACTGATGCGGCTAATGAGTTTGAAGAAAGAATAATAGAAATACGACGAGTTAGCAAAGTCACTAAAGGAGGAAAAACCATCTCCTTTAGAGCTGTTTCTGTAGTTGGAAATAGAAACGGAAAAGTGGGACTAGGAGTAGGAAACGCCAGAGAAGTTCCACAAGCTATAAGAAAAGCCGTTCAAAATGCTCATAAAAATTTGATAGAAGTCCCTGTAAAAAAAATGAAACTATTCCTTATGAAACTCTTGGAAAACAGGATTCATCGGTCGTTCTTCTATTCCCTGCTGGACCTGGTACAGGGGTTATTGCATCATCAGCGGTTAGAGCTGTTGTTGAATTAGCTGGGATTAACAATATTCTAACAAAATCAATTGGTTCTACAAACACAATCAATCTAGCTAAGGCTACTTACAATGGATTAAAAGAGCTAAAATCTCCCAAAGAAATAGCAGATCTTAGAGACGTATCTCTCAAACAAGTATTTTACGGTGCACATAAGGAGGTTTGACAAAATGGCAAACTTAAAAATCAAACTAGTAAGGGGGGGTCGAGCTGGAAAAAAAACAAAAGACAATTAGCTACACTTGATGCCTTAGGACTTACAAAAAAAAGATAAAGAAGTTATAAAACCGGATAATCCACAAATTCGAGGAATGATAAAAAAAAGTTGAACATTTGGTAGAATATGAAGAAGTCGAGGAATAATAAACATAGAAACTATTTCTAAAAACATAAGATATTTTTATTTTAGCACAAAAGGAGGTCAACCAATGTCACTTAAAATAGAGGATTTAAAGCCTTCTGAAGGTTCTAATAAACCAAAAAAAAGATTAGGCAGAGGAACTGGTTCTGGTCATGGAAAAACATCAGGAAAAGGGCATAAAGGTGAAAAAGCCAGAGGAAAAGGCAAAATTAGTAAAGTTTTTGAAGGTGGTCAAACTAATATAATTAGAAGAACCCCAAAATATGGTTTTTCTAATGCACCTTTTAAAAAAAAGAATATAGTATTGTTAACGTTTCTACGTTAGAAAAATATTTCTCTGAGAATGAAGAAGTCACACCAGAAATACTAATAGATAAGAAATTATTAAGACAATAAATGATGGAATTAAAATACTAGGAAAAGGAGAAATAACTAAACCTCTTGTCGTCAAAGCTCATCAGTTTTCTGAAAATGCCAAGGAAAAAAATTGAAGCTGCTGGCGGCAAAATAGAGGTGATAAAATAATATGTTTAAAGCCTTTAGAGATGCTTTTAAAATACCTGAATTAAGACAAAGAATATTATTTACTTTGATTGCCTTGATTGCTTTTAGAGTAGGTATTTATATCCCTATTCCTGGTATTAATGTCCAGGCATGGCAAGCTGCTTTAGGAGGAGCTTCCGCAGGAGCAATAGGTGGATTTATAGGTTTTTTTTAATGTCTTTGCAGGTGGAGCATTAAGTAATTTATCTATATTTGTCCTTTCAGTAACACCATATATTACAGCTTCAATTATTTTTCAGTTGTTAGCTGCCGTAATTCCAAGTTTGAAAGAGATGCTTCAAGAAGGAGAAAGCGGCAGAAAAAAAAGTTTGAATTCTATACCAGAATAACAACAATAGTTTTAGCTTTTGGTCAAGGTCTATTAATGGCATTCGCTGCAAAAAAAATTATAAATCTCCAAACATATCAAGTGGTCTTTTCATTTTTTTTGTCAACTGTGTCGATAGCCGCTGGTACCATGTTCTTATTGTGGCTGGGAGAAATAATCACTGAGAAAGGTATAGGAAATGGAGTATCTATACTAATTTTTGCTGGAATTGTTTCAAGTTATCCTACTTATGCTGTTGAGGCTCTTATAGGTTTAACACCTTTGGAATGGGTTTTACTAATTGCTATAGCTATATTCATTGTAATATCAGTTGTTGCTGTACAGCTAGCAGAACGAAGAGTAAACATACAGTATGCAAAAAGGGTTGTTGGAACAAAAGTATATGGTGGATCAAGTACCTATTTACCAATTAAAGTAAATGGCGGTGGAGTTATGCCTATAATTTTTGCATCAGCTATAATGACTTTACCTAGCATGATTGCAGGAATTACTCCAACACCGGTTGATGACAAATTATTTGCAGTAGGTTCTGCTCTATATCTAGTCCTATATGGATTACTTATTTTCTTTTTTTTACATTTTTTTTACAGTTCAGTTGTTATGGATCCAACTGAAGTTGCTGACAATATAAAAAAATTATGGAGGCTTTATCCCGGGTATAAGACCGGGTAAACCAACTGTCAATTACATCTCGACTATTACTAATAGAATTAACTTTATTGGAGCTGTTTTCCTTGTTATCATTGCTCTAGTCCCTTATCTAATTCGTGGTGCATCTGGAATGCAACAAATCTGGATTGGAGGAACTAGCACATTAATAGCTGTAGGAGTAGCATTAGATATAGTACAACAAATGGAACAACATATGATGGTAAGACAATATGAAGGATTCCTAAGAAAAGGCAGACTACGCGGAGGGAGATGACATAACGTATGAAATTATTGTTTTTTTGGACCTCCGGGTGCTGGTAAAGGTACTCAAGCAAAAAAAGTTTCAGAAATATTTAAAATAGAACATATATCTACTGGAGACATCCTCCGAGAGGCTGTTAATAAGGGAAGCGAATTGGGTAAAAAAAAGTTAAAACAATAATCGATAAAGGAGAACTAGTTCCTGATGAAATAATGAACGAATTAGTTAAAGAAAAAAATTAAGGATTTAGATTCTTTTATTCTAGACGGTTATCCAAGAACTATAGAACAAGCAAAATCCTTAGATAGAACATTGAAAGAACTAAATAAACAAATAGACGCTGTTGTATTAATAGATGTTCCAGAAGAAGAAATAGTAAAAAGGATAAGTAGCAGAAGAGTATGTCCTAATTGTGGAAAAGTATACAATTTGATTACACTAAAACCAAAAAAATGATGAACTCTGTGATAATTGTGGGACAAATATCATTCAACGAAACGATGATAGAGAAGAAATAGTTAGAGAAAGATATAAAATATATCAAAGAAACACTTATCCTGTAATAGAATTTTATAGAAAAAAAATAACACAATTATTACAATAGACGGGTCCAAAGATGTTGAAGAAGTTACAAAAGAATTGTTTAATATGCTAAGGAGATTTCGCAAAATGATAATAATTAAAACCGATGAAGAGATCGAGAAAATGAGACGGGCTGGAATAAAGCTTGCCCGTCTCCTTGATGATTTACTTCCTGATATAATAAAAGAAGGGGTTGACGGTGAAACAGTAGAAAAATATGTCCTTGAGTATTTTAGAAAAGAAAATGCAACCCCCCCTACGTTTAAAGGATACCTAGGATACAAATATGCTATTAATTTTTCAGTGAATGAAGAAGTAGTCCATGGATTCCCTTTAAAAAGTAAAATCCTAAAAAAACGGGGGGGATATAGTATCTGTAGATTGTGGATTAACCTATGAAGGATACATCGCGGATGCTGCCAGAACCTATATAATTGGGTATGTTAGTAAAAGAGAACAAGAATTAGTCGAAGCAACAAGAGAATCTTTGTATCTTGGGATAGAAAAAGCAGTAATTGGAAATACTATTGGAGACATAGGTAGTACCATACAATATTACATTGAAAATAAAGGTTTTTCTGTAATTAGAGAGTATGTTGGACATGGTGTTGGAAGAAAATTACATGAAGATCCACAAATACCAAATTACGGAAAACCTGGAAGAGGACCAAAAATTCGAAAAAAATATGACATTAGCTATAGAACCAATGGTAGCAATGGGAAACTATGAAGTTCAAATTCTTCCAGATGGCTGGACGGCTATCACAAAAGATAGATCAAAAGCTGCTCATTTTGAACATACTATAGCTATAACCTCAAATGGTCCTGAAATATTGACAAAATTATAAACAACTAATAATATAGAAAATTTTTTTAGTCCCTTGTTAAGGAGGGAATATATTGGCTAAAAAAAAGATGTTATCGTGATGCAAGGCAACATATTAGAATCTCTACCAAATGCAACATTTAGAGTCAAATTAGATAATGGTCATGAGATAATTGCCCATATCTCTGGCAAAATGAGAAAAAAAATTTTATTAAATTACTACCTGGAGATAGGGTGACGGTAGAAGTATCTATATATGATCTAAATAAAGGTAGAATAGTTAGAAGAGAAAAATTAAATAAACCATAATAAACACTTTTTAAAAAAAATTCTACAGACAAAATAATTCTCCAAGGAGGAATAAAAATGAAAGTTAGAGCATCAGTAAAAAAAAGATGTGAAAACTGTCGTATAATCAAAAGAGGAGGAAGGGTTTGGGTTGTATGTTCAAAAAAAATCCTAACCACAAACAAAGACAAGGTTAAAAATTATGTACTAACAATTATTAATGAAATTTAACTGCTATTATTCAACAAATAATTTAAATTACATTTTTAACTCAAAAATATTTGGCTTTCTAAAAGAAGGAGGATGAATGAATGGCACGTATCTTGGGTGTTGAGATACCAGATAATAAAGCATTATTTGTAGGACTAACTTACATTTACGGCATAGGTAGAAAAACAGCATTTGATATATTGAATGCTGTTGGTATAGATCCAAACAAAAAGCTAAAGATCTAAGCGACGATGAAATATCTAAAATCACTCATTATATAAATGACAACTACAAAGTTGAAGGAGAACTAAGACAAGAAGTAAATAATAACATTAAACGATTGATCGATATTGGAAGCTATCGTGGAAGAAGGCACAAGGCTGGGTTGCCTGTAAGAGGTCAAAAAAACGCATGCCAATGCTAGAACTCGAAAAGGTCCAAGACTAACTAAAATAAAGAAAAAGTAGGTTCTAATTATAATTCATTTATAAATATTAGTTAGCTTATAATAGTTATTAGGTCTATTAAGCCTTTATTTTTAAAAAGTTTTATTCTTAATTTGAAAACTGGGTATCGATAATGGGCATTATTCAAGTGATAGGGTTACAATTTAGTCAAATAGTTGACAATGTGGCATGAAGAATATCCCACTCAAACCTCAAAAGACTAATAAAAGAATACAATAAATTTTTAAGGAGGTTTACATATAAATGGCAAAAAAAAGGAGTTCAACAAAAAAAAGCAAAAAGAAAAAAAGCAGCTCCTGAAAAGGCTGTTGTGCATATTCACTCAACATTTAATAATACTATAATAACTTTGACCGACACTGAAGGAAGACCTATAATTTGGTCAAGCAGCGGTAGTGTTGGTTTTAAAGGAACAAAAAAAAGGGACTCCATATGCAGCTCAGTTGGCATCAGATAGACTAGCTAAAGAAGCTCTTTCTCTTGGTGTCAAAAGAGTTGATGTTTATGTTAAAGGTCCTGGTTCCGGAAGAGAATCGGCGATAAGGGCTTTACAAGCTGCTGGTTTAAACGTTGAAACAATAAAAGATGTTACACCCATTCCTCATAACGGGTGTAGACCAAAAAAAGAAGAGATTTTAAATTATTGAGGAGGGAAGAAATTAATGGCGAGATACATAGGTCCTGTTGAAAAACTTTCTAGACGAGAAAATATAAATCTTTATTTAAAAGGAAAAAGGAGCTATACTGAAAAGTCTTCTTTAAGAAAAAGAAATTTCGCTCCTGGCCAACACGGTAGACAACCAAAAAAAAGTTAACTCAATATGGCATGCAATTAAGGTCTAAACAGGCTTTAAAAAGAATGTATGGCTTAATGGAAAGACAGTTTAGAAACACATTTGAGGAAGCTGAAAGGAGCAGAAGTGGAGAAACTGGTGAACTTTTAATGCAACTTTTAGAAAGAAGATTAGACTCAGTGGTTTTTCAAATGGGTTTTGCTCCAAACAGAAGAACTTCCAGGCAAATGATTACCCATGGTCATGTATTAGTAAATGGGAAAAAGTAGACATTCCTTCATATAGAGTAAAAGAAGGCGATGTTATTCAGATTAAAGAACGAAGTAAAATATTCAACAAGTAAAAGATGGCTTAGAGCTAGTTCAAGAAGGTTATAGAAACATCCCATCCTGGGTTACTGTTGACCTTGAAAATCTCAGAGGCACATTCGATAGAATTCCAAAAATTGAAGAAATGGATGTTCCAGTCGATCTTACTAATATTATCGAGCTTTATTCAAAATAATTATATTACACATATCAAGTCATAATTTATTCATAGAAATATTATCACCTCGCCATAAGAAGGCAGGAAAGGAGGTGTACTCTGAGTCCTTTATGGATCAGAGAAAGCATGGAATTATTAATTAAACCAGAAAAATTTAGAATTGCGGAAAAAAAAGAGAAGAAAATGATTATAATTATACAAAATATGAATTATATCCCTTGGAAAAAGGCTACGCAGTAACAATAGGAAATGCGTTAAGAAGAGTTCTTTTATCATCTATTCCATCTTTAGCCATTACGGGATTAAGAATTCCAGGAAAATTACACGAATACGACACTGTAGAAGGAATAGAAGAAGATATATTAGAAATATCTTTAAATTTAAAAAAAAGTGCAGTTAAAAGTTGAAAGTTTAGATAAATTAAAAAAAATATTGACCATCCTATTTTATTAACTCTAAAGAAAAAAATATAAAGCTAAGGATGTTATTAAGGCTGGTGACATAAAAACTCCGGCGGGAATTGAAGTAGCAAATTCTGATTTAATAATTGCTCACGTAAACAAAGACATGGAAGTAGATTTTGAACTTTACGCCCAAACCGGTAAAGGATTTGTGCCAGCTCAAGAATTAAGTTATCAAAGCGATATAGAATATATATTTATAGATGGTGTTTTTAGCCCCCCCGTCCTGAAGGTTAATTATTTAACAGAAAATATACGAGTTGGTAGAAGAACAGACTATGACAAGCTAATATTAGAAATTTGGACTAAGAAAAACATTACACCTAGTGAGGCGTTAAAAGAAGCTACTGAAACCTTGATGGAACATTTCGATTTTATCGCTCAATTATGGAATAGAGAAGGCAAGATTCAAGATTTAGAAAGCGCTGAGGTAACCATTGAAATTGAAAATGAAGAACAAGAAGAAACTGAAGATACAGAAGACGTCTTTGGTTTTCCAAAGAATTATTAGATACACCTATAGATTCATTGGATTTAACAAAAAGAGCGAAAAACTGCTTGAAAAGAGAAAAATTGATACTATTAGAGACCTACTAAAGAAAAGGCCAGAAGATTTATTAAAAATAAAAAAAATTTTGGTAAAAAGTCTATGGAAGAAGTTCGAAAAGAACTTAAAGAAAAATTTGACATAGACTATGATAAACTGTATGAAGATGAAAGGGGGGGGAACGACTTCGATGAGGCATAGAGTCAAAACAAACAAATTAAACAGATCCGCTTCTCATAGAAAGGCCATGTTGAATAATATGGCAAGAAGTGTCTTTGAATCTGGAAGCATTATAACAACAACAGCAAAAGCTAAAGAAGTAAGACCTTTAGTTGAAAATATAATAACAAAGGCAAAAAAAAGCAAATACTACCAGCTCACCAGAAGAAAGAGTGGCTTTAAACAGGGAAATAAACAAACATTTCAACGATAGAAAGCTTGTCCAAAAAAATAGTACATGAAATTGCTCCAAAATATCAAAACAGAGATGGAGGATATACTCGTATACTTAAATTGGAAATCGAAGAGGAGACGGAGCAGAATTATCTATTCTCCAACTAATTCCTGAAAAGAATAATCAAATTATAATTATATAACCCCCCCAAAGGTATCGCTCTTTGGGGGTTATTTTAATTAAGTAGGACTGTAAGCCGGATTCTGTCTTATTGATCATTTATCTTCGCGGTCTACCTGGAAGGCGGAGAAGAACTCTCACTCGGCGGATCACCTATGGCCTTCCTGCTTGACCTTGCTCAAGGTGGAGGTTGCCAAGCTATCAGATCGCTCTGATACTGGTGGGCTCTTACCCCACCTTTCCACCCTTGCCTTTCGGCGGTTTCCGTTTCTATGGCCCTATTCAAGGATCTCTCCTTCTGGCAATTAACCAGCACCTTACCCTTAGAGTCCAGACTTTCCTCAAGATAGGCCCTGTATGCCTACTCGCGATCAATCATCCTACTTACTTTTATTTAATTTTAATTTTAAATCATTTACTATAGTTTTTTTTCGGACCATACACCAAAAAAAAGGTGTTGTTATACCCTGTAAACCATGCACTAAGTTGCATCTTAGAATATTCTATATTGAACTCTCCATAAATAAAAGGAATAGCTGAAAAAGCCACATCTAAACCATCTGTATAATCTCTCACAAAATCATACCAAAAATTCATTAAAGTAAATGTACTACTAAAGTAAATTACATGGACCTCATAAATACCCCTACTCTTTTTAAAATTAATCTGCAAATGTTCGCCTTCTTCAGGAACAGATGTCTTCAATACCTTACCGTCTCTCATAATAACTCTACTAATATCTTCATATCCCCCTGGGCGAAAATTCAACAAAATCTTCAATCGTACTAGCAATTATTATTCCTGATATTCCCATCACAAACACGGTTATTAAAATTATTTTCAATCTCTTTGTAATAATATTCAAATTTCTCATATATTTCTCCCTCATCTAATAAATTAACAAATTTCTTGTCAAAATACAACCACTTTCCAGCAACCATTGTACCAAATACATTTCTAGGATTAGCAGAAAAAAACTATGTTCGATTTCATTCTTTTTAAATCTTTTGGACAAAATTCTGGGGGGGTATTTATATCTAATACTGCTAAATCTGCCTTAAAAGTTGGTTCAAGCCTTCCTAGCCTTTCTCCTAACGCAAATCCTCCATTTTCCCATGACATCCTTAAGATTTGTTTAATTGTCAACTTATCAGGACCATACTTATACTTTTGTAAAATGGAACCTACCTTCATCTCATTAAAAAAAATTTAAAGAATTATTACTAGCACATCCATCAGTTCCAAAGGTCACATTTACATTCTCATCAATAATATCAACTATTGGAGCAATTCCATTTCCTAATTTCATATTACTGGTAGGATTATATACAACTGTAACATCATTTTTAGAAAGCACTTTAATATCTTCATTATCAACATAAACACAATGCGCAGCTATAGTAGGAACTTCAAATAGACCCGTATTTTCTATATCTGATAAAGAATATTGATTCTTCTCGTTTTTGATTCCAATAAATGAATTTGAATATGAGTATTATACTTTTCAGCAATTTTTGCTATTTCTTTCAATTTATCAAACGAAACGCTGTATGGTGCGTGAGGACCAAAACCAATATAAATTCTGTTTTCTAAACCGTTAAACTTTTCATAAGTAGAAACATTCTCTTTTACTCTTTGGTTCCATCCTTCTTCATTATCAAAAGAAAGTCCTCGGGAAATATATGCCCTCATCCCTAAATCATACGCTGCTTTTGCAATTTCGTCTGTAAACATATACATATCAACAAAAGTCGTTATACCGCTTGAAATCATTTCTAAAATTGAAATAACTGCGCCATAATAAGCCATTTCGCTTCTCAAAAAAAATCTTCACGAGGCAGCATTTCTTTGAACAACCATTCTTCAAAAGAAGAATCATCGGCTACTCCTCTAAAATAAGACATCGCAGAGTGTGTATGCATATTGATAAAACCTGGTATTATTAGCTTTCCCGATAAATCATATTCCTCTACGTCTTCTTCCTCAATTTCTTCTGTATTCTCGGGTAAAAGAAGATCTTCTATTTCATCATTCTCTATTAAAACGTCCAATTTTTCAATATCATCATCAGCACTAACTAATACATAACCATTTTTAAGCAATTTTTTTAGACATAACAACATCTCCTTCAAACTTTCGTTCGTAAAAATTATACTATAAAAATAACTATTTAGCACTATTGCATTTTGTGTATATACTCCTTCAATTTTTATATGATAAAATAATTAAGTGAATCAAAATATTATTATTGACTTTAAAAATGAAGATTTTCTAAAAATAAGCAGTTGAATTTATAATGGGTTTAGGGCGGAGCCTCTCCCCCCCAGCGTACAAGTATCAAATTAAAAATGAAGTTTTTCTAAAGATAGCATTTTGAAGTTATAATGGGTTTAGGGCGGAGCCCTCTCCCCCCCAGGCGTACAAGTACCAAAAAGGTTAAAGAAATTCAGAACTAGTGATGATTAGAACCTAGAATGTATTTTATAAAAAAAATCAATTCTAAAACATATATATAATGCTGATTTTGGAATTTTTAAAGTGAGTAAAAATATTAGATAAAGGAGGATTTTTATGAGTGGAAGTCAAGTTATCTTGGTTATTTTATTGACCGGTGCACTGATTGGTGGCGCTATATTGTTAACTCCTCCAAAGCAAATTTATACACCAGATATTATCACTGAAGAAGCAAGTCCTAATAATACACTATATGAAAGCAGTGAAGAGTTTTTTTTGAAAAACTATAAAACTGTTAGTTGTTTCTTAAAACTCAAAAAGAAGAGATAGTCATTTTGCAAAACAATAATCAAACAACAAATGTCAGAGGAGTTCCATTTGTTATTTGTATAAGTGCTGGGGGGGAGAAAAGAACTGGCGGATACAATTTGAGTATCAAAAACATTATATTGGACCAAGAATCAAAAAAAATATATATCGATCTCTTTTTGAAAACACCAGGACCTGGCGAAATGGTTACACAAGCATTTACTTACCCTTCAATTGGTATTGAAATTGAAGAAAACTTAATTGAAGGTCATTGGGAAGTTATAGCTAAAATAGAACAAGAAAAAAAAGTCAACCTGTCTTTTTGAAAAAAAACTTTTCTTTTTTTCACTCTAATGAATCTATTGAAACCTAATAATATATTTATTATATTAAGTACCTGTCTAATAATATTCTATGTTGAATCTACAGTTTTGGCTAATCTTGCTTCTTTTGATACAAATTATTTCAAGGTTAAGCCTGAAAGTTTTTATTTTAATTATTGGGAATTGGACGACAATCATAATTTATTTATGAAAGAATACGGATTAATGCAAAGAATATCTCTTTCTTATCTATATAACTCAAATATTTTATATAAGGTTGAAGGTAGATTTGCATATGGACAAATTAGTTATGAAGGTTCAACATCATATGGCCATCCTGTTAATCTAAGCAATGTTTGCGATTATATGTTTGAAATAAGAGAGTTAATAGGCATACAATTGCTGATAAACTCGGATTTAGCAATTTCTACATTTTCCGGACTAGGTTATAGAAACTTAAATGATGAGCTAGGACAAGCTAGTTATCTAGGTTATAAAGAGAATCTAATTATTTATATCTTCCTCTTATTATACAAACATGTGTCAATATAAATAATAAGGCCCTTATAAATAATGAATTTGAATATGATTTTTTTCTTGCTTGGAATTCAAAATAGTTATTTAAGTGATTTTAATCCAAATTATAATGACGTGACAAATATTCAAAATCAAGGATTTGGTTTGACTAACAATATTTCTTTCTCCGTTCCATTAAATAATCTTATTTTATCGACTGAACTTTTTTTTAGGTATTGGCACATTGAAAAATCTTATCTATCATATTTAAAAAAAATAACGGGGAAAATGTTGGGTATGTTTGGGAACCAGAAAACAATACTATAGAAATTGGTATTGGAATAGGATTATTTTTTTGAATTTTAAGCATGTAAAATGGTAAGGTTATTTTCAAACTTCAATATACAAACATAATATATTCATTTAACTTATAAACTAAAATAGTAATAAATAAATAGTATAATTATTGGTGGTTTAACGAGTAAAAATTTTTCATTTTAAAGTGAGGAGTTTATTTTGAAAAATTTTGATTTCAACTCTTTTCACAACTTGAATATTATTTTTTTATTTTGCTATTATAATACTGTCTAATATATTTGTAGGTTTTTAATTGGATATTTTATATTTTCATTGACAAGCCGAAAATTTTGGATAGTCATTTTCATGATTATAGGTATAATTTCAGGTTTATATTCAGCTGTGCAGGAATTCTCAAAAGAGGTTGACAATCATGACAGAACTCAAAAAAAACTAAAGGAACTGATAACAAAAACAATTATACTTCTAATAATTGAAGTTTTTATCTTTTCTTTCTTTTTTTTCTTTTCAAGCTTTATGGGTTCTGTGGGGAGGGACAGGTGCCGTAATAGGTTTTATTTCTTTAGCTGAAGAGATTAAAAAAAATGGATCCAGATTCTAAACCTAAAAAGTTTTCGTTTGTATTTTTGATTAGATACTTACTATATTTCGCCATACTGTGCGTAGCTGCTCTTAATTCTCTATTAGCTTTAATGTTAAGTTTCTTGGGTATTATGAATATGAAAATAGCATCTTACCTTTCTTATAAGTAAAGATTATTATTGTAAACTTGCAAAAGAAGGAGGTGATTAGTTGACAACTGATAGAGTTTCAAAATTCATTATTTTTTTTCTTCATTCTATATGTAGGTTTAGGAATAATTAATTTTTTTCTTCTTTGAAATGAGCCTGGAAGGCATTGGAGAGCGCTGGATTGTTTACTTTGGAAATGGTGGATTTTTTTGGACAATTGAATCCAATGACTCTCATAATGTCTTTTTCAATAATGATTATGCTGGTATTAATTGCAAGAAAAATCAAATTTGAAAGAATACCAGGAAGGGTTCAAGGTGCGGTAGAAACTTTTTTTTGATTCTTTTTGGCAAATAACTGAGGAGGTTGTTCCTAATCCAGAATACAGAAAACCTACTTTTGTAATTGCTATGACTCTGTTTTTGTATATTCTAGTTTCAAACGTTTTAGGTGGTATTCCTGGAATAAATGTTACTCCTCTAGCTAGCGGAATAAATGTTCAACTTTTTACCGATGTATGGTACTCACCAACTTCTGATCTAAATGTTAACTTGTCTTATGCAATAATGGTCTTAATTATTAGTCATGCCTTTGCAATAAAATCAAAGGGTTTTGTAAGCTGGTTTAAATCTTTTTTTTGAACCTACTCCTATTATGTTTCCAATGAATATAGTAAGCGAGATCGCAAAGCCTATATCTCACTCCTTTAGGTTATTTGGTAACATCATGGGAGGAGGTATGCTCGTTCTAATTTTAAGTAGTATAGTTAAATATTTTGTTCTCCCTGTTTTCTTATGGGCAATTTTTGGGTGGTTCTTTGGTATTGTTCAAGCTTTTGTTTTTTTTCTTTGCTAACTATAGTTTACATTGGATCAATGTTATAAAAAAACAAATGACTCAAAATAAACAAACTTATTATATCAATCAAACTTCTTAAGGAGGAGAAAACATGGATTTAAAAACTATGTTAGAAACTTTGGTTACCAACGGAGGTTATTTGGGTTGGGGATTGTATTATTTAGGAAAACTTTTAGCTGCGGGTCTTTGTATGGGAATTGGAGCTATAGGACCTGCACTTGGAGAAGGTAAAATCGGAGCTTCTGCTATGGAGGCAATGGCAAGACAGCCAGAGTTAAGCGGTACCATAAGAACAAACATGATCCTTGCAGATGCTATAGCCGAAACTACTGGTATCTATTCTCTTTTAATTGCCATAATACTATTACTAGTACTTCCATAAAAATTAAAATTGTTAACAACGATAAGTAAATTATCCTAAAGGGGTGCATGTAGATATGTTATCTTTTAATTTGACTTCTATTGTCAATTTGGTAGGTTTTATATTTTTTTTATGCTCTTAATGTACAAATTACTCTACAAACCATATTTTGAAATAACTGATAAAAGAAAGCAAGAGGTAGAAAAAAATTTAAGCGAAGCTGAAAAACTTCGATTAGAAGCCCAAAACAAGAAAAATGAGTTAGATAAACAGCTTCGAGAAATTGAAGAAGAAAGAACTCAAATAATTCTTAAAGCAGAAGAACAAGCCAAATTAATTTTAAAAAGTGTTCAAGAAGAAGCAGAAAACCAAAGAAAATATATAATTGATAAAGCAGAAAAGGAATCAGAAGAAATAAGAACAAAGGCCTTAAAAGAATTACAATCACAAATCGTAGCAATGGCATTGAGTATTTCTTCTATGATATTAAAAGAACAAGTCGACAAACAAAAAAATGAAGAAATTATAAAAAGAGCTTTAAGAAGTTTACAGGGTAAAGGAGAATCTCAATGAAGCCCTCTTATTTTCTTGCTTCCAAATATACCGAAGCTTTAATAAATATATTAACACAAAAAAAGTAAAATAGATCAACTTGAGAAGTTTTTAAAAGCTTTTCAAGAAATTAGTAATATTATGGAAAAAGATGAATCATACAAAGATATTATCTTTAATCCTTTGCTACCTACAGATTTTGTAGTAAAAAAAACTTGTAGATGTATCGAATTTTATGGACGATATTTTTGTCAATTTTTTTTGAAAGCTCTTGTTCAGAAAAAAAAGGCTAAACCTGATTCCACTTATAACAGAATTACTGTACAGAGAAAATTTAGAACTAAATAAAACGGTAGAAGTAAAATTAATTTTAGCTAAAAAAAAGTTTCTAAAAAGGTTCTAGATGAAATTTCAAGAACCATTCAAAAAAAATACTGGAAAAAAAATATTAAGTTATTAGTAGACTATGAAGAAGAACTGATAGGCGGAATGCAATTATATATTGGAGACAATTTTTTTGATTATTCTGTTAAAGGGTTTCTAGAAAGCATTCAATCCGCCTATGCCCCCCAGCTGGTGGAGGTGAAATTTTTGA
>JMBV01000048.1_pt1 | contig 46857 bp, 77 predicted proteins | sample 616531 | NCBI WGS metagenome assembly JMBV01 (sample SAMN02727904, study PRJNA239997) | anaerobic digester metagenome | biome: anaerobic digester; isolation source: mesophilic anaerobic digester inoculated with municipal waste water sludge... | place: Germany: Bielefeld University, CeBiTec ...
AAAACCTGTCTCGTCCAGTTCCCCCCCGTCTGCCCCCCCCGTTTCAAGCCGAATCTCCAGACCACTCTTAACATACGATCCCCCCCCACGCCTTGAGGCCCGCACAGACCTTTGTGACCGGTAAAGCAGAGTATATCTATACCCTGCTTTTGCACGTGGATCGGTAAAGAACCGGCCGTCTGGGCCGCATCCACAATCAAAAGTAGGCCGTTGCCGCGACAGAATTCACCCAGATAATCCAGATCGAGCACGTTGCCCGTCACGTTGGAAGCGTGAGTGCACACGAGCGCCTTCGTGTTGGGGGGGCGCAGGTATGTTTGCAAGGCAGCCAAATTGAGCCGGCCTTTGACGGTAGGCACAATGCTCACCTCTACGCCTTTTGTCTGCAGATAGTAGAGGGGGGGCGCAGCACACTATTGTGCTCGAGCTCGGTTGTGAGCACATGATCGCCCTTAGCTAACACTCCCGGCAGCGCAATATTTAAACTCTCGGTCCCGTTGGCCGTAAAGGCTATCTGAGCCGGATCCTCAGCACCAAAAAAATGGGCCAGCCCGGAGCGGGCCGCGAACACTAGGCGGCCGGCCGCAAGGCTCAGATTATGTCCGGCGCGGCCGCTGTTACCCAGGGTAGACAAGGCCGAGCAGACAGCCTCAACCACCGCGGCCGGTTTAGGAAAGGATGTAGCGGCCTGATCAAGATAAATCATGAACATCACCTTTTCTTGAAATAAAAGGCAGGCTGTTATAAACTTAACGTAGACAAAACAAGATGGGGGTGATTAAATGCGCATTTTTCGCTACCGTAAACCTTCCTTAAAAACAGTTTTAGGTATCACCAAGGCCAAAAAAAAGGGCTAAGAAGAAGCTGGGAATTACGGCGGCCATGAAACCACTGCGCGCCCCCCCGAGCAACTTTAAGCGCAGGCTGAAACGCAAAGCGGGTTACTACTCCACCGCGGGCAAACTAATCCGCCGCAAAAAAACCGCCCACACCCTTCGGCCTATAGTCACCAGGCGGCAACCGCCCCCCCGTCTATTCTAGATTCAGTGGCGCCAACCAAGACATCATCGACGGACTTAAAGACAATTTGGCCTCGCCCGTATCCGCCGCTATCTTTCGTTACCGTGATTTCATGCCCCCCCTGCTCCACTAAGCCATTTATTATTTCTGCCGCCAGAGTATTCTCCACATTAACTTTCCGTCCCCCCCGCAGCCACTGCCAGCGCGGTGCATCCAGCGCGGCTTGAGGGTTGTGGCCGAAATCGAGCAAGTTCATGATGACCTGCACATGGCCTTGGGGCTGCATGAATCCACCCATCACGCCAAAAGGCCCCCCCACGGCCCGGTGATCCTTGGTGAGAAAACCGGGGGGGATTATGGTATGGTAAGGCCTTTTATCCGGTTCCAGGCAGTTGTGGTGGCGGGGGGGATCGAAGGAAAAATTGTGCCCCCCCTGTTATGCAGGGCAACACCCGTACCGGGCACAACGAGGCCTGAGCCAAACCCCGATAATTGCTTTGAATCAAAGATACCATATTCCCCCCCTCACCATCAGCCGCGGCTAGATAAACTGTACCCCCCCCTCGTTTACTTCCGACGGGAAAGGTTCCAGTGCCTTTTCTCCGATCCTCTTCCTTTTTTTCCGCCGCCCAACCTTCCGAGAGCAGCTCTTCCACCGCAACTTGCATTCGTTTCGGGTCGGTCACATAGCGCTGAGCGTCTTCAAAGGCAAGCTTCAGCGCTTCGATCTGGCGGTGGTACGTTAAAACCGCATCTTTTTCGTCAAAATCAAAACCCTTAAGAATATTCAAGGCCATCAAGGCCACAATGCCTTGGCCGTTGGGGGGCAGCTCCCAAACTTCATAGCCGCGATATTCAGTTGAAATGGGCTCAACCCACTCCACCCGGAAACGGTCTAAATCTTCCTTCCGCAAATAGCCGCCGTACCGCCTGAAGAAGGCGTCTATTGTCTCAGCCAATTCCCCGCGGTAGAACACGTCCCCGTTGGTTTCGGCAATAGCTGCCAGCGTTTCGGCGTGCTCAGGCAGCCGCACCAATTCTCCGGGTAGGGGGGGAGCCCTTCCCCGCGGCGCAAAAGTCTTAAACCAGGCTTGGTATTCTTCGCCCTTAAGCGTGCTGTAAACGTCATAAGCCCGCTGCCAACCTCTGCTTAAGAGCGGTGAGGCGGGGTAGCCTTCCGCCGCGTAGCTTACGGCGGGCGCAAAACAGCCGTCATAGGTAGCCTGCCAAACCGCTGAGACAGGGCCGCCCAGCCCGCGGGCGCCCCCCCGGGAACATTGACGGATAGCACCCCCCCGTGACGCGGTATTTCGCTGCACCCTCGCCTTTTCAATTCGTCAATGGAGATCGCCCCCCCGGTGCCGGCCCACTGGCATTTAAACCGTATAATTCGCCCCCCCAAAGTAAACAATGGCGAATAAATCGCCGCCAATGCCGTTGGCAGTAGGTTCACAGACTGTTAGGCAGGCCGCCGCGGCCAAAGCCGCGTCCACCGCGCTGCCCCCTTTTTTTTAGCATGTCCAACCCCCGCTCCGGCAGCCAGCGGATGGGATGTGGCCACCATGCCTTTTCGGCCGTAACCGGGATAGCGAAAAGTGGGATAGGCCCGGTGCAGGTCGTGAAAATTCAATTTAATTAGACTCACCCCCCCTTGCAAATTGACTTCTTAAACTCATTACTTTCGGATTACTGCGCAAAGAACGGAGGTACCAGGCGGCCAAGACTAGGCCCTTGAGCACACTGGAAATGCTGATTGCCCACCAAACCCCCCCGCTCAACCCCCCCAGCGATGTACGGGAAAGGAGCAGCGCGCCCGGAATCCTGAGCACATTGAAAACCACCCCCCCAATTACCGCGGGCGGAGAAGTTTGGCCCTGGCCGATGAAGGCACCGGCCGTTACAATTTCAATGGCCATCCACAGCTGGGAAACACTGAGGATTCTTAAATAAATAACACCCTGAGCAACGGCCTCCGCTTCAGGTATAAATAGTGCGAAGAGCGGCTCGGCCCCGAAAACAAGCACCGCGGTCGCCACCGCGCCGATCACTGCCGCAATGGCCAAACCGATGAAATAGCCGCGATAAACCCGATCCCACCTATTGGCACCGAAGTTTTGGCCCATAAAGGCACTCATGGCCGATTGGAACCCACCTGCGGTAAGCCACGAGATCGATTCGATCTGTGAGCCCACCTGCTGCACGGCGATGGGCAGCGGCCCCCCCAACGGGCCACAATTCTAGCAATAAGCATGGCAATCAGGGTAAATAACCCGCTTTGCACCGCCACAGGCAAACCCAGTTTCGTGATCCTTTTTAAATGAAACATCTCCGGGGGCGCGGTAAAACGCAGGCCGGAAAAAAAAGCTCAGGCCTCTTTCGGGCATCCAAGATGAATAGCACCGTTACTACCGCTTGTGCAATAACGGTCGCGATGGCCGCGCCAGTTGTTTCCAGGCGCGGAATGGGCCCTAGGCCAAAAATGAAAAGCGGGTCTAGAATTATGTTCAGAATAAGGCCCACCGCATTAATGCGAAACGGTGTGGTGCTGTCGCCCGAACCGTTTAAAATGGCGGTGAAATAGGATTTGTCGTAAAGAAAAGCATGCCCGCAGACACGATGACCAGGTAAGTACGGGATGCGGACTCGATTGTCTCCCCAGGCGGTAGAAGGAGATCAGCGGCCGCCGAAAAATTATCAAACCGGAGGCGTAGATGATGCTCAAAACACAATCATCTGGAAGCTGTGGCGGATATAGCGCTTCGCTTCCGATAATTCGCTGCGGCCGATGGATTGGGCCACTCCAACCTCTGCCCCCCCAATTTTAGGAACCAGAATAATGGCATTGGCCAGCCACGTGAAAAAGCCCGCGGCGCCTACCGCGGCAACCGCCCCCCCGGAGCCGACCCGCCCAACCCAGATCATATCTGTCAGACTGTAGGCCATCTGAACAAACGAAGTGCCGATAATGGGCAGCGCCAGCCTTATCAGCGCTTGAAAAATGCCGCCTTCGGTTAGATTCACAATCCTTGTTTCTCGTTTTTGCATCGTCTTCCCTCACAACTCTATATCGTTTCTTTATTATATCACTTTCGCCGGTTCTTTTGAAATAAGCGCGCCGGGGGGGCGGTGGGAAAATCACATTGTTAATTTATTGTCAAACTTGCAGGAGATTACACCTCCCTGGCGAATAGGAAAAACAACGCCTAGAGCAGGCGCTATATATTTGCTAATGCTTGTGATTTTTTTACCAAGCAAAAGGGGGGGACGATATTACAGCCTAACCTCCTGTCCCTTAGCAATGATACTACTCAACCCGGGACCCACTCACCCGGGGGGGTTGAGTGTTTATTTTTCTCCTCCAAAGTGATACACTTAAAAAAAATAGTTGAGGAGGCTGTTTGGTGAGCACATTGAAAATTACTGTCGGCGAACATGGTTATGTCCATTTGAAAGATTGGATGGGCAGCGATCTATCCCCCCCGGTCAACGATGCCAAGGTCAGCTTTGATAAGGAAAGCAGTGAACTTGGCGAACAGGAAAACGTCTGATTACTTATTTAGCCCAACATCAGCATACTTCCCCATTTCGCCATTCTATCCTCAAATTCGAGGTATATGCTCCGCTTATGGTGGCTCGGCAGTGGTGGAAGCACGTTATCGGCAGCGAACACGGCGAGGGCTTTGACCGCCTGACCGCCTGGAATGAATCAAGCAGGCGCTATATTACCGAAGAACCGGTTTTCCTCATCCCCGCAGCAGACAGCTGGCGCAGCGTGCCCGAAAACCGCAAACAAGGCAGCGGTGCGCCGGTGGATAGCGAAGTGGGGAAACATACAGTGAGGCGCTGCACAAACATGTGGAGCAGAGCCTGCGTTTGTACGAAGATGCTATGGCAGCTAATATCTGTCCCGAGCAGGCCCGGCTATTTCTGCCCGCTTACGCCCTTTATGTACGCTGGGTGTGGACAGGCAGTCTGCAGGCCGTCAGCCATTTTTGAAATTACGCTTAGCAGAGGATGCGCAGAAAGAAATCAGGGATTTTGCCCAAGCAGTGGAAACCCTAGCCGGAGAAAAGTTTCCGGTTGCACTAAACGCACTGCTGCGAGCATAAAAAAACCCCCCCGGGTTTTCTAGTGAAACCCGGGGTTGTTTTGCAAATTATATTTAACGGTTCAAGAATGCCTTCAGCATCCACATTGCTTTTTCATATTCCGCCAGGGCACCAATCATTAAATCCGCGCTAGCCTCATCACCGATATCCGCGGCAGCTGCAACGCCTTCGCGCAGCCCTTTCACGATTGTACTGTAATCCTTCAGCAGCTGTTCTGCCAAGTCTTTACCCAAGATTGCCGCACTTTCGGCCTCCTGCAGCCTAGCTTTCTCCAGATAAACTTTGAGCGAAGCGGATGGGCGGTGCCCGAGCATGAGAATCCGTTCGGCCACTTCATCAATCTCTTCAGCTACAAAGTCGTACAGCTCTTCCAACTTGTTGTGCAGGGCAAAGAACTGCGGGCCCTCTACGTTCCAGTGATAGTTGTGCAGTTTGGTATACAGCACATGTAGATCAGCCAGATATAAGTCAAGATGTTCGGCAACTTTTTTTTCAGTCCATCTTTCGGCAGTCCAAGTAAGTTCATCAATACTCCTCCTTAGAAATGTTGTTCTCGTTCAGCATCTTAATGATAACACTTCCCATTAAGATTGTCAAGCCTAAATTACTCATTCGCAATAACATCGTGATTTCCTGTTTATACCGCAAAATATGCATGCAGGGGGCGCCTTTCCCCCCCTCTAGATTGCCCAAATTTCAGCAAAATAACTTTTTTTCCGCGGGCTTCTGCCTTTTTGGGAAGGATTAGGGCTGCTCTTACCTAATAAATAAGTCAATATTGATAAAGGGGGGGCCTGACATGAGCGCTTTAGAATTTGCGATCAGGATGGAACTTGACGGCGAACGTTATTATCTTGATCAAGCCGAGCTTAACAAGAATAACAACCTCCGACCCGTTTTCGAATTACTCGCCGCTGAAGAACGTCTGCACAGCGAGATCCTGCGAAAATACGCCAAAAAGGCCGAGTATGATCTCGCCGGCAGCAGGGCGTATGCAGAGTTCAAAAACGTATTTGCCGATCTTGATGATTTCAGTGTGAAAATTAAGACTACCCCCCCGGACCAGCTCGATGGTTACCGCTTGGCTCTCGAAAAAGAACGGGAGATGATTGAACTCTATCGGAAAATGCTGCAGGAAAGCGAAACAAAACAAGACAGACAGCTTTTTGAGTTCTTAGTCGCAGAAGAAAAGAAACACTATAAAATCTTCGCGGAGATCATAGAGCATTTAATCAAAGCGGAACAATGGGTAGAAGATGCGGAGTTTGGCTTGCGAGAGGAATACTGATTTTTTTTGGGTAAAAGGCTGGTTTAGCCTCCTAACGGCGCAAACCAGCCTTTGTCGTTACGAACCGGAAACACGCAGCAGCCCGGAGTCTGAGGCTATCTCTTCGCTTTCAACCGCCTCGGTATCTCGTTTTCATTGCGCTCCCGCGGTATCGCGCCCGCCAGATGCAGGGCAAGCTTGCCCGAGGCAGGCCCCCCCACCATCTCATACAAGACAGCTGAAGATAATATGATGGTGGATAACAAAGAGCCCATTTCGGCAGGCAGCAGCCTCTGACCTAAAACAGCCAGCCCGATGGACACGCCGGCCTGCGGAACGAGCGCCAAACCCAAGTAATGCTTGATTTCGCCGGAAGCACCGCTTACCGAGGCCCCAGATAAGCACCCGCGTATTTTCCCATGATTCTTATGAAGAAGTAGCCAACTCCCACGATTCCGGCGGTTTTTAAGGCCGGCACATCGAGCCGCATGCCCGATAAGACAAAGAACATGGTTAAAATAACGGGGGGGCGAAATCATTGACCTGATCAAAAAGTTCGCTGTTCCCGCTAATATTAATATAAGTTGTACCCAAGGCCATGCACGCCAGCAGCGGCGAAACGTGAAACGCAGCGCAAAATCCGGCAAGGGCGGAGATCGTGGCGACCGAAAGCAGTAGGCGGTTATCACTCGTGCGTTTTCACTGATCATTTTATTCAGCAGAAAACCACAGCCAACACCGAGCAAAATTGCCGCCAAGTTGAATATAATCGGCAGAAGAATCACGGCCGCTTCAATGGTCCCTCCGCCAACGGTGGCCTGAATCACTGCCGCAACAACACTGAAGGCAATCAAAGCGACCGCGTCATCTAGCGCAACCACCTGTAAAATCATGTTGACAAAGGGGGCCCTCCGCCTTATACTGGCGAATGGTCATGATAGTTGAAGCAGGAGCGGTAGCAGAACCGATTGCACCCAGCATCAACGCCAGGGCTAAGGGTATCCGGAAGATAAAATACATGGACAGAGTCACAATTGCCCCCCCGCCAGGAGTGATTCAAAAAGTGTAATTATTACGGTCTGCGAACTATTTTCCCGCAGAGAAGAAAGCTTGAGATATCTACCCACCCCCCCAAAAGCTATGAAGGCCAACGCCAGATCAGTCAAAAACTCCATGCCGCTGATCACACTCGCGGGTATTAGATTGAGCACGTGGGGCCCAATGAGAATACCGGCGAGAATGTAGGCGGTTACGTTAGGCAGATTAAACCGTTTTGTAATCCTGGTCAACAAGAAAGCTATAAACAGCATAATCGCAATCGTCAGGATTACCGATGTATTTGTGTCGAGATTAAAACTGAGAAGAAACATGGACCTCACCCTTTCTTTTTCGGCCTGTTTTTGTCTGTGGTTTGATTATATGCATCAACTGTGATAATATCAAATTATCATATTTGTCGATCAATAAATTTGGTTGATACCAAAGGGGGGGGAGATTCCGTGATCGATCCGAAAATCAAAACTCTGCTCGTATTAGCGGACGTTAAGAATTACACACAGACAGCACGTCTTCTGTCCCTCACCCAACCGGCGGTGAGCTATCATATTAAAGCACTCGAAGAACAATATGGCATAGATATCTTTTATAAAGGAAAACGCCAGCTAACGCCCACTGCGGAGGGGGAGATTTTGCTCACCTATGCCCGCCGTTTACTCAATCTGGAAGAGAATGCCCGCCAGGCAATTGAAGACCTACAGCGCAACGTACAGCGCTTCAATGTGGGAATTACCACAACCTTGGCGGAGCACCTGGTGCCGCAGATCTTTGTGAATTATTGTAAGAGCAATCCACACGTCCATATCAACATTATCACTGAAACTATAAAAGAAATTTATACAATGCTCTCCAATTACGAGCTGGATTGGGCGATTGTGGAGGGCAAAATACCGCAGAAGAACTATATCTCCCTGCTTTTGGACACGGATTATTTGTGCCTGGTGGTCTCGCCCGCCAGCCACCTGGCGGAGCGCAGCAGCGTTGATCTGCAGGAATTAAAAAAAAGAGAAATTCGTCCTGCGCACACCCGATGCGGGTACCCGTTCTCTTTTCGAAAAGTATCTAGTCAGTGTATCGGAGACGATTGACAATTTTAACGTCATTATCGAGACCAACAACATTAAAACGATTAAGGAGTTGGTGGCTTCCAATTTAGGCGTGACAATTATCTCCCACAGCGCGGTCGAACAGGATTTGAGACGGGGGAAACTAGTGTCTGTACCGGTGGAAGGCTTGCACATCGTACGAGAAATAAACCTTGTTTACCAACGGGAGTTCCGCCACGCGCATGTCTTGGAAGATATCCGCAAGGCCTACGCGGATAAACAAAACTGGGAGCTGGATGAATAAAGAAGCCCCCGCAGGCGCGGGGGGGCTTCTTTGATCATGTTCCTTCTAGTTTTGGCGATGGGTTTTGGGTAATTTTCCGGTAATTCCCCCCCTGCGGGGGGGAATCCATTGACGAAATGGCAGGCAACCGAGTGGCCTTCCTCAACCTCACAAAGAACGGGAGGCACCGTTTCACAGCCTACCATGGCCTTGGGGGGGCAGCGCTGCCAGAACCGGCAGCCCCGCGGCGGGTTGATGGGACTGGGAATATCGCCCTCTAAAATGGCCTGTTCCCGATCCCGCCTGAAATTAATGTCTAAAACGGCGTCCAACAAAGCTGGGTATAGGGGTGTAAAGGCCTGGCGAAAATCTTGTCGCTTTCACCGGTTTCCATGATTTTGCCAGATACATGACTGCCAGGCTATCGCACATGCTTTTCACATCGGCCAGGTTATGTGAAATAAAGACATAGGTAAGTTTCATTTTTTTCCTGAATCATAATTAACAGATTCAGAATTTGAGCATGAATGCTCACGTCCAGGGCCGAAACGGGTTCGTCACAAATCAAGAAGCTGGGATTAAGAATTATGGAGCGGGCTATGCCCAGCCGCTGCCGCTGCCCGCCGGAAAAATCCGACGGATGGCGATAAAGATCTTCCGCGGAGAGCCCCCCCACCAATTCCAAAAGCTCCACAACCCGCTCGCGCATTGTCTCCTCGTCGTCTTCACCGCGAATAAACATTGGCTCCGAAATAATTTGGTAGACATTGAAACGAGGGTTTAAAGACGAGAACGGATCTTGAAAGATCATCTGCATCTCCCGGCGTGTTTGCTTAAATTCGTCCCTGGGCAGTTCGTTTAAGTTTTTACCGGCAAAAATTACATTACCGGAGGTGGGTTTGACCATCCCGATCATGGCGTTGGCCAATGTGGTCTTGCCGCAGCCCGATTCACCCACAATGCCGAAGGTTTCGCCCCGTTTAATGCTCAACGAAACATCGCTGACGGCCTGAATCTCACCTTTTTAATGAAGGGGATAGCCCCCCCTCACCGGGAAATGCACCGAAACACCCTCCAATGTCAGAATCGGATCTTGTTTCTTCTTATTCATCTTCATGGCTAAACCCCCCCTTAGACAGCGGATGAAAGCATCTCACTTCTCTATTTTCGTCGATTTTTCTCAAAGGCGGCATTGTTTTTTTTGCATTGTTCAGTAGCATACTCACAGCGGGGGGGATGGAAATAACAGCCGCTAGGCTTGTTCATGGGATGGGGGGGTACCGTACCGGGAATTTGCGTAAACGTTTTACGCTGATCGGAAAGCGTGGGCACCGCGGACATGAGCCCACCGTATAAGGGTGGTAAGGCCGCTTAAACAGGTCCTCCACCGGTGCGTTTTCAACGATTTTACCCGAATACATGACATAAACCCGATCGGAAATACTGGCCACCACACTTAAGTCATGCGTAACAAGCAGGAGTGAAGTTCCGCACCCCCCCGCTGCATGCCGCGCAGTGTCTTAAGAACCTGCGCTTGAATGGTCACATCCAAAGCAGTTGTCGGTTCATCGGCAATAATCAGTTTCGGCAGGCAGGCAAAGGCCATGGCCAACAGTACTCTCTGCCGCATTCCGCCGCTGAGCTGGTGGGGAAAGCTCTTGGCCCGTTCGGCCGGTTCAGGCAGGCCAATCAGTTCTAATGCTTTCACCGTCTTCTCCCGGGCTGTTTTTTTATCATCACCTTGATGACGCATATACATTTCATCGATCTGCCGGCCCACCGTCATGACAGGATTAAGCGACGTCATGGCGTCTTGAAAATCATGGCCATCTCTTTCCCGCGCAGCTCCTGCATTCTCTTCTCGCTGTAACCCTGCAGATCTTCCCCCCCGTTGAATTCCAGCGCATCCACCCTGGTAATGGCCGGCGGCGAGTCAATCAACCGCATCACGGATTGGCTTGTGACCGTTTTTCCGCAGCCAGATTCTCCCACTAAAGCCACGCATTCGCGATCGAAAATATCTAAATCCACGCCCTCGACCGCACGCACAACTCCAAAATTAGTCGGGAAGACCACCTTAAGATTTCTAAGCTTCAAGACCTGTTCCATAGGGCTTCCCTCCTTGTTTAGTTGTGGTTACACCAAGCTGTTCGTATTCATCCATGGAATTGAAAACATCCTCTATATAGGCGCTGTTAATGTTCTTGAAAATCTTATACACCCCACTGGACTGCTTCATGCGCGGATTCATGATTTCTTCCATCACAATGCCCAACCGCATAAAACTGAACACCGAAAGAAAAATGCCTATACCGGGTGCTAAGATCCACCACCAGGCCCCCCCAAACAGCAGGGCTCCCCCGCTTTGGGCGTCCGCCAGCATTTTCCCCCAGCTGATGGCGGTGGGGTCACCTAGGCCCAAAAGCTCAAACCGGCTTCCGCGACCATGATCCCCCCCGCACTGCTCAGTGCGGTACTCATAATCAGCAGATGGGAGGTCCCGGGCAGAATGTGGCGCACCATGATATGCCATCGACTTGCTCCGGCAAGTTCCGCGGCTTTAACATAGTTGCTGTTCTTTAGCACCAGCACTAAGGAACGGATGGTACGAGCCAGCCCGGTCCAACCGAGCGCCACGAAGATCAGGATAATAATCCAAAAGTCCCTGCCCAAAACGTTAGTTAGGACAATGACCAGAGGCAGGGTTGGAATTACCAGCATAATGTCGACAAGGCGCATAATCAGATTATCCACCGGGCCTCCGATGTAGCCCGCCATTACCCCCCCTAGAATCGAACCCACAAAGGCAATGCACACTCCGGAGGTAACCCCCACAATCAAGGATACCCTCGTACCGTAAACCAGCATGCTGAAAATATCCTGCCCGGTGTTAATCGTAGTGCCCAACAAGTGTGTTCTACTGGGGGGCAGGCCTTTCGTTGTACGGTGAGCAACATTATAGGGATCAAAGGGTGCTATTTGCGGGGCGAAAATGGCCACTAAAACCAAAAACGCCACCATGGTCAACCCGATCTTACCCTGTTTATGAGCCCAGATCATCTTAAGAAAAGAACCTATGCCGCGTATTTTAGAAATAATGCCTCGGCGCAGCCGTTCCCAAAAGGGCAGCTTTTTTCTCATCGTCTATCACCTACCGTCACCCGTGGATCAAGCAAAACATACACAAGGTCAGTTACTAAAATGGCAAAATCGTAAACCCGGATAAAAGGAGCATGATGCCCATCATCAACGGGTAGTCGTTGAGATTGTTGGCCTCCAAAAACAAGGTCCCCCCCATACCGTTCCAGTTAAAGACTTGTTCAATTACGACCTGGCCTCCGATGAGGCCGCTGATGCTCATACCCAAGGAAGTGACGATGGGCAGCATTGAATTGCGCAGAATGTGTTTATAGCGAATCGTATTTGGCTTAAGGCCCTTTGCCCTGGCGGTAAGGATAAAATCTTCGTTTGTCACGGCAATCACCGCGTTGCGTGTCCCCTGGGCATAACCAATCACACTGCCCACGACCATACTCATAACAGGCAGTGCCGCATTTTCGGCCACCCTTTTGATGGCTTCCCAGGTCCAGGCAAAATTGGAGATCATGTTCGAATCTGTGTAGGCGGGAAAGAGTTCCAGCTCAAAGCCCAAATAGAAAGATAGCATTAACGCTATAAAAAAAGGATGGTACCGCGACCATGACAGTAGATGCGTTAAGTAGGGCCGTATCCTGCCAGTGTCCCCGTTTGATCGCGGCTACAACCCCCGAACAATACACCCACCACAAGTCCGATGAGCATCGTGCTCACGGACAAAACGAGCGTCCAGGGCAGCCGTTCCAAAATAAGATCGATCACTGCGGGTGAACCGGATTTGAAGGACGTTCCCAAATCGCCCCGAGATAGCTTTTGAGGTAATTCATGTACTGCTGCCAAGTTGACACGTCAAAACCATACTGCTTTCTTGTTACCTGCTTGATAATCTCGTATTCAATTTCACTCATATTCCCCTGGGGGGGCGGATAGTAGCGCTCAGCGGGATCGTCCACGCCAATGCGGGGAATAAAAAAAAGTTGAGCGTGATAACTACGATGAAGACAAAGATAGAGTACAAGATGCGTTTTACCACGTAAGAAAGCTTCATTCCATCACCTACTTCCGCTTGTTTTCCTCAAGTTCTCCAAAGACTCACTGTTGAGGACGGTAGTACCATTGACTATTCGATAACCCGTAAAGCGATCCGTACGGGCCACAGAGATCACGTTTCCGGTGTACAGGGGGGGAATCTTATAATATTCTTCTGCAATCACCGGTTGGATTTCTTTAATCAGGTCGTACTTGGCGTTTAAATCCAATGTGAGCCGTATTTCATCAATCATCTTTTTCAGCTTTTCGTTAACCAGGCGCCCATAATTTGAAGTCCGGCCCAACGTAACAAAGTGGGCGGGATACATAATATCCATATTTGACAAGGAGAACAGTACACCATGCAGGACCATATCGAAGCGGCTGGTGTAAAGATAAGTTGATTCCGGCTGGTTGCCCTTTGCCGCGTATCCTAGTTTAATGCCGATCTTTTGGAACTGAATATCCAAATAGGAGATGCAATCCTGCTCCCGAGGCGAACCAAGTACACTGAAGGTTACCCTTTCACCGTCAAGAAGGCGGTAGCCTTCCCGATCCTTCTCGGGCACGATCCGATCTAAAATTTGATTGGCTAAAGCAATACGTTCTTCCGTACCGCGGGGCAGGCGATCCGCTTCCGGGTTGTAAAAATCCTCCAAGGAACTGTCCACAAGACCCGCACTGGCCCGGATACCCGCCCCCCCGTCCAGCACATTATTGATCAATTCATCTTGATTGATCGCTAAAGCCAATGCCTTGCGAAACTCTACATTACTCAACAAACCGCGCATTTTATTGCGCTCTGCCGGCACCGGATTCACGTTAAGCACGAGCGTTTGAATATATTGCCCCGGCGCGTTGGATACGAAAATGTCTTTCTCTTTTTCAAACAAAGATAAGTAATTGGAACTCACCGAGCTATCAAGAATATCAATATGCCCCTTGAGTAAAGCATAAATCGCCACGTTGATCTCTTGATACAGCACATATTTAATTGTTTTAATCTGTGTCAGGGGGGGTGTCCCGCCTCGCGGGCCAGATGGTGATCTGCCTGGTATGCAGAACAATCTGCTGACTGCCGGTTTCTTCCGTGTCAAGGAGATAACGTCCGCTGCCCACCGGATTGCGGTAGCGATACAAAATTTCTTCGGAAGGCGCGGTACTGTTCAACTGCTGCTCGGGGGGGAGACTACCGGCTCCCAAATGTGCTTGGGCAAAATAAGGACAGAAGTAAATAAAGGCATGACTGAACCCAGCACTTTATTGACGTGGAAATAGATAACGCGATCCTTGTCCGCCTCGGCAATGTGGTACCCTTGTTTAGCGGCCCCCCCGTGCTCATAAGTAAAAATACCCTGCTGGGTCAAAACCCCGTCTGTGTATTTGTGCCTTAAATCATTGGTCCACGCCAAAGCACCGGCGTGGTTGGACAGCAAGTTGTTGGTGGCTAAATCCAGTGAATAATACACATCTTCCACCGTCAATGGCCGGCCATCGCTCCAGGTTATGCCATCGTGAATGATGACCTTGACTGCCAAATAACGATGTTTGGGATCGCGGTAAACCTCATCCAACCGGGCATAATCGATGGAACCGCCCTCAGTAACGATAGGTTCGCCCTGTTCATCAACGTAGTACCATTCCCGTCCGATGGAAGGCTCGAAATTTCCCGTTTCCTCATTATAGCTGAACAGTGAATCATAAAGCATGCCCGCAATTGAGGGGGGGCGATGCCTTCTCTGGACAACCACGGCATATACGCTGTGGGAAACGATGTCTGGACCGAGCCCACATAAAGAGTGTCAGGATCGGGCCGATATACTTTCGTGCCGCGGCTGCACCCGGTGGTAAGTATAAGCATCAGACCTATTAGAACAATTAACATGCGATTTTGGCCATGAATGTCACCTCGAAGTGTATCCCCCCCGTGAGGGCGGTAGGTAAAACGACCGCCCTCGCAAAGACACCAAGATTACTTAGTCAAAAGGAAACTGAAATTATCCCCCCCTTCGACTTCAATTGTCATGTTTAGTCCTGTGGGCCAGATTTGGCCCACGCTGACCTCTGAATCAGCCGAAGTTAGGGTTATTAAATAAGCCATGGGGGGGCTCATGCTAATCGCAAAATCCCCGCCTGTTCCAGTAAAACTATACCGCCGTTTCCTCATCGATTACGGACAATTCGTAACGGCCATCCGGAGTCAGATCTAACACCGCCACATAGGCCTCTGCCACCATGGTGCTGCCCGAAAATTTGCCCTGCACCGCTTCATCGTAAAACAGCCATTCCGCCTCAGGGCCTTCCTCGGCGTACTTGAAGGATGCCTGCAGTGTGTAGTTCTCCTTAACAGCTTTCATGGGCTCCATGCCTTCCCCCCCATCTGCGGTAAAGGTTATACTGTCCTGGGCCGGCTCGAAGGTACCATGCTCAACATAGTCAGCATCACCCACTGCAAAAGTATAGCCCCCGAAATAGTCCAGCACCAATTCAGCGGTGGCTTCTTGCCCATCCACAACCGCTAAGCCGTACCATGCCCCCGCATCTTTGGCGGTAGTGGCCACCCTTAACAGCTGTTCTGTTCTCGGCCCCCCTCCGCTCTTGATTTCACCGGAAGCAGCAGCCCGCCCTCGTCCGTGATTGAACCGGCGAGCTCAACGCCTTTTCACAAATCAGAGCTATAGTCCATCGTGTACCTTAAAAAGCCATCCTCGACAAACGTAAGCAGGCCGTCTGTGCCCTCGAAGCTGCTGCTGAAGGAATATCTGGCCCCAGGCCCTGTTTGCAGAGTATAAGCATACTCGATTCCATCTTCTTCACTGAAACCAAGATAGGTATTGTAATACTCTTCATAGACAAATTTGTTAGCCATGAGCCTGTGCACAATGCCGGGGTCATCTTCATCCTCCAGTTCAAAGAGAATATTGGTTGAACCGTAGGGGGGGAGAGTCGATTGGAACAGTAAATTATGGCCAACCCGTTCAAACGTTGCGGTCTTAGTCCGATCAGGCGTAGAATCGGCATAGATCATCATATACGTGCCCTCTAATTCACCAATCACGCCACTGCCCCCGATCATCGCTGAACGACCTATTGGCGGATAACAGGAAATTATTTTCTTCATCGATTCTTAAATAGAACGTTAAGGCCATGCCCAGCTTGCCTAGATCAATGGCGTACTCACCCGGCAGTTCGTACTTTTCTTGTAGGCTAGGCGCTTCACTCTCCACCGCGGTTGCCGCGATCTCCTTTGACTCTTCCGTTTTCGCCTCTTCCTGTTTCGGCTTGCCACAGCCGCTGACAATCACCGCGGCTAGGAGCAGTAGTACTAAAAGTGACCTGCGCATCGCATTCCTCTTCATTTTTACACCCCCCCTAATTGAACGCGTATTTAACGGACAACAAGCCCAAATTGGGCGAAAAGGGCCCCCCCAGCCCCCCTCTAGGGCCGAAGTCCCTTTTTTTTATCCTAGTTCTTAGTATGGAAACTGAAGTTTTGTGCCAAAACCGTCCTTAGAAACGGAGTTATCAAACACCTCTTCAATGTCAAACACGTAGCAGGGATACCTCAACCAGCGGCTTTTATCCGGCCTGTGGTATACATCATGCTGGGCATTGACAAACTGTTGATACAGTTCGCGCCGGCCCGATTCGGCCTCATCGAAGATGCGCATCTTACCGCGCAGCTCATAAGAAATGGCCGGAGGTTGATAGTAAAGGAGCGTCGCTTCCGGATTGACCCTTAGATTGTCCCAGCTGTGCTTCTTGGCCATCTCCAAGCTGGCAACCCTGGCGAAGTCCACACGGTGGTGCATATCGGGATGATAAATCTGTTCAACCAAGACCTGCAGCCCCCTGCGGCTGTGATCTTTATCATCGCCGTCATAAGCATCGATATGTTTCATGTAAGCTTCCAGCACTTCTTCTAGGTATTCCTCCTTGGGAATAAAGCCCACACCTTTAATACTGCCGTTTAGGCCTCCGGGCCCGTGGGAAATCAAAGTCGGGTTATGAGAGCAGAAGCTTAAGAACACCTTGTCCGGGGACATTTCTTTGCCTTCATACAAATTCATGACGGTCTTGGCGCGAGTATTAAAAGCCCATTTGAAAAACGATTCTGCTGTTTTCATTGGTTTTTCTGTCATCACATTGCCTCCTGTATGTTTTAGTATCGAAACAAGGGCAGACAAACAGCTGTCCGTTTGTCAGCCCTTGCCCCGGTTGAAGCTAAGCGGTCAAATCTCACTTACATAGAAAGGGTGATCCCCCCCATACGCATGCCCATGACAACCGAGACCACAAAGGGTGCCTCAATTTCACCGTCTTGCACCGCGCCTACCACAACTTCGCCCGTATCGGCAAGAACAAAGGTGATTTCATCCCCCCCGCCGTCTGATAAGTACCGGTTTCCACAACCGCCTCAGCTTCGTTGCCGGGAACGGCCAAATAATAATATTCACCGGTATGGGTTAAAAATAGTGTGGCTTCGATTACGGTCGGCCCCTGCAGCGTTGCGGTATACACACCGGCCACGGTGTTTGCGGAAGGTGCCAGCACCGCGTCTGTCCGCTTGGAAGCCATCATGGAAGGCTTAATGCTGATCGCCACTGTGCCGTCCGCGTTTACATTGCCCACAATCGCTTCGCCACCGTTAGGCGTGATTTGAAGCTCTTCTCCGGATACAGAATAGGTACCTTCTTCTACGTAGTCGTACAAAGAATCTCCCATCACAAAGTAACTTTTAATAACGTAACTGCCATCAGCTTTAAAATCAATAAAATAATGATATGCCACCTTGCCGCCCATTCCGGCCGCAGTCTCATGCCCCCCGGCATAGACCCCCCCCAAAACCTCGGCAGCCAAAACTGTACCGGAAAAAAACTACCGCCAACACCAGCACTAAAAACAAAGCAATACCCATCCGTGTTCTCCGCACCGAAAACGTCCCCCCCATTCAATTTATTTAATTCAAGTATACGTAAATAATATTATAGTGTCAACAATAAACCGTATTATAAGGCAGCGAAAGCAGGCGGAAGGGTACCGCGCTTTTGCAGAGAATTAATAAGGAAGGAGGGAATTCTATGTTAAATTTCACCTATCAGAACATAACCAAGATTGTCTTCGGCAGTGGTGTGGAAATGCAGGCGGGAAAAGAAACCTCTCAGTGGGGGGGAAGAAAGGCACTGCTTCATTACGGCGGCGGCCATATTGTGCGATCGGGGGGGCTTAAAGACAAGATTGAGGATTCACTGCAAGCGGAAAACATAGAGTATGTGGAATTAGGCGGCGTACAGCCTAATCCCCGGCTGAGCCTGGTTCGTTCAGGTATCGAACTGGCCCGAGCCGAACAGGTGGACTTCATATTGGCAGTGGGAGGCGGCAGCGTCATTGATTCTGCCAAGCAATTGCCATTGGGGGGGTGCATTACAACGGCGATGTCTGGGATTTTTTTCGAGGGTAAATCCAGGCCCGCCAAGGCCCTGCCTGTGGGTGTAGTACTCACAATCCCCCCCGCGGCAGGCAGCGAATCTAGCACGGGATCTGTAATAACTAACGAAGAGGGATGGTTAAAGCGAAGCTGCGGAGGCTTGCTGATGCGGCCCAAATTTGCCCTGCTCAACCCGGAACTCACTTACTCCCTGCCGTCCTACCAAACGGCCTGCGGCGCCACCGATATGTTGGCCCATGTTATGGAACGCTATTTTACGAACGAAAGGGATGTGGGCTTTACGGACCAGCTGTGTGAGGCCACCATGCGCAGCATAATCCAATACGCCCCCCCCTAGCCATTGCCCAACCGCGCAACTACGCCGCCAGGGCTAATCTCATGTGGGCCGGCAGCATCGCCCACGGCGGCCTTTTGGGCACGGGGGGGCGGGAAGAAGATTGGGCCTCGCACAATATTGAACACGAACTCAGCGCTCTTTACGACATCGCCCACGGGGGGGCCGGCTTAGCCATTATCTTTCCGGCATGGATTAAATATGTCTACGCGGAAAACCCGGGGCGTTTTGTTCAGTTTGCGGTGCGCGTCTTTGGCGTTGAACAGGATTTCGCTTATCCCGAGCGAACAATCTTGGAAGGTATTCGGCGCTTAAAAGACTTCTTCAGGCGGATTGGCATGCCCACAAGTTTGGCCGAGGCGGACATTCCCACGGACCGTTTAGAAGAAATGGCGGCTAAAAGCACCGCCCACGATACCATGACACTGGGAGCCTTGAAACCCCCCCTGACACAAGCGGATGTTTTAAAAATTTATCAATTGGCCGCAGAATAAACGTCGCACCCATAAGGGCAGCCGCGGCCATCTAGAACAACCGTTGCAGCAGCGCCAATAAGGCTAAATGGGCGGGGTAGAAGATGTAAATAGCCAGCGGCTGCCCTTCGATCCGCCCCCCGTTGGCCGTTGTACGCGTGCAGTAGGGGCAGGCTGAGCAAAATACCGAAATGGTAAAAGCTGAGCCAGAATGGCCGGGGGGGAAGCACCAACTCCGGGACAAACAATGCCAGCGCAATCACCAACAAGGCCTGGGCTTGTTCAGCAGGCTGATCTCGCAAAATATGAAAAGCAAACAAAGCGCCACGCCCAATGCACCCCAGTCCCCGGGCAGCGCCAAAATCATTATGATCCCAGTGTCAAGAGGCGCAGCCCCTTATGTTCAATTTTGTCATAGCTGTAGATCGCCAGCAGCCCCCCCAGTGCTAGCGTATACAAAACATTGAGAGGAAAAAGGACAGGCCTGCCCACCGCGAAGAGGGCAAAAGGAATTTGGCTTGCAGCGGCAAAAACCAAGAGCCTGGCCAGGTAGCGGCTGAGCGAGCGGGTGTGCTGATAACCCCGGGCAATAAAAAAGCACATAATGGGCGCGGTAATTCTACCCACCGTATGCAGAAACAAACTTAAAAGCGGGTTTTCCACAAACGCCCAAGCGATATGATCCACAAACATGGCGGCAATGGCAATCAATTTTAGCCTATGTCCGGTCAGCTCGCCCACCCCCCCGAGTCCCGATTCCACTGCTCACTAAATTAGCCGGGCAAGTTCAGGATCCCTCTCTCCCGGGGGGGGTTTTTGTGTCCGTACTATCTCAAAATCCGAGTTATGGAAACCAAAGAGACGAGGTCTATGCCCGTTTCCCGAGATTTGTTTTTGGTGTAACGCAAGAATTCTCTGATAAAATCCTCCCACAGTGCCTTCATGGGGGGGCCCCCCCTGCCGTCTTCATCCTTCACAATGGCGATACTGAGATCCGCTGCTTCCATGAGCAGTAAGAGTGCGTGCTTCATTTTGTCCCTTATTTCTGCTGTCTTTTCCTGTATCAAAGCATTCCCTCCGCGAACGATTATCATCGATACAAATGTGTTAAAATTATGCCTTACCCCCCCGCCCTTTCTATTCAAGCCACCCTTCCGCATCAGATGCATATTTCCACTGGGAACGGAAATAATTAGATTGACTCAAATTTGCTAGGGAGGAATAATATTGCCGCAAAATCAAGCCCTTAAACAGGCTATTAAACGCGATGTACTGGCGGAAATAGAAGCTGAACAAGAAGCGGCCGAAAACCGCGGATTTGCCTCCGGACTTTCCCACACGGATTACAACCTTACTTCCCGCGAACGGGACCTCATTAAGTGGGAAATTATGCGGGATCTGCACAATGGAAATCTAAGGCGGGCCGGTGCCGTTGATAAAGCAGTTGTAGATAACATTAAACACGAGATTTTAGCTGAACTGGAGGCCAACCGGTACGGCCGCTCCGCCCGGGGGGACGGCTGGCGCGATGTTCTTTCCGATCAAAGTATTGATCGGCGGATTAATCAACAATACAGAGATTTGCGCGCCCTGCGGGGCGAGATTCGGCGCGGTTTGCAATCGGTGCGGGAGACGGAGCGCCGGCTGGACAGTATAAGCGACCCACTTGTGCGCGATGCAGTCTATGCCATTCTGCAGGAAACTAGGCAGGAGGGAATCCCCCCCTCAACCAGGTAATTAATCATCTCGGCCCCGATAGGGCCCGGGCCTCGGGTTTTGGCCAACGGGTTACAAATTGGTTCGGGCCGGGAGCGGGGCGCGGTTTCTTAGGCGGTGTGGGAGTGTCGCTTTTAGCAGCCCTGCTGATCCCGGCCGCCCGCGGCAGTCTGCGTAATGTGGGCATCAAAGTAATGGAAAGCAGCATGGATTTCGCGGATCAAACCCGCTCCGCTTTTGGCAAGGCCCGGGAAGGGTTTGAAGATATGATTGCCGAGGCCAATTTCAACAGTTTACAAGACCACGACGAATTCGCAACTGAGGTTTTGGAACAACCCCGCGGCACAGAAATGGAAGACCATTCCGACGATTATCCATCCCATTGAAATGGAGTGAACAGCCATGATTAGGGAGCAGCACATGCCCCTGGTTGAAGAGCGGTCTGCTAGAATTGAACGGGCCGCACCTCTCAATCAAGGGGGGGGAGATTACCGAGCGGTAATCAGCCAAATTAAACAGGAAATTCTCGTGGAAATCTCTGGGCGGCCAAGCCAAACCTCTCCTACACTGCACAGTGTGCCGGACGCAAAATTGAAAAGTCTGCTTGAACAGGTGCAGTTAGAGGCCGGCCGCCGCGGCTTAACGGAGAATTATTATGACAAACCGGAGCCCCCCCGGGTGCGGTTAATGTTTCGCAAATGCTGCTGGCAGTGCTTTTGTTCCCCCCCTCCGCCCGGAAAAGGCTGGAAAGAATTCTGGCCCAAACTGCCCTGGGGGGGACTGGAGCTGTTGGAAAAAGCGAAAGATAATATTGCGGTCATGATGAGGGACGAACTTTTCTAGAAAAGACTGCTTAAGCGGAAAGGGTGATAGCGGTGGATAGGACACAGGCCATGGTCAGAGATATTAAGGAACAGGTCCTCACAGAATTGGAACGGGGCGGTTCTAAATCCGGTGGAACATACGGCAGAGGTTATCGAGCTTACTGCCAACTAGTGGATGCGGTACGAGAAGAAGTCCTATATGATTTAAAAAAAACCAAACGTACAGCAGCTATGGTGAACAGCGGCAGCAGCTCACGGGCGCCGAAATGGAACAGATAAAACGAGAGATTGTGCGAGAACTCCAAGGGCAAACAGATGAACATGAAAAGCGGTCCTAAATAGGCCCGCTTTTACTTTGTCCCGCCCAGCCAATAATCTAACCTACCCAGAATCACGGCACTCACCCCCCCTAAGATGCCCCCCCAATCGGACAGATTAAGGGGGACGGTCTTAAAGACGGGGGGGTTGAGCCAGGGGGGGAAGTAGAGGGTCATGAGCAGCATCGCGGTGGATAATCCCGCGGCAGGCAGGATGTGGGGGGGATTGGGATCCCTTTGTTTGCTGCTGCTCCTGCTATCAAAGATACTGAGGGTCCGGCTCAAGACAACATGGGAAAAAGCCATACTTTTCGCCTTGATTTTATCCCAACCAAAAACACTGAGTCCACCGGCGTACAGGGCGTAAGTAGATAACCCGGAAAGCAGCGCTTTATAAAGCATGCCTTTGCTCTCGACCGGTGAAAACAGCATCTGCTTCGGCGAACGGGGGGGCCCTTCTGCATACAGTTGGCCGCGGGCGGATCGGCCGCCAGGGCCAGGGCCGGAAAACCTTCCGTAACAAGGTTAATCCATAATATTTGTGAGGGTACCAGTGGCGTAGAGTAACCTGAAACGGATGCCAAAAAGACCGCCAGCACCTGCCCCCAGTTGCCGGGCAGGATGTAGCGGGCCGCCTTGCCAATGTTTGCGGCAACCGTCCGCCCCCCTCTTCCACGCCGGCCACAATTGTGGCGAAATTGTCATCGCTCAACACAATCCCCCCCGCTGCTTCCCTTGTCACATCTGTTCCGGAACGGCCCATGGCAATACCAATATTGGCCTCCTTCACCGCAGGTGCATCGTTGATACCATCTCCCGTCATGGCCACCGTGTGCCCGCTATTTTGTAGGGCGCGCACGATACGCAGCTTCTGTTCGGGAGTTGTGCGGGCGAAAACAGACACACCCTGAATCACTTTAACTAAATCCTTTTCGGGCAGTTCCGCTAACATCTGTCCCGTAAGCGTCCTGCCGTCACTGAGCCCCCCAGCTTGGAAGCTATCGCATCGGCGGTATGCCTATGGTCCCCGTAATCATCACAACTTTAATCCCCGCTTCCCGACAGCGGCGCACCGCCGCCTTTGTTCCACTGCGCGGCGGATCAACCATGCCCACCAGCCCGGTAAAATCAGGCCCTGCTCCGGATCACCGCTTTGATTAGACCCTTCCTTCACCGCCAGGCCCAGTACGCGCAGGGCCCTGCCCGCCATGAGCTGGTTGACCTTTAAAATCTTGCTGTTAAGGTCCTCAGCGAGGGGGGGCACAATTTCCCCATTAACCACCGCGCGATCGCAGCGCGGTAGGATCGCTTCCGGCGCGCCTTTAACATGAACAGTAACCTTTCCCCCCCGTTGATCGCGGCTGAGAACGGTCATTAAGCGGCGTTCAGAATCGAAGCGGATTTCCCGCTCGCGCTGAAATTCACCGGCTAAAGCATCTAGATCAATCCCGCCCTTCACCGCCAATGTCAATAGGGCGCCTTCCGTGGGATCTCCGTTAATATTCCAGCTGCCCCCCCGGGGCAGTTTGTGCAGCTTGGCATTGCTGCAGAGCGCACCGCCAAGCAGAACCTGCTGCAAAGAAGGATGCTCCCGTGGGGAAATCGGACGGCCGCGCAGGTAAAACTCGCCCGCGGGGCGGTAACCTTCCCCCCCTCCGACCGTATACATCTCACCCCCCCCGGCATAAACCGCCTTCACGGTCATTTCATTAGCTGTCAAGGTACCTGTCTTATCTGTACAAATTGTAGTTACGCCGCCCAAGCTTTCCACCGCGGATAGGCGCCTGACAATTGCCTGCCGCCGCGCCATACGCTGCACCCCAAAGGCGAGGGCAACCGTCACCACCGCGGGCAGCCCCTCCGGAATGGCGCCAACGGCCAAACTGACCCCTGTCCGGAGTAAATCCGCCAAGGGTCTGCGGCGCAATAACCCACACCCACAATCGCGCCCACGGATAACAGCACCAATCTCGTTGTCTTTTTTTTCCCAACAACTCCATCTGCCGATGCAGATAGGTCTCATCTTGGCCGCTTTCTGCCAACAGTGCGGCAATCTTGCCCATCTCGGTATCCATACCGGTGGCGGTCACCACCGCCGCTGCCTTCCCTTTAGTTACGTTTGTGCCGGCAAAAAGCATGTTCAGCCTATCCGCGGTAAGCAAATCCGCCCTTTTTTTTGCACGGCCAAATCCTTAACAACCGGAATTGATTCCCCCCCGTTAAACAAGACTCGTCCGTGTGCAAAAAACCGCTGTCCAGCATCCGGGCGTCCGCCGGCACCTTGTCCCCCCCGCCTCAACTCGCAGCAGATCACCCGGTACAAGCTGTTCAGCGGAAATGGTCATTTCCCGGCCATCGCGAATAACGTTAGCGGTCGGTGCGCTTAATTCTCTCAGGGCGGCCAGGGATTTTTCTGCCCGGTAACTTTGAAATGTCTCTAATACTGCCTGAAGCGCGACTATCGTGGTAATAACCGCTCCATCTGTTTTTTCGCCAACCGCTACCGACACTGCCGCGGCGCCAAGTAAAAGCTGCGACATAAAGCCCCCCCTAAAGAATCAAGGAGCATGGATAAAACTGATTTTCTCTCAGCCACCGCCAACCTATTAGGCCCCAGCCGTTCCACGCGCCTTAGCGCCTCCGCGGATGACAGTCCTTTATCAATGCAGGTCCCGGTGAACCTCAATACCTGTTCGGGATCCATCATATGCCAGGGCACGCCGCCATTTTGCCCCTGCTCAGGCCGTTGCACCCTACTTGCGGGTACGACCCCGTTTGATTTAGCTACACTTCGGGCGATGCACTTTAACAGATCTGCCGGCCTCAGCTCTTGTTCGTTATAGATGAGCAAAACTCTACCGGTCACTGGGCTTACATAACCGGCAACACCGGCAATTGCACTCAATTGGTGCGCCAAAAATCCGGCCTTCTGGGGGGGTTGCCTTTTAGAGATGGCACTCCTACCCTAAATCTCCCGGGCAGAAAGTGGAAGTCCGTTGTGGAAATAGGTTGAATCTCTAGACACATGGGCAGCTGACCCTTTCGTTTCAAACTAGCCTTATTATTACCCCCGCCGCCCATTATCATAAGCGGATCAAAGGCGGCGGAAAGATTACCAGGCCAGCTCAAATTTACCAATGCCCCTTTGGCACTGCAGAATCGGTATGAAAGCCCCAAAGGGGGGGGAAAATAGCGGTGCGGGACAACTGCGGCCAAGGGGGGGATTTTCTGTGAAAGTTGTGCATAGCCTACCGGGACGTCTGCGTTTAGAAATCACAGCTTTGCGCCATCGAGCCGAACTCGGCCGGCGCCTTGAGGCGCTGCTGCCTTTAAAGCGGGGGGGTATAGGTTCCGTCCAGGCCAACACGGGCACCGGACGCCTGCTTGTTTATTATGCGCCGGACCAAATTACCCCCGCAGATGTGGGCAGAAAGATAAGCGATATTTTATCCCTACCGCAGGCGGCAGTAAAACAAATAAGGAAGGCGCGGCCTGCGCCCCTGACCGAGAAAGGCGAAGCATACGAATTAGAGAAACTCCCGCTCCGCTCTCAATTTGCTTTAACGACCGCGGCCACCGTTCTGCTCATCACAAACCAAATGAGCAGTGCGAAGCGGGACAAAGAGGGACGCCCGCCGTTAGGCATATTCTTAACAGCGACACCGCACTCACCGTGCTCACGGGCATTCCCCCCCTTTTCCGCACCGCTTTAGAACACTTGTTGAAGAAAAAAACAGATCAGCACGGAATTATTAGCCGGTACCGCCTCCCTCGCTTCTCTATTTTTGGAGGAGCATAATTTTGGGCTGTTCGTCCTGTGGCTGGTTTATCTCAACACCTTAATCCGCAGCGCTTCCTTGGAGGCAATCCGGGATCGCATCCGTGTCATATTGGAGGGTAAAAAAACCCATCGCCCGCTTAAAGACGGAAGAAGGGACAGTTATTATCCCCGCTGAACGGCTAACCAAGCTCATTGGTGGAAGTTAGGGCGGGTGAACGACTGCCCGCGGATGGAATCGTGACTCGAGGAAAGGCAGCCGTTAACCAACTGCCAATTGAGGGCAGGCGCTGCCCTCGAACGGTTACTGACGGCCAAGAAGTGTTCGCCGGCAGTATTTTAACGCGAGGCAGGTTAATTGTCAAAGCCTCCGCTGTGGGCGAAGAAACACGTATCGGCGGGGGGGTAATAGCCGGGCTGAGGGAAGAAGTAGATTACCCCGATCCGGCCGCGATGAGTATGTTAAACGGACTGTCACTGCTAGCGGCCGGTTCGGCCGGGCTGTACTACCTATTCACCAAGAATGCTAAAGGTGCTTTAAACATCTTGATTGTAGGCCTTCCCGGCGCAGCGGGACTGGCCCGGGCCATACCTGCCGAAACGGCAGCGGTACAAGCGGGGCGGCTGGGAGCCCTGGTGAAAAACGGAAAACACCTGGCCCGCCTAGGCAGGGCTGACCTGCTTCTGGTTGAGGATGGGCTGCCTCTGGAAAATCGAGCGGAACTGCAGCGGCTGGGGGTACACAATTCCCGAGCCCGCTGTGCCCCCCCGTTCGTGTACTAAACCCCCCCAGGCAGAAGCAATAGTACGCCGCATCCGGGCCTGGCAAAAACGAGGCCACACCATCGCCATGCTGGGTACGGACCGGGGCGATGCACCACCTCTTTCCGCGGTAGATGTGGGCATCACCACCGCCACCGGTCAGGATCTGCATTTAAAATCCGCGGCAATAGTCCTGGTTGAACCTCAACGCTGGGCATTGGCCGAGCTGGCGCAGCTGGCTCGCACTTCTCGGCGGATAGCCGCGCAGAATACAGGATTGGCGGTTGGTTCCGCCGTAATGGGAATTTCATTGGGCCTGGCAGGATTACTTACGCCGTTTTGGGCCGGACTGATTCAAAATTTCAACACACTGGCGATCTTGGCTAATTCTTTGCGCCTCACTCAGCCGAAATGGGCCGCAACCGCAGCTAGTAAAGAAACGAAAGCACCCGCCCCCGGTTGGGCTTACCGCCGCACAGGCGCGCCGCCGGCGGAGCATTTACGGACCAAATTTACTGCCAATGAACAGTAAACCGTCCCCGTGGCAGATCTTCGTGGCGCAGCTTAACAATTACATGAGCAAGGTACTGCTGGGACTCTCCGGGCTATCGCTGCTGGCCGGCAAGCCGGGCAATGCCCTATTAGGCTCAGGTGTCCTATTGGCCAACACCGCTTTGGCGGTGCTGCAGGAAATCGCACTCAAAATCAATGGCAACATTCACCGCCTTTATCCCCCCCGCCGCGCGGGTAATCAGGGGCGGGAAACCTCTTGCCCTGCCAACTCCGGAACTGGTCCCGGGGGATTTGCTGCTGCTTATGGCGGGTGATAAAGTACCTGCGGATGTGGGCCTAGTTGAATCGAAGGGCCTTATAGTCGAAGAAGCAACCTTAACGGGCGAAGCGGGGGCCTGTTTTCAAAGAAGCCGGCAGTATGGGAAATATGGGGAAATTGTTTATGGGTACAAAGGTGCTGGCCGGCACCGCCCGAGCCACCGTCGTGCGCACAGGACCCAGCACCCAAATGGGTACAATCGTACAGCAGGTCGGGGCTAAGAATTATTACGCGAGCAGCCCGGTCTACCGCCGCTTAGATGAAGTAGGCGCCGGCCTCGCCCGCTGCGGCGTAGGCGTCACAGTCCTAGCCCTTCTCTCGGGCTTAATGCATGGCAAGGCCGCGGGCGAATCACTTGTGAACGCAACCGGGCTGGCCGTTTCTGTCATCCCCGATGGGTTGATGCCCATGATTACACTCACCCTAGCCCTCGGTTCAATCCGCCTGGCCAAAAGGGGGGGAATTATGGTCCGCCACATGCCCGCGGTCGATACTTTGGGCTGCATTGACACGCTCTGCTGGGATAAAACCGGAACTTTAACCGAAAACAGAATGGAGGCGGTGGAATTTTTCGTTCCGGGGGGGCAAAAGACTATTTTCCACTCCAAGGACACCCGGGCCCCATTAACGCCTGCACTTACGAATTTACTGCGCACAGCGGTACTGTGCAGCAGCGCCCAGGTGCGCCAAGATGAACGGGGGGGAAAATGGCAGATCAAAGGAGACAGTACGGAGGGGGGGCCTTACTGATAGCCGCACACAGACTGGGAGTAACCGAAGATTTCGCCAGCTACGAACGGGTCAGTGAAATCCCGTTCAGCGCTAAATCACGTCAAATGACGGTAAACTGTGTAAAGGGTAAAGAAAGATGGACTTTTGTGAAGGGTGCCCCGAAGCGGTCTTGCAGCGCTGTTATTGGTTAAAAGACGCCGGCGGTGCTAAACAACTGCTTGCTGCGGAGAGGACAAAGCTGGAAGGGGTAGTCACGGCCATGTCTAAAAAGGGCCTGAGGGTGCTGGGTTTTGCCTACCGGGTCTACCCGCTGCAGACAGAGGATGCTGAGGATGAAAACTGATTTTCGCCGGCCTAATAGGCATCAGCGATCCACCTAGGCCGGAGGCGCAGCAAACAATCATCGCCTGCCGCAGCGCAGGCATTGAACCGGTGATGATTACAGGTGACCACCAAGATACGGCTTTGGCCGTTGCGGAACAGGTGGGGGGGTTATAGCTCCCTGGGCAGGCCCGCTAGAACGCCGTGTTCTAACCGGCAGCCAACTGGAGAAAATGTCCCACTCCCAGTTGATGACTGCCCTACCCCACACCAAGGTCTACGCTCGAATGTCGCCACTGCACAAACTGCGCCTGGTCAAGGCCCTCAAGTCCCGCGGGAGAATAGTGGCCATGATCGGCGATGGTGTCAACGATGCCCCGCAATTAGGGCGGCGCACGTGGGGGGGATCACGCTGGGAAAAAACGGCGCCGGCGCGACCAGGGAAATCGCCCCCCCGTCGTTCTTCCGAAAAACGATTTAACCGCTTTTCCCAAGGCGATCGAGGGGGGGGCGAACTGCCTACGAAAACATCCGAAAATCGCTGCGTTATTCGCTAACCACCAATTTAGGTGACGGCGTAGAAATTTTGTGGTCAACTCTTTTAGGCAAGGGGGGGATTTCCATCGAACCGCAGCAGCTGTTTTGGGTAAATATGATCAGCGATCCTCCCGTTTCTTGGCTGTTAGCCAACGATCCCCCTCAACCCGATTTAATGAGTAGAGCACCGCGGCGGCCCGAGGAGAGCATCTTTGCCCACGGCCTTGGCCCTCGTATTATCTGCAACAGCTTAATTACCGGCATCAGCAGCATCCTGGTGGGCAGGTGGTCACAAAGGCGCGGTGATGCGCCCGCTACAAGTAGAACACTGAGTATGCTCACGGCAGCACTGAGCAGAATGTGGCAATTAACAGGGGGGGCACGCCGCGCCGATAGCAGGTACAAGGGGGGGAAACTAGCACCAAGTCCGGGCTTAACCTATGTGGGGGGGGCAGCAATGCTGCTGCCCGTTTGGGCAGCAATTTATGTACCCGGCCTGCAGCCCATTTTCCGCACAAAACCGTTACAGGCAGCCCATTGGCGGGCAGCCGCGTTGGGTACAACCGCGGGATTTCTCACAGATAAAGCGCTAAGTGCGCTGATTGCGCCCGGCCCCCCCACAATCTAACTAGCCAGGAATCGTCATTTTCGATAAAAAGGCCCTTATTCCGGGGGGGCCTTTTAAAATTGGAAGAATACGGATTTCCCCTTTCGAACTTGATAACGCTGTGTTATACTTTAGCTAATGAAAGGAGGATTTTCATGATTACTAAGAACCTGCAGCGATACTCGTCACTTTTTGAGCAGTATACTGAGCTGCGCAGCCAAGAAAACCGCACCTTAAACATCGGTTACCTACGGGGTAACCTGGTAAGAAATACGAAAAATTCCACCAGCGGCCTAAGCGCCCGCGTTTATTCCCACGGCAGCTGGGGGGGATTTGCTTCTACCCCCCCATCAAGATGATGTTAAAGCGGTTATTGAAACGGCAACCCAAAACGCAAAATTTTTAGACAGTCGAGAACAAAAGGGGGGGCTAAAGTCCTTTGCCCCCGGACAATCCACAAATAGAAAAAAAGTTTTGGCACAAGTAAAATACGCTTAACTCAAAAAGAAATCATGGACTTTACCAAGGAGGTTGACAACTACATAGACCAAAATACCCGGAGTTGAGCAGCCGCAGCATCAATCTCAACTGCCTGGACATGGAAAAAAAACGCTGCTTACCTCAGATGGTGCATCACTTTATTCTTTACTGCCCCCCCGCACCATTTTTGTGGTCAGCCTGTCGCTGGATAAGAACGGCGATCCGGTGGAGGTCTATGGAATAGAGGGGGGGCCGGGGGGCATTTTGAAGATAATTTCAACAGCCCTAAGGACCTTTACCCTCTAATTGACGAGCTATACGACCATCTGGTTAAGAAAAGCGAAGGCGTCTACGCCCGGACGGGAGTGCGGGAATGCATCCTTGATGCAAAACTGGCGGGCATCCTGGCCCACGAGGCCATTGGCCATACTACCGAAGCAGACCTGGTCATGGGCGGATCTGTTGCGGGCGATTACCTAAACAAGCAGGCGGCCAGCCCTCTAGTGAGTTTGGTTGATTTCGCCCATAGTTATCAGGCGAATACTGCCCTATGCCCATTTATATTGATGATGAAGGAACCAAAGCGGAAGACGTAGTCATCATCGAGGACGGGGGGGTCTTAAAAGCATATATGCACAATAAACAGAGCGCCGGCCATTTTAACACCGCACCTACAGGCAATGCTAGGGCTTACCAATACCACGACGAACCATTAATTCGCATGCGCAATACCGCAATTTTGCCCGGCACAAGCAAGTTGGAAGAAATGATTGCCTCCATCGAGGATGGCTACTACCTTATTCAAGCCAGCAACGGCCAGGCCGATACAACCAGTGAATTCATGTTTGGCGTGGTGCTTGGTTACGAAATCAAAATGGCGAACTGGGCAAAGCCATTAGGGATACCACCATTTCGGGCGTTGCTTTTGATGTGCTGCAAAACGTAACCATGATCAGCGATGATATGGATTGGTCCTGCGGGGGGGTATGTGCGGAAAGAAACAGATGATCCTGTGGGCATGGGCGGCCCCGCTGTGAAGACCAAAATCAACATAGGGGGGGTAGATGACATGAAAACAGCTTTGGATTTCTGCCTGCGTACACTTAGCCAACGAGAAGTGGACAAATTCCAATGCTCCCTGAAAAATACGCGGCAGTATGAAATGAATTTGGAAGGAATCGAATTCTCTCTAATCAGGACCACGGTAGATAACACTCTGCAGATTACTGTAATTAAGGATCAGCGCAAAGGCACCATCTCCGTTAACCGTTTAGACGAAAAAAAGTATCGTGGAAGCGATTGAAACGGCGATTGAACTTTCCAACTCTTCGCAGCAGGATCCGGATTACGACATTTCACCTAAACAAAAGGCACAAACATTCACAGCCGGTCCACAAAACCCGATCCGGAGCGCATGTATGCACTATTGAAAGAATATACCGAAGCGGTGCCACAGCTATTTCCTGCCATTAAGTTGATGGAAACAACTTTTCTGCACAAACAAGAGCAGGAGTATTTCGCCAACTCTAATGGGGGGGCAGAATTCGAAACGGTTCAGGGCACCTATAATCTTTCCAGTGTCTTTTCTTCCAAAGATGGCGATAAAACAACATCGTTTAATTACACGGGCTTTGCCATGAAAGATTTAGAAGCCTCGCTCCTGGACAGGGCTTCCCTAAAGACGCTGCTGCGCCAGTCGGTGGAACACCTCGAAGCCCAACCGTTCAGCGGTAAGTTTGTGGGCGATGTAATCATCACACCGGATTGTTTGCAATTTTCTTGTATGCCTATACCATGACCTTCCTCAGTGATGGGCCCATGATTGCGGGGGGACCAGCCCTTTCAAGGATAAGCTGGGGGGGCAAAAGGTGGCAAGTGAACAGCTGACGTTATCCTCTGAACCTGTCTCACCGGCCATGGCCGAAGGGTACTTTGTCACCCACGATGCTTTGCCGCGGAAAATGTGACACTTATTGAAGACGGCGTATTAAAAAGCTTCCTACTCAGCCAATACGGTTCAAAAAAAGACCGGCCTGGAAAGGGCCAAAAACCACGGGGGGGACTGTTTTGTCATCAAACCCGGGGACAAAAACCTGGAAGAAATGATTTCCCAAATTAAGAAAGGCCTGCTGGTGGCACGCTATTCGGGCGGTTCACCCAGCCCCAACGGTGACTTTTCCGGTGTTGCAAAAAAATAGTTATTACATTGAAAACGGAAAAATCATGTATCCCGTCACCGAGACCATGATTGCGGGCAACCTTGCGGCGGTATTCGATAATATCGGGGGGGAATTTCGGCGGAACGAATCGACTACGGAGGCGGACTGCTTCCCTATGTGCTCAGCACGGGGGTGACCATTTCCGGAAAATAAAGATGCCATACCGCTAGGGGGGGCATAAAAAAATAGTGAATCTAAAAATGAAACTCGGGGGGGCTCTCACCCGAGTTTCCGCTTTTTATACATGGAAAAGGGCCTTTTAGTTGATGCTACACTAGCGGGACACAGAAAACAAAAGGTTGAAACAGATGGAGCAAAGGATCTTTCATACCTGGAATTTAAGCGCGGCGGCCGGGAAAAAGATTCAGGCCCGGCTGGCTGAGTTAGTGATAGTACGGGACGCCCACCGCCCCATCCGCCGCGTGGCGGGTGTTGATGCCGCCTACAGCAAGAACGGGCATACGATCGCGGGTGCGGCTGTTGTTCTGGAGGCAGAGTCTCTTGAAGTACTGGAGCAAGCAGTCGTGCTCGGTACTACGTCCTTCCCTTATATTCCCGGGCTTTTTGCCTTTCGCGAGCTGCCCGCCGTTATCGCTGCCCTTAAGGCTTTGGCCCGGCCCCCCCGGACCTAATCGTCTGCGATGGCCACGGCCTGGCCCATCCTAGAAAATTTGGCCTAACCTCCCATTTGGGGGTCTTGTTCGATCTTCCGACGATCGGTTGCGCTAAAACCCCCCCCTTTGGACGGCGAACTGCCTTGCCCGGCCCGCAGCGGGGGGGATCGCAGGCGGTTATCAAAGTGCGAGATGAAACCGTGGCCTGTGCCCTAAGAACCCAAACGGGTGTAAAACCGGTCTTCGTTTCGGTTGGACACCGCATAACGCTGCCCACCGCCTGCGAGTGGATTTAAGGTTAAGCCCCCGTTTTCGCCTACCCGAAACAACCCGTCTGGCCCACCAATGCGCCCAAGCCGCTATCGGAAAATAGGTCGGCCACCGACCCGCGCCTTTTTTTATTTGCCTGCAATAATAGTGCGCGCATCGGCCAGAAAACGATCAACTATTTGTTCCGGCGTGGCCCAGGAAGTAACGAGGCGTACCGCGCAATGGTCATTATCAACTTTGTCCCAGATCTGAAAAAGGTACTTTTTCTGCAGCTCTCCAATCACTTGATTGGAAAGGATCGGAAAGAGCTGGTTTGTGGGCGAACGAAGCACAAAAGAGCAGCCAAGTTCGGCTAAGCCCTGTTGGATTCCGGCTGCCAGCATATTGGCGTGCCGGGCCAATTCAAAAAAAATAAATCGTCACGGAACAGCTCCCTGAACTGGATGCCCATCAGGCGCCCTTTGGCGAGCATGGCGCCTCTTTGCTTAATGTGGAACCGAAAATCCTCTTTTAGACTATCTCCACAGATCACCAGTGCCTCCCCCCCAAGCAGAGCCCCCCCGTTTTTGGTGCCACCGATGTAGAAGGCATCGACTAATTGGGCTATCTCATGCAAGGTCAGGTCATTCGCCTCGGAAGTAAGGGCGGCCCCCCAGCCTGGCGCCGTCTAGAAACAGGATTAAATCGTGTTCACGGCAGAATTTGCTGAGCGCTCTTAATTCATTTTTTTCTATAAATAGAGCCTATTTCGCTGGAATTGGAGATATAAGCCAGCTTGGGTTTTACCATGTGTTCATCCGTATGGATCTCCAGTGCCCGGGCCAGATCTTCCGGGCGCAGTTTCCCTTCGCGGCCCGGCAAGGTGAATACCTTATGGCCCGTTGCTTCAATCGCGCCTGTCTCATGAACATTGATATGGCCCGTAGCAGGTGCAACGGCTGCCTCGTGGGGGGGCCGCAGAAAAGCAGAAATGGCGATAAGATTGGCTTGGGTGCCCCCCCCGGGATGAAATGGATATCCACATCATCACGGCCCATCTTCTTTTTGATAAAATTCGCCGCTTCTAAACAGTATTGATCTTCGCCGTACCCTTCCGTCTGTTCTAGATTAGTATCTATGAGCGCCTGTAGGATCCGCGGATGCGCCCCTTCCGCATAATCGTTTTTGAAATTATACATGTCGATTAGCCCCCCCCGGAGCCGCACTGATCACCCTTCCTCCCAGTCCGAGAGGCGGTATACGTAATCATCCGCGATCTCCATGATCTGCCCTTTCTCATTTTCATTGTCTTGATCATAAACGCCGACGGTGTAAAAACCCGCCTCTTTGGCTGACCGAATCCCATGCAGCGCATCGTCGAAAACAACCGCCTCATTAACGGAAACGTCCAGTTTTTCGGCGGCACAAAGAAAGATGCGGGGTGTATGCTTGCCGCTTTGAACTTCGCTTGTGGTGATAATAAATTGGAAAAATTGGCCGATGCCCAGCTTTTTCAAGATGAATTCAACTAAATGGCGATCCGTATTTGTGGCGATGCACATTTTTTTGGCGCTGTGCTTTTCCAAGAATTCCAAGGCCCCTTCTTTCAGATCAACCTCGTGTTGATAAGCGTGTTCCATCAGACCATTCAGTTTAGCCCGAATTTCCTCCGGCGAAAGCCCGATCCCCCACCGGGAGATGAAATAGTCGGCCGATTCCAAACGGCTCATGGGCCTGATCGTATCCCATAAATCGGCCGGTATATTTGTCTTACCCTGCGCTGCTAAAAATCTAGTGCCAACCTTACTCCAGGCATCCATGGAATCTAAAAGTGTGCCGTCCAAATCTAAAATGAAAGCGTTTTTCATCTGCAGCCCCCCCGTATGCCATGTTTAACGTAATACTATACTCTTTAGAAATTGCCTGCCGCATACACCCGTCTTTTCCAGGATGCCCCCGCCTTTCCGAGTGGATTTCTAATATTAACAATATTCCACGCCGATCGTCAAAACCCTACATATCAGGATAATCCGGCGGTACGCTGCGGTCAGAAATTCACTGATCCGAATAAAGGGGGGGCAACCACTGCAGCGCTTCTAGATAAACCTGCGACAGGTCAGAAAAATGGAGGCCCAGTTCCTCCATGTGACTCTCAACACGATCCCAATCGCCCCCCCTCATATAGGCCCGCACCACAGAACACACCGGTTCCAAGGGGCCGCCGTGGGCGACTAGTACCTGTTTCACCTCATCCGCCACTCGCAATTCATCCATTATCACACCCATGGAACGCCGCAAAAGTGCATCCAGCGAGGAAAACAGGCCGGCTAAAAAGGCGGATGGTCCGATAGCGCTTAAGCCAATTTTCGGGGCCAAAAGTTCCGCGAACCGCGCCTTCACAAGAGATTGAGTCACAAGGGCGGGGGGCGCTGGCGGTACTTACGTTTTGTAAGGCAATTAATGTAATCCACCGCTTCACTTGTCGCTCTCCCAGATAGGTAAGGGCATGGTGCACCGAAGTAATTGGCAGTCGTTTGTAAAAAAATAGCTGAATTCACCAATCGCAGTACGCTGTATGTCAAGGAAAGATCTCTGGAAATAATCTCCGCAATCGCGGTAAAATCCAATTCCGGTTCAGCTGCCCTAAGCAGCAGCTCCATATGATTTATTTGAAGCGTCGTGAGAGCGTTTGCGGTCATCACCTCGGGCTTGGCAAAAAAAATACCCTTGAAAAAGGCTAAAACCAAGTTCTTTGGCTAGGGCAAAATCCTCCCATGTCTCCACCTTTTCCGCTAAGAGCGTAATTTGTCTTCCTTTTAAACAGCGCTCAATCGCCGCCCTTCCGGTAGGTCGAGACAGCAGAAAATCGACCTTAATGATGTCCGCTAGATCCACCAGGGGGGGATCATATTCAGGAGCGTAGACAAAATCGTCCAGGGCAATTCTATAACCAAGCTTTTTGAGCTGCTGCAGCCTCTCCAAAATTTGAGCAGTAGGTTCAATATCCTCCAGAAACTCAATAATTATTTGGTCCGGAGACAGCAAAGCAGCAACCTCGCCCATAATTAGGCTTTCAGAAAAATTGATGAAAGCCGGTTTGCCGCCGGTTATCTTACTCAAACCGAAATTTTGAAACGCATCTATTACAATTCTGGAAGAAGCCTGATCAGGATCGCTGGCGGGATCAAATGAATTTAAACCGCCGGACCGATACAGCAGCTCAAAGCCGAAATGTCCCGCTCGAGATCAAGAATAGGTTGTCGGGCAAGAAACACATCCTTCAAGTGATGGCCCCCCCCTTGTGAGCTGTTAAGCCAATTCGAAACTCCGGACCAATTCCCGCAGGCGAACACCGAGATTCGTCAGTTCCTGGGCAAGTTTTCAGTAGTTAAAGGATTATGTTATCGACTGAATTGGCCCCCCGATTCTGCCAAAAACAGGTAAGGAAGTTTTTGGCTCTATTAATACATTTGATAAACATTCCCATTATCCTTTCGAATCCGGAAAAAGTTTCGCATCTCTATTGAGCGTCAACTGCTAACCCGGCGTTGACGGGGGGGTGGGTATGGAGATATTGACAATATAATGCTGCAAGTCAATCACATAGGGGGGGTGTAATGGTGTGCGGATTGACCGAGCAGCCAAGTTGGATCCGGCAATAGGCATTCCCATTCCCGCGCTTCCCATAACAGTACTTGTTTGTCATTGTGAAGCCCTTTTTGGAACCGAACTTCCTAAATTTACCTAGGTGGTGTATACTAGAGTTAACGGGATGTAAACAAAATTGGAGGGAAAATGATGAAAGAACACAATTGGAAGGAACTGGGGTTTGCCACCAGAGCGATTCATGGGGGGGGTCAGGCCGCTAATGCGGCCGGTGCTTTGGCGACGCCCATTTATCAAGCCTCAACATTTACTTTTTCCTCAGCCGAACAGGGAGCCAGAAGGTTTGCCCTAGAAGAGGAAGGCTATATCTATACCCGTCTCGGCAATCCGAATTCCACCGAACTGGAAAAGAAGATGGCGCTATTGGAAGGGGCGGAGGCCGCAGTTGCCACAGGGTCCGGAATGGGTGCCATTACCTCTGCCTTTTGGAGTGTCCTAAAAACAGGTGACCACATCGTTGCCGGCCAGGCCCTGTACGGCTGCAGTTTCGCTTTTTTTAAACCACGGTGTCAGCAGGATGGGGGGGTTGAAGTCACCTTCGTGGATGCCAGTGATCCGCGCAATGTGCAAAAAGCCTTGAGGCCTAATACAAAAGTTGTCTATTTGGAAACCCCGCAAACCCGACCCTGGCCATCGCGGATCTACAAACAATCAGTGAGCTAGCGCACGAAACCCCCGGATGCCTAGTCTTCGTTGACAACACCTTCGCAACACCCTACCTGCAGCGGCCGCTGGAATTCGGCGCGGATGTTGTCCTTCATTCTGCCACGAAGTACCTCAATGGGCACGGTGACGTAATTGCCGGTTTGGTGTTGGGTACCGAAGAATTCATTGATCAAGTGCGGTTTTTTTGGAGTAAAGGATATGACCGGTTCAGTTCTGAGCCCCCCCTTCAATGCTTATTTGATTTGTCGCGGCTTAAAAACTTTAGTGCTGCGAATGGAAAGACACTGTGCTAATGCCCAAAAGGTAGCGGAATTTTTAGAGACCCATCCGGCGGTTGAAGCCGTTTCTTATCCGGGTTTGAAAAGTCATCCACAGTATGACCTGGTGAAAAAAACAAATGAAGCTGCCCGGGGGGGCCATGATTGCGTTTGAACTTAAGGGAGGGGGGGTTCCCGCGGGCAAAACACTAATGAACAATCTAAACCTATGTGCCTTAGCTGTTAGCCTTGGGGACACGGAAACCCTCATTCAGCACCCTGCTTCTATGACCCATTCTCCCTACACCCAAGAAGAGCGGCTTGTTTACGGTATCACGGACGGTTTAGTGCGCTTATCGATTGGCCTTGAAGATCCGGAGGATATTATTGCGGATCTAAAACGGGTTTTAGACACCCTGGAATGATCACGCTGAAGCACAACCTTTTCCCATGCCCATGTGGGATTGATGTCCCTATCATGGGCTTTTCATTTGCCTCAAGGATCATAAGTGCAACAACACCGCAGCTAATCGCCTAGATAACCCGGTTCAACAAAGGTTGAGAGGCGGTTTTTGCGGTGATATATTCGTAATATGTTGTTGCAAATAGATCACATACTGATCAGGTGGCCGACTAAGTACCACAAGGGCCAATTTCCGTTTTCTTTGGCCTGCGATCAAAGCTATCGAATAGACGACGCGTCGAAACCAGCCGAACCCCCCCGGACGATTATGGACCGGCTGTGGAATTGATTCAAAAGATTCAAACTAAGGAGGCTAGCGAATTCTTGGTTGCCAAAAACAGCACCGGTCACTCAAGAAATTAGACTTGACTACAGTGTGGTGGCCCGATCTAATACCTACCCAGAATTATAGATATTATAATATACACTAGGCCTACAGTTAACATTTCTAACCCCTTGCGGCCTTTTTTTTCTTGAGTTTAATTCCTTAAACTCCTTGTATTCAGCTAAGGATTTAAAATGGTGGTGGTCTTTTATATTTCGACTAAAATACTTGGAAAGCAGGTATTGGGAACTTACGAATACTTCCATTGCCCCCGTCATAGAAATTAAGCCGGGGAAAAAAAAGTATTATACCAACGAAAAGAAGATGTCTGATAGATGTATCGGCCTTATGTCATAGTCATACACGAACACAATGAGAAGTCCCATTATGACAATGGAAATGAATACAGTTAGAAAAAGCCGAGATGCTTTAATCATGGTTTTAGCTCTGCCCTATATCTCTCCATTTCTTCTGAATTAGCAAGTACAAAATGCCCCCCCTCTTTGATTTCGTGTAAAACCGGTTTTTCTTCAGAATAGTCATGGGCAGTTCTCGCATTGTAAATTATCCTCCTTCTATGTTTTTCATAGTAAGGATCTGGTCGCGGCACTGCAGAAAGCAAAGACCTTGTATACGGGTGTAAGGGATTTTTAAACAGTTCATCTGAAGGTGCCAGTTCAACTATTCTACCATAGTACATAACAGCAACTCTATCACTGATATACTTGACTACCGATAAATCGTGGGCAATGAAAAGAATTGTTATGCCCAGCTCATCCCGGAGGTCATTTAAAAGGTTGATGATCTGAGCTTGAATAGATACATCCAGGGCACTTATGGGTTCATCGGCTATTAAAAATTCAGGGTTAATAACTAAGGCTCTGGCAATCCCAATTCTTTGACGCTGGCCGCCACTGAATTCATGAGGATACCTGTTTGCATGTTCCGGCACCAAGCCAACAACTTTTAATGCCTCATTTACCTTTTCAATTATCACAGATTCCTTTTTATACCATTAATTCTCAAGCCTTCAGCAATTATTTCCTTTACTGTCATCCTAGGGTCAAGGGAAGCAATGGGATCTTGGAAAATCATCTGCATTTTATTCATTAATTCATAGTCTGAATTACGTTTTTGGCGGTTTTTTTCTTTTTATTTCCCTTTTGTTGAATTCAATCTCTTTTTTTTAAGTTCAAGCTTTCTTTCTGGGTTTGTTTCGGTTCTGATGTTTTGTTTTGCCAGCTTAATGGCTTCAATGTTTGAAGCGGTACCCTCTCCTATGGTATTGCCCAGAAACTCAATACTTCCATCGGTTGGCTCGTTAAGTTTTATTATGGTTCTGCCCATAGTAGTTTTGCCACAGCCCGATTCACCAACTAGGCCAAAGACTTCGCCCTTGTAAATATCAAAGCTAACACCATCAACGGCCCTAACTACTAATCTATGTTTACCGCGGCCGGATATAAAGTGTTTTTTAGGTTTCTAACTCTAAGGATTGGAATGGACTCATTATTTATGGAACTTTTCCCATTATTATACGACTTGTTCTTCATCTTCAATGAGCTCCTTTTTCAATTCTTCGGTCATTTCCTTCATTCTATCTATTCTATCCTGGAGTATCGCCGGCATTTCAATATTCGGCCCGTCCTTATGCAAAAGCCAAGAAGCAACGTAGTGTGTATCAGAGACTTTGAACATAGGCGGCTGCTCTTCAAAGTCTATTTTCATTGCATAGTTACTTCTGTAGGCAAAGGCATCCCCCCCTTGGGTGGAAATCTCATATCCGGTGGCGTACCGGGAATGGTAATCAGCCTATCCTTAGAAGTTAGATCAGGCATTGAACCAAGCAGTGCCCAAGTATACGGGTGCTTAGGAGTATAGAATACTTCTTCAGCAGTACCAATTTCGACAATCCTTCCCGCATACATAACGGCTATCCTGTCAGCAACGTTTGCTACAACTCCCAAGTCATGTGTTATAAAAATAACACTTAAGCTGCGTTCCTTCTTGATACTTTTAATCAGCTCTAAGATTTGTGATTGAATTGTAACGTCCAAAGCCGTTGTAGGTTCATCACATATTAGTATATCCGGGTTAGCTGTTAAAACGATGGCTATAACTATACGCTGGCGCATACCCCCCCTGAAAACTGGAAGGGATATTGTTTGAACCTTTTTTTCCGGTTCGTCTATACCAACTTCACGCATAACCTTAAGAGCCTTTTCTTTGGCTTCAGCTCTAGTGACCTTCTCTGTGCGTTTAAGTTCTTCCTTTTTCTGAGCCACTTTCTCTTTAACTAACTTCGGATCGAGTCCCTCGGCATTTAACTTAATTTTTCTTATCTCTTCCAAATACTTAGCTTTTACCTCTTGATGTTCCCTTTTTACCTTGGCTGTTGCTTCTTTTTTTAGCTTGCTTCATAGCCCTTTTAGCAGCAGGTAATTGCTCCTTTAGTGCACGAATCTGGGACTTCATCTCCCGGCAAAGCGGCTTATTTTTCTTATTTAATCTGATTTTCTCTTTTAAATCTGCATGTCCCGCTTTATTTCCATATAAACAATTCTTTCCTTGTTATACAACCTCTCTATTTTGTTTTGAAGGTGGTTTCCGTTTAATAGCAAGCCCTCAGTTATTTGCTTTCCGATTGGCATTATTGGATTCAGACTAGACATGGGGGGGTCTTGGTAAATCATCCCAATTTTACTACCACGTATTTTGTGATACTGCTCTTCTGTTATCTTTAGAAGATCTTCCCCCCCTTCATAAATAATCTTTCCACTTTCAACTATGCCATTTCCCGCTAATATTCCCATGATGGTCCTTGAAGTAACTGACTTCCCTGAACCGGATTCTCCTACTATGGCTAAGGTTTCACCCTCATATAAATCAAAGCTCACATTCCGAACAGCCTTAACCGGCTTTGTAGCTGTTCTGAACGAAACTGATAAGTTTTCTACTATTAATTTCTTATTCATTAGTCTTCAACCCCCCCTCTCAATGATGGGTTAAATGCATCTCTTAATGCATTTCCAAACAAGTTAAATGTAATCAAAAGCAATGAAACTACAATTGCAGGGAATATGGTTAAATATGGCTGTGTAATTAGAAAGTTTCTTGCATCTGATAGCAATACCCCCCCAATGGATACCCCCCCTGAGAAAGTAAAACCTAATATCTGAAATGATTGACCATGACCAATACCGTACCCTAAAAATGACAAGGCAGCTTCAGTAAAAATAACTGAAGGTATCCCAAGGATACTGGATGTAATAATTGTACCTATACCGTTCGGTAATATATGCCTGAATATTAAACGGCCATCCTTGGCACCCATGGTCCTAGACGCTAGTACATACTCCTGCCTCTTATACCTATAGAACTGCATCCTAGTTACAGAGGCCGGTCCTGTCCAACCCGTTATAATTATTGTTAGTATCAATGTCTTAAATCCAGGATCGTAGAGGGCAACCAGTATTGATAAAACAACTAGCCATGGTGTATTTCCCATGAGCTCCTTAAATCTTTCCATGACCAAGTCTATTGTTCCACCATAATATCCGGAAACAGCTCCATAAACAATTCCTATACTTACATTGATCAAGGTTACCAAAAATCCTATATATAAAGATGTCCTAAGCCCAACCCATATCAAAGAAAACGAGTCTCTACCGCTTGGGAAGTACCAAATAAATAATACGGCAATTTATCCTGGCTATAGCCTAAATAGGCTGCATAGTCAAGATAGACCTCATAGGATGAGTGTTCTTCACCAGCCACAACAACAGCATCATTTTCTTTACTACCTCACGGATTGGAAATCCTTCATTAAAGAACCAACCGTCAGGATTGTCAGGGTTAGGTATTATCTCTACCTTATCTCCCCACTCTTCCATTAACTTATCGTATTCAGAGGAAGAGAAGGCAACTTCATGAACTAGGTCAAAAGCTGCCACATACCTATTGTATTTAAAAGAAGCAACAAGCATTTTGGAGTTTTGCCTATGGTATGTGCCTTCACCATCAACTAACTTAAACATGGATAGAGCGTATCCCTCTTCAAACAAGGTTGGCTCAGCACTGCCTTCATCATATAATGCGACACTTGTGATAGAGGCGGTAGATTCACCTTGATCTGAACTGTACCTGATCCGCAACTTCGATACAATGTCCATCTTTAAATCTTCGTTTGATTCAAACACAGGTATTTTGTGTTTGCCTACTTCTGTTACACTACCGACTACTCTATAGCCCGCACCAAAGTCGGTTTGTAGAAGAAGATCTATTTGCCCGTTAGAGCTAGAGTCTATCTCAAAAACATCTAGTTCAATATAAGAGTTTTTGGCCTTGGATAGGACATAAAACTCCTTAGATTCAATGGTGGCTGTTGTGGAACCATAATCTAACCTTATAACAGATTGCCCACCTATTACATTTGGTGATTTAGTCGTACTTTCGACATACCTATTAGTTAAAGTCTTCTTAACTATTGCCTTCTCGTTATAATCCATAGGTAAATACAAGCCGGTCTCTTCGTCTATCTTTGATAAATCTACGTGTTTATCTTTTATAAAAACAGTGCCATCCATAATACCAAACTTTTCCAAAATCGGTACTCTGGGCGGTAGAAATGACAGCTTCTCATTAAGCTTAACATACTCTTTGCCGGACAGCCCGGGCATAATAATTGAAAATAAAATCATAATGAAAAGCATTGTTGATGCAACTAAGTTTAATTTGTTTTTTTTCTAAATCTAATCCAAACATCTTCCAAGTAACCTATGGGCTTACCTTGAATTACTTGGTCATAGATCTTTTCGTCCTGTTGGACAAACTCAAATTTTTCTGCAGAGATATATTTGTGTACAAGATCCTGACTGTCGTGCACTAGTTTCTACCTCCCATTCTAATTCTTGGATCTATTAGTCCATATGTTATATCGACTAATAAAATAGCAAAAAGTGAAATAGAAGTATAAAAGGCAGTTGTAGATAATAGAAGGTTATAATCGTAGGCATTACGGGTAAGAGCCCTGAAAAATACGCGCCCGGTGCCAGGTATGGAGTAAATTTGTTCCATTATAACCGAACCTGATAAAATTCCTACAAAGGAAAATATAATACCGGGTACGAGGGGAACCATTGAATTTCTCAGGCCGTGCCGGACTATGGATTGCTTTCTGGTTAGGCCCTTTGTCCTAGCTAACAGCAAAAACTCTGAAGTAAGGACCTCTGTGAGCTCTGCCCTGGTCATCCTCGCCAATCCTGCAATAGGGCCAAATGTCATAGCTAATACCGGAAGAACAAAACCTTTCAGCCTTAAGGCTAAGCTTGCATCGGCTGATGGGTATATTGTTGGTAGCCACCCTAACCAATATCCTAATATCATTAAAAGCATTATTATGACCACAAAACTGGGCATAGATATCATTACCATTATAGCTACTGAAAGAATGTTATCTATGGGCTTATCTTTATTTAATGCTGCAACAATACCGAGGGCCACACCGATGGGAATATATACAAATAAGGCTATGACATTCAATTTCAAAGTTGTAGGCATACGGTCCTTTAAAATATCAAACACAGGCCTGCCCACTTCAACCCTAGTAGAAAGGCCCCCCCAGTCCCATTTGGTTGCAATATTTTTTTACCCATGTAATATACTGTCTAGCTATGGGAATTGGTTCAAAGGCCCTTATAAAACTTCCCTTGTCTTCATAAAAAGAGCTTCTGGCTTTTTACCGGATGCAATTACGGCCCGAATTTCTTCCATCTCTTCCGGATCCTCTATTAACCTAAACTTCATATACCCATCAGCAACCTGTTTATTAAAGTATATATTTCTTTCATCTACCGTGGTGGGCGGATATGCGGGTGCCAACTTTAGTAAAGTGAAGTTTACGGTTAAAATCATGACCAGCATTATAAAGATCAAAATTACCCTTGTCGCTATATATCTGGACATTTACCTGCCTCTTTTCGTAACTTCATTTGTTCTTGAGGAGCTTTGCCATGTTTTACCATGAAGAACAGAATGAGTGATCATTCTGTTCTTCATGTCTGTTTAAACTATATCATTTATTGTAATTATAGTTGATTACCTTACTTCTTTGCCATCCTCAACTACTGCATCCCCGTTTAGTGCGGATGTGATAGCATCAAAGGACCAAATTTCTTTTAATTCTTGTCCGTAGTCATCAGTATACTCAACCACAATTTCAGGTGTATTCGTGTCAAAGCCCCCAGTTCAGTGTGAATCCGCCCCCCCTGTTATCTGAGCAATAAACCTCAAGGAAAGAAGCGGCGTTAAGTGTTGAACCTGAAATTCCACCTATCGAGGTGTCAAATTTCCCGACCATCATGTAATCATAATAGATTCCCGGGAATTCCTTTGCCTCAATATCCACAGCTACCTTAATATTGTGTTTGCTGCTGTTAAAGGCAGCTTCATAGGCATCCTTAATATAGGAAGCCATCATTTCTTGCGTTTCACTTCCGGTGAAGTAGTTAAACCCGATCTCAATCACATCACCACTCTTGTAAGTGCCGTTAGCGACCAATTCATCTAAGGCCCGATCAAAGTATGCTCTTGCAGCATCTAGGTTGTAGCCATGAGTTGAGGGCGAAAGATCCCTTCCCACGGACTTACCTTGTGGTGTATCCCTATAAGCAATACCAAGTTCGGCATCTACTAGATAAGCGTCAGTAAATAGATACATTTGCGCTTGAGAAGTCTTCATAACATCTTCGGCCAATTTCTTCCTATCCAATGCATGATACATGCCCATTCTAAAATCTTGGTTGGCAAGGATTGGCTCCGGTGTCCACTCTGTATCAGGGAACTTTTTAAGCTGTGCTTCTGGTGTACCCAGACCATTAATCATGATTCTAAATGTTGTTGCACCTGGGATGTGTTTAATTCCCGGGTGGTTTTTGTATTCTTCATAATGAGGAGCCGGTAGTCCAACACTGTCTAACTTGCCAGCTAGGAATTCTTGAAAACGCATTTCTGCTTCACTTATTATAGTAAATGTTCTTCCTGTAAAGAAGTATTTATCAGCATCATGATTTAATTCATTCTTTTTCATTCTGATTATTTTGTCGTTCTCGTAATAGTCGACATAGTACACACCATGGTACCCGATTGTTTTTCATCTGTACCATAGGCATCACCTAGGGCCTCATACAATTCAAGGTTAATTGGGGGGGTCGTGACAAATGAACTGAATGCATATTTAATATCCCATTCTGATTGTTCATTAACAAATTCAAACTCCATTGTATAGTCATCAACTAATCTAATACCCACATCTTCCCATTCTTTTGTACCATCTACAAATTCTTGGGCATTTACAATTCTATGACTGCTTGTACAGAAGTCTCCACCACCACTTGTGGCCCTAAACCATTTTTCTGTTAAAGCAATCTTATATGTCTCGTAAAAGTCAGTGGCATCCATTTCGAGTTTCGTTATCACTGATGTGTCTGTTTTGTCGTTGAATTTCCACTTCAGGCCTTCTTTTACTTGAATCCGCCATATTTTGGATACTATTTTACCGGTTGGCAGTTCACGGCCGCCTACGGGTATAGGATCACCTGCAGCCATGGATGGGTTGACAACATAGCCTGTTTTATCCTCATTAAATTCGAACTTATACAGGGCATCTAAATACTGGCCCATTACATCACTTGTTGTGGCATCTTGATATATCCAGTGGTTCCAGACATCCGGGTTGGTTGCAAGAGCCGCCCTATAGGTATATTCACCGGCTTTTCCAGGTTTCCCATCTTCCATTAGTACCGCGCTGTCATCTACAGACATGGTGGAAGTAGCGGTACCAAACGCCATTACAGGCTTGTATTCTTCACTTGTAAGCTGTATTCTATTGGAAAATAGTGTAAAGCCAGCATCAGCAAATCCGGGAACTCCTGCATACTGGTTATGCAGTAAATAATCTTCTGCTGCAGCCATAAAGGTATGCCTTAGGTCACTTGATGAAAACTTAAAGTTATACTCACCGTTTGCATAAGTCGCTTCACCAGTTTTCGCTTCTGCAAACAAACCCATGCTCATGACCAAAATAAAAACCAACGATAGAATCTTGAATGTTTTACTTCTCATACTTTTTACTGCCTCCTTTTTTGTTCGTACGAGAACTAACCTTACTTTTTAACAATTACGAACATCGAGCCACCCTAGTTTTAAAAACTTCACCCCCCTTTTACAATAAAATATAATTTTTTTTCATTATACCATATACACTGTACATTGTTCAAATGTAGTGGGTGTAAGGATAGTGTCAACCTACTGTAGGACACAAGAAAATCCCT
>JMBV01000049.1_pt1 | contig 45069 bp, 62 predicted proteins | sample 616531 | NCBI WGS metagenome assembly JMBV01 (sample SAMN02727904, study PRJNA239997) | anaerobic digester metagenome | biome: anaerobic digester; isolation source: mesophilic anaerobic digester inoculated with municipal waste water sludge... | place: Germany: Bielefeld University, CeBiTec ...
TGTTTTTTTTAAATAGCTTTAATCATCTTCCAGGCTGGCTCAACACGTTCCTGCCAAACGCCATTGTGTCCATAAATTCCCATTCGCCTAGGTCACTGCCATAAACCACAAAGCCATGACGTTCATAAAACCGTCTGGCGTCAAGATTGATGCGTTCTACATTCAAACGCAAATGCGTAAAACCCCGCTCGCGCGCCCAGTCTTCTACAAATTCATCATGAAACCACCCAAGCCGATATTACGTACCTTTTCTTTCACGCGAAACGAAAAGATATACGCCCGGCTTACCCCCATCAGCGGTTTCTTCATTACGTGAAAGCAACATCAAAAGACCTGCCCCCCCACAATCTCTCCGTCTTCAGCTTCAGCCACCCAAATGCGGGTGTAGCCCCAAAGACTGTTTTTGTAATGTGAACGATAAAGCAAACGAAAATGCAAGTATTCGCCATCCCATTCTAACGCAGGCAAATCTTCTTCCTGCAAAGGTCGAATGGTAAAACCTGCCCATCTTGCGTGCGGTATAGCGCGTCAGTTGCCTGAGTAGTTCTCATTCCGCGACCAGACGTTTTAAGAGTTCTTTTCTTCTTCAGGGCTGTGTATCTCGCCATCCAGCCAGGCAGCTTTTAGGCGTTGCAAGATGATTTCGTAACGCGGCGAAGGCTCCAAACCCAAGGCGCGCAAATCCGCGCCACGCGCCTGCTGACTCACGTGCTGATACTGGCTAATATAGCTATCTAAAACTTCAATTTCCCGCTTGTCTTGTGTGCTCAAGCGCACCGCGTAAAGCGCTTCATCCTGCATATGTTGTAAAACTTCCACAACTTTACTCGGCTTGGCATCCACCAGGTCAGGCAAAACCTGTCGTGTTTCACGGGTTTGCTCTATAAGACGCATCAGACGTGCTGGCAAAACCATGCGCTCGTTCAGGCTTGCCAATTCTTCAGCATTGAGTCCTTCAAGCCACAGACAATACGTCAGCGTTTGGCGTTCGTTCAGTTCAGTTGACTTATGACTGCCATTAACTTTCGCGTCAACTTGCGCCAATGCTTGCTCAAGGCGTTCACGAATGTGCTCGTTCCATGGCAAAGCAGGATGAATGTGCGCCAAAACACCTAAATCATGCAACATTTGAAGCATCTTGATCGCTTCAGATTCTTGCAAGATTAGATTAAACTCATGCAAAAGTCTGGCACCACTAATCTCGTTTAACAATGGCAAGCTGTTTTCCAGCAAGCTCAGCGTGCGTTCTTCAATGCTAAAACCAAAGCGCATCGCAAAACGCACCGCGCGCATCATCCGCGTGGCATCATCAACAAAACTTAGGGCGTGCAAAACTTTTATTTTGGCATCCTGCAAATCGCCCAGCCCACCCAAAGTCGAACAGGGTGCCGAAATTTCGCCATCCAGCTGCAAGGCCAGCGTGTTGATGGTAAAGTCGCGTCGGTGCAAGTCCATCTTGATACTGCTGCTTTCCACCGTTGGAAGTGCAGCGGGCTTTTCGTAAAACTCGGTACGCGCGCTGATTAAATCCAGATGTTCCGGCAACAATTCTGCTTCAAACAAGTCGTCGCCAAAAATCGCTTTTGCAATCGCTTCTTTCTCTTCGCTGATAATCCACTTCGCGGTGCCAAATCGGCTATGCGAAACTACACGCCCACCGAATTTTCCTGCCAAATCTTTTGCAAAAGCAATCGCGTCACCTTCAATAACGATGTCAAAGTCCTGACTACGCAAATCCAGCATCAAATCACGCACAAACCACCCACAATATACGCGCTAACACCAAAATCTGCCGCATGCCTGGCAATCGTTTTCAGGAATTGCAAACGAGAAGGTGGCAGGGCATCCTCAAGCCGGGTGATAATCTCATCCTGCGACGGAATATTCGTCGCAGGGTGTAGCGCGCCCAGCAAGTCCGTACGCGTAACGATGCCGATGACTTTGCCATGCTCTTTTCCAAAACAGGTACCTGCCCCCCCCAGCCACTTGCCGTCATCAGCTCCTGTAAATACGAAATGCTATCCTCAGGCACAACGCTTACTTCGCCACTGTCCATCAGTTCGCGCGTGGTCGCATCCAGCTTGTGGTGCAAAGCCCTGTCCACATTACGGCGATTGAGTAAACCAATCACCCGCCCATCTTCAACAACAGGATAACCTTCAAATCCATAGCGATTCATCAACTCTGCCACTTCCTGAACGGTTGTTTCAGGTGACAAAAGTAAAGGATTTTGCGACATGATATGCTTTACCTGCAAACTGGGACTGACAATATGGGGGGGTAAAAAGTCAAGTACTTTTTGTTGATAGTGGTTCAAAATCGACTCACTTTGCTCAGCGACTGGCCGACTCTGAAGCCGAATCAAGGCCGATGCCGCGCGCTGATGTCCCCACCGCCAAAATGCTTGGCCAGCTTTGCCATATCCACATCCGGCGAGTTTCCCCCCCGTGCCACCAAACGCAAACCCATGCGCGTCAGTGCCAGCACAATCAGGCCATCGGGCTCCAAAAACTCCCGCAAACGATGCGCGACACTGGAAATCTCATCGTTCAAATCAAGCGCTGAAGCGCATGCCACAACGAGCATACTTTGCTCAATATGCACTGTCATGAGATTCTGCAGCAAGCGGTCATAAAGCTGCATTTGCGCATTCGAAAGTGGCGGATTCAGGTACTTTGAAGCGATGTTCAGGTCCGCTCCCATCGTCAACAGGTAACTCACCGCGCTCGCGTCGCGCGCGATAGTGTTTGGATAAGTCAGCGAACCCGTGTCTTCGTAAATTCCCAGCAACATCAGCGTCGCTTCTTGCGGGCTAACCGGCAGATTTGCTTCCATAATCTTTTCGACCAGCACCGTTGTACACGCACCGGTATCATGAATTTCATAGTCCCATTCCGCTTGTTCGCGGCTTTTGCGTGCGTGATGGTCAATAACACGCACATTGGTATCCCGCGTGATGCCCCCGCAGAGTCACCATCGACTGCGTATCCACCAAAATAATTTCCTCAATATTCTTTCTGGGTAAATCATGGCTGCGTGTAAAGCCCAGTTCCTTGCCAAATTTGCGCAAAAACGCCTGCCCATTGCGGTTTATTTGTCTGGGCAAAACAGCGTAAGCATCAGGCATCAGGATATGCGCGCCAAGCATTGAAGCCAGCGCGTCTAAATCGGCCTGTTCGTGGGTCATGATTAGTCGCATAATGTTTCCAGTAGCGGGTTTATTCTATGTAAACAACCGCCTGCTGATAAGGATTATATGCATTATAAATGGATTGCGAAAGACGCGCAAAAAGCAAATTGCCTTCGTCAAAAAGAAGCTGGCCAGTGGAATGAATGAAGATAACCAAAACATAATCCCCCCCACCCGGAGAAAAGACGATACCCACATCGCTTATCGTATGCAGCAAACCATCCGTCTCGTTCGTCCAGCCATGCTTATGCGCCACACGTCCTTCAGGCGCAACACCGACTTCAATCAGCGCTCCCATGCGATTCGATAACAAATTATCAATCATAATTTGGCATTCGCTCTGGCTCACGTCCCCCCCGTCAAAAAGATTGTACTCCGGGCTGTCGTGCTTCGCGCACAAATAAATCCGCTTAAGCAAATCGCCAATCTCAGATGGCACCGTTTGATTATAAGTATCCGGGTTCAGATATACGTCAGTGCGGGTATTCGCCGGCGTCTCGTACTTATACAACAAAGGCGAACCAGGCTCAAAAAAAACCCGCCATAAACGTGTTTTGGTAGCCCAGCTCGCGCATATCATCCGTTACCATCAACGGACCGGTATTGTTGTCCATATAGTTTTTCATCAGCCCGTCTGCTGGCGGGTTAAGCGAATCCTGTATCATCGCTTTCATCCATGTGCTTGCAGTAGCCGGGATAGGATCCGAAACACGTCGCATCGTGGAAACCATAATCGGGATTTTCACCGTGCTCGCCCCGGAATAGGCTACATCAACCGGCACATCCGTCCCGCCACGCGTGGCGAAATGTATTAAGCGTCCGTTCTGCAAATCTTCCAGGTAAATTTCAACCAAACCGTTGAAACCTTCCTGTTCAATCGTCTGGCGTAATTTAATTTCCAAATTTTCCCAAAGCATGGCTAAGGCTGGGCTTTCTTCAACGCGCAACTGAACCACCCTCTGATTTGGCGACTTTAAGGCGTTCATAATCTGTGCAACAGTTTCGTCATAATCGGCAAGGGCTAAACCAGGTTCACCGGGTAAAACATGATATGAATTGACCACTGGAATCGTGGCGCTTGCTAATTGATCATAACGATTCGGAAAAGTATCTTCCAAAACCTGACGCACCATTGCCTGGTTCTCGCCAAACTGCATCGGAAGTGTAAAAGCAATGGGTGTCTCCAGCTTGCCCCATAAATAAGCCCACCAGGTACTGCCTGGGTTTTGCGCATCCGTATTATCTAAAGTTTCTTTGATACTCAGCGTCAAACCTAAAACATCCGGGCTGAACTGTAAGCGCGCGTCGCCATAACGCAGTTCAACGGGAATACTGTAAGCATCTCTTAGGCGTTCTTCTGCCATCTTGCGCGACAGTCCACCAACCGGAATACCCCAATCTGCGAACCATTCGGATACACCACGGCCACAGACTTGAACTGCACAATGCTGATAATCGTCAAAACAACTGCCGCCAGCAAAAACAAACCGGCCACCACAAACAAGCCACTACCCGTGCGCCGTCGGCGCGAGAGAGAACTATAGGCCCGGTGTCTTGAGCGCGAAGGCTTAAACTTTTTTTCCGTATCAACATGATAGACATTTTACCACTGCTTTTATTGCGACACGTTTCATTTGAGTTTCTGTTTACACACTATCCCAATCCCCCCCGCTTTTAATAAGCTATAATTAGGTACGGAGAACTTATGACCGAAAGCAGAAATAACAAGATTCATCCGCTTGCCATCCTGGGCGCGTTTATTTTCGCCCTGGTCTTGCTCGGTTTTGCGTATATTATTTTCAATAAAAGCGCGGAAAAAGCCAACGCTCCCGACCAGCAAGCTGTTTATAACATCACCCTAATCGCAGCACCCACCCAAACGGCGACTGTTTTTGTACCCACCCAACTGCCCACACCTACTCAGCCCGCGCCCAACATCTTACCCGATGACACCATCGGCGTTGGCAGTTTCGTTAAAGTCGTGGGCACAAAAGGACTTGGACTCAACATTCGCAACAGTCCCGGACGGGGGGGTCAAACGATTAACTTTCTTGCCCTGGACGCTGAGATGTTCGAAGTCGTTGGCGGTCCCGAAGTCATTGATGATCTCATTTGGTGGCAGCTCAAAGCCCCTTATGATGCCAATCGCACCGGTTGGGCGGCTGAAGACTATTTGGAACGCGTCAGGCAAGACCTTCCTTAAGACATAAAACAATGATGTAACGGAGTAATTTTGTCAATTTTTAGTCGCAGAAGAAAAAAACAAACCAATAGACCTGGCAAACGCCTTTAGCAACGAACAGATCCCTGTGCATCTGGAAGTCCAGCTGGCGCAGTCACTGGGAATGACCCGCACCCACATGGAAGACGCCATCTACGCGCTCAACATCAAAACCCAGCTCCCCCCCAAAAGCCGCTCTACGCTGGGGGGGATTTTTATGGTTGCTGATGGAATGGGCGGGCATATGTACGGCGATATTGCCAGCAGCATCGCCATCCAAACTACAGCTGCGCAACTGCAAAAAACCCTTGTCCAGCCTTTGCACGACGGTCAAACGGAATTCAGTGACGATGCTATCCAAACTATACTCGAAGACGCCCTGCAAACAGCCCAAAACGCTGTGCTTGACAAAGTGCAAGGTGGTGGCACCACGCTCACCGTTGCGCTTGTTCTCAACAAAAAGCTCCACTTCGCCCATGTTGGCGATTCGCGCCTTTATATCACCAGCGCCACGAATCCCCCCCTAAAAGCGCTCACCCTGGACCACAGCCTGGTGCAACGTTTGGTCGAACTTGGGCAAATCAGCCAGGAAGATGCCAACGATCACCCCCCCAACGCAACGTACTGTTTAGGGCACTTGGGCAAAATGAAGGCTTTCGGGCTGATATCGGGCATGTTGAAATCACAGAACCATGCACGCTATTACTTTGCACAGATGGACTTTGGGGGGGCTCGTAGACCAGGAAACCCTGTCAAAGCGCATCAACGATGGCGGAAATTACGAAAAATGGTCAATTCGCTCATCGAAATGGCCAATAATGCCGGCGGTACTGATAACATCAGCGCCATTTTAGTCAAAATAAGCTAGGAGATGAAAGATGGAACCCAGTGGAACAAAGAAAAAGATATTAGTTGCCGATGACGAACGCGGGCTTGTAAAAGTGATCCACCTTAACCTGGAACACGATGGCTTTGACGTTGTTGAAGCCATGAACGGTCAACAAGCCATGGACCAGTTACGCACAACCCTGCCCGATTTGGTGCTACTTGATATTATGATGCCTGACATGGACGGTTTTACCGTGCTTAAGCTCATTCGCGAACAAAGCCAAATCCCGGTTATCATGCTCACTGCCAAAAGCGAAGAAGCCGACATCGTTCAAGGGCTCGAACTCGGCGCGGACGATTACATCACCAAACCTTTCAGCCACGTGAACTGACCAGTCGCATCCGCGCGGTCTTGCGCCGCAGTGCTGCCAGGAGTGAAGAAGAATCCGGAAAATCGTCGTTGACGACCGCCTCACGATTGACTTTGATCGTCATGAAGTTTGGGTCGAAGGCGAACTCGTTCAGCTTCGCCCTACCGAATACCGTCTGCTCTACCATTTGGTGAAAAACGCCGGTTGGGTGCTGACCCACGACCAAATCCTGAACAAAGTCTGGGGTTACGAATACGAAAACGAACCCCCCCATTACGTGCGCCTTTACATCAACTATTTGCGCAAAAAAAACTCGAAAAAGACCCCCCCAGCAACCCCCCCAAATACATTCTCACCGAACGTGGCACAGGTTACCGCTTTGTGGATTACAAACGCGAAGGGTTTTCAGCATAAACAGCAATCCATTTAAAACATAACGCGGGACAATACCCGCGTTTTTTTATTGCATTAACTCTTTTCTAAAGCAAGCTGGCTTTAAGCTACCTGCACTCTCAAGCCATAAAGCCTAAAAGCATTTTGGGTTGTGATTTTTGCAGTTTCATCAATCGTCTTGCCATGCAAACGCGCCACTTCCTCGACCATCTTGCGTACATAAGCCGGCTCGTTGCGTTTTCCGCGTAAAGGATGTGGCGTTAGATAAGGGCAATCCGTTTCAATCAAGATGCGTTCCAGGGGGCAAGGCAGCCGTGCACTCCCGCCGTTCTGGCGCGTTAAGATAGGTCACCGGCCCACTCACGCCAAAGTAAAAACCCGCTTCAATCAAAGGTTTGGCCTTTTCATAAGTATCGCTCCAGCTATGCAAGGCACCCGGTCGTGCTTTTTGAGGATGCTCCGCTGGCAGACCGGCATGCCATTCCAATAAGATTTCAACAACGTCATCAGTTGATTTTCGGCTGTGAATCACAACTGGCAATTCCATTTCAGCAGCCAAATCAAGTTGTGTACGAAAAGCTTCTTTTTGTTGCCAAACCGGGAAGGTGTTCCAGTGATAATCCAGCCCAATCTCACCAATCGCCAGCACTTCAGGGCTTTTTGACAACAATCGCAAACGTTTCAAAGTCTGTGCGGTCAGTTCATTAATGCGGTTTGGGTGCAGACCAACATTCGCGAAGATAAAACCTTCATATTGTTGGGCAAGGCGCACCGAAGCTTCAGATGAATCCATATCCGCGCCTGAATTGATTATCAAAACCAGGCCGGCATCTTCCGCGCGTTTAATCACTTGGGGGGGCAGGTCATTTTGGAACCGTCTGTCGTCTAAATGGCAATGAGTATCTGCAAACATAGCTAAAATATACCACTTAATGTTATGATTAAGCCCACGACCAACACGCAAGTTGTCTATACCAGTGCTAACGAAAAGTCATGCTCGCGGTCAGAAGACCTCGGGCAGACTTTTGATGCAAATACCCTTTCGGATAGCGCTTGTGCGTTGAGTTCTTTTGGACTGGTCTTCTGGCCATGTCTGCAAAACAACAACTTGCGCGCATCATTCACCATCACCGTGAACTGCCCGCTTAGACTAAAGGAAACTTATGAACATCACATCCTACATTTTTGGTGGTTTACTGGCTGCTCTCTTTGGCGCCTTGTTCCATCTTTGGCGTGGTGGGGGGGGATTTTGGAAACTTATTTTGTATTTGGCACTTAGCTGGCTTGGTTTTTACCTGGGACATCTCGTTTTTCTACACTACGACGTCAAATTCATGACCGTTGGTGGCGTGCAAATGGCTGGCGGCATTGTCGGCAGCTTAGTGTTCCTGTTCCTTGGCAACTGGTTCACCCGTATAAACCCCGAAGGATAGCCTAAATGAATTCAGCTATATTCACCGACAGCAACTTTGCCCAGGAAGGCGACCTTGTTCAACTGCAAGGCACCGGACATCGCAGCCATTTACTCGTGCTCGAAGCCGGCGCGGTGTTGCAAACCCATCGTGGCGTCATTCGCCATGACGATATCATCGGCACCGCTTGGGGGGGCACACGCTTGGAATCCCATCAAGGCAATCCCTTCTACTTGCTTCAGCCCAGTCTTAGCGATCTCATCAAAGGTTTAAAACGGGGCACCCAAATCATGTACCCCCCCAAGGAAATTAGCTATATTCTCTTTCACATGGGCATCGGGCCAGGAAAACGCGTCATTGAATGTGGCACCGGCTCAGGCGGATTAACCACCGCGCTGGCATACATGGTTGGCACAACCGGAAAGGTTTACTCCTACGAACGCAAAGCGCAAATTCAAGACCTGGCTATCAAAAACCTGACGAAGTTCGGCCTGCAAAACCGGGTTGATTTCAAAATTGGCAACGCGGAAGACGGCTTTGACGAAGAAAACGTTGACGCCATCATTCTTGACCTGCCCAACCCACAGGATTATCTCCATCACGTGCGTAAAAGCTTGCGTGGCGGGGGGGGTAGCCTGGGCATGATTCTGCCCACTTTCAACCAGGTTGAAATTATCCTTCGCGAACTTAAACTGGCCAACTTTGCCATGATTGAAGTCAGCGAAATTTTGCAACGTTTCTACAAGACCGACTGGGCGCGCCTGAGACCCGTTGACCGCATGATAGGACACACCGGGTTTCTCATCTTCGGGCGCAAAGTTGACCGTCTCGCTGCTGAGGATAGCGACGATGAAGCTTTCGATGACGAACAAGGAAATCAGGATTGACCGATAACTTACTCAATGCTTGCCAAGGTCTGCCCGCTGATTTAGCACAAAGACTGGCAAAACATCTTGCCACAAATCCTGGCACCATTATTGATAAACGCCTGCAACTCACCAACCCACTTCATCCTGCGGCGGTGCTCATTCCACTTTTGTGTCATCAAGGCGAATGGCACATTTTGCTCACCCGACGGACTGAGAAACTCTGGAGTCACCCCGGACAAGTTGCCTTTCCGGGTGGTGCATGGGAAGAAAGCGACGCGAACCTTGTTCAAACCGCCCTGCGCGAAAGCTTTGAAGAAATTAGCCTTTTACCCGAAAGCGTTACCGTGCTAGGCACCATGCCTACGTTTGGCACGATATCCCATTTCGCGCTAACGCCGGTTGTTGGCATCATATCCTGGCCCCAGGAATTATTTTTGAGACCTGAAGAAGTTGCCCGTGCCTTCATCGTGCCCCCCCTTTCATTCCTGAAAGACCCTGCCAACCGCTACTATCAGGATTTCGTCCACGAGTCTCAGTCACACCCCGTGCTTTACTTCAAACGTTACGATGGCGAACTCATTTGGGGGGCATCACCGCTCAAATTATTTTGCAATTTCTGGAAATAATAGAAAGTTGAACCATTCAGCAAATAAAACGACCCTTGAACTAAGCAAAAAGCCACTTATAAAGTGGCTTTTTATGTTTATTACTTTTTGAGTGTAAGGATTATTCCTCGTCCTCTGCTTCACGGGCGGAGATAACCTCAGGTTCTGCGGAACCTTCAGCCATTTCATCTTCTTCACCCTCAACTTCAGCAGCCACAAAGCCAACAGTTACGATAACTTCGTCTTCGGGAGTATGGATGGTAATCTTTTCGCCGAGATTCAGGTCAGCAACGGTAATCGTATCTTCAACAGTCTCGATGCCACTGATGTCAACCTCAATACGTTCAGGAAGGTCCATCGGCAAGGCTTCAATATCGAGATCGGTCAAAACATGGTTAATAATCACGTCGCCCAGTTTCGAAACAGGGGGGGCTTCGCCAACCAACTCGATTGCCACGGTCGCGCGCAAAAGTTCTTTGAGTGAAATCTCAAGGAAGTCAACGTGCAGGAGTTCTTCGTAGATAACGTCGCGTTGGCGGTCACGCACGATAGCTGTGTGTTTTCACCGTCAACATCCAAAGTTACAATACTGGTACCCGTCAATTTACCCATAATCAGCCCAGTGCTGTGGGCATCCATTTGGATGGCGAGCGGTTCGGTTTTGTGACCGTAAATAACACCGGGTAAAATACCCTGTCGGCGCAAGGCTTTCACCTTCTTGCCAGTAACTTGTCGCTTTTCAGCTTTGATGATAATTTCTTGATGTGTTGTCATTTTTCCTCCGGACGCCTCTCACCCCTCCTTTATGGGGGGGTTACCCTCGTCCATAATATATTTTACCGGCTGGAATTTCCGGCAACTGATAATAATACCCGTTGAGCGTGGAATAGTCAAATTTTCATTCGACGCCAAGGTCATTTCATAACTAAAACCAGAACAAGAAAATAGATGATCAAAATGGATAGTGGAATCTGAAATAGCCATAACTCTTGGATCGTGGCTCGCAATGATGACTATGTTGCCTGGTTTCTTTTCTTCTATTAGCTTCAAAACGATAGAAACCATTTCTTGGTCTAAATCATTTGTCGGTTCGTCAAATATGTATACAGAAGCAGATCTATATAATGCCCGTGCGATAGCGATGCGTCTTTTCTCTCCTCCAGAAATTTTCTCTCCGCGATTACCGAAAACGATTTCGCTATTTAAGGATTCAAGCTTCATCTTTTGATGTAATAATCCAGTTTCTTTTGATTAATTTCTCCGCCCATAGAAATGTTATCAACCAAGTTTCTGTTTAGAATTTGGTGGTTCTGAAACTGAACAGAAAAATAACTTAGCCAATTCTCAGATTGATTGTTAGAATCGCCTATCTTTATCCACCCCCCCGAAATCAAAGGTACAAAGCCAAGAAGCACATTTATAAAAGTTGTTTTTCCAGAACCGCTTTCACCTGAAATCAGATAAACCCAACCGGGTTCTAAATCCATGTCATTTATTTTATAAATCTTTTCCCTATCTATAGAATACTTGATGTTATGGAAACTCAATTTTTCATAGTTTTATTCAACCTCAATGGGCTCGAGTTCAAAGACACGAGAAAGCGAAACCGATGCGCTGGTCATCTCCGTTACATAGCGACTAATGAGAATAATCGGGTCGTAGATGTTTTGACAAGTAGAAAAGCTGTTACAAGATTTCCAGGAGAAAACTTGCCAGAAATAATGCCTTGTATCACAAAAAAACAGGACAACAAGTAAACCTATCGTGTTTAGTACATAAACTAATTGCCAATATGTAGAGTACTTTTGTATTATTTTGTTGTCAATATGCCTTTGACCATCCAGTTCAGGATCAATGTGACCAACTTCGTGTTTCAAAGATGAAAAAAATAGTGACTACTTTAGAATTATACAGAAGATCAGCCAAATTTTGCGTAATCAATGATTCCTGTTTTCTACTCTCTTGGGTAAGAACTTTGTTTTCACGTGAAATCCAAATACTCAAGTAATAAAGTGGCGGAACAACAATTAATGACAGAAGGCCAATTTTGATATCCCACTTTAATAAGATCCCAACCGCCCAAAAGAATTTCAATATCGAAATCAAAAACCCATTAATAGGACCAGTTAATAAGCGTGTCACAGATTTCACATCAGTGATAAACCTGGATATATATTCACCTTCATTATCTGAGTTATTGTCTTTTACCGAGTCTTGAATAATCCAGCCTAAAGCATCATTGCGAATCTCATACATAATATTATTGCTAAACTTACTAACGGACTGCCCGAAGAAATTAAGACCCGCAGAATTTAGAAGGATACAAAAGCCAATTAAGAAGAAACACTGCCAAATATCTAATTCATATTTTAGTCCAAAGAATGAGATATTAATTGCTTGTTTTGTGCTAAGAATGTCAGTTAATTTCCCTAATAAAGGAATAGGTGCAAGACTTAAAAAAAAGAAAGAATAACAGCACTAACTATCAGTATCAAAAAATGAAATAAATGTTTCTTTACATAGTAAACAATAGTCCTACGTTTTACTTTCATTGATGAAGTGCCTCCCTCTAATTAATGTATGAAAATATACCAACTGCTTATATTTTTCGCCAATTAATTTAGCTTTTACTCGTAAATCACGACCATGTTCCCCCCCAACACGCCAAACGAAGTCAAAAACACCTCTGTTGGCGCGTCGAAGAATTTGCCGTTGTTCATGTAGCGAATACTCTCGGCATTGTAGCCAGTAAGAATGACCACATGCTCATAAGGCGCGACAATCACCGTGTTGCCCGCCTGGTCAACATACTCGACTGGCTCACTGTACTCTAAATTACCAATTATCCAGGCGATGATGGGTTTGTCTTCCGAGAGTTTTTGCTTTATCTCATCCAGCGTATAGCCTTTTACAGCAAGCGCGGGCAAATCGTAAGCGCGCAAACCTTCCGCGATAGGCCCCGCGTGTACACCATAGGAATAGGGTGGAATTTGACCCCATCTGCGTGTGGTGTAATCGCCCACATAACCTAAATCGGGGGGGTTATCCGATCGGGGGCATATCGGCCTGAAAAGTTGACTCGTAAATGTTTACACCAAAGAACCACGCCCAGTCCACCGCCGCGCTCGATTCACAGCTGAGATAGTAGTGCTGCGCGTGCCCAACAAAGCCCCCCCAAATGTAATGCGATTCGGGATAGTCAAACAATGTGCTCAGCTCACTATCCAGCGTTGGCAGTGCATCATTGATTTCAACAGTCACATCGGGGGTTTCAACGACAATCGCAGTAGACGGTGTGGCGGTTGTGTGAGATAAACTTGTCTCTGTCACTTCCTGATATGTGATCGGCATGGGCAAAGGCGCTTCTGTTTGATTCAATTCGGGAGTCTCAGATACTGCAGATTCGCTCGGTTTGCACCCAGACATTGAAACCAGCATAATAAATCCAAGCAAGAATACCAAACATTTTCCACGTATGAATTTGGAAACTTTCATATTTAAAGTCTACCCGAGTTTGAAGAAGTCATTTTTGCCCATGTCAATTCTAATTGCCAGTAGCTTAGCGTTTGGCATGATTTTTTATCGCGTCCTGAATACTTTGGGCATATCGCGGCTCGAAAAAGTCCAGGTATGAACGCAAGCGCTGCTCGATTTCAGGCCCTTCAGTATCAGCCAGGACTTCTTTTAAGAGATACGCCACTTCGCCCGGCGACTGCTTTGCCAGTTCTCGTACCAGTTCCGATAAACGGCTTTGCAACTGTAAATCTGAATGCGCGATGAAAGGCCGCACCATGCCATAAATACCTGGCAAGTCATTGTGATGCGCTTTAGGTAAATAAATACTCAGTGCCATCAGTCCATAGCCTTGCTGACGCAATTCCTTGGATGCCAGCAGGTTTTTGGTCAGTTCGCTAAACTGATGGGGCGCAAATTCCAGCAGTCCCACACAGGCTTTTTCAAAAATCGACGCCACGACTGCCCTGTCCTGCGATTCTGAAAGCCAGTTTTCTATCAGGCTAACTACCCGCTCGGTTTGGCTTTCTGCTTGCTGACCCAGGATATAACAGGCCAAGTCTCGCGCTTCGAAATAATCATCTTTCCAAAGTTCTTCGATGAGTGTGAAACTTTGCTCGGTTTCCTTTTGGGCAAGTTGACGCAGAGAAAGCTCAAGCTGTGGAACAATCTGGACAGGCAAATCGTACTGCCGCATGAAGCTTTTAGGAATGGAATCTTCATGCTTGCGTCGGGAGTATTGATGATAAAAGATAAAACCGATGCAATTCCGCGCGAAACGTTTCCGGTTGGTTAAACATTTCACGCAAGTCTTGCAATTGTTTGGCTAAGCGGTTTAGATTGATAGCAACCATGGTTAAATTATAGCTGATTCTTGTTTATGCTTTGCATTAATACTAAACATGAAAAAAAGAGACTGAACAAGTCAGCCTCTTTCATCAGTTTCAAAGATAAAACTCTAGTAAGTCTTCGCGAAAAAGACCTGCGTGTTGGTTTTTCGTCCGGAATAGAAACAAACGCCTTCGCCTTCGGTTTCGGTAAAGTTGAGCAGTTTGGCCTTGGTTTCAGTCTTGATTAACTCTTCATTTTCACTGTCGGCATACCACCAAACCTTAGCCCAACCCTTATTCTCAACAACATCCTTAAAGTCTTCGTAATTATCCACTTCAAAAATGTGCGCGTCACGGAAAGCAATCGCCTTGGCAAGCATATTATCCTGAATCGTAACCAGCATATCCGCCACTGATTGCTCAAATCCGTCCATCGAAACAAAGTTCTTACCCTCTCGTCCGGGGATATCGCGACGCGCGAAAGCCAGGCTGTTCTTCTCAACGTCTTTGGGACCAATTTCAATGCGCAATGGCACACCTTTCAGTTCCCAGTCGTGATATTTGAAGCCGGGTGTCAAGCCATCGCGGTCATCCACATGCACACGGATATTGTTCGCTTTCAAGCCCGCACGCACCTTTTCGACCATCGCCAATACAGCTTCTTTTCAGTATCCTTGCGGAAGATAGGCACAATCACCACCTGGATAGGCGCCAAACGAGGTGGCAAAACCAAACCCTGGTCATCACCGTGAATCATCACCATGGCACCGATCAGGCGCGTGGTCACACCCCATGAAGTCGTCCAGCAATATTGCAATTCGTTGTTTTGGTCAAGGAACTTGATATCAAAAGCTTTGGCAAAGTTCTGCCCCCCCAGGAAATGCGAGGTACCCGCTTGCAAAGCCTTGGTATCGCCCATCATCGCTTCGATGGAATAAGTCGCTAAAGCGCCGGCAAATTTTTCATTATCCGATTTGCGACCAGGCAAGACTGGCATTGCCGCTTCGTTGTGGCAGAATTCGGTGTAAACGCCAAGCATCCTAAGCGTTTCTTCTTCAGCTTCCTCATAGGTTGCGTGCGCGGTATGACCCTCCTGCCAGTAAAACTCGGTCGTACGCAAAAGAGACGTGTGCGCATTTCCCAGCGAATGACATTCGCCCACTGGTTCATCAAAACTGGCAAGTCACGGTAGGATTGAATCCATTTAGAGTACATTGTGCCAATGATGGTTTCAGACGTCGGGCGCAAAACATAAGGCTCCTCAAGTTTAGACCCACCCGCGTGGGTAACCACCGCCAACTCTGGCGCGAAACCTTCAACGTGCTCAGCTTCTTTGGTCATGTACGATTCTGGTATCAGCATCGGGAAAGCGGCATTTACGTGACCCGTTTCCTTAAAGCGTTTGTCCAACGCCGCCTGGATATTCTCCCACAAAGCCCAGCCATAAGGTCGCACAACCATACAGCCACGCACTGGCGCGTAATCTGCCAGCTCGGCACGTAGCACCAGTTGGTTATACCATTCTGAATAATTCTCTTCTCTGCTTGTCAGTTTTAAATTTTCCATCTTTTACTTTTTATTCCTGCTTTCTAATGCCAACACTGCCTCATCAACAGTGTTCACAAATATTAATAATTCCTTCGCGAATGCCGGCACATGCCCTTCCAGCTCATCAAAAAAAATGAGCACCGAGTGTAGCCCAGGACTCACCAATCAAAACAAAAGCTTTGCGTTCAATGGCACCGATAATCATCATATTATACGCCAGCATAATTTCCGCCAGTGTGCCAACGCCGCCCTGCAAGGCAATAAAAGCATCCGCGTGGCGAACCATATAATCAATGCGCTCGCTCAAAGTTTGGGTGCGCACTTCTTCAAGGACATAAGCGTTCGCGCTACCCGGTCGATAAGCTTCAATTTCATCGCAGGTCACGCCAATCGTATGCGCTGTTGCGGTCTGTCGTGCGCCTTTGCATGTCGCCTCCATGGTGCCACAATAGCCACCCGTCATCACCTGATAACCCGCCTGACCCAAAGCTTGCCCCAAATCAAAGGCTTGTTGGTAAAGCTTATCTCCTGCTTTAGGCGATGCACTGCCAAATACGGCTACAATCATTTCTCAACGTCCTTTTCATCTGACCATTGCCGGTTCCAGTTGCGCGCGATAGTATCAAGTATTGCTTGTTCCAGGTCAATGCCTTCTACATGCGCCAGTTGCAAGAGGTAAAGTGCCACATCAGCCAGTTCACCAGCCAGGCTTCTTTATCCGCGCTTTCATCGCCCCACTGGTAATGCTCCAGGACTTCGCCAGCTTCCAGACAAAGCGAAATCGCCAGATTGCGGGGGGGTAACTGTTTTTTTGGGCGAGTCGGGCTCGTACCACCCATGATGCGCCACAAGCGCGTTCATTTTTGCGGTCAGGTCTTCTATATTCATAACGAAAGCGATTATATCCGATTTTCACGAATATAACCGCTTCTCCTCGTTTGTTTATGTCGTGAACTACTTATTGTGGATGAATTTTGCCAAATCCACGCAGCGCACGCTGTAACCCCATTCATTGTCGTACCAGGCAACAACTTTAATGAGGTGTTCACCAACTTTCATGGTTGAAAGACCGTCAACAATGCTCGAACGAGAATCGCCGTTATAGTCAATCGAGACCAGAGGTTCGTCGCTATAACCCAAAATACCCTTCAGTTCGCCTTCAGCCGCTTGCTTGAGCAAAGCGTTGACTTCTTCCACACTGGGGCTTTCCTTCAGTTGGAAAACGACGTCCACCAGAGAAACGTTGGGGGGGTAGGAATGCGCACAGAAAAACCGTTCATCTTGCCATTCAAAGCAGGAATAACCTTGCCCATCGCTTTGGCTGCGCCAGTTGAAGTTGGCACGATGCTCTGGGTACAACCTCGCGCGCGGCGCGGGTCTTTGTGGCGGTTATCCAGATTGTTTTGATCATTCGTGAATGCGTGCACAGTTGTCATCGCGGCAGCTTCAATGGTGAAGTTATCGTGGATGACTTTGGTTACTGGCGCCAAACAGTTGGTTGTACAGCTGGCATTTGAGACCACAGGCTGGCTGGGGGGGTCGTAGGCATCCTGATTGACACCCATTACAATCATCTGCGCGTCAGAACTCGGCGCGGTGATGATGACTTTCTTCACCGTATCGCGCAAGTGCGCGCTGGCGGTGTCGATGGTGCGGAAAGCACCCGTTGAGTCGATGACGATTTCAGTGCCATATTTGCCCCCAATCCAGTTTGTTGGGATCTCGATCACAGAAAAGTGGAATTGCTTTACCGTTTACAATCAGATGTCCTTCGTCAAAGCTCACTTCGCCGTCAAATGTTCCGTGGGTAGAGTCGTATTTAAAAAGACGTGCTGTATTTTCAGGGTCCGCAGTTGAGTTGATTGCCACAAGCTCCACTTCAGGATCCATAACCGCAACGCGCGCTACAAGACGCCCAATGCGACCAAATCCACTAATACCAATTTTTGTTTTCATATATAAACCTCCGTTATAATATCGCGTCTATTATATAACATATTCCCCCCCGTAAAGAATAAGATTTTTGTAAAAAGCTTCGGCAAATTCGGTAGGCAAAAGCAAAATGAGTATAATAATCCCCCCCAAGGAGACACTATGGCAACTATTTGGACCATTGTTCAATTCGTGTTTGTATTCGGATTGATTATTTTTGTACACGAACTTGGCCATTATTTAATGGCAGTTATTTTAGGTATTCCCGTCGCGGAGTTTGGTTTTGGCTACCCGCCCAAGCTCATCAGACTGTTTAGATGGCGTGGCACGGACTTCACCCTGAACGCCATTCCCTTCGGTGGCTTTGTGCGCTTTGAAGAAGAAGTGCCCATTGATGAAACCGAAGAATTATCAGCTAAAGCGATTGTCGTCGAAACACCATGTGGCGAACCGGATATCATCATCGAACCCGAAACCCAGGAAGCAAAACCAAAACGGTCGACTCGGGCATCATCGGTGGCATCACCCAGGCACCAAAATGGAAACGTTTTCTCATTTTGGTCGCTGGCCCCACGATGAACTTCATTTTGGGCATCATTGTGCTGGTTATCATGTTCAACGCCATCGGCAGTCCGGACCCCACGCGCGTTATCATCGCCGATATCGCGCCCAACTCACCTGCCGCCCAGGCTGGACTTGAAGTTAGAGACCTTGTTAAAACTATTAATGGCGTCAAGATCGACAGCAATGAGGCATTGAGCAATCAAGTTCAAGCTAATCTAGGTAAAGAAATTGAGATTGTGGTTCTGCGTGATTCGCAGGAATTTACCACGCATCTTATCCCACGCGAAAACCCGCCCGAAGGCGAAGGCGCGATTGGCATCATCATGGATAACCCCCAAATTGCCCGCAAATTTGGCGATACCCTCAAAGCGCTTTTGGTACTTTTTGGAATCAAGTCAAAACCACGCTGACCTTGCCCATCCAACTCATTCAGGGTGCCATCCAGCCCGAAGAAGCGCGCATCGTTGGTATCAAAGGCATTTATGACATGTTCGCCTATGCCGAAGAAGCCGACCAAATCATTGACAACGACCTGCCCATCATGCGCCTTTCACTGCTTTCCATTGTCAGCATCGCCGTAGGCATCACCAACCTGCTGCCCATCCCCCCCGCACTGGATGGCGGGCAAATACTCTTCCTGCTCATTGAAACCATCACACGTAAGAAAATGCCGGAACGTGTTGCCAACGCCATCAACACGGTTTTCTTCTTTCTTTTAATCGCTTTGATGATTTTCATCACCTTCAGGGATTTTATCAATCCTATCCAGCTGCACTAAGGAGAGATTATGGCAACAATTATGCCCATCGAAAAACTGATTAGCAAATTGCGCGAAGACAAAATCCCATTTTCAAACAAATTTCTGCATCACTTTTCGGATCTTGATTCACCCAGTTTGAATAAATTGCGCGAAGTCTGGTTTTCTTTCCCCCCCGTTGAACGCCGTCGGGCATTGATTATCGGCATGGCGGAACTCGCCGAAGATGACCCTTTACAGCTTTTTGAATCCGCTGGCAAACTGGGGGCTTGACGATACCGATGACGACGTGGTCGTGGCAGCCATTGACCTGCTCTTTGAAGCTGATGACAAACGTTTGATTAAACGCTATTTAACTTTCCTGAGAGATAATTCGCGCAAAGAAAACCTGCGCGCGGCTGCTGCCAACGCCCTGGTGCCTTACTTTTACAAATGCGCGCTCAACGAACTTGATGCCACCATCCAGGCCGAAATCGAAAACGCTTTGATATTTGCCTACGAACATGACCGCTCCGACTTGGTCCGTCGGCGTGTCCTGGAAACACTGGGTTACAGTGAAAACCCGTGCTTAAAGAGATGATTTTGCGCGCTTTGGCAATGGAACAGGTTTACTGGACCGAAAGCGCCCTGCTTGCCATCGGTCGCACCATGAACCACGAATGGGATTCAACCGTGCTGGAATATTTCAGTGACGAAAACCCCATTATTCTCGCTCAAGCCGTGCATGCCGCGGGTCTGCTGGGCATCTACAGCGCCCGCCGTCCTTTGTTCAGGATGCTCAACCTTGACACCGATTATGACGTGCGCCAGGAAGTCATTTGGGCGCTATCCCAAATCGGCGGCGATGAAGTCATCGAACGCCTTGAGCATTTCGCCAACATTACTGATGACGAAGACGAAATCGAACTCATTGAAGATTCGATTGAATATCTTGAGCTTTTCGGCACCGACGACCCCCCCGAACTTGCTGCTTTGCTTAACGAATCGCACTTTGGGTCTGACGACGACGACAATGACTTTGACAGCGATGACGATGATGACTTCTTCAAAATCCCCATGGATATGGAAGAATGGGAACGCTACGTAAACGATGATGATTTTGACGATGAAGAAGATGAATTTTCCGCTGAATTTGATGATGACGAGGACGACGAAGATATTTATTAATATCTAAGCACTTAGAAAACAAACAGCCTGGCTAATGTGACTGTCAGGCTGTTTTTGTTTATTTGCCAGGAAAAAAACTCAATCCTATCCTGGTATACAAAAAAAACACTACTCATCCCTGTATCCCGTCACAGGGAAAAAAAAGAATGTTCGCGGAGGCGTCTTCGCCGACGCTATTAAACACTTTGGTTAAATTCTATTCTGCTCAGCGAGACGCCGGCAGGAGAATCTAAAAACAATTACAAAATCGATATTAACCAAACAAGGTTTTATTTATTTAGCGGAGAAAAAACCATCAATCACTGTGTCGTGCCAAAAGCGTTTGCTTCTTCCACTCCGGCAAATCGCTTGATTCAACCAAAATCGCCCGCAGCTCGTAAACCTGATCGCGCAACATCGCCGCGCGTTCAAACTCCAAATCCGCCGCGGCAGCTTTCATCTGATTTTCCATCTCCGAGATTAACTTTTCCAACTCGCGCTGCTGCATCCTGGAAGCCAGCTGACGCGCGCTTTGGCTCTTATCTACTTTTCCTTCAGCGACCGAGTGCGTCAGGCGTTCTGTAATATCATACACCGCCTTGGAGATGCCAACCGGTGAGATGCCGTGTTCTTCGTTGTATTTTCCTGAATAGCCCGTCGGCGGTTGGTCTCATCAATCGCGCGTTTCATCGAATCGGTCATCTGGTCCGCGTAAAGAATGACCTTACCGTTGATATGCCGCGCGGCACGTCCAAAGTCTGAACCAGGGCGGTCGTTGACCGCAAAAAGCCTTCTTTATCCGCGTCCAAATCGCCATCAGCGAAACTTCCGGCAAGTCAAGCCCCCCTCGCGCAAAAGGTTGATACCCACCACAACATCGTAATTGCCCATGCGCAAATCGCGCAAGATGCTCACGCGCTCAAAGGTCTCCACTTCGGAGTGTAAATACTGCACCTTAAAGCCCGAATCCTTGAGATAGGCCGACATATCCTCAGCCATACGCTTTGTCAGCGTGGTCACCAGGGCGCGCTCGCCTTTTTCAATCAGCTTGCGCAGTTCCGCAATCAGGTCATCTACCTGACCACGGCTCGGACGCACACTAATTTGCGGGTCCAGCAAACCAGTCGGGCGAATAATTTGTTCAACCACCTGGTTTTTCTTTTCCATCTCATATGGTCCGGGGGGGTGGCACTGGTATAAAGCGTGATACCCATCATTTTCTCAAATTCCGGGAACTTTAAGGGACGGTTGTCCAGCGCGGAAGGTAAACGAAAACCATATTCCACCAAAACTTCCTTGCGCGAACGGTCGCCGTTGTACATCCCGCGAATTTGGGGGGGCATCATCATATGCGACTCGTCCAAAACCAAGAGATACTCCGACGGCAAAAAGTCCAGCAGTGTCCAGGGCGCGGTGCCCGGCGCGCGCTGGTCAAAATGGCGCGAGTAGTTCTCAATCCCCCCCGAACAATATCCCACTTCACGTAACATCTCCAGATCATAGCGGGTGCGTTGCTCCAGGCGGTAAGCTTCCAGGTCCATACCCTTATCCCTGAAGTATTTCAAACGTTCTTCAAGCTCATCTTCGATATCCTGCAAAGATTTTCCATGCGCTTTTCTTCGGTCACATAGTGTTTGGCGGGATAAATATCAATCGCGTCAACGCGCTCAATCAGTTCGCCAGTCACCGCGTGCAGACGCGAGATAGCTTCAATTTCATCACCAAAAAAAATTAATGCGAATAATCTCTTTTTCAGAATAAGCCGGCAATATTTCCAGCGTGTCGCCGCGCACTCTGAAAATACCGGGTTTGATGTCAAACTCATTGCGTTCATACTGAATATCCACCAACTGGCGCAATAACTTGTTTCGGCGGTACAGGCTGTCTTTTTCCACATGCAAGACGCTCGCCTTATACAGTTCCGGGTCGCCCAAACCATAAATCGCCGAAACCGATGCCACGATAATCACATCCTGCCGCGACATCAACGCCGTGGTGGCAGCCAGGCGCAGGCGGTCGATTTCTTCGTTAATCTGCGTTTCTTTCTCGATATACAGGTCTCGGCGCGGGATATAAGCTTCAGGCTGGTAATAATCGTAGTACGAAACGAAATACTCCACCGCGTTGTTCGGGAAGAAGTCCTTATACTCCGCGTAAAGCTGCGCTGCCAGGGTTTTGTTATGCGTCATCACCAGGGTTGGCAGTTGTAACTGCTGGATAACGTTCGCCACGGTAAAAGTCTTGCCCGTGCCTGTCGCGCCGAGTAAACCTGATGGCGATAGCCCTGACGCACACCTTTTACCAAGTCCGCGATGGCCTGGGGTTGGTCGCCGGTGGGTTTGTATGGAGCCTGAAGGTCAAATTGCATGGTTCAATTATAGTCCATGCCCTACCGGCTATCCTAATTTGCATCATGTCCTGATATGAACAAAATGTAAAGATAAAAGAAATTGATGTGAATAAAACAAAGGTTTTAGAGTATGATTAGAACCAAGTTGAAAAAAATGGAGAAATAATGAGCGAAGATAAAAAAAAGTACGTGTGGCGATTATCGGCGCGGGGAACTGCGCCTCATCACTAGTGCAAGGCCTTTATTACTATCAAAATGCCAAAGACGATGAACAAGTGCCCGGCTTGATGCACGTCAATTTGGGTGGCTATCACATCAGCGACATTGAAATCGTTGCCGCTTTTGACGTTGTTGAAGGCAAGGTCGGCAAAGACCTTAGCGAAGCGCTGTTTGCTTACCCCCAACAACACCTACAAATTTTGCGATATCCCTTTCATGAACGTGCCCGTGCATCGGGGGGTATGACCCACGATGGACTTGGCAAATACCTAAGCCAAATCGTCCATAAAGCCCCCCCCGGCCCAACCGACGACGTGGTTGGCATTCTCAAAGAAACCCAGGCGGATATGCTCATCAACTACCTGCCCGTCGGTTCCGAAATGGCGACTAAATGGTACATGGAACAAGCCCTGCGCGCCGGCGTGGGCGTTATCAACTGCGTGCCGGTTTTCATTGCCAGTTCGCCCTACTGGTCAGTGCGCTTTCGCGAAGCTGGCTTACCCATTATCGGCGACGACATCAAAAGCCAGGTTGGCGCCACCATTACCCACCGTGTTCTAACCAGTCTTTTTGTTGACCGCGGTGTGCGCCTTGACCACACCTACCAACTCAATTTTGGGGGCAATACCGACTTTATGAACATGCTCGAACGTGACCGCCTGGAAAGCAAGAAAATCAGCAAAACCGGTGCTGTTACCAGCATGCTGCCCTACAAACTCGATGAAGACGACATCCACGTAGGCCCATCCGATTACGTGCCCTGGCTTAAAGACCGCAAGTACTGTTACATCGCCATGGAAGGTACCACCTTTGGCAACGTGCCCCTCAAGGCTGAAGTTAAACTCGAAGTCTGGGACGCGCCCAACTCTGCCGGCGTGGTTATCGACGCCATCCGCTGCCTGAAACTCGCCAAAGACCGTGGCATCGGAGGTCCTATCCTTGCGCCCAGCAGCTTTTTCATGAAACCCACCTGAACAATACAAAGACGAACTCGCCCGCGAGCTCACCGAAGCTTTCATCCGTAGCGAGTAGAAAATTAGCGTTAAATAACCGAAATAAATGTCAAAGGTCCGTTATAGCGGACCTTTTTGATTTTCAACAGTTGGCAGAAATGGCAATTAACATCCCTATACTAAAGGATTACTTACACCTGCCAGACATACGCAGTAATGATTGAAGTTATAAACTCTTTACAATCAAATCAACTTAAATATATACATCAAGGGTAAAATTGATGCATCTCACAAAAAAAAGGAGCGCATTATGGATTCATCCATCATCACCCCCTCAAGACCCTGTTCAGCCATCTTTAACACCTGAACAAGAAAAGAAGAAAAAGAAAGCCATCTGGGCCTGGACCATGTACGACTGGGGGGGCAACTCAGCTTTTGCTACCACCATCATGCTGCCATTCTTCCCGTTTATTTCGCTCAATATATTATGCTTGGCGAATCCGCTGTACCCATTTGGGGGGGTTGGGCGGTCGCCATCGGTAGTTTAATTGCCGCGGTTTCCAGCCCGGTGTTGGGTGCCATCGCCGACTTTAGAGGCTCAAAGAAGACCTTCATGGCCTTTTTCGTCGCCTTGGGTGTACTTAGCACTGCCGCAATGTTCTTCCTAACCGGCCCCCCCAACATCAAACTTTGACCATCGTGCTCTACATTTTAGGCACAGTTGGTTTCGCCGGCTCACTTGTCTTCTACGACGCACTCCTGCCCCCCCACATCGCTGACGAAGACGAACTCGACGCCGTCTCCAGCAAGGGCTACGCTATGGGTTACATCGGCGGTGGATTGTTGCTTGCCATCAATGTGGCAATGATTTTCCTTGGCCCCAAGCTGATGCCAAACACCCCGCGGATGAAGTAACCCAACTGATGATGCGCCTGAGCATGGCCAGTGTCGCTATTTGGTGGGCTGTTTTCTCAATTCCGGTTTTCAAATATGTCAAGGAACCCCCCCTGCCAAAGCCTACGAACACGAAATCGGCGAAGACGTAATCAAGGTCGGATTTGGACGCTTTTTCTCTGCTTTTGGAAACATCCGCAAGTTCAAAGACCTGGCTTGGTTCATGCTGACCTTCTTCGTCTACTCCAACGGCATCGGCACCATTATCACCATGGCTACTATCATCGGCACCGCGCGTGGCTTTAGCGCTATCACGCTGATTGGTACCCTGTTGATGGTGCAATTCGTTGCCGCGCCATTCTCCATTCTCTTTGGCAAACTGGCCGAAAACTGGGTCAAAAACTCACGATTACCATCAGCCTGATTATTTACCTGCTTATCGCGACAATCGGCTATTTTATGAGTAAGGAATGGCATTTTACGCGCTCGGTTTCGCGGTTGCCATGGTACAAGGTGGCTCACAAGCCATCAGCCGTTCGTTGGTTGGCAAACTCATGCCAGCCAGTAAAAGTGCTGAATTTTACGGATTCTTTAGTGTCTTTGAGAAATTCAACACTGTGGTTGGCCCTGCTCTGCTGGCAGTGATTACCAAACTCACTGGATCCGACCGCTATGGCATCATCTCCCTGGTCGTATTCTTCCTGGCTGGCATCATCATGTTGCAATTCGTCAACATTGAACGTGGCGTAAAAGTCGCTGAAGCTGAAGACAAATTGTTAGTGCAACTTGATTAAGTTAGGACTATAATTAACAAAAATATTCGTGCCGGAGGCATGTAAAAAAAAGTGAAAGCATTTCGCGTTGCAGTTCTTGCAAACATTAAGACAAACGCGCCCGTTTTGAGGGCATGAGCGAAGATCAATGGGATGATCTCGACTCCGAATCAACCGTTGAATCCCTGTGTAACGCCATTCGTGAAGGTGGCCACGAAGCGCAATTTTTAGAAGCCGACGAAACCATCATCGACTCCATCCGCCACTACCAACCCGATATTTGTTTCAATATCGCTGAGAGTCACTTCGGAGATTCGCGGGAAGCTCAAATTCCTGCCATTCTCGAGAAATTGCGCATCCCTTACACAGGCTCAAAGGTTTTATCGCTCGCCCTCACTTTGGACAAGCCCATGACCAAACGCATTCTCGCCTGGCATGGACTGCCAACACCAGAATTTCAGGTTTTTGAACGCGTTGATGAACCCCCCCTTGACGAAGGCTTAAGATTCCCGCTTTTTGTCAAACCCAGTCGCGAAGGTACCGGTATGGGCATCAGCGGTAAATCGGTGGTGCACGATGAACGCGAACTTCGTCAACAGCTTGAAATAAGTCTCAGCAGATACAAGCAGCCAGCTTTGGTTGAACGTTTCATCAAAGGTCGCGAAGTAACCGTTGGTTTGGTGGGTAACCTGATCGGCCCCCCCGTTGCCTGGCGCGTTCCGCGTAATGAAAACGCGCGTCGTATTCAAGCTGGCTTGAACTTTTTGCCACCCATGGAAGTCAACCTTGACCCCCCACAATGACCATTGAAGGGGGGGTTTACGGCAACTATCTTAAAACCGCCCTGGCAGACCAGCTGGAATACTTATGCCCCGCGCCACTTACCGAGGACCAAATCGACGAACTCAACTGGCTTGCCGCCGCGGTCTTTCGTGTAACCGGTTGTTTGGACGTATCGCGCATTGATTTCCGCCTGGATATCGAGGATAATCTCAAACCCTACATCCTGGAAATCAACCCCCCCTTGCCTGGCCTAATGCCCAAGCTTTCCGACATCGTCATCGAAGCTGAAGCGGATGGCATCAGCCACACCGAGTTGGTCAATATGATTCTCAACGCCGCGCTCAAGCGCTATGGCATGATAGAATAAAGTATGAACATTACCGGACATTTCGCAACTCACGCAGATTTAGACAAACTTGTTCAAGGGCGGATTGACTTCAATGCCGCCCTTGGCACACCTGCACCAGCATCGCGCCTGGATGAAATCAGACGCGATATTCACGCGTTTTATCAAACGCGCTTGGGGCAAGACATCCATTGCTATTTGGTCGAAGTCGATGGTGAAGTCGCCGCGATAGGCTTTTTGCAGGCGCATGTTGTCGCCTACCACCCTGGCTGCCCCCCCACACAACGTTTCGCGCGTATTACCAACATGCTGTGCTATGAGAAATATCGCCGGCGTGGTTTCGCGCGCCAGACGATGGAAGCCCTGATCGCCCTTGCCAAAGACATGGATTTTGACTACATCACCCTTGATGCATCCGTGATGGGTCGCCACCTTTACGAAAGCCTGGGCTTTGTTGACTATGTTCCCGTCGACCCGCCCATGCATCTGCGTCTGCGACCGAAAGATTAGCGCGTCATTCGTTTACTGGTACATGGCATAGATGCCATGCACTTTTTTTACATTAAAACACCAGGCAAAACACAAACCGCCTTGGTTGCCCAAAGCGGTTTGTTCTTTTAACTAGTTACGGTTACGGTTTATCGTCTGTTACGACTATCGCCACCCGAGCGGTCGCGACGGTCACCACCGGAGCGACCACCACTACTGCGGCGATCACCACCGGAGCGTCCACCTGATCGTGAGCCACCACGCGGGCGGGAGCCACCCGGCTTATCGCGTTCGCGGGCTTCTTCAACGGTCCAGCCTTCCAAAAGGGCCTGGCGCGAAAGACGAATCTTGCCGTCTGAGGCGATATCAATCACCATCACAGTCAGGTCATCGCCAACGTTCACCACATCTTCAACCTTGTCAACGCGTTCTGTGCTGAGCTGGCTGATATGCACCATGCCATCGACACCGGGCAAAATTTCAATGAATGCGCCAAAATCGGTCACGCGCACACATTTACCGGTGTAAATGCGTCCAATCTCAGCTGTTTCGGTCATTGCCAAAATGCGTTCGCGCGCTTCGTAGAAACCTTCACCATCAACAGCAGCGATGTAAACGGTACCGTCATCATCGATGTCAATTTTCGTGTTGGTTTCTTCTTGCAAAGCACGAATATTTTTACCGGATGGCCCAATAATCGCGCCAATTTTATCAACAGGCACCTTAATGGTCTCAATACGTGGAACGTGGGATTTCAATTCAGGGCGTGGTTCAGCAATGACTTTATCCATTTGGTCCAGGATATACATACGGGCATCCCTGGCACGTCTCAAAGCTTCAGCCATGATTTCGGGCGTGATACCAGCAATTTTGATGTCCATTTGCAAAGCGGTAATGCCATCGCGCGTACCAGCCACCTTGAAATCCATATCACCAAGATGATCTTCGGTTCCAAGAATATCAGTGAGAATCACGTAACGCTCGCCTTCCATAATAAGACCCATCGCCACGCCGGAAACCGCCGCGCTAACGGGGACACCACTGTCCATTAATGCCAGGCTTGACCCACAAACCGAAGCCATTGAACTCGAACCGTTGGATTCCAAGACTTCCGAAACCAGACGGATGGTGTAAGGAAAGTCCTTTTCGTTGGGCAAAACCGGTTCCAGCGCGCGTTCTGCAAGAGCGCCATGACCAATTTCACGCCGTGACTGTCCACCTACACGTTTGGTTTCGCCAGTAGCGTAAGGTGGGAAATTGTAATGATGCATATAGCGTTTGCTGTCCATACCGTTAAGGTTGTCCAACTCCTGCGCTTCTTTGGGTGTGCCCAAAGTGGCCAGGGTGAGCACCTGTGTTTCGCCACGGGTAAACAAACCCGAGCCATGCGCGCGGGGGGGCGAAATATCCGTTTCAACGCTGATATCGCGCACTTCGTAGACCTTGCGGTTGTCAGGGCGTTTGCCTTCGAAAAGAATACGGTCACGCACAATCATGCGCTGGGCTTCGTCAAATGCCTTGCCATATCTGCTGAGTTCAGCAGGGTCAGGCTCTTCGCCCAAGGTTTCAAGCAGATATTCAGCTTTAATTTGGTCCATTCCTTCATAAAGGTTGGACTTAAGATAAGGTTGGTCTAAAAGCGCGGTAACGCGTGCTTTAACAGCAGATTTTACCTGGGCAATCAAGTCTGTATCGCTGGCTGCTAAACTCACTTCGCGCTTGGCTTTGCCAATTTCGCGTGCCATGCGTTCCTGAACGGCGATGACGTCCTGGATGCTCTCATGTGCCAGTTGCAAGGCTTCTGCCATGAGATCTTCAGAAATTTCATTTGAGCCAGCTTCGACCATCAAGATAGCTTCTTTACTGCCAGCCACACGCAAATCAAGTTCGGATATTTCCATTTCCTGCATGGTCGGGTTGGCAATCAGTTCACCATCCACATAAGCAATACGCACTGCGCCAACTGGTCCAGCCCAGGGCACATCTGAAATCATCAGTGCGGCGGAGGCGGCATTGATGGCAAGCATATCCAAAGGATTTTCGTTATCCGCGGAAAGCGACATCAAAATCACCTGCACCTCATTGCGCATTCCATCAGGGAAGAGCGGGCGCAAGGGACGGTCAGTTAAGCGCGCGACCAAAGTAGCTTCGGTGCTGGGGCGCCCTTCGCGGCGGAAGAACGAACCTGGAATTCTGCCTCCGGCATACATACGTTCTTCATAATCAACGGTTAGCGGGAAGAAATCCACGCCTTCACGCACATTGCCAAGTGTTGCGGCAGCAAACATCATGCTGTCGCCCTGGCGTACAACAATCGAACCACCCGCCTGGCGAGCCAAACGGCCGGTTTCGAAGCTAAGTTCTTTGCCACCAAGCGTGGCTGTATAGAGAATTGCTTCTGGTTTCATATTTTCCTTTCACTGTTAGCCAGTGCAGGAACTGAAATTTAAAGGTCAAACAATTTGCCCGCTAAATTTCAATACCCGACTGGCTTGATAATTTTTATTGATACCACAACAGAGCACGCACTGACATTACTCTCACTAACATTCTGTGTCAGGGCGTGCGCTGTAACGGGTATCATTTGACAACGATATTACTTTCTGCGGATCTTCAGCTCTTCTGTAATTGCCAGGAAAGCATCATAGTCCTTTTGGCGCAAATAAGCCAACAAACGGCGTCGGCGACCAACCAGCCTAAGCAAACCACGGCGTGAACTCTCGTCGTGCTTGTTTGCACGCAGGTGATCAGTAAGCGCGGAAATGCGCTTGGACAGGATTGCAATTTGCACCTGGGGGGGTGAACCAGTATCGCCAGGTTTGGTGGCGAACTTTTCGATAATATCAGTTTTTTCTTCTTTTGTAATTGACATGACGTCTGCTCCTAAATATTTTTTTTATGCAGGTCTCCTGGGTCGAAGCCGATGGGTAATTAATCATCAACCGCTCACCCGACCAGTCACAACTTGTTATTATACACGAAAAGCTCCTGCTTACGCAAGAGCTTTATAGAGTAAATTTGTGTTTTCAGAAATTGCAGGCTGTTATTCTTCTTTTGGCATTGCCTTTTTCAAACCAAAACGTTCAAGAAGCATCTGCCAGCCTTGTTTTATCTTAAATCCACCGAGCTTCAAGCTACCCACGATGCCATAAGGCACAAAGAGCACGAAAATAACGTACACAACGCCGGTAACCAGTGGCGCGCTGTCTTTCATGATGCCACGCAGTGCCAAATCAAGCAGCTTGATGACAAAAGCACCAACAATCGCCCCCCCGCTCTGGGTGGCAATACCGCCAATCAACACAATCAACAAGCCCGTAACCGTATAGCCAAGGTCGGCAATAGTCGGACTGACAATCGGTTGATAAAGGGTATGCAAAACACCAGCTATTGAAGCAGTAAACGAAGCAATCAGCATGACAACTACTTTGAAGATGGTTGTGTTATAGCCTAGCATCTTCGCGCGTGATTCATTCTCACGAATCGAAACACACACACGTCCCGTGGGCGAGTCAATAAAGCGCTTATAGAAGATGTACACGAGAACTAATATGAGCAAGGCGACAACATAAAACCTTAAGCGCTCAATCGTAGGGTCGATAAAAGCAGGTTTTGGAACACCTTGCAAGCCAACATCAGCGCCAGTCCACTTGATCATATCGGAAGACATAACAATGATATGGAATATGGATGCCATACCAAGCGTAACCATCGTAAAGGTAACACCCTTGACACGTGGCAGAACAATGCTAAACAAAAACGCCTGCACGATTGAAGTGCCAACGATAATCAACAGCACCTGCCACAGAGGCAAGCCGAATGATTTCAAGGCGATACCAGTTGTATAAGCCGCAACAGCAAAGAACATGGTATGTCCAAAACTCATCATACCGGTAACACCAAAAAGCAGGTCATAGCTCAAGGCGAAGATGGCAAGAATGAAGATTTCAATTCCGATGCCTTCTAAATGCTTTGAAAAGGTGCCCTGATTGTTCCAGACTGCCACCGGGTTTGAGCCTTCAAAGAGCCCAATGATGAAGGGAAGCACGAGCATCACCGCTAAGAAAATCAGAATGCCCTTATTTCGACTTAGGAATGATTTGTTTTTGTTCATAGCTTAGTCCTGCCTTCCCAAAAGTCCGTTCGGCAAAATGAGCAATACAATCACCATCAAGAGCATGGTGGATGCTGGGATAATTGCCGGAGTAGGTTTAAAGATAATGTCGGTAAATGGTATCGGGATACCAATTTGGCCGTATTTAATCATAAACTGTTGAATCAAGCCCACCATCAGCGAGCCAAGCGCCGCGCCAGGATAACTGGTAAGACCACCAATCGCCAAAGCAATCAGCGCGTTGAGCAAGAATTTCTCACCCATCGACACCGACAGCCCATAAGATGGGGGGGCGGAAAGCACGCCACCCAAAGCTGCCAGGCCTGCGCCTAAAGCAAAGACCAAGGTAAATACGCGTCTCACATTGATGCCCAGGGCTTCAACCATGTTACTGTCTTGCACACCAGCACGGATAATCATGCCAATGCGGGTTTTCTTGAGTAAGAGCCAGACCAAAACCAATATAATCACACCCACAATGGGCAGTACGATTTCATCATAAACCCGAACTCTGCCACCCAAAATCATAATAGTTGAACAATGATGGGTGAACACGTCTTTAACCGTTGTCGCTGGACAACCTGGCCCACTACCCCCCCTAAACATTTCCGGTTTGGGAATGACAAATTCTGGCATACCCCCCCAAATGGCTTTCACCAGTTGCATACCGATTGTGCCAAGTCCCAGGGTGAGCATCAGCTGGTAGACCGGCCGGCTGTAAAGAGGTTGAATCATGGTGGTTTCCATCAGCGCGCCCAGACCTATTCCACTTAGAACCGCAATGATTGCTGCAATAACAAACAACAAGTTGGTGTTCATATTCATCAGCCATTCCGTCAAGGGAGTATTAAAAGCCATGATTAGGGTGCCCAGGATGATTAAAATGCCAAAGACACGCCATTTTTTTCCAGTGTAAGCTGTGCTGTCGGTTTTCCTTATAGCGGATTAACGCCAGACCAAATGCCAAAACCGCGCTTATCAAAAAGCTGCCATATAGCGCGACCATCGCGGGAATGCCCTTCGTTTCTGCTGGGCTAACCGGCAAGCGAATGCCTTGGTCAGCCATATAGGAAAAAGAAATGGGGCTCTGAGCGTAATTATCTAATTCCCACATCGCGATGGGATACCGCGGGAGAATTAAAACAGCCAGTACGATCGAAAGTACCACAAAGGCCCAGCCCAAAATCTTCTTTTTCCTGGCATCCAACGTAATTTTGTCTGCCAAGTAATCCCACAGAAAGCCAAGCGCGAAACCTGCCATCAAAAAGAGGATCAGCGGAGTGATATCAATAAAAGTATCGGGGGGGCGCACAAATACGGTCCAGCCAATATACGCGCCAATCATATATAGCGTGCCCTGTGCCAGGTTGAGCACATCCAGCAAACCAAAAATGAGCGAAAAACCAGCTGCGACCAGGAATGTTACTGAGCCAACCGAGAAACCACGCAAGGTAGTAATCAGCAAATCACGGGGGGGCTCCATCCCCCGACCAGCAAGTACTAAAAAGACGACAAAAGCAGCTATCAGAAGAATGCCAGTAATGTTTATTTTCTTTTTCATCTGTTTCTCCTTTTAGGCGACGCCCAGATAGCGTTGTATTTTGGCATGGTCATTGATTAATTCTGCCATCACACCGCGCTCAACGCTTTTGCCTTCTTCTATAATGACGTAATAGTCTGCCAGTTTACTGGTCACCAAAAAGTTTTGATCCACCAGGATTACTGTGCTTTGCTTCGCAAGTTGAGCGATAACTTCAATCAGTTGTTCAATGATGACCGGTGCGAGCCCTTCACTCGGCTCATCAATCAAAAGCAGTCGGTTTTCAGGCACCAACGCGCGAGCGATAGCCAACATCTGTTGTTGTCCACCCGAAAGCTCATTTCCACGAAGATTGATGAACTTTTTCAAATCTGGGAAAAGCTCAAATATCATCTCACGCTTCGCGTCAAAGTCGCCCTTTTTACGTTCAGCAATACGGAGATTTTCTAATACACTCAAATCTCTAAAAATAGCACGATGTTCGGGCACATAGCCGATATCGCGTTGGGCAACTTCATATGGGGGGGTTAGTCCTTGAATCTGTTGACCCTCAAAGAGGATTTGTCCCTCTCGGACATCGACCAGGTTCATGATAGATTTAAGCGTGGTCGTTTTTCCGGCTCCATTGCGTCCCAGAAGTGCCACAATGGACCTTTAGGGACATCAAAAGTGACATTCTCCAGAATATGGTAATGAGTGATGTAGCTTTGAATTCCCTGGACTTCCAGAATGATTTCACTATGCGACGTCAATTTCATAAAGCCCTCCCAGGTACGCGGTTTGCACTTCTTGGTTGTTGGCAATTTCTGCGGGCTTTCCTTCTGCCAGCACTTTGCCATGGTTCATCACGGTAATAACATCCGCATTTTCCATAACCACATTCATATTGTGCTCAACCAACAATACCGTTTTTGAACCTTCCGCCTGAACAGCACGAATGAGGTCAATCAACTCTGGGACTTCCTCACCCGCCATACCAGCGGTTGGTTCGTCAAGTAATAAAAGTTCAGGATCTGGCGCAAGGATCATGCCCAGTTCCAGTTTGCGTTGATCCCCCCCATGTGACAAGAAACGACCAGGAACCATCGCTTTCTCAAACAAACCAACTTGCTTGAGAACATCCCAACTGCGATCATCACAACCTTCAATCTTGCTTGGGTCACGCAAGATTTTGAAGTTATCGCCACGCATAGATTGCGCTGCCAGGCGCACATTTTCGAACGCGCTTAAGTTGGGGAAAATATTTGTAATCTGAAAAGAACGCCCAAGGCCCATATGAATCATGCGATGAACCGGCAGTTTTATCAGGTCTTGTCCTTTATAAACCACATTGCCACTGGTTGGCTTTAGCACACCACTAATCAGATTGAAAAGTGTTGTTTTTCCGGCGCCGTTAGGTCCAATAATCGCGTGCAATGTGTTACGCTCGATTTGGATACTCACATCATCCACAGCAGCCAGGCCACCAAAGTAGCGGGTTAAATTATGTGTCTCTAAAATGATATCTTTTTGGGTCATTGAGCCACCTCTGTATTAATGTAATATTTGGCGCCCTTATAAATAAGGGCGCCAAAAACTAAAGACGTAAGACTAGTTTCCGCCAAGTGAACCCCCCCAGGGGATTTCACCACAGCGATCTTTCAAAGCCTCAGGCAACAAGCAAGGAGGCTCAGGTCGGGTGGTATCCACAAAGGTATAGAACATGGCATTAGGATCAGTAAGGTTTTCGAGTGTCAGAATATACATATCCTGAATAGCGACATGATCTTCGGGGGGGCGGATATAAATCAAGCCCTTGGGACCTTCAAACTCGATTCCTTCCATCGCAGCGACCAAGGTTTCGGGTTCAACATTACCGTTGGTTTTCTTGAGTGTTTCAACAATCATGATGGCAGCATTCATACCATCAGCATCGAAGAGATCAGGAACGGCTTCGTAGCGAGCTTTGAGCTGTTCGATCAGGAAATCATTGATGGGGTTCTGTGGTGCACTGTAGTGGTAAACGATACCAGCAGTGGTGCCGATCGCGTTGCTGTAGAAAACAGGCATCATCAGGTTATCAATGAAGGTGGTTCCAAGTTCTTTGGTATCGGTCACACCCTGATCAGCGGCGGCTTGCACAATAGAAATGAAACCAGCACCAGCCCAGGTGAGAATATAGGCTTCAGCCTCAGAAGCAGCGATTTGCTCCATATAGGGGGTGAAGTCAGTAGTGGTTACAGGCGCGTAGATGTCATCAGCGATAAAGTTACCACCCAGTTGACTACAGGCATCGCGGAAAGCAGCGGCTGAGCCATGTCCAAAAGCGTTATCAACAGCCAGTTGGATGAAATTGTCGTATTGCTGAGTGAGCGCGACACATTCGTTCATCGCGTCCTGGTAGTTGTTGCGGCTAACGCGGAAGGTATAGGGGGGTTAAAGCTTACACCAGTGATGTCATTAGCAGCAGCGGGAGCAACAATCAACGGCACCTTGGCTGCATCAGCTAAACCTTGCAGAACAGCAGCCGCGCCGGAAGACACGGTACCCACCAGGAAGTCAACTTTTGAACGTCAATCAGTTCGTTGGCAACAGTGGTGGTCAGTTCGGGATTGCTGGCATCATCGCGCACGTAGACAATGATTTCGCAATCGTCGATTTTGAAAACATTTTCCTGGGCATCAGCGAAGACGAATTTTTCGCCTGCACTGCCGGGAGCGCCAGTGCATATTCCATACCGAGCATAAAGGAGCGAACCATCCAGTCACCATAGCTCTGCAACAAGCCGGTGATGTCGGAAATCAAGCCGATTTTGATCGGTTCTTCGCATACCAGACGCGCGGGCTCTTCTTCGACAGGTTCTTCAACAGCTTCCTCAACGGGTTCTTCAACCACAGGTTCTTCGACCACGGGTTCTTCGACCACAGGTTCTTCTGTGGGGGGGGAACTTCTGGTTTGGGTTGACAAGCACCCAAAACCATAGCTACTACGAGTAGCATGGAAACAATAAAGGTTAACGACTTTTTCATTTTTTTCTCCATTTAGTTTTTTTTAATCGTTTTATTTTAATTTCTCCGGTCAATCTACCGGTTAATTAATATTTCCAGCTTGGCTATGCTTTAATACAAAGCCAATCAGCATTGTATTGAGTGGTGCAAATGAATCGATACATATTGCATGAGCACCACCTGGAATGATAATATATTCCGCATGGGGAATGCCCTTGAGCATTCTCTCGGAATGTGATCTGCCTTTAATTAAGTCATCTTCACCAACGACAATCAATGTGGGGGCTCTTAATTTCAGACAAACGCTCGGTCATGTTGAATGCTTCGAAAGATTTCATCAACTTTACAAAAGATTCAAAGTTAATATGACCATAAGTCTTCGGCATCAGTTCAATCACAGCCTGATTCTTCACGATCCAATCTTCCGAGAAATTAAGGAAAATAGATGTTGCAAATAAGAGTTCAGCATCTTTTCGTTCCGCTGCTATCAACCAGGGATGAGCCTGGGCACGCAAAAGAGGCGTCAACTCTGAAACACCATCCATCATGATTAGGGACTGGGTCATCTCCGGATAGTTGAGTGCAAAGGTTAAGCTTACTTCGGACCCATAGGAGATGCCGGCAATATGAGCCTTGGCAATGCCCAGCGCTTTAAGCAACGCTGCCAGGTCATCCGCGTGCAATTCCATAGTATAGTCGCCTTCAGGATGATCCGACTGCCACATACCGCGACAATCATAGACCAAAACGCGCATATGTTTTGCCAAATCGCGAACCTGGAAACCCCCCCAGCTCGCCGTACTCATCATGATGCCATTGTTCAAAACGATTACTTCCCCCCCATCTTCTGGGCCGTGCAACTCGTAATACAGGGAAATACCGTTGGCTTCAATCTTTGGCATATTTGTCCTGCCTAAATTTTAGTGTAAAGCAGAGGGGGGGCACCAAAGGTTTCAGGACGACCGACTTCTTCAGAAACCATCTCTAATTTCAGTTGGTCGCCTTCAATTTCAAAGATACCAATCGTCTTACCAATAAACCCGAAGGTATGGTATGTCTGATCCATATCAATCTTGTTTCCTTCCGCAGTCCAGGTTCCACCAGACTCAATGCCCATTGCTTCATAACCAGCTTTAAAGCTGCCATCTTCTTTGAAATCAAACCACAAACCAGGATAGTCCTGACCTTCGTTTTGACTCCACTTACCAATTAATGCGTCTTTCATCTTTACCTCAAAAAAATCTCTTGTCTGGCACAATACCCAAACGATGTGCGTCTTCCCGTATAGAGTCTCTGAATGCGGGATGGGCGATCTTAATTAACGCTTCCATACGGTCGCGAACGCACAAGCCTCGCAGTTCAGCACTGCCATATTCGGTAACAATCGTATCCACATCCTGACTGGGTACAGTTACACCCGAACCGGGTGCCAGTGTGGGAACGATGGTTGAAATCGTCCCTTTCTTGGCGGTTGAGCGCAGGGCAATAATGCCCCGTCCGCCCTTGGACATGACCGCACCACGATGCGTATCCAGTTGACCACCCGTGCCACTAAAATGGCGGGTGCCTATGCTTTGGGAACAAACCTGCCCCCATTACATCTACTTGAATAGCACTGTTGATGCTAATCATTTTATCATTTTTGCAATAACATAGGGGGGGTCATTCACGTAAGAACCACGCATGATGCGCACATCTTTCGACTCGCCCATGAAATCATACAATTCCTGACTTCCAATGGCAAAAATCGCCACATACTTACCAGGATGCAAAGTCTTGCGACTGTTATCAATCGCGCCGGATTTAATCAATGGCAAATAGCCATCCACCAAAAGTTCGGTATGCACACCCAAATGGCGCCGGTCGGCTATCTGTTCAGCAATCGCTGTCGGCACGCCACCGATGCCAAGTTGAATTGTGCAACCATCATCAATATAGCGGGCAATATGTTGCCCAATTTGCACCTCGACTTCGCTGGGCACGACTGGAGGTGTTGTGATGAGTGGGGGCGGGGTTTTCCACGAAATAATCAACCTTACTCATCGGAATGACCGTATCACCTTCGGTCCATGGCATAAGAGGATTAACTTCCAAAATGACCATGTCCGCGGCGTCAATCATTTCGCGTTCGACCACAACGCCCATTGAAAGCGATATTAAACCCTCATTGTTAGGCGGGGGGGTACAGGTACCCATCATGATATCCAGTTGACCACCATTACCAGCGAGTTTATCAATCGCCGCGCCATGCAGGTTGTTGGGGGGGTGTACGAAACCCGGCCTTCTGGATGCACCTGTCGGTCAGGCACGCCGTAGAACCAGTTCTCGTTGAAAAAGTGCCCTTCCATTTCCGGTTTCATGAAAATATCATACGAGCGCATCGGAAGGCAGGTCCAGAGAGTAACATTCTCAAGGCGGTCTTTTTGCCGGGCGAGTTCTTCCAGCAAGCCAACCGGTTCCGAGGCAGCAATACCAATCTGAATGGTCATCCCCGATTTAACTTTTCCGACCGCTTCTTCAAGCGTTATTAGCTTATTTTTATATTCTTGCTGCCAACTCATAACATCACCTTAAGGCATGATAAAGGCTGTAGCTGCCTGGTTGTAACCCACACCAGAGCCGCAGAATACGACGCGCATACCGGATTTGATTTTGCCAAGTTTAATCGCGTCATCAAAAGCAACAGGTAAACACGCTGAACCCATATAACCCCCCCATTTATCCATCACATAATGGGCTTTTTCAACAGGCAGGCCCAGATCTTCCATAACGATTCCAATACTCTTGACATTGACCTGGGTAAAGATGATGTGGTCAATATCCTGAATATCAAAGCCACCATTCGCGGCGCATTCGCGCACACGAGCCGGCCAGCCTTCGTGGTTAACCGTTGGCGGGAAAGGCGTTACCAGCTTGACCTTGGTTCGGCCAGCTTCAACGCTCTCAACCGTGGCAGGTTCATAGGTACCACCGGAGTAAATACCCCCCCAGTGTTTGTGGTAGGAACCATCAGCTTTGATTGAAGTGGAAATATAGCCGGGCTTGTCAGAAACACCCAAGACAGCCGCGCCGGCACCATCGCCATAGAAAAAGGCGGTGACGTCATTTTTGACATCTGCCAGTTTGTGCATCATGTAAGCGCCAATCACTAAGACATACTTCAAATTAGCATTCACTGCCATCATGCCCGCGGCTTGAGCCAAAGCGGTTGGGAAGGACGCGCAAGCGCAGCCTACATCCCAGGTTCCAGCATTAACCGCGCCAATTTTGTGTTGCACCACAACGGATGTGGCAGGTGTGATGTAATCCGGGCTGTCTGTACCGACAATAACTAAGTCGATTTCTTCAGGTTTAACACCAGCGTCAGCCATTGCATCTTTAGCAGCTTCTGCAGCCAAATCGGAAGTTGCCCAGTCATCTGGAGCATAGAAGCGGGTTCTGATACCACTGCTGTTTTCAAATTTACCCACAACTTCAGCTAATTTCTCTGAATGCTCGCCCATCCACTCCGCGAAAATCGCGTTGGTGATTTCATTTTCAGGAATATAACGTCCTGTTCCAATTATTGTTGCGTATCTTGTCATTTCATCTCACTTTCGTGCTTGTTCAAATATTTTTTAAAATATAATTTACGTGCCTAAAACGATGCCGCCATCAGCGCTAATCACGGCGCCGTGGATGTAGGAGGCTTCGTCACTGGAAAGCCAGCAATAAACGTTGGCGATTTCTTCGGGTTTGCCCAGACGTTTCAATGGTGCGTTGGCAGCCATATTTGCCAGGACATGCTCTGGCATCTTCAGCACCATTTCGGTCAAAATGAAACCAGGTGCAACCGCATTGACACGGATTTGGTATTTGCCCAGTTCGCGAGCCCAGGTTTTGGTCATGCCAATCACGCCGAATTTGGTCGCGGCGTAGTTGGTTTGGCCAAAGTTGCCATAAAGACCCACAACAGAGGATGCACTCGTAATAGCGCCACCACCCTGCTTAATCATATATGGCACAACAGCCTGTGTACAGTTAAAGACGCCCTTCAGGTTGACAGCGACAACAGCGTCAAAAGCTTCTTCGCTCATTTGGCCAACCATTTCGCCTTCTTTGAACTTTACAAACTGACCATCTTTGGTAATACCAGCATTGTTGATAAGCACATCAACTCTGCCAAAGTCTTCAACCACCTGGTCAACAAAGGCTTGTACTGCCTGTCGATCGGTGACGTTAACTTGATAATATTTCGCGTTCTCACCCAGTTGCGCGACAAGGGCATCCCCCCCTGCGGCCTGATTGAGATCACAAATAACGACTTTTGCGCCTTCGGCGTAAAACTTTTCAGCGGTCGCTTTGCCAATTCCGGCAGCTCCGCCAGTGATGATACAAACTTTATCTTTTAATCGCATGAATCTCTCCGTTCTGATTTTAAATAGCCAGCAAAATAAACCAGCTTTGGAAACTTATGAAAATTTTACAATTTAGAGGTTACAAAACGGTTACAAATTCAGGAAAACCTAGCGTGGATTTCGCAGTAAGAAAGCTTTAAGTTGATCAGCATGATAAGCATCCCCCAGTTGCGCACTTAGGAACTCGGTGGCATCAGCGTAAACCTTGCGAACCATAGTTGTATTGCCCAAGGCGTGATAAGCTTTCATTTGATAAAGATAGGCACGCTCATATAAGGGGGGGTCCTTTTGGATAATCTGGTTCGCAATCAAGATGGTGCGATGAAAATCGCCTTTGTTAAACAAGTCTTCCAAAACCCTTTCGGCACAATCCAGAAACAGACGATGATAGTACTGCATTTCAATGACTAACGCATCCTGACTGGCTTCACCTTCCAGCAATCTGCCTCTATAAAGCGTGAGTGCGGTATTCAGGTCGTCAATCTCATTACTGCTTGCCAGGTTTTCAAACTGCACATGGTCCAGGATGTTCCCCCCCGCCAAAGAATTAAGCGCGTACTGGTTGCCGTCCCTAAGCGCAAAGAAAGCTTGCGCGCCACTGGGGGGGCGGTTCGGCTCAAGCGCGTTGTTAAGCGCGCTCATCACCACCTTTAGCGCGTTACTGGCAGTAGTACTGTCTGAATCCGGCCAAAGTATTGACAGAATTTGTCCCTTGGTCATCGGTTTGGGATAACTTACCGCCAAAATTTGAAGCAGATGGCGGGCCTTCTCGCGTTTCCATGTCTCACTGCTGACCCTTTGCTCCCCCCCTAAAAAGCATTCAAATGGCCCCCCCAACAAGGAAAGCCGCAAGCGATAGCCTGGATGATAATTTATTTTTTCAAAACCTTGTTCTCTTAGTAATCTCTCCACCAGTGACGGTTCAATACCCGCTTTTCGTGCTTCAATCAGCAAGGGCACAAAGCAAGCTGTGTCATTCGGCCCAAGCAAACTGGGCTTGATGAGAAAGAATTCATAACTCTTATCACTAATCACTGCCAGAGCTTGTTCCAAAAACAAACGGCAGGAATTTTTATAACCCTGCAACGGTGCCAGATAGGCTTGCCAAATCCAGCAAGCCATTAAGGCAAACTCATCGCCAACCTGTAAGGCCATCATTTCGGCAAGTGCCAGCTCGTTGGAAGCTGATTCAAATTCCCCGGCTTGTGCCAGGCTCGCGCCCAAAGAAATGCGCACCATCATCCCAATCCACACATCGCCGGATTGCGTTGCCAGAGCAATCGCGGCCTGGGCAACGCGCATCGCTTCGCCCAACTCACCCGCATAACCTAGCAACCTGCACATTCCCCAAAGCGGTTCAACATTGATGCGCGCCACAGCCATATCGCGCATCGCGTCTTCATAAAGCTGCTTTATCTCTTCTACATGATCAGGCTGCAAAGTTCTGTCAATATCCAGTTGTTTAGCGTGTGCCAGACGCATTTTGCCAATGCGAATGCCCAACGATGCATGGCTTTTTTTTCGGCCGCGTTTAGTCCTTTTTGTGCTGCCGCTAGGGCTTTTTCCTGATTACCGAGAATGACATGGAATAAAGATGTCAATAAGGATGTATCGCGGTGGAAACGCTGGGGTTTTGGCAAAGCTAAAGCCACGTTGTTTTGTTCCAGGCGATTAAGCAAAGCCAGCCCATCTTGAAGCCTGCCAGTCCTAAGCATCGTACGCGCTTCAATATAATCTTGTTCTTCCTGATAATCAAAACTTAAATCGCGGGCTTTCGCCAGACTTTCAGCAGCCTTCAGTGGCTCGCCCTGGTTCAATTGATTTTCAGCGATTTGCGTCAGCAAACCAGCCACCTCATGGGGACTTTCCTGGGCATCCATCAACTTCAACGCCCGGTTAAGCAACTGACTGGCGTTACTGGGACGCAAGGTGTCTAAATAAACCTGAGCCTGACCACGCAATGCCAGTGCCATGCCATAACTGTTGTCCTGTTTTTGGTAAATTCTTTGCGCCGCCCGATAAGATTCCAATGCCTGTTCAAACAGGGCATCGTTGCGCTGAACTTCACCCAAAAGATAATTGCCGTATGCGTAATCATTTAACAAATACTCAGGCAGTTGACCCACAAAATAACCCACACTCTGATGCAAACCCCCCCGGCTCAACAGAGAGTTGCCAACGTCATCCAAAAGTTGCATCACCCGCGGATAATCTTCAGCCAACAGCAAGTGTGAAATCGCTTCCTGCCAGTCTTCATGGGCGATATAGTAGCTGGCAATTTTTCGATGCAGATCTTTAGCCAATCCGGGTTTTCTATGTAACTGTTCACGTAAAAAGTTTTTAAAGATATGATGAAAACGATACACCCCCCCGGGTTGAAGTTGTTCCAGGAACAAGCCTTCACTAAAAAGCTCGTGGAGTTCGTCCTGGGTATCGGTCCTGTCCAGCAGGAAATCGCAGGTATCGCTTTCCAAAAACTTCAGGATTGAACAATAAGCCAGAAAAACTTGTCGTTGCGGTTCTTGTTTATCAAAAACTTCTTCAGCCAGGTAATCAAAAGATAGCTCGCGGAAATGGGTTTTTCATCTTCCAACAATGAACTCAGTTGCCCTTCAGGATACGAACGCAGATTATGCCAAACAGCTTGCAAGGCAACCGCCCAGCCTTCGGTTCGGTTATGTAATTTGCGCACATCCTGTGGCTCCAGCTTGACTTGGTAGACTTTGTGGAACAAGTCCTCGACCTCACCCACAGAAAACTTAAAGTATCCCGCCCGATCTCAAACAAACTTCCCTGAGCTTGCCAGCGGCTCATCGATGGGAAACTCAGCGGTATACGACTGGCAATCAAAACATGCAAATTAGCTGGCAAATGATTGATGAACCAGTCAATCAGCTTCATGATTTCATCGGACTCTTCCACACTCTGAAAATCGTCCAGCACCAGCAAAGCCTTTGACACCAGCCCTTCGCTCAAAGCATTTACCAAGGCGATGATGGCTTCCCGCCCTTCAGCATCTGAATCCAACAAAAGACGCAGGGCGGTCTGGCCAAATTTGTACTCACCGCGATTAAAAGCGGTAAAGAAATTCGCCAGGAAAAGCTTGGGGGGGTCGCGCTCGGCGGGCGAGATGGAATACCAAAACACCGGTATATCCAGCTTTGAGACAAAACCCAGGATGGATGTCGTTTTGCCATAGCCCGTCCCCGCGCACACAATGCTAAGCGGATAATGCAACGCCTGCTTTAGCGCGTCGTCCAGTCGCTCACGCGCTAAAACATTGCCCCTTTGGGCAGGTGGTGTAAGCTGACTAAGAACGACCCGAGTTAATGAACTCATGCTCTAATTTTATCATCAGTTTGTGCTTAAATATTTTACTAAATTATATTTTAGGTAACTTTTTCGACCTAAAAGTCTTTGGCGTGTATAATTCCCTTATGCAAGAACTCATCGCTGGCATTCACGCCCACACGACCTTTTCAGACGGCGCGGGGACACACGCCGAGTTAGCCCAGGCCGCAATGAAAGCCGGCCTGGACGTGCTCATCACCACCGACCACAACGTGCTGGTGCAAGGCATGGATGGCTATTTGCAAAAAGGACGGCGTAAAATGCTCCTGCTTGCCGCTGAAGAAATCCACGACCCCCCCACCCGTCAGCCTGGTGGCAACCATATGCTCATGCTTGGTGCCAACCGTGAGCTCGCCAAATTCGCCAGCGACCCTCAGGAACTTATCAAACAGGCCAAAAGCGCCAACGGGCTCAGTTTTATCGCCCACCCCCCCAACGATATCGCACTACCCCCCATGCCAATGAAAAAGCCTTCCCCCCCTGGACTGACTGGCAAATCAGCGGTTTTAGCGGCATTGAATTATGGAACCAACTCAGCGAGTTCAAAGACCGCTCGTCCAGTCGCCTGAAAGCGCTCTTTCACGTTCTTTTTCCTAACTTTTATACCCTTGGGCCTACCCCCGCCACGCTCGCGCTTTGGGACCAGCTTTTGCTCAGCAAACCCCACCCGGTTGTTGCTATCGCCGGTGTGGACGCGCATGCCACAAAACACCACCTGGGACCTTTTCGCGTAAGGTTTTCCCCTACGAGTGGCACTTCAAGAGTCTGCGCACCCACCTTATGACACCCAAAAAAAACTCACCGGCGACCTCAATGCTGACCGGGAAATGATTTGGGATGCTTTGCGAAAAGGGCATGCCTTTTGCGCCTACGACCTGCCCCCCCACCCGAGCAACGGTTTCCGCTTTACCTGTAACACGGAAGATGGCTTGTTTTGGATGGGCGACACCGTTTCTGCGCGCTCGGGTCTAACCTTCCAGGCTCGTTTGCCTATACGCACCCATCTGCGCCTTATCAAGGATGGCAAAATCATCAAGGAACATCACGACCGCGAAGTGCTCACCCATATCAGCAAAGAACCGGGCATCTACCGCGTTGAAGCCTACATCGACTACCATAACCGCCATCGTGGCTGGATTTTTAGCAATCCAATTTACGCCACGCCTTAGTTTGTAATCAAATTTCAGAATATGATATTGAACGTGGTCAGAAGACCGCGTGTTAGTCATGGGCGGGAGACCATGACAGAACAAGAAGATTCTGCTCGGCGAGACGCCGGCAGGAGTAGTGTTGATTTCTCGCCCCCCCGGCGTCTTATGACCACTTGCCCCCCAGCGTCCCGCCGCGGGCTAAAGTGCATGGCACGGATGCCATGCACCAGCTGGACATGCTCGTAAGAATCAAGACGACTGGCACATAGTGTTCGTTTTTATCCGATTGTGTACTCTTTTCGCGTTCGCAGAGGCGTCCTGCCAACGCTATAAACCAACTGGTGCGTGGCGTCCCGCCGAAGCAATAAGAACAAACGAAAACATATTCAGCCCCCCCACACAAAAACAAAGCATTCAATATCACTTTCGTTGGTATAATTGAAACGGAGTTCTGATGATCAACTTTTTAGCCAAGATTGAAGAAAAAAATCCAGGCCTTGCTTGAAGACGGGCTTGACCGTCTTTTGCATCCCGGCGCGTCAT